>Ga0209797_10000213_pt1 | contig 27664 bp, 28 predicted proteins | sample DOMMetBare3Fresh_2_FD_187472 | JGI IMG/M metagenome (GOLD analysis project Ga0209797, IMG submission 187472) | Wetland sediment microbial communities from St. Louis River estuary, USA, under dissolved organic matter induced mercury methylation -... | ecosystem: Environmental > Aquatic >... | reverse complement strand
AGTCTTCCAAACCAATCAGAAAAATAAAACAATGCAATCAAATTTATTCTTTATGCTATCTATTAATTTTCAACCATTAACATTAAAAATTTTCAAAATCATATAATAAATCATGACCAGTGGTTTTGCCCGGTCTTAAAATTGTCCTACCTTTTTATTTCATCAAAAACTTACTGTTATGAAAAATCTTCTTCGACTTCTGTCTATTGCAGTTTGCAGCATTTTAATTTCCTGCAATGGTGGTGGAGGCATGTCAGCCACAGCAAAAAAAAATAAAGATGTAAATGACGCTATCATGAAAGCCTATGAAGCAGGCGATTTCAGTAAAATGGGCGATTATATTGCCGCCGATGCTGTTGATCATGCCGGAGAAAAAGGTGATGTAAAAGGACTTGACAGTATATTAGCAGATATGAAACGATATAGGGCCATGATGCCGGATATGAAATCAACCATGACAAGAAGCATGGCTGATGATGAATATGTTTTTACCTGGTCAAAAACGTCTGGTACGATGGGAGGTAAAGTAACAGAAATGACAGGCGTAGATGTAACAAAATTTAAGGATGGTAAAGCAGTGGAGCATTGGGTATTTATGGATCCCAAGGAAATGATGAGTATGATGCAGACAATGCCCGCATCAGCCATGGATACGATGTCGATGAAAAAATGAGAGTATTTGAACTTTAATAGCCCCTATGATTAACAATAATTAATTCGGATTTATCTTTTGCTTGATATCTATATAAAAACAGGTTTGTGTTTACGCAAACCTGTTTTCAATTTGTAGTTGTTCACAAATAAACATTATACTATTATTGAATATTGCACTTTGAATGAGCAGCATAAATACTCCATCATGAATTAATAGAACAATATTTTCTTATTTTTATTACTAATTATGGAAATCGAAATATTTACTTTATCCGACTTTGCACAAGACAATAATTCAAAACTGACCATTGTAGGCACTTTTGATTCAATCAACTCAAAACAGTTTCCAGCTATCCATCCAGCCTGCAGTGTAGCTTGCCGTTTACGTTTTGCTGCCAAGGAAGCCGGTGAACATAATTTTAAACTAAGATTAATAGATACAGCCGGTAAGGAAATAATAAAACCGATTGAAGGAAATATTAACATCGGCAATCCGCCGAATGAACAATTTGCCACAATCAATATGGTTATCAATTTCAATCAATTGAAATTTGATAAGCCAGGCCGTTATTCATTTGAACTTTATATAGATGGCGATTGGAAATCTGGTTTACCATTGATTTTGATTCAAATGAACTAATGATGTACGTTAGTAACATAAATTATTAAAAATTGTTTATTATAAATTTTCGACTGCTTGATTTGGCTAAAACCCCTAATTGTACTATATTTGCATCTCAAGACTGAGCAAGTAGTATACTTACTACAAAGAAGATAGTAACCTGAAAGCCTTATCCGCTTGCCGCCTGGTTCTCTTACTACAAATAAAAGCTCAGACAATTATTAAACGACAAATTAAAACAAGGAGAGTTTATGAAGAGCATTGTTATGCCCGAAACTGTGCAATTGACAGAAGAAACGAAAAATCAATTGACACATGAAGTGAAAGAGACGATAGCCGAAGATGCTATCGACAACACGAATGAAACATTTACTGTTTCCCAGATGTGGAACTGTCATCGACAGATGCGTTCTGCAAGTTCCCGGTTAAGTAAATGGAATTTGAATTAAAGTAAAAAGCCATCCTGGTTTTACCGGGATGGCTTTAAAATTCAGTTGTATAAAAAATATTACTTGTAATTCGCAACAGAAGGGAAGGAGCTTTTTTATTTTACCAGTTTTACATTTGTTGCACTGGGGCCTCGTTGTCCCATTTCAATTTCAAATGTAACCACATCGTTTTCTTTTATTTCTTCAGATAAAACATTAACGTGTACAAAAACACTTTCCTGGCTCAAATGGTCTTTGATGAATCCAAATCCCTTTTCATGATTGAAGAAAGTGACTTTGCCTTTTCTCTTCAATTCTTCTTCGGTCGGGGGAACATATTTTGGAACTCCGATTTCAATGTCTTCTGATTTTATTTCAACCTTTTTTCTTGGATCAGGAGGAGTAGAAGAAAAGTTGCCAAACTCATCAACATAAGCTATCATGTCATCAAAGCTTTTTCCATCTTTGCCATCTTCCTTACGCTTCTGCATCTTATCAGCTTTGTCTTGCTTACTTTTTTGCTTTTTCTTTTCCCGTTCTTTTTTGTTCCATGTTTCTGCCATATTGTATACTATTGTTTATTTAATTAATTGACAGGTTTTAAAAATGTTGCTTTTAAGTACATTAACCAGCAGCGTTTTATATGTCAATTCTGTTGAAGATACGCTTTTTATATTTTATATAGCAATAATTGCCCCCATAGCGGCTTTCAGGGAATTGACTGTTAAAATAAGGAAAGTTGCTGCTGATTAGCAGACTTATGCTTTTTGCCTGATTTTTCAGGCAGATTTTCTGCGGAAATTCTAAAAACTTTGGTTTCTTCATAACGTGAAGCAATGATTATTTCAGTTCTGTCAGCATGCTTTACAAAAAGTTTTTCCACCAATCCGGGGTCATTATTATTTTTAGAAAGATGCGATAATATGAGATGTGAAAGCTTAGCTGATTTGTGTTTTTTAAAAAGTTCAAGTGCCTGCGTATTTGATAAATGACCCAATCCATTTGAAATACGTTGTTTGAGGTAATAAGGATATCCGCCGTTGGCTAACATATCCTCATCATAATTAGATTCAAGGAAGGCTGCATGACATTTTTTAAAATGAGTAATTACATTTTTGCAGGCAATGCCTATATCTGTGAATACGCCAACTTTTACTGATAGTGATGAAACGAGAAAACTATGAGGATCCTTTGCATCATGTTTTTTTGAAAAAGGAATAACACTCAGACTTCCGATTTTTATTTCTTCATCTGGAGAAAACCGGTTTATAAGATGTTTTTCAATTCGCACCCTGACATTGGCCAGGGTTCCTTTAGTAATATAAACAGGTAAATCATATTTTTTGGCAAGTACCGGTACTCCGCTTACATGATCAGTATGCTCATGAGAAATGAAAATTGCTTTGACTTTTTCAATATGCAATCCAAGGCGTTTCATCCGGATTTCAGTTTCCCGGCAACTGATACCAACATCTACAAGTACCGCATCTTCATCGTTCCCGATATAGTAGCAATTACCGTTACTGCCTGAATTTAAAGAAGAAATATATAATGACATATTTAGAACAGGGAGCAATATAGCACTTCACTCAGGTAATTATACAATTTTATAAATAATATTGTCAATCATGACAGCTATTGGATTAAAATTAGAAAAAGTTAAGCGGTTTATTTTTACATTTGTTCAAATAGGCTCATGTGAGAATTGTTTTAAGATTTATTGGATTCATATTAATATCATTTAACACTTATAAAAATGCTGGTGCGCAGCTTTGCCAGGGAAGTTTAGGTGACCCAATCGTCAATATTACGTTTGGGGCTGGCTCTAATCCCGGATCACCACTTGCAGCTGCCTCTACCAACTACCAATACGTTTCTTCTGATTGCCCCAACGATGGCTTTTATACTGTAAGAAACAGTACAACTTCCTGTTTTAGTAATACCTGGCACTCTCTTAATGCCGACCACACAGGAGATGCTAATGGTTATTTCATGCTGGTAAATGCATCTATTCAACCCAGCGCTTTTTATGTGGATACCGTAAGGGGTCTTTGCAGCAATACTACATTTGAATTTGCAGCCTGGGTTATAAATGTTCTTCAGTCCTCGGCCTGTGGTTCAAATGGAATACAACCTAATCTCACATTTACCATCGAAAGAACAAATGGAACTGTATTGCAAACCTATAATAGTGGAAATATACCAGCTCAGGCAAGCCCTCAATGGAGACAATTCGGTTTTTTCTTTACTACACCTGTCGGGATAACAGATGTTGTTCTTCGCATTGTTAATAATTCGCAGGGAGGTTGTGGTAATGATCTGGCTTTGGATGATATAACTTTCAGGCCATGCGGGCCACAGGTATCTGCTGCAATTTTAAATAACCCATCATCTGCAATAACACTATGTGAAGGTAATGCGGCGTCCTATACTTTTACCAGCACAATCTCTGCCGGTTATTCCAATCCTTCATTTCAATGGCAACAAAGTTTAAATGGTAGTGCCTGGACAGATATAGCCGGAGCCAACTCAGCCACACTTACCATAAATTTTCAGGCAAACATGGTCCCCGGCAACTATTCATACAGATTATCTGTTGCAGAATCTGGAAACCTTGGTACACAACTATGCCGTGTCAACTCCTCAGTACTTTCAATAATTGTTGCTTCAAGTCCTGTAACAACTATTACAACAAACTCACCTGTTTGTGAAGGAATTAATCTGACGCTTACTGCAACAGGAGGTACCCAATACCAATGGAGTGGTGTAAATAATTATTCTGCAAACGGTGCTTCGGTAGTTTTGAATAATACGCAAATTGCCCAATCAGGTAAATATTTTGTGCTGGTTACAAATAATGGAGGGTGTACACGTCTTGATTCAGCTATTGTAACAGTAAATCCCACTCCGGTAGCAACAACTAATATTTCAACAGCATCGATTTGTGAAGGTGATAATATTCAGTTGCAGAGTTTTGGCGGTACGGGCTACCAATGGATACCGGCTACCCGTTTATCATCTGCTACAATATCAAATCCGTTAGCTGCACCTTTGGATACCATTCAATATTCAATAGTTATTTCCAATCAATTTGCATGTAGTGATACAGCACAGGTTACAATTAATGTAATTGAGAAACCAAAAGCTTTTGCAGGACCTGATAAATATATTCTTGAAAGCCAATCTGTACAACTCTCCGGCAGTGTGGCAGGGCAGGGAATCAGTTATTCATGGTCACCTTTAGTAAATATTGATAATGCATTTTCCATAACTCCGGTTGTAAATCCGGTTGCAGATATTGATTATACACTCACGGTAACTTCAAATACAGGTTGCGGAACAGCAAGCGACGTTGTACATATATATGTATACAAAGATATTTTTGTGCCCACCGGATTTACGCCAGATAATAAAGGCAAAAATGATACATGGAATATTCCTGGATTAAATGCCTTCAATAATTACGAAGTGTCAGTTTACAACAGGTATGGGGGATTGGTTTTTCATACCAAAAACGTTGCTATTCCCTGGGATGGCAAATACAAAGGGATACCCCAACCTATTGGTGTCTATGTTTTTGTAATTGCTTTAAAGGATCAAAACCGGTTAATTAAGGGTACAGTTATGCTCATCAGATAAGTTCCCTGACTGCTTTCTCAAATTAAATGCTTCGCTGAATACATTAATTTCTTAATTTAGGAATACACATTCTTCAATACTATATTCCTGTAAATTTTATGAATACTTATAAACTTAACATTAATAATAAAGAAGTAGAAGTAGAAGCTGTTCCAGATATGCCGCTTTTATGGATTTTAAGAGATCATCTGGAACTTACCGGTACCAAATTCGGATGCGGTGCTGGTGTTTGCGGTGCCTGTACTGTATTGATAAATAATGAAGCTGTTCGTTCTTGCCTGATGAAAGTAAGTGCCTGTATCAATAAAAAAATAATTTCGATTGAAGGGCTTTCTGAAAATGGAACACATCCCGTTCAGGTAGCATGGAATGAAGAAAATGTTCCGCAATGTGGCTATTGTCAATCCGGTCAGATTATGGCAGTTGTTGGACTTTTAAATGCCAATAAACAACCTACAGAAGAAGAAATAAATGAAACGATGAACCAGATATATTGCCGTTGCGGCACTTATCACCGAATAAAAAAGGCAATTAATAATGCGATTTCTTCAATCAATAAATAATTGATTTATGCACAAAGAAAAATTGGATAGAAGAAAATTTATTCAGCTCAGTTCTATTGCAGGCGGTGGATTTGTGCTAGGGTTTCTTTTACCCGGATTACCTGCTACCGGACAAAATTTGCCCGGGTGTGAATTCTTTCAACCCAATGTTTATTTACGGATTGATAAAAAGGGACTGGTTACCATATTTGTTGCAAGGCAGGAAATGGGACAGGGTGTGAATACTTCACTACCCATGATTGTAGCTGAAGAACTGGATGCCGACTGGAAGGATGTAAAAGTGGAAATAGCTGAGCATGGAACATTCCCGTTAGCCAAAGCAATCTTTGGTGAAAGCCCGCATGATACTGGCGGTAGCCAGAGTATTCCCGGTTCATGGAATGAACTGAGAAAGGCTGGTGCAGCTGCAAAAGCAATGCTTATTGAAGCTGCGGCAAATCAATGGGGAATAAAACCCTCTCAATGTGCTGCTGACAAAGGAGCGGTAGTTAATACAGTAAATATGGCTGTTTTAACTTATGGTGAATTGGTATGCCGTGCCGCAGAATTACCGGTGCCGAAAGAAGTGACTTTGAAAAGTGTAAAGGATTTTAAAATTATTGGAAAAGAACCAAAAAAATCAAACCAGAAAGATATTATTACAGGCAAAACAAAATTTGGTATTGATATCAAAATTCCGGGAATGGTCTATGCTTCAGTAGAAAGATGCCCCGTAATGGGAGGAACTTTAATAAGTTTTGATGATAGTGAATCAAAAAAGATACCCGGCTTTATCAAGACCGTAAAATATGAGGGTACCGGCTCCCCGATGAATGTGTATCCCGGAGTAGCAGTAATAGCCACTTCTACCTGGGCAGCAATGCAGGCAAGAAAATTGCTGAAGATAAAATGGAATGAAGGTGCTAAGAACAAAGAAAGTACAGTTGCCCTCTTTAAATCATTTGCAGAAAAGTCAAAAGCTAAACCTGCAGTATCTGTATTTAAAAAAGAAACCAAACCTGGTTTTAAATTAACGCCGTCTAATTCATATACCGCCACTTATTCCGGTCCGCTATTGGCGCATGCAGCTATTGAACCGGTTAATTGCATTGCAGAAGTAAACGGCGATAAATGTGAAATATGGGGTGGCTTTCAATTGCCCGACTGGGCGTTAAATACGATCTCACAGGATTGTGGGTTTAAAAAAGAAAATATTAAAATCAATCTTTCATTGATTGGTGGTGGGTTTGGCAGAAGGTTACGTTGCGACTTTGCCATTGAAGCGGTTAAAATAGCCCGGCAAATTGACAAACCAGTACAATTAGTTTGGAGCCGCCCGGATGATATGAAGTTTGAAGCGTACCGCCCGGCAAATTATCATCGTTTAAAGGCAGGATGGGACACAAAAGGAAATATCATTGAATGGCATCATCATGTTCTTTCAACACCAATAGCAACAGTTACCTGGCCGGGCAGCAAAAACGTAAATGAAAATGGAGGTGGGGCAGACAGTGAATTCTGGTATGACATTCCGAATGTTTACACGGGTTACACTGCTGTGGAAATAAACATTAACAGAAGCTGGGTAAGAGGAGTGGAAAATGCACAAAATGTATTTGCCATGGAAAGCTTTATTGATGAAGTTGCAGGTAAATTAAAAAAAGATCCTCTTCAATTCAGATTACAATTACTGGAAGGAAAGCAACCAGTAACAATTAATGGCATGTATAAAGAACCGCAGCGGGTTGCAGATGTATTAAAATTAGCTGCAGAAAAAATCGGCTGGAATCAATCCCGCAAGAAAAATCATTTTATGGGAGTAGCCACGCATTCTTATTTAGGCACCAAAGCATATGCTGCCCATGCAGTAGAAATTGAATTAATCGGAGCTAAAAAATTCAGAATCAAAAAAATAGTTGCCGCTATAGACTGTGGCCTTATTATTAATCCTGATGGTATGCGAAATCAGATGGAAGGAGGTATTGCTTTTGGATTGGGACAGGTATTAAAAAATGAAATAACAGTTATTAATAGCAGAGTACAGGAAAATCAGCTGGATGATTATGAACTTTTAACTTATGCAGAAATGCCGGATGTGGAAATTCATCATATTAAAAGTGAGGCAGATCCTGGTGGTGTAGGCGAAGTAGGTGTAGCTACTGTAGGCCCTGCCTTATGCAATGCATTGGCAGCTGCCGGTTACCGGCCACGTACGCAGCCAATCAAGAAGGAAGGGTATAAATGGGTTGTTTAAAATTTATACTGATAAATCTTATAAACTAAGCCTGATACAATTCTATTTAATGGTGAATAGCGAACAGAACGATGAACGGAGCGTCGCAACAAAAGCTTAATCGGAGTATCTTTTGCCTGCTTTATAATTCTTCCTGAATTCTGATAACGATTTTTACATTCGTTATCTTTGCACTTCAATTTATAAGTCATATGAAAGAAGTATATATAATATCGGCCGTCCGTACTCCTATGGGGAGCTTTGGTGGTTCTTTAAAAAGTTTATCAGCAACACAATTAGGAGCTATTGCAATAAAAGGTGCAATAGCAAAAGCAGGCATTAAGCCTGAACAGGTACAGGATGTATTGATGGGCTGTGTGTTGCAGGCGAATATAGGTCAGGCACCTGCACGGCAGGCAGCAAAGTTTGCCGGATTGCCGAATGAAGTGAATTGTACAACCGTAAATAAAGTTTGTGCCAGCGGTATGAAAGCATTGGCCCAGGCAGCACAAAGTATAATGCTGGGCGATGCTGATATAGTAGTAGCCGGTGGAATGGAAAGTATGAGTAATGTTCCTTTTTATGCTGATAGTGTAAGGTGGGGAAATAAATATGGTAATACATCGCTGATTGATGGGTTGGCAAAAGATGGTTTGACAGATGTGTATGATGGTAAAGCAATGGGTAACGCAGCAGAATTGTGTGCAAGTACTTGCGGTATCAGCAGGGCAGACCAGGATAGTTTTGCTATTGAAAGTTATAAGCGCAGCCAGGGGGCATGGGAGAGTGGAAAGTTTGCCAATGAAATCATTCTGGTGGAAATTCCGCAGCGGAAAGGAGACCCTGTAGTGTTTGCTAAAGATGAAGAACCCTTTAATGTAAAATTTGATAAGATACCTTCGTTAACTCCGGCATTTCAGAAGGACGGCACCGTTACTGCTGCCAATGCCAGTACAATGAATGATGGAGCAGCTGCTTTAGTACTGATGAGTAAAGAAAAGGCAGATGAATTAGGTTTGAAACCCATTGCAAAAATCAAATCGTATGCTGATGCAGAACAGGCGCCGGAATGGTTTACAACCACACCATCGATAGCAGTTCCAAAAGCGGTAGCCAAGGCCGGTTTAAAAATGGAAGATATTTCTTATTGGGAGTTAAATGAAGCTTTTGCAGTAGTAGGAATTGAAAATACAAAACGAATGAGGTTGGATCCTGCTAAAGTAAATGTGCATGGTGGTGCCGTTTCGCTGGGTCATCCGTTGGGATGCAGTGGAGCCCGAATTATTGTGACGTTGATAAATGTATTGAAAGCAAATAATGCGAAGTATGGGGCAGCGGGAATCTGCAATGGCGGAGGCGGCGCATCGGCTATGGTTATTGAAAACCCCCAAACCCCCTAAAGGGGGCTTGCTGGTACACAAGGCCAACTTTTTGAGAACACTTTTTGTTTATGAACCCTTCAAAAGTTGAAGAGTTTTTGTTTGGAATTGATTTGTAGTTGAAATGGAAGAACAAAAAGTTTGGATATGAACAGAAGAACCGCTTCCTCTCCAAATGGAGAGGAAGAAGGAAGGTGAGGTTGGGATTTGCTGGCACACAGCCCTTGCTTTTTAAAAATAGTGTTTTATAACAAAGCCTCTTCAAATTTTGAAGAGGCTTTTATCTATATTATATATTATAGAAGGTTGGGAAATTATCAATCTAAGTCACCCCTTTAGGGGGACAGGGGGTTTGATTACTTCGAACTCAGATCAGCCCTGTAAAAAAGTAATTCGCTCCATGAATCGGCAAGATATTCACGAATCACATCCATAAAATCTTCAAAAGAATCTTCACCATTGGCCTTTTCATACCTGGTTTTAAAAGACTCTTTGATAAATCCTGAATTCCTTTCTTTTAAACCCTGTTTATATCTTGTAACAAGAGTAAATTGCGCCGGACCGGAAGAACTCGCCGAATAAACTGCTACGGATTGCCCACCGGCCTGCCATGCTTTTTTCATATCAGCAATTACATCTCTCACTTTACCACCCCATCCTATTTTCGGATACCAATGGGTGATATTTATTTTGTCGGCATAGTCTGTGAGTGATACAGTACTAAGTGTATCCTCAAAGACTGAATAGCTTGCGCTACCTCTGTCAGTCATATGAATTGCGACGTTTTTGTTCCAGTCATTATTATGCTCAACGCTGATGTCACCGCGACCATCAAGCAGATCCCAACTAAGTGGGCCTTCGGTAATATGATATCCGTTAGCATCGGGACCAGACTGAATAGCCCATACCCGCCATTTCCAATCGCCTGTGTGATACTTTTGAGCATGTGAAGCAAGTGCTTTTTCAAATTCCAGTACTTTGTCCACTTTTGGAAAAGCCCTGAATGAACTCATGACGTCTTTTTTTTTGACTTATTCCCAATACAGGAATAAGCAACAGCAGAAGAAAGATCTTTCTCATGTTTTGATGTTTTAGTTGGTTAAAAAAAAGAGGCTAAGGTGGTTGAGATAGGAATTGGAAGAATGCAAAAGATAAGAATTATAAAATGGATTGGAAAAACATTTTTTTGTTTGATGCAATCACCAGCCTGGTAGTTCGTTGTATTCTTTGGGGAAATTTAGTGTAATTGCCTGAAATATTTTTATCTGTTTCTTCTTCGTATCTTTTGCTATAAATATTTTATATGAAAATATTCGTTACATCTGTGGTTGCTGCAATTGTATTGATAGTTGCAGTTAGTTTTAATTCTGCGAAGGTTCAAACATCATTAACAGGAGCATGGAACGCAAAGAGCGGAAGCACTGATCATGCACTGGTTTTCCAGGATGGATATTTTTCATATACCATTTATGATAAGACAAATAAGAAATTCATCCGCACATGGGGAGGAACTTTTTCTGAAGCAGGCGGACAACTGCATGCGAACATAGAATTTGATACCGAATCGAAAGATAATGTTGGTGGGCATAAACATTTTGCTGCTGCTGTTAGTGGTAATTCTTTAAAGTTTGATGCCGGCGCAGGAGTCGATAGCTGGACAAGAACAGATGATGGTAATGCAAACCTTGCAGGCAATTGGCGAATAACAGGAAGAATGAGAGACGGCTCGATACAACCGATAGAAAAATCTGCACGCAAAACATTGAAGATACTTTCATCGACAAGATTTCAATGGATGGCAATTAATACCGAAACAAAAGAATTCTTTGGTACCGGTGGCGGCACTTATACTTTTACAAATGGTAAGTACACTGAGAATATTGAATTCTTTTCAAGAGACAGCAGTCGTGTTGGCGCATCACTAAGTTTTGACGGAAGTGTTTCCGGTAATATTTGGACGCATAAAGGTCTTAGCTCAAGAGGTGAGCCGATACATGAGGAATGGAGCAGAGAAAGATGATAGTTGAGAGGTGATAGTGCTTAGTGGCTGTAACCTTTTATTACTTGCTGTAGTCTTAGCGTAAACTGCTGCTATGAGTAATCCGGGTCATTTGCTTCCGCTTTTACTTCTTTTCATCCCCGTCTTTTGGGGTATTTATGGGTTTATAAAAACTAAAGGGACTACAAAAACCAAACCCGTTTATCCCGGTCTTGCACTGATCATTAATTCGGCTGTGCTATATGCTCTTGCGTTCAACATTATTTTCTTTATACAGGAATTATTTCTTGCATTGGGAAAAAGATGGTTGGGTTTAAAAGCAGTGCTTTATCATAACAATCATAACTGGTATGGTGACCATCCGATGGATCGGCTTGCACAAGGCTATGGGGCTGCTGCCATTTTTATCACCGCTATTATTTGTTTAATCATTGCAAGAGCAATGAAGGGTTCAAAACATTGGATGCAATTGTTTTTTCTCTGGATGTCGTTTGAGGGGTTTGCCCAATCAATACCACAATTTATTACTGCTTTTATGGCGCCTGACACTGATACCGGGCAAGCATTTACTTATCTTGGTTTAAGTCAAAGAGCAGGATGGGTCATTTCAATTACAGGAATTGTATTGATGTTATTTATCGGTTCCCTGTTCACAAAATATTTATTGCAATTGGGGCCGTCGCATACAATCACTGAAAATGCGAAGTCAAGATTCGGTTATCTTTTTAGAATAGCTTTAATATCTTCTGTTATCGGTATCATATTAATAATTCCTTTTCGTATTATGCCATGGGAAAGGGCTTCAGCGCCGGTCTTTGTTACCTTACTTTCAATTCCAATGGTATTTGCCCATGCATGGAAAATAAAGCCGCTTGTACCGGTAAACAATGATGTCAATAATAAGATAATTTTCATGCCGGTTGTCTTGCTGGTCGTATTGCTACTGATCTTTCAGCTTATTCTTGCAAAGGGTGTGGAAATGTAATGAAAGGGTTACCGCTCATTTAATTTCCGATTACTGCTGTATTTGTTTTTAATAAATTTATTGTAAAGCATAAATCCTTTATGAAATACTTATTGTTTTTGCTGCCTGTTTTTGTTGCATGTAATTCAAAACCTGATCTTGAAAAAGAAAGGAAAACAATTTTGTCAATGTTGCAAACAGAACGCAAAGCTCATTTCGACAGAAATGTTGATTTATTTGTATCTGAATTTGCCGATAGTATGTTATCAGTGAATAAGGGAGTTGTTTCTGCACTCACAAAAGATGAACATAAGGAACGTATCGGAAAATATTTTGGCAGTGTTCAATTCGTTAAATGGGATGATACAGCTGAGCCGGTCATTCGTTTTTCAAATGACGGCTCACTTGCTTATGCTATTGTACAAAAAGATGTGATCGTTACTTATCCTGATACCACCGGCAAAGAATTCAATGATACCAAACATTATGCATCGTCCTCCATTTACAGAAAACAAAGTGGGGAATGAAAGGTTGAGTGAAATATTTCAACTAATAAATAAACAGCTCAATTGATCTTGCTTCCGGCGAGACAATTTTTTTATTTATTGTTTGTTTGCTTAGTTTGCGCCCATGCCAGAATTTACTATCAGATATGCTACTGCTGAAGATGCTGAGCTGATCGCAGGTATTAGCCGCAGAACCTTTCATGAAACCTTTGGGTATGTGAACACAAAAGCGAACATGGATAAATTCATGAATGAACAATTTAGCCGTGAAAAATTAATTAAAGAAGTAACAGAACCCGGCAATACTTTTTTACTTGCATTTGATGGAGATGTACCTGTTGGCTATGCGAGGCTGCGGGAAGGAAAAAAATTTCCTGAGTTTGATGAGAAGGATTCAATTGAGATAGCAAGAATTTATTCTGTGAACACATACATCGGTACAGGTGTTGGGCAACAGTTGATGCGGCAATGTATTTTCATTGCTAAAGAATTGAAGAAAGAAATTATATGGCTGGGTGTATGGGAGAAAAACCCCCGGGCTATTGCTTTTTACACAAAGTGGGGGTTTGAAAAATTTAATGAACACGACTTTCTTCTTGGCGATGATCTTCAAAAAGACTGGTTACTGATGAAAAGGCTTTAAGCCTTCATTAGTTTACCAATATACTTCCAGTGCCAAGCTGCTGTCCGTTATCGTTCGTGATCTTATAATAAATAATTCCTTTTTGATTATTCAATGCATTTGTTGGCAATAATGAGCTTGTTGTTGTGCTTACTCCAACATGCTGGCCGGTTGACGTAAAGAAATATGCAATCAATTTTTCATTATTCGGATTGCTGATATTCAAAGTTGTTCCTTTCTTCCATATAGTTGGGTAAACAGTTATCAAATTACCCGTAGCAAAGTGCACAGAAACTATTTTTGAATAGGTTGGGCTGCCATCTGTTTCAACCATTTTCAAACGATAATAACTGATGCCATTTAAAGGTTTGTTATCTGCAGTTGTGTAATTGGCTCTGCTTACACTATTCCTGCTTTGAATTGATTGTATTGTTGAAAAATTTCTGCCGTCAAAAGAACGCTGGATTTCATAATGACTCATGTTTGACTCTTCCTCAGTTACCCAGTTCAGGTCAATTGACTTATTATTTTTCTTAGCGGTAAAATTTGTAAGTGAAACCGGAAGGGTGGAAGCATCATCATAATAAACAGTAATAACAATATTGTCTATTCTTCCGCTTGTTGTACCTGAAGTTCCATTGATACGCTGAGCAGCAATAGCAATTCCAAATCCATTATCATTTATCATGTCCTCGGTCCAAACCTCACCCCACAAATCTGTTGGGCTACCAAATGTTCTCTCGCTGTCTGTTGCAGTATAGGCATCACCCGTAGATTTTTCGTCACCGGTTACCATATCATACTTTAAAATTCTAACACTGTAATCAGCTGTGTTTTGATCAGGATCAGAACGTTCAACGGTTACTTCAATACCGGTAATGATCTTTCCGCCAGGAACGTTTAGCTGAAATTTATTTACTTGTAAATAATCTGTATAGCTGTTTGCCCCTGTATTCAGGTTGCTGAAATCTGTATAGACATCATCGCTGCCTTCAGCGTTTTCAACACTAAACCAGAATTTGTTTGAACCCGGATTTGATGCATTAGAGAAACCACCTCCGGTCTTTGGACCCTTGAACTGTGCATTTATATTTAAAACAGTAAATGCTGAAATGCAGAAAAGTAAAAATGCTTTCATAGCTTGTTTTTTTTAAAAGGTTTTTACATAGTTTAGAATCGTAAAAATAGAAGATGCATCAACTTTGTGCAATAGGAAATACTCTTGTAATTATTCGAAGAATTTTGATGGACAATACGCTATTTACAGAACGTAATTTTCATTCTTCTAAGTGGTTTTATTTAATTTTATTAATACTATGCGAATAAGAATAAAGATATGTTGCATTTCTTCTTTGCTGGAAGCAAAGATGGCTATCGACCATGGCGCTGATGCTTTAGGACTCGTTGGGAAAATGCCCAACGGTCCTGGTCCGATACCTGATTGGCTGATCTCAGAAATTGTAAAAACGATCCATCCGCCGATAGCTTCATTTTTGCTGACAAGCGAGCAATCGTCTGAAGAAATAATTTATCATATAAAAAGAGTGGATACGAATACAGTGCAAATAGTGGATGAATTAACAGCGGGAACTTATAATGATATACGAACCGCATTGCCACATTTAAAAATTGTACAGGTCATTCATGTTATTGATGATAAAAGCATAGAAGAAGCGGTTCGTCTTTCTTCAAGTGTGGATGCACTGTTGCTTGATAGCGGAAATCCAAAAGCATCATTAAAAACCTTAGGCGGCACAGGTAATGTTCATAATTGGGAAATAAGCAGGGAAATTGTAAGAGCAGTTGAAGTGCCGGTATTTCTTGCAGGCGGGTTGCATGCCGGAAATGTTCGCCAGGCAATTGAAACAGTACAGCCATTTGCTGTAGATATTTGCAGTGGTGTAAGAACAGAAGGAAAACTTGACCCAAATAAACTGGAAAGCTTCATTAACGCGGTACATTCCCTTTAGGTTATATTGAAAGGCTCGCTTATTTTTGCGTCTCAAAATTTTTAAGGTTAATGGCAAGATCAATTGCATTTCGTGAAGCATTGCGTGAGGCAATGACCGAGGAAATGAGACGTGATGACAGAGTATTCCTGATGGGCGAAGAAGTGGCCGAATACAATGGTGCTTATAAAGTAAGCCAGGGGATGCTTGCAGAATTCGGGCCCAAGCGGGTCATCGATACACCTATTTCCGAATTAGGTTTTACCGCAATAGGCGTTGGCGCTGCGCAAAATGGTTTAAGGCCAATTGTTGAGTTCATGACTTGGAACTTTGCAGTTCTGGCCTTGGATCAAATATTAAATACAGCATCTAAAATGCTGGCAATGAGTGGGGGACAGGTGAGTTGCCCGATAGTGTTCAGGGGAGGCAATGGATCAGCAGGCCAGTTAGGTGCCCAGCACTCTACAGCATTTGAAGCCCTTTATGCAAATATTCCCGGAATAAAAGTTGTTTCACCAAGTAATGGATATGATGCTAAAGGTTTGTTGAAGCAGGCGATCCGTTATGAAGAAGACCCGGTAATGTTTATGGAAAGCGAAGTAATGTATGGCGATAAAAGTGAGATACCAGAGGAAGAATATTATATTGAATTAGGTAAGGCCGATGTAAAAAGACCAGGCCGCGATGTAACAATTGTTTCATTTAATAAAATGATGAAAGTGGCGCTTGGCGCCGCCGATGAATTGGAAAAAGAAGGTATCAGCGCTGAAGTGATCGATCTTAGAACAATTCGTCCGTTAGATTGGATGACAATACTTGAGTCAGTGAAAAAAACAAATCGTTTAGTGATAGTTGAAGAGCAATGGCCGTATGCTTCTATATCTTCAGAAATTACCTACAATATTCAAAAAGAAGGATTCGATTATTTAGATGCGCCTATTCGTCGCATAACAGCTGCTGATGCTCCTTTGCATTATGCTCCTAATCTTGTTGCAGCTGCTTTACCAGATGTTTCACGTACAGTAAAGCTGGTAAAAGATGTGATGTACATGAAAAAATAATTTTTTTATCATATTAAAATCCTGCATTCTTTAATAAAAAATGCAGGATTTTTTATTTCAATACTATTTCAAAAAAAATTTCGGTTGTTGTGCAACGTTTCGACTTTTTATATGCATCTTCGCCTTGGTTTTTCATAGGATATTGGATTTTACAACGAGGCTGGGTTTCTACCCGGCCTCTATTATTAACCCCAAACCCTAAAAGGACTCTAAGAAGTTTTTATTCTGCATTCTTACCACCGTTTTAAACTCCCGTTATTGAATTGCCACTGTGGTGTATATAAAGGATAAAGTTCAGACAGATCATACCATGGACTCAGATCGGGGTTAGCATAATTTTTCAGTACATGAATATCCTGCGCAGGCATATAGCCTTGTGATAACAAAAATATTTTTTTACCAGTTTCATTTTTTGCTACAGCCATTACGGTAATTGCATGTCCGGGAAAACCGCCCTGTACAAACATATCACCGGCTTGAATTGAATCGGTTTTGTTTACAGCCTTAAGTTGTTTTGAAAGTGAGTAAGTGCCACAATAAGAAAAAACAATTTCCATAAAAGAATTATACTCTGTTTGAATAGCGGTAGCTTTTTTACCTGTGCTGTAAGACACCAGTTTGTTTCCTTTTTCTTTCCACCTTGTACCATTCAGCCAACTTTGAAAAGATATTTCTTCGCCTGAAGTGGTTAAGAATTTCATTTGATCGTATCGTTTTTGGTTTAAAAGAAAATCAGCTCTCAGTTTCATAGCTGCATCTGCGCATTGAATAAGATCTTTTTTACCAATATCAATATCAAGCACACCATACTGCACTGCCTGGTTTGATTTTGGTTTTCCGTTGTATAAATAAACCGTATTGCTTTTTTTAAGACTAAGGTCAAGCAACCAGTACGAATAACTCTTATCGCCATCATTTACATAACTGAATCCTTGTGGTAAAGAAATTCCCCTTATTTGATTGGGAGAGTTGCGGGTTAATTTATCAAGTGGTCTTATTTCGGCAACTTTTATATTATCTGTACAGGAAAAAATTGAGAACAGAAGGATCGGCAGCAAATGAAAACTTGTTGGCATGATTGTGGTTTTTGAGTGAGAAACAACAATCATTTCATTCCATAATTAACCGTGTTAATGATTTTTTAAGATATAAATGAATTGAACTATTTTCACGGCAATTGAATAACCTTACACTATGGCTGATATACTTATTATTGATGATGAAAAAGCGATCCGCAAGGCATTAATGGAAATTCTTTCTGCCGAAGGATATAAAACCGAAGAAGCCGGAGATGGTGAAGAGGGATTAAAAAAATTCAAAGAAAAAACCTACGACGTTGTGCTTTGCGATATAAAAATGCCAAAGCTTGATGGTATTGAATTTTTACAAAAAGCTACAGAATCAAATAGCGATGTTCCTGTGATCATGATCTCGGGTCACGGAAATATTGAAACGGCCGTTGATGCGGTAAAAAAAGGAGCATTTGATTACATCTCAAAACCGCCTGACCTGAACAGGATGCTGATCACTATTCGCAATGCGATGGATAGAAGTTCACTTGTAACCGAAGCAAAAGTGCTGAAGCGAAAAGTGAATCGTGTACAGGAGATGATCGGTGAATCAAATCCTATTAAAAAAATAAAAGAAACAATTGAGAAAGTAGCGCCGACAGATGCACGGATACTTATCACTGGCGATAATGGAGTTGGAAAAGAATTGGTGGCAAGATGGGTGCATGAAAAAAGCAGTCGTGCTGCTGGCCAACTGGTAGAAGTGAATTGTGCAGCTATTCCAGGTGAGTTGATCGAAAGTGAATTGTTTGGTCATGAAAAAGGTTCATTTACATCGGCAATAAAACAACGCATTGGAAAATTTGAACAGGCAAATGGCGGCACTTTGTTTTTAGATGAAATAGGGGACATGAGTTTGAATGCACAGGCAAAGGTGTTGCGGGCATTGCAGGAGGGAAAGATAACCCGTGTTGGTGCTGATAAAGATATTAATGTAGATGTACGAGTTATTGCTGCAACAAATAAGGACCTGTTAAAAGAAGTAGAAGAAAAACGTTTTCGTCTTGATCTTTACCATCGCTTAAGTGTAATACTTATTCATGTGCCCTCTCTTAATGAAAGAAGGGATGATATTCCTTTACTTGTTGACTGGTTTCTCGCAGATATATGTAACGAATATGGTATTGCAAAAAAAACTGTTGATGATGATGCGATAAAATTATTGAAGGAATATAACTGGACAGGTAATATCCGTGAATTACGAAACGTGGTAGAAAGACTTATTATTCTTTCAGGAAAAACTATTTCCACAGAAGATGTGAAGGCGTATGTTGTTCCCAAATAGCCTTCATGCAATCATTAACAATTCCTTTGTGAGGCTTATAAACCCTGTTAGCCGCTTATCAATACAGCTTCTGAGCGAAATAGACGGTAACCATTATCTTTGTCCGCATTAAAAAATCACTGAATGCCATTACAACACCTGTTCATAATCTACCTCATTGGTACCCTTATTGTCTTTCTTCCTGCATTTGGATTTTATAAATTGTTTCAAAAAGCTGGGGCGCCTTCATGGAAAGCATTTGTTCCATTTTACAATACATGGGTAATGCAGGAGCTGGCGCAGCGGCCGAAGCATTGGGTCTTTTGGCAACTGATCCCGGTTGGCGGTTGGTTCATCAGCATGGGAATATTCATTGAGTTTGCAAAGATATTTGGAAAGCATTCTTTTTTACATCACGCAGGAGCTTCATTGCTGGCTCCGTTATATTTTCCATATTTAGCTAACAGTAAGGGTATAAAATTTGTTGGAGCTGAATCAGCAAAAAAACATAAAAAGTCCTGGATACGTGAATGGGTAGATGCTGCTGTGTTTGCAATTGTTGCTGCTACGCTGATCCGTCTCTTTATTTTTGAGGCATATACTATTCCTACAGGGTCAATGGAAAAATCATTGCTTGTAAATGATTTTCTTTTTGTAAGTAAGACAGCTTATGGGCCAAGAGTTCCGAATACACCGTTGTCAATTCCATTTATACATAATTATATTCCCGGAGTTGGAAGCAGATCTTATAGCCAGGCGATCAAATTGCCTTATATACGTTGGTGGCAAAGACCTGTAAAAAGAGGAGATGCTGTTGTATTTAATTTTCCTGCAGGCGATACTGTTATTCATGCTGATGGTTTTGAATCAGCAGTGCCTTATTATGAGATCAAACGAAAAGACCTGGCAGGCTTACAAACTTATTATAGTGATGGCGGTTATACAAAGGCTGCAAATCCTGGTGAGATAGTAAACGATCCTGTAAACTTTCCAATCGTAGTTCACCCGGTTGATAAAACTGATAATTATATTAAGCGTTGTGTTGGGACTCCGGGTGATTGGCTTGAAGTGATAAAAGGTGATGTTTATATAAATGGCGCAAAGCAGGAACCTCCGCCAAACTCAGCCCGCAAATATAAAGTTGAAGTAAAAGAAAATGTATCTCTTGATGAAGGTGGTTTAGAAGAAATAGGTATTATGCTAAACCCCGGTGATTTTGGTGTCAGCGATCAAAACAGGCATTTGTATTCTATCAATATGACCGCTTCTGAAAAAGCCATTTTAGAAAAATCATCACTTATAAAAAAGATCGAATTGGAGTTTGAGGAAGATCCAAATCCAATAATGATCTTTCCATATGATACATTGCACAAATGGTCAGTTGATAATTATGGTAAAATATGGATACCTAAGAAAGGCGACTCAATAACATTAACCCCCGATAATTATTCAATTTACGAAAGAGCTATTCGTGTTTATGAACACAATGATTTCTATATGAAAGATGGTAAGTTCTTTTTAAACGGAAAAGAAACTACTGCATATGCTTTTAAAATGGATTATTTCTGGATGATGGGAGATAACAGGCATAATTCACAGGATAGCAGGTATTGGGGTTTTGTGCCGGAAGACAGGATCGTTGGCAAAGCATCGCTTATATGGTTTAGCTGGGAGGGTGGTCCGCGATGGAAAAGGCTATTCAGGTTTGTAAAATAATTTTCAATGATCCCGCCCCTGGCGGGATTTGTTGTCTTGGTAAAATGAAGTAACTTAATTGGCATGAAAGAAAATAAAATTGAGATCAGTTACAAGGTTTATGATGACATCGATGAACTGAGTAAAGAAGATGCATGGCTGCTGAATGAGGCCCGTGAAGTAACGAAACAGGCTTATGCACCTTATTCAAATTTTTATGTTGGCGCTTCAGCAAAACTTGTGAACGGAGAAATAGTTGCAGGCACTAACCAGGAAAATGCATCTTATCCTGTTGGTATTTGTGCAGAAAGGGTTTTGTTAGCATCTGCATCTACATTATACCCCGGAATCGCCATCGAGACAATGGCGATCAGTTATCATAGCGGAAACGGGAACAGCAACCAGCCAATAGCGCCATGTGGTATGTGCAGGCAATCATTGCAGGAATATGAGAATCGTGTAAAGAAACCTATCCGATTAATTCTTGGGGGGCTCGAAGGAAAAATATTTGTGTTTGAAAAAGCCAGCCAGTTATTACCACTAGGTTTTACCAGTGATGATATGAGTCGGGAGTGAGTGTACTCATTACTGGTTACTTGTTGTTGGCTATTGTTTTTTATTCAGATTGGAGACGCCTTGATTATTAAGTTACCAGTAACTTGTAACCTATAGTTAAAACAAAGTCTGCACACCATGCGCCACTTTCGCCTCATGTTCAAGCAGCCATTTTTTTCTCCATAAACCTCCGCCATAACCAACCAATTCACGATTGGAGCCAATAACACGATGACATGGAACAATAATAGCGACATTGTTTTTTCCATTTGCACTTGCAACAGCTCTTGTTGCTTTTGTATCACCGGTCTTTCTTGCTAATTCTAAGTAACTAATTGTTTTGCCAAATGGAATTGTCATCAGTTCATTCCAAACTTCCTGTTGAAATGCAGTGCCTGGTTGGTGGATCGGTAATTCAAAAACTCTTCTTTCTCCATGAAAATATTGTATCAACTGCTCGATGCATTGGATCATCAAAGGCGGCAGATTTTTCTTTTTGTTATCGACTTTTTGGATTTTATCAAAAAAAGAAACTTCGCTTATATAATGTTCGGTACCTGAAATTTTAAGTATTCCTACAGGAGAATGATAGTAGGTTGTATAAGAAGGAATGTCTGGTATTTTAGCCGATGCGTTGTCCATTTTTAGCCGCCCTTTCAGGTTGCAATAAAATTACATGATTGTTTTCATCATAAACACCGAGTACAAGACATTCGCTGAAGAAATCAGCTATTTGTTTGGGAGGGAAATTGACCACGGCAATTACTTGCCTGTTAAGCAGGTCTTCTTTTTTATAATAGTTGGTAACCTGTGCTGAAGACTTTTTTATTCCAAGCTCTGCTCCGAAATTGATCCAGATCTGGTAAGAAGGCTTTCTTGCTTTTGGGAAATCTTTTACTTCAATGACGGTACCGCAACGAATATCAACTTTTTCAAAATCACTCCAGGAAATGACAGACATAAACTTTATTTAGTCCAGTAAGTTAGCCAAATCCTGTAACTCTTTTTGTTTGAACTGATCCTTTTCGTCACTGAAACATTTGCTGCTTTCTTCAATTAAATATTTTATAACTGCACGGTTATTTTGCGGTTTAAAAAATGTGGGGGTCGGCTCAACGGAAATCCTTTTAAAATAGCTCGAAACATCTTTTTGAGTAAAAACCTGACCGCTTGTCGGGTCAATATAGAACTCAATTTTCTCTTGCGGATTTTCAAGATTCTCATCGCTGTACCCATGTTTGAAATACGCCAGCACGAATTGTTTTGGAATAGCAACTGCTTTTACGGGAATATCGAGAAGCTCGGCAAGTACGAGATATAATATTCCATTGCTGAGTTGATTTCCTCTTTTTGCTTCCAGCGTTTTATGAATTAAGAATTCATTTTTTTCCTGGTGATTAATTTCACCACCCTTTAAACCATAATAACTATAAAGAATGCTGGTAACGATATTTATTTGTTCAAGAGGAGTGAGGTAATTATTTAGTTCAAGCCATATGTTGCGGCGAACTTTTTCTATCTCCTGCAACACCGGAGTTGTTGCAATATCAGGGTATTGAAATTTACAAACTAACAATGCGCCAAGCATAAGATCATGATGACCCGAAACATTCCATTGCCTGAAATCTTCACTAAGATCACGATAATGCAAACGATGAATCAACAGCTCGATACGATGCTGTACATTTTCGTCAGGAATTGTTTCCCATAAATGCTCAAGACTTGGGATAATGTTTTTGCCGTAGTCAATTATTTTTTCAGATACGGCTCCAAACACCTCTTCATCAGGATCGTCGATGAGGGTAAATAGTGCGGATAATTCTTTAGTGGTTTCCATTGGCGGCATTGGGTTTTGTAAATGTCTGTTTTAATAACGTTGCAAAACGGTTAAAATTTTCCACAGGTGGGGAAAGAAGTTTAAAGTTATGAGTCCATAGTCATTAGTTGATAGTTCTGAGCGACTTACTATTTACTACTGACCAAAGACTATCGACTCATGACTTCCTTGCTACCACCATCCAATCCCATGGTTTTGGTTCGTTTAACCATTTTGGAGGTTTTAGAAACTCTGTGTTCCATTCGTATTCTATTTTTTGGAAATCTTCGGCTTTGAATCCTTCGTTGGCAAGAAGTAACTGTAGCTCTTCTTTTAAATAATGCTTGGTTGGAACATTATCGATCTCTGCATTGCCCTGCAAAATATCTTTAAGTTGAACTCCGCTTTTCTTTTTGCTGATCACATCATTTGCATCTTTATCTGGATTCCATCGCTGGCGGATAATGGATGTAAGCATTGAAGATTCAAGAGAAGGGATGACAAGAATTAAATGACCACCTTTCTTTATGCACTTTTTCAGGTTGGTAAAAAATACATTTCTTTTTTTCAATGAATCAGTAAGAATAGCATTGATGCAAATACCAACATCACATAATGGCATTTTTGCATTGGGGTTTGACATATCAATGCGACCATAAACCACATTTGTAAACTCAGGATAAAGTTTTTTTGCGATCTCAAGATTCTCTTTCGAAATATCAACCGCATAAACTTTTTTAAAAACAGGGGAGAGCACAGGCAGCCATTTACCAATGGCACAACCAATATCAATAACCGTCTTATTTCTTGCTGCACCCTTTTTAATTGCGGAAACAATTATTCCTTTGTCATCATTTTTTAATACATCAAATATCTCTTCATTATAATCTGGTGCAATTTTTTCCCAATAGGTACGATCCATATTTTAGAATTTATAAGGCGTACACATATAATCAGCGCCTTTCAGAATATTGCCTGTAAAATCAAATAATGTTACATTATCCCATCCCGAACCAATTCCCCAGCTATCATTCAACCTCGATGTGATCCATGCAGGTTCCCAATACTGAACACCTTTTCCACCGCCATCAATCACTGCTTGTGTCAGGTCTTTTAAGTAGCGATACTGATCATCAATGGAAATTGTATAACCAGGTGCAGCATCACTGGCTGAAAAAATATTATTGTAATTATCGCCATTTCCAGTTGTCCACGGATAACCTGTTTCCACTATCATCACCGTTTTATTGTAAGTGTTTATAAGTTTTCTGATCGTATCAGTTACTCCCTGCATTGTTTTTACTGTTGACCATTTAGTGTAATGTGATAATCCAATAATATCATAATCACTTACTCCTTCATTTGTAACCCCATTCATCCACCATCCGGCTGTTTGCAATTGGGCTTCGTGAATAATAACTTTTGGTTTGATTGAAGAGGTAAGAGAAAAATCACGAACAGCTTTGATACCGCTTTTTAACAATACGGCATAGTTTGCAAAATTGTTATTTACAATTTTGCCCACAGGCCAGCACATTCCATTGTTTGTTTCATTACCTACCTGCACCAATTCAGGAATCAGGTTTTTGCTTTTATAATAATTTAAAACTGCTAATGTGTAATTGTAAACAGAGTCTTTAAGAACATTTAATGGCAAACCAGCCCATGCTGCCGGTGTTTCCTGTGCACCAGGATCAGCCCAACGATCGCTGTAATGAATATCAAGACTCACAGCCATACCTGCTTCTTTAGCACGGCGAATTGTTTTTTCAACTCCATAAAGATCGTAATACATTTTGCCATTATTCAAATTACCGATCCATGTTGGTGTATGCCACAAACGAACACGGACGGTATTTGCTCCATGATCTTTTAAAATCTTAAAACAATCTTTCACTTTTCCGGAATCTCTGTAAGCGCCTCCGTAATCTTCTATTTGATTTACATACGAAAGATCAACACCCATATTGAATTCATCCCAGCGATAAAATTTCTTTTCATCAGCTGCTACTGGCTTATTATCTTTTTTGCAGGCAAATGATGCAAGCCATCCGGCAAACACGATCAGTAGAATATTTCTCATAAAGTAAAGTTAGGTATATGAATCGCGGATTTCAAACTGATGTGGAAAACAGATTTTTCCGATTCTTATCTATCCACTAACTTGATAAAAATTTGCCAATGAAAAAGAAAACTACTGACTATTCCCGCCGTTCTTTTTTGCGTGATGCCTCAATAACTGCAGCCGGGTTCATGATAGTACCAAGACATGTTTTAGGAAAAGGATTTATTGCACCAAGCGATAAATTAAATATTGCCGGTATTGGTTGTGGCGGTAAGGCCGAAGTAAATCTTCCATATGCATGGAATAAAGGCGCTGAGAATATTGTTGCTCTTTGCGATGTGGATGATAAAATGGCTGCCAATGCAAGAAAGAAATGGCCCAATGCTCCTTACTATAAAGATTTCAGAAAGATGCTGGAGACGGAGCATAAAAATATTGATGCAGTAATAATAACAACCCCTGATCACATGCATGCAGTTCATGCATTGCCATGTATGCAATTGGGTAAACATGTGTATGTAGAAAAACCATTGACACATGATATATATGAAGCAAGAATTTTAACCCAGGCTGAAAAAAAATATAAAGTGGTAACTCAAATGGGTAACCAGGGTAGCAGTGGTGATGATACAAGGCTTGTAGAAACATGGATACAGGCTGGTGCTATTGGCGACGTACATACAGTTCACGTTTGGACGAACAGACCAGTCTGGCCATCTGGTGTTTCTTTACCAACCGGCAAACATGAAGTGCCAAAAGAATTGGATTGGGATCTTTGGTTAGGCACTGCACCTGCAAGAGATTACAATCCCGCTTATCATCCTGCAATCTGGCGGGGATGGACAGATTTCGGAACAGGTTCATTGGGCGATATGGGTTGTCATTTTATGGATGTGCCTTATCGTGCATTAAAACTTGGTTATCCGACATCGGTTGAATGTAGTGTTACGTCTGTTTATACAGGGTTCTTCCAGGAAAGTTTTTATAAAGGAAGTTTTCCTCCTTCATCAGTTATCCATCTTCAGTTTCCAAAACGTGATAATATGGTTGCAGTAAATATGAAATGGTATGATGGTGGCATAAAGCCTCAACGTCCTGCTGAACTTTTACCTGACGAAGAATTTGCAGAATGGGATGGTGGAATTTTATTTGAAGGAACAAAAGGAAAATTAATGGCAGGATTGTTTGGAAGAAAGCCAACATTGTTACCAACAAAATTGATGGCATCAACTACATTGCCAACTTCAAAATATCCATTTGTTGCAGGTGGTTCTGAAGGACATCAAAAGCAATGGACAGATGCTTGTAAAAAAGGTTATGGCACCTATACAAGTTCTCCTTTCTCACAAGCAGGACCATTAGCTGAAACTGTATTGATGGGTAATCTTGCTGTGTTGAGTTATAATCATTTTGAAATGAAAGGAAATAACCGGCAGTTCAATGGTCGCAAACAATTGCTTTGGGATGGTCCAAATATGAAGATCACCAATTTTGAACCGGCAAATCAATTTGTGAAAAGAGAATACAGGAGTGGATATAAACTTGAACTGTGATATGGCTAAAATGTTAAATGGTTAAATTGTTTTGGACACATAACAATTTAACCATTTAGCAATATAACTTTTGAAACTTTAATATTTAAGCAATTTCGTTCCTGTTATTTCTATAGGTTTATCTTCTGTAATTGTAACTTTTACTTTAGCACCTCCGCCACTGAGTAATTCAAATTTTACTTTGACATAATCAATACCGCCTGCAAAACTATTATCGCCTTTATAATCCATGGCTTCCATTATCTGTCCATTGATTTTTGCAAATAGTTGATCGCCATCTTTATAAAATTCGATCATAGATTTATCACTCATTTCATACAACCCCTCAATTTTTTTGAAAGCCGCAGCTTCAAGCACATACTCTTCTTTCAGATAAACATCAAACTTTACCACTTTCTCATTCTTTGCATTTTTCGTCATATCCAGGATCCGGTTCAATGCTGATTTATCCTTTGCACTTATATCTTCAGCAATATGTTTATCTCCTTTAAAATAAACTTGTGTCACCAGATCCTGCACACCAGCTGCAGAGATTCTCATGTGAATATGTGCCGGTCTAGTCAATGTAGCACTTGCCGCATAAGGCACAGGATAGATCGATTTGAAATTATATTTTCCATCAGCGCCGGTTTTAAATGAAGAACGATAAACATAATTATCAGAAGTATTATCATACACACCATTCTCATCGCAATGCCATATTTCAACCAATGCAGCTTTTAATGCTTTACCATCTTTTCCGAAAACAGTTCCGCTGAAATGCATTATTTCTCCTTTTGTTCCTGCTTGAACAAGATCAGTTTTAAATGGAGCACCGGGACGATAAAATGGCCCGAGTATATCGGTTGTAGTAGGATCGCCTCCTACATATTTTTCTCCATCCCATTTTATTTTTCCGAATACGCCAACAGTTAATGCTATCATAGCTGAGTCCTGAATAAATTTTCTACGTTTCATTATTTGGTGTTTTGTGTTTGAATAAAAGTGAAAGTATCCAGAGGGTATTAAGTTGGTGTTAAGGTATGAAATAAAAATAACTGGAACGAAA
>Ga0209797_10000211_pt1 | contig 27773 bp, 22 predicted proteins | sample DOMMetBare3Fresh_2_FD_187472 | JGI IMG/M metagenome (GOLD analysis project Ga0209797, IMG submission 187472) | Wetland sediment microbial communities from St. Louis River estuary, USA, under dissolved organic matter induced mercury methylation -... | ecosystem: Environmental > Aquatic >... | reverse complement strand
AATGAATCATTTTTTGTTTTCACTTTAAATGCTGAAATAATGGCACCGAAATTGGTAATAGAAACTGTGGTTTCATGTTTGTTAATGAGTGAAAACAAATAAATATCTTCACCCCGGTTATTTTTGAAACAAAGTTTTTGTTCAACAGGCATAAACGATAGCAATGGATGTAAATGCAATGATAAAGGAATTTTCAGCACGGTTTGGTCAGTCTCCTGAACATATTTTCTTTTGCCCGGGCAGGGTAAATTTAATTGGTGAGCATATAGATTATAACGGCGGAAAAGTAATGCCCTGCGCCATTTCATTGGGGACTTACCTGGTCGTTTCTAAAAACAAAGACAAAAAGCTACGGTTTCAATGCCTCAATTTTCCTGAAACTGCTGAATTGCATTTGCAGGAATCATACTCGAAAACAGGAAAAGAATGGTTTAATTATCCTCTTGGTGTCATAAATGAAATAGTACAAAATGGTAATGCCGTTTCCGGTTTGAATATGTTGCTCTATGGAAACCTTCCGATAGGAGCAGGATTATCTTCTTCCGCTTCTATTGAAGTGCTTATGGGTTTTGCATTAAGTGAAATGTTTTGTTTAAAAATTTCAAACAAGGACATTGCATTACTTGGCAAAAAAGCAGAGAATGAATTTATTGGTGTGAATTGCGGTATCATGGATCAGTTTGCTGTGGCAATGGGGAAAAAAGAAAAAGCAATTTTGCTGAACTGCGATACACTTGAATACGAATACTTGCCTTTTGAAACCGGCGATTATATTTTAGCAATCATTAACAGTAATAAGCAAAGAACACTTGCTGATTCAAAATACAATGAAAGATTTACCGAATGTGGTAAAGCCTTGAAAGCATTGAAGAAAGAATTGAACGTAACTCATCTTTGCGATGTAGATCTTAAAACTTTCGAAGATCATCGTCATCTTATCAATGATCCTGTATTGGATAAAAGAGCCTTGCATGTGATCAGCGAAAACTTCCGAGTAGGGGAGGCGAAGGAAGCATTGAAAGTAAATGACCTTGAAAGTTTTGGAAAACTGATGTATGCATCTCATCAATCATTAAAGAATTGGTATGAAGTAAGTGGAAAAGAATTGGATACAATTGTTGAGTTTTGTAAAACCTATGATGATTGTATCGGTGCAAGAATGACCGGCGCTGGTTTTGGTGGTTGTGCTATTGCATTGGTGAAAAAAAATAAGTTTGAAGATTTTTCGTCAAAGATCATTGAATATTATAATGAGAAGATCGGTTACGAACCGGAAGTATTTGCCTCTGAGATAGGAGACGGTGTGAAAGAGATGACTTCTCTATAAGCCAATAAGGTTAATTCTTTTTAGACCGAATCATTTCTACTAAGGTTATTAATATTGTGATGTCTATAAACCTTATTAGAAACTAAATACCTTCAAATAACTAACCTTATTACCTTATTTGAATCTTTGCAGTACTTCAACTAATGAATTCTATCTCCCCTCACTTCAAGATTATTAATTACGTCAGCTTCATATTTGAGCCATTCAGCCCAGCGCTTTCTTACTTTTTCTTTGTCAACATAAGTTTCTGCGAGTTCGATAAATAAAGTGTAATGCCCGGCTTCGCTTTCCATAAAGCGACGATAAAAGTTGCGGAGATATTCATCCTTCAATCCTTCACTTAATCTTTTAAAACGTTCACAACTTCTTGCTTCTATCAAAGCCATTGTTAACAATTGGTCTAACATCCGGCCTTCAACGCTGCCACCTTGTTTCTGAAACCCGAGCAGCTTGTTTACATATTCATCTTTTCGTTGCTTGCCCAATTTCAAATTCCTCTTTTCCAGTTCCTGTAGCACCAACCTGAAATGGCCCCATTCTTCAGTAACTATTGGTGAAAGTTCCTTAACCAGTTTTTCTCTTTCACTGTATCGCTGAATAAGAGAGATACATGAAAGGGCTGCCTTTTGCTCGCAGTAAGCATGGTCGGTAAGAATTTCTTCCATTGATTTGCCAGCAAGGTCAACCCAACGGGGGTCCGTAGGCAGTTGAAGGCCAAGTATATTCCGGGTATCTTCTGATAATTGTTCTTCAAACATTATTCTAAAATTAGAGGGTCACGAAGCTAAATCAAAATAGGCTGCTTTCTTTGTATTTTAGGCTCATTCTCCTACCTTTGCCGCCACAAATAATCGGATGTAAAATCGGATGAAATCAAAAAATTAAACAGATGCCTTTAACAAAAGAAAAAAAATCGACCGTCATCGCACAATATGGCGGAAAAGAATCAAACACAGGATCAATTGAAGGACAGATCGCTTTATTAACGGAGCGTATGAACCAGATTGCCTCACATCTTCAAACAAACAAAAAAGATTTTTCTACTCACCGTGGCCTGATGCAACTGGTTGGTAAACGTAAGCGTTTATTAAACTATCTTCAGAAACATGACCTTACAGGTTATCGCCAGCTGATTGAAAAACTCGGAATCAGAAAATAAGTACCCCCTAATCCCGATTGACATCGGGACTTTTAGTTTCTGATAGTTTGTAAACTCTTTCCAATTCTTGCTTTTCAATTTTGCTGAATAGCGATAAGAACGTACAAGAGTGCGACGCAACGGAAGCTAAATAGTAGCAATAAGCCGGGTACATAATCTTTTATAAATTGTTTGAGGAAGTTCTTCAAACATTAAACTTCGAACAACATGTTACAACAACCTATTCGTAAAACATTTGATATAGGCGGTGGCCGTATGGTTACCATAGAAACAGGGCGACTTGCCCGCCAGGCTGATGGTGCCGTAACCGTTAGCATTGGTAAATGCATGCTGCTGGCAACAGTAGTTGCAAACAAAGAGCCGAAAGAAGGGCAGGATTTTTTTCCGTTGTCAGTAGATTACCAGGAAAAATTTGCAGCCGCCGGCCGTATACCGGGTTCATTTTTTAAAAGAGAAGCAAGATTAAACGACTATGAAATACTGACCTCAAGACTTACTGACCGTGCATTACGTCCGTTATTTCCTGAAGATTATTTATGTGAAGTGCAGGTGCTGATAACACTTATCTCCAGTGATGAGCAAATAATGCCTGATGCAATGGTTTGTTTAGCTGCATCGGCTGCATTGGCAGTGTCTGATATTCCCATTAAAGAAGTTATTTCGGAGGTTCGGGTAGCAAGAGTGAATGGTGAATTTATAGTAAACCCCAACCGTGCTGAATTGGAGGAATCAGATCTTGAATTTATAATTGCTGCAACGGATAAGAACCTGATGATGGTTGAGGGTGAAGCGCAGGAATGCAGTGAAGAAGATCTGATAAAAGCATTGGAAGTTGCACATGATGCGATCCGCATACAGATTAAGGCACAGGAAGAACTTCGTGATATGGTTGGTGTGAAAGGAAAAAGAGATTACAAAAAACCTGAGCATGATGAAACGCTTCGTGAAAAAGTAAATGCTTTTGCAAAACAAAAAGTGTATGAAATTTCAAAAGCCAAATTAAACAAAGCAGAGCGCAGCAACAGATTCTCAACGTTGAAGGATGAATTGCTCGAACACATTAAATCAGGTTTAAATCTGCCCGAAGGTGAGGAGATGCCTGGTAAAACAAAAAAACAGGTAAGCACTTATTATGGCGATCTGCAGTACTATGTAATTCGTGATATGATACTTGATGAGAAGGTTCGCTTAGATGGCCGCGGACTTGAAGATATTCGTGCATTGGATATGGAAGTGGATGTGTTGCCTTCTCCACATGGCGCAGCATTATTTACAAGAGGCGAAACACAATCCCTTACGACGGTTACGTTAGGAACACCGTTAGATGAATTGTTAGTTGAGAGTGCGGCAAAATCGTTTGATTCAAAATTCTTTCTTCATTATAATTTTCCTCCATTCTCAACTGGTGAAGTAAAAATGATGAGAGGACCTGGCAGAAGAGAAGTTGGACATGGAAATCTTGCAATGCGTTCTCTGAAACAAATGATGCCATCCGAAAATTTTGCATACACAGTACGTGTCGTAAGTGATATTTTGGAATCAAATGGTTCTTCATCTATGGCAACTGTATGTGCTGGCTCGCTTGCATTGATGGATTCAGGTATTCCTTTTCCAAAACATGTGAGTGGAATTGCAATGGGATTGATAACAAAAGGCGATAAGTATGCGATCCTGAGTGATATCCTTGGTGATGAAGATCATTTAGGTGATATGGATTTTAAAGTAACAGGAACCCGTGAAGGCATTTGCGGTGTGCAGATGGATATTAAGGTTGACGGATTGAGCATGGTAGTAATGGCACAGGCATTGGAGCAGGCACGCCGTGGCAGATTGCACATCCTGGATGCAATGTACAAATGCATGCCAGAAGCAAGAAGCGAAGTGAAACCACATTCACCAAGAATGGTGAAAATGTTCATCGAAAGAGAATTCATTGGGGCAGTTATCGGGCCTGGTGGTAAAGTGATACAGGAAATGCAAAGAGTTACTGGTACTACTATCAATATTGAAGAAGTAAATAACATGGGTGAGATAAGTGTCTTTGGTGTAAACAAAGAAGGAGTAGAAAAAGCAGAAGCATGGATCAAAGGCATTGTTGCAGTGCCGGTTGTTGGCGATGTATATGAAGCAACAGTAAAGTCTATTATGCCGTTTGGTGCATTCGTTGAATTCTTACCAGGGAAGCAAGGATTGGTGCATATAAGTGAAGTAAGTTGGAAACGACTTGAAACACTTGATGGGGTATTGAATGAAGGTGATGTGATAAAAGTGAAATTGATCGGTACTGATCCAAAATCCGGCAAATTCAAACTTTCAAGAAAAGCTTTGATAGCAAAACCGGAGAGACAAGATCGTCCGGCAGAAAATTAATTATTGACAGGAAAATAACCTGCCCCTGTTTTGCCAGAAGCAAGACAGGGGTTTTTAATTTTGTATTGAAATGGATTATATAAAGATCATATTTGCTGATCTGCAACCGGAACAAAAAGAAATTTTGATTGCGCAGCTTGTGGATGCAGGTTTTGAAGGGTTTGAGGAAAAAGACAATAGTCTCGATGCATTTATTGATAGTAGAAATTTTGATGCTTCTATATTAAATGAGATATCTTTTAAATATCAAACTTCATACACGTCTGAAAAAATTGTTGAAACAAATTGGAACCAGGTGTGGGAATCAAATTTTGAACCAGTCGTTGTCGATGACTACGTTGCAGTTCGTGCAGACTTTCACAAACCAATTACAACTACAAAATTTGAAATTGTCATTACTCCCAAAATGAGTTTTGGTACCGGTCATCATGCAACAACTTATATGATGATCGAATTGATGAAAGAAATAGATTTCAATGGGAAATCGGTTCTTGATTTTGGAACCGGCACAGGCATACTTGCCATACTTGCAGAAAAGTCCGGGGCAAAAGAAGTTTATGCAGTAGATAATGATGACTGGAGCATCGCTAATGCTGAAGAGAATTTTAAGAAGAATGATTGCAACAAAATAAATTTAAGAAAAGCATCAGATGCTTCATCAAAAATGAAATTTGATATAATTCTCGCCAACATTAATAAAAATGTGATCCTTGAAAATCTTGAAACACTTGGGCAACTACTCAAACAAGATGGGGTAATTCTTCTTAGTGGATTACTGCAAACAGATAAAGAAGAAATAATGGAAGCAGTAAAAAAATGGCATTTTATCTTAAATAATGAGCTTTTAAAAAATAACTGGATTGGGCTTCAATTTCATACATAACCGTAACGGAACTGTGTATTAAATTAGTATTAACTCTGTGTTGTTTGCCCTATCTTTGCTGTCCAACTTTAACAAAGGCCTACATGAACGAATTTCTCTTGATCGTTCTCGCATATCTGATTGGAAGCATTCCCTCATCTGTCTGGGTTAGCAAATACTTTTTTGGTATTGATATCCGTGATTATGGCAGTGGAAATGCGGGTGCTACCAATACATTCAGAACATTGGGCCCTAACTGGGGTTCATTTGTAATGATAGCCGATATGCTAAAAGGCATTATTGCTGTAAAACTCGTTTACCTTATCCCTTATTATCTCGATCATGATTCACAAATGACCAACCTGCAAATTGGACTTGGCCTGGCGGCTGTAGTGGGTCATATATTTCCCATTTGGGCTGAGTTCAGGGGTGGCAAAGGTGTGGCAACAGTTTTCGGAATGGTTCTCGGCATTCAGCCTATAGTTGCTGTTTGCTGTGTAGGGGTGTTTTTATTAGTTCTGTATTTAACAAGATTTGTTTCTCTGAGTTCTATTCTGGCCAGCATTGCATTCCCAATTTTTATTCTTGTAATATTTAATGAGAACGAAGTCCTTTATAGAATTTTTGCCATTGCAGTCGCATTGATGGTTCTTATCACTCACCAGAAAAACATTGGAAGACTGTTGCAGGGAAATGAAAGCAAGGTTCCCATACTGAAGCATCGGGATCGGCGAAGACAACGCCGCCGTGGCAATTCTGAACGAAATAAGCTTTAAACATTAATTTTACTTTTTGTGATTAAACCAGGCATAGTTTGGTATAATCATTGAATTATCATCAAAAAAATTAGTATGACCAGGCTATTTACAACCCTGTTTGTTTTTGCATCTTTTGTTATTGCTTGCAGTACAAATCCACTGACAAAGAAATCACAGCTAACATTATTACCCGAATCTGAACTGCAGGCAATGGGAACGCAGCAGTATCAACAATTCTTATCAAGCAACAAAGTGGTAAGTGCATCAAATAACCGTGATGCCGAAATGGTAAGAAGGGTGGGACAACGAATTGCAAAAGCAGTCGAAGCTTACTATTCTCAAAATGGCATCAGTGATAAACTGAATGGTTTTAATTGGGAATATAATTTAGTAGACGACAAGGCTGTTAATGCTTGGTGTATGCCGGGAGGAAAGATTGTGGTTTATACCGGCCTATTACCTGTTTCACAAAATGAGGCAGCGCTTGCAGTAGTACTGGGTCACGAAGTTTCTCATGCACTCCTTCAGCATGGTAACCAGAGAATGAGCCAGGGTTTGATCCAACAATTAGGTGGTGTTGCCCTTTCTGTTGCAGTTGACAATAAACCTGCCGAAACTCAAAATCTATTCCTAACAGCTTATGGCGCCGGAACTACAATAGGTGTGATGCTTCCTTTCTCCCGCAAACAAGAATTAGAAGCTGACAAATTCGGGTTGATCTGGACAGCAATGGCCGGTTATAACCCGCAAGAAGCAATCCCTCTTTGGGAAAGAATGGAGAAGGCTTCAAATGGTCAAAGCCCTCCGGAATTTCTTAATACACACCCAAGTGAAGGGAAAAGGATTGATCAACTCAAACAATATATGCCCGAAGCTCTAAAATATTATAAACCTGTGGGTAAATAAGGATTAGAAGATTTAATAAAAAAATTGATTTAAATTCATATTCCGGCTGATTTCACTGATCAGCCGGAATTTTCTTTTAGAAATACGGTTAATGCGAGTTTATATTTCGTACATTTGTACCCCGCAAATTTGTGTACACTGAAGCCGGTCTTCGAACCGGGCGGTTTCGGAAACCCAAAAAACACCAATTTTAGGTATGTCTCAAACGCTTCTCGAAAAGCTTCAGCTTGCAGATGAAAAGAATCTTTTGATTCAAGGTTTACCTTCTTCAATTGAAAAGCAGTTCAGCAAACTTTCTTTTGCAAAGAATGTTACGCCCCTTTTAAAGAGCCGTAAGATCGATTTTGCATTGGTTTTTGCCGTGAACGAAAATCAGCTTAACAGCATTTTGCAAGAGGTAATGCCTGCATTAAAGAATGATTCTAAATTCTGGGTTGCTTCTCCTAAAACCAGCTCCAAAATTGTAACTGATCTAAACCGTGAATGTAGTTGGCAAAAGCTGACCGCAGGCGGTTATGAGTGCCTTGACCAGGTTGCTCTTGATCATGTTTGGAGTGCTACTCGCTACTGTAAGTGTGAGTTGGTTGAAGGAATAAGGATCAGCCGCAGAGAAATGGCAGCAATGGAAGCTTAAAAAATTTTATTGGCTAAGCAAAATAACCATGATATTTTCATGGTTATTTTTTATGCCTTATTTGAACATAGAAATAAAAGCCCGGTGTGCTGATCCTTCTTTTGTTAGAAATTATCTTGTAAATAACGGAGCAGAATTTAAAGGCGTAGATCAACAAGCTGATACGTATTTCAATGTTTCCAATGGAAGATTGAAATTGAGAGAAGGAAATATTGAAACCAACCTGATCTTTTATGATCGCAGTAACCTGGCAGGTCCTAAAAGCTCTCATTTTCATCTTGTAAAAATTGAAGATTCAAAAGGGCTAAAAGAGGTTTTAGAAAAATCCATCGGAATAAAAATGATCGTCAGAAAGAGACGAGAGATCTATTATATCCGGAATGTAAAATTTCATATTGATGAAGTGCCGGTGCTTGGATCATTTATTGAAATAGAAGCAGGAAATATTTTGGCTGCCAAAACAGAAACCGAATTATCCGAGCAATGCAATTTCTATTTGAAAGAATTTAAAATCCTGGAGGAAGACTTGATTGCGGAATCGTATAGTGATATGCTGATAAAAGCGAAAGAGGCTATTTGATAATTACACTTCCCAATTTACCCGATATCTCTCTTTCCATTTGTTTGAGATGTTCATGGGTTTGAGCAAGATTCTGATATTCTTCTGGAGTATGTTTCTTTTCAAGATCAACCTGGTTTTCAAGCAACATTCTTTTGATCTTTTTTAACTTGAGATAGCTAAGTGCTGATTCCACTTCAATATGAGTTTTATCCTCATCCATTTTAAGAAACGTCATTAACTCTGCTTCATTACCAATTGTTACCGATCTTAAAAAATCTTCATAGCTCTGCTCAAATAATTTTTTTTGATAGCCAGTCGAACTGCTGAATTCCCTTTTCCAATGTTCACTGGCTTCATAGGGAAAATTAAGCAATGAAACTGCAAAAGAGCTGATGACTGGATCACTGCTGTAAACAAAAAGATTTTTGTCAAGTTTTACCCGATCTTTTTCTAAAGTGTTTTTGTATATCGCAATTAATTTCACCACCTCAGCATTGTCAAACAACCCTTCATCAAGAATTTCATCAAGCATGTGATCAGCAATAGTTCCTTCATTCCATATCTTATTACCATGTTCCAACAGCACTCTTGCAAATTCTTTTTCCTGCAGCTCATCTTTAAACAATAAATTGAAAGTAGTATCATCATAATCAGTCGCAGCTGCCCTTTGTGCATTCTCTTCATGTAGCTTCGCTTCTTCAAAGGGCAACACTTTTTCCTGTGTGCTTATCCTGTTCCGTATAAATTTATTTACCAATGCATGCAAGCCTGATTCATCGATCTTTAATATCTCTGAGCATTGCTGGATGTAATCCTGTTGCCTGGTAAAATCTTCCGCCTTATTAATTTTTGAGATGGTTTCCGCAATGCTGTTTACTACTTCAGATTTTCTTGTAGTGTCACCACCTGCATCTTTCAATGCGACCTCAAGCTGAAAAAGAATAAAGTCTTTTCTATTGCTTCTTACAAACTCATTAAATGCAGAAGCGCCCACTTTATTTACATAACTATCCGGATCTTCCTTATCAGGAATTAAAACCAGTTTTACATTTAATCCTTCTTCCAATGCAAGATCAAGACCACGAAGAGCAGCTTTCACACCCGCAGCATCACCATCATAAATTATGGTAAGATTATTTGTGTATTTTCTTATTAACCTAAGTTGATCAATTGTTAACGATGTTCCGCCGGAAGCAACCACGTTCTCAATTCCTGATTGATGAAGTGAAATAACATCAGTATAACCTTCTACCAGCAAACATTCATCAGCTTTATCAATTGCCATGCGGGCAAAATAACTTCCATAGAGTATTTTGCTTTTTACATAGATCTCATTCTCCGGTGTGTTTATATATTTTGGCGCTTTATCATTTGTTTTAAGAATTCTTGCACCAAAGCCAAGAACCTTACCGCTGTGATTATGTACAGGGAAAATTATCCTGCCGCGATAATTATCCATCAACTGATCATTACGATTTGCAACAAGCCCGGTTTTTAAAAGCAGTTCAGTATTGTATTGGGCCGCAATTGCAGCATTTGTAAAACTATCTCTTGCTTCGGGGTTGTAACCAAGCTGGAATTTTCTAATAATGTCTTCTCTAAAACCTCTTTCTTTTAAATAGCTCAGACCAATATCACGACCCTCTTCGGTTTCAAATAATGTTTTCGAAAAAAATTGCTGTGCAAAATTGTTGATGATATAAAGGCTATCCGCCACCTGCATTTGCTGGCGTTGTTCATCGCTTGCAAATGTTTCTTCAATTTCAATTCCATATCGGTTTGCCAGCCAGCGAAGCGAATCAACATAGCTATACTTCTCATGCTCCATCAAAAAGCTGATAGTATTACCGCTTTTACCACAACCAAAACACTTATAAATTTCCTTTGATGGTGAAACGGTAAAAGACGGAGTTCGTTCATTATGAAAAGGGCAGAGGCCCAGGTAATTGGTGCCTCGTTTTTTCAATTTTACAAAGCCACCAACCACATCAATAATGTCAATGCGGCTGAGTATCTGCTGTATGGTATTCTGGCTAATCAAATTATGATAAAAATCAGGCTGCAATATCCTAAATAGAAATTACAATGTGAGCCTGCGGTTGAAAAAAAGTCTTGACTTTATGAATAAACTGGCTTAAATTTATATAGATACATTTCCGCCTACGGAAAATTTAGGACGGTTGCTTTTTTTCACCTTAAAATTAAAATCCCATGGTTACAGTTGACATCTCACAGCTCTCTGGGGAATGCAATACCTGGAGGGATTCGTTGCGTTCCTGCCGCGATGATTTAAACAAATTTAAAAAACAACTTCAGCAAACTGCGGGGCAAACCCTTTCCAAAGACCAACTTCATGATGTTGAACATTTACACAACCAGTTTCACATTCAACTCATCAATGTTCATGACCTGAAACAATCCATAAAAGCACATGATCGTCGTGTACAATTTGAAACTGCGGCTAACAACGGCCAATTAACTGAAGATACAATTGCTGAACATGAAAGGCTTTTTGAAGAATTCCAGTCTCTTGACAGTACTATTAAAAACCTTCGTGAAGAATTTGGTGACTTTATCAAACGAACGTCGTAAGAATATAAATATAGATCAGTTCCATTACTGAATTATATCATAATTATGGAACTACCTTTCCAGGAACTTTATAAACTGAAGTTCATAAGACCCGTCTCAGTTTTTTTATTGTCCTCTGAAGAACTGATTTAAAAATATTTAATAATGTACAGACAAGGCATGCCTTGTCTATAAAAACACTTGCCATGCCTGAATTTGATACCTCACACGTCAAAAATATTGTCTTGCTGGGCCACGCCGGCTCCGGTAAGACCACATTAGCGGAATGCATGCTGTATGAAGCTGGAATAATAACCCGCCGCGGCAGCATAGCCGAACGAAACACAACTGGAGATTACCACGAACTTGAACAAGAACGTGGTAATTCTATTTTTAGCAAGCTCATGCACACAAAATGGCGCGGCTATAAAATAAATGTGATCGATACTCCCGGCTATGATGACTTTGTTGGCGAAGTAATTTCTGCTTTAAGAGTGGCTGATACAGGCGTTATGCTTTTAAATGCCGTAATGGGTGTTGAAGTAGGAACAGATATCATCTGGGAATACACTGAGAAATTTAAAACACCAATGATCTTCGCTGTAAATAAATTGGATGATGATAATGCAGATTATGAAAGAACTGTTCGTGAAGCAAAATCACATTTTGGAAGTAAAGTAGTCGTGGTGCAGTATCCATTACAAACAGGTTCTGGTTTTCATGAAATAATTGATGTGCTGCGGATGACGGTGTATAAATTTAAAGATGGAGGAGGCAAGCCTGAGAAACTTCCGATTCCTGATTCAGAAAAAGCCAAAGCTGAGGAACTGCACAAAGAATTGATAGAAGCGATTGCCAGTAATGATGAAACGCTGATGGAAATATATTTTGATAAAGGGGAATTGATGGAAGATGAAATGAAGATGGGATTAAAAAAAGCAATGATCAATCATGATCTTTTCCCTTTGTTTTGTTTATCCGGCGAAAGAAATATGGGCAGCGGTCGCCTTATGGGTTTTATCGACAACGTTTGCCCGAGTGCAAATGAAATGCCACCACAAGCAACAAGAAGTGGCGACAAAATTTCATGTGAAGCCGGTGGCCCTGCATGTCTTTTTATTTACAAAACAATTAGTGAACCGCATGTTGGTGAATTATCTTTCTTTAAAGTTTATTCCGGTACAATAAAAAGTGGAATGGAGTTGGAAAATGAAAGCACCAACGTAACTGAAAAGATCAACCAACTTTTCCTTGTTGAAGGAAATAAAAGAATGTCGATAAATGAATTGGTGGCTGGTGATATTGGCGCTACATTAAAATTGAAAAACACCCATACAAATAACACATTACATGCAAGAGGCAAAAATTATGAATTGCCTTCGATCGAGTTTCCGTCTCCGAATATGACCGTTGCTATTGAACCATTGAAAAAAGGTGAAGAAGAAAAACTTTCTCAAGCCTTGCACCAATTAAGAGAGGAAGATCCGACATTGATCGTTGAGGTTTCTCCTGAATTAAAACAAACACTCATCCATTGCCAGGGTGATATGCATTTGGCCGTTGCCAAATGGAAGATCGAACACAGTCACAAAGTGGAAATAAAATTTGTTAAACCAAGAATTGCATACCGCGAAACAATTCGCAAAATGGCTGATGCAAGTTATCGTCACAAAAAACAAAGCGGTGGCGCCGGCCAGTTTGGTGAAGTGTATATGCGTATAGAGCCATGGCATGAAGGACTTGCTGAGCCCAAAGACCTGAACGTAAGAGGCCGTGATACTTATGAACTTGATTGGGGAGGCAAACTTGTTTTCTACAACTGCATTGTCGGTGGTGCCATTGATACAAGATTCCTACCATCTATTCTAAAAGGTGTGATGGAGAAAATGCATAATGGTCCGCTTACAGGTTCTTATGCCCGTGATATTCGTGTTTGTGTATATGATGGAAAGATGCACCCGGTTGACAGCAATGATATTTCGTTTAAGATCGCTGGGCTACAGGCATTCCGCCAGGCATTCCAGCAAGCCGATCCGCAGATACTGGAACCAATTTTTAAAGTCGAAGTTTTATGTCCCGATGATCTGACTGGTTCGGTGATGGGTGATCTGCAAAGCCGTCGTGCAATTGTAGAGGGAATAGACAGTGAAGGACATTTCCAGAAAGTAATTGCAAGAGTTCCTTTGGCTGAAATGGATGGTTATTCATCATCACTTCGTTCAATAACACAGGGAAGAGCAAAATTCAAGAGTGGATTTTTAGAATATGCTCCGGTACCTTTCGAGATTCAGCGGAGATTGATCGATGAACATGCTAAGGTGTCGAAGGAAGAATATGCTTAATTAGTTTTTTCTGTATTATAAAGAAAGATTATCTGACTAAGATTATCTTTATTATTCATCCACGTTTCCAATGAAATTGAATCTAGTGGATAAATATCAATTAATGTTTTCAGGATATTAGGATATTTCTTTTCTAAAACTAAACTTATGAGAAAATCAATCCATGTCCAATTGTCCTGAACTATTCATTGTTGGAACTCAACAACCAACTAGCATATCAAAAATCATGACCTATAATTGCAATGTGAGTTATAATCACCTAAATAATACAAAAACCGTTAAAACACCTTTATGCCAAAAACAGATTTATAAGAAGTTTGTGCTTGTTATTCTGATTGGTTAATATTAATTTTATAATACTTCGATTTTGTTCTCTATTTAAGCATAAGCCACCGTCCCTGACGATCACATACCAGATGATATATTCTATGCCGAAGCCAATTAGAAATTAGGCAGGTCTCCGATTAATGGATAAATACCATATTGGTGATTAATCCGGTTTTTATTACAATAACTATTGCTAATAGTGAGCTGCATATGACCTATAATCCAAATGATGATATTGTAAAAAAACTTTACCCCGTTATTAAAGAACAGACCGAAGGTATGCCTGATCAAAAATACTGGGAGTTCGTCGCTGCTATGGCAGAATCCGGTAACCCACTCGATCCCCGGCAGGTGGCCGATAAAATTATTCAATCCTTTCCCTGGCCCATAGGAGTGGAACTAAGAAGGCTTTTTTCTGGTGACAAAAGAGAACTGAATAAGGATCGGCGTGATCAGGCATTGAAAGTAGCCGAGAAGGCCACACAATTCATTGCATTGGTGTTATTAGCGCAATTGTGGGAAGAAGTAAAAAATAAAAAAATCAACATCACCCCGGATTTTAAACAGCAATTCAAACTTAAAAAACCTTCTTTTGGTATTTGGGCGGGGTTGGTTCGGGCAATTCATTCCATTTTTGAAAATCAGCGTATCAATCCTTTTACCGATCATTTTTCCAATAAATGTTTTTCCAACAGAAACTTTATTAAACAAATGGAAAAACTCGTCGAAATGCGAAATGATATAGCTCATGGCAAAAGAGAATGGCCACCTGAGGAAGTGGAAGAATCATTAAAAGAATTTCTTTGCAATATTGCATTTTTGGTAAGATATAAACTGGTAGCTGTTTCGGAAATTGAAGTTTTAAAATCCCGTTTATCAAATGTTATGTATAAACATTCCTTCCGGATATTGAATAGTTCTCATGAAGATTTTATAAGTGAGGATAAGGAATATGATTCTTTTTTTGAAAGCCACATTGTTTTACTGTTTAAAGATTTTGCATCGCCAAAACCATATCTTAATCTTTCGCCATTTATCATTGATACAAGTGCTTACTTAAAAAATAAGCGGGTGGATGGCATCCGGCAGGGTGTATATGTTTACAATGACATGGTTAATGAAAGTTTTAATTATTATTTCACGAACGCGAATGAAACTTCCGTGATGAATAATTTGCCGCTGTTCAACGAAATAGAAAATGAATTCAGGGATCTGATAAAAGCTTTGGAATATGAATAGTCCGTTTAAATTTTTAGACGCTTATTCCAAAGATGACAAAAATATTTTCTTTGGAAGAGAAAAAGAGACTGAAGAGATCTTTGAAAAGCTCTTTAAGAGTAATTTATTACTTATTTATGGTGCTTCAGGTACAGGTAAAACAAGCATACTTAATTGTGGTATAGCAAATAGCTTTCAGGAATCCGATTGGTTCCCCGTGAATATCAGGCGGCGAAATAATATTCTTGAATCAATAAGAAAAGAAATAGACAAACTTGCATTAACACCGATCCCTGCTGATAAAAATCTTTCAGAATCTTTTCATTCCCTCTATCTCGATTTCTTTAAACCCATATATGTGATATTTGATCAGTTTGAGGAATTATTTATTTCCGGTCATCCTGATGAACAAAAAAAATTTCTTGAATTCCTTACTGATCTTTTAGGCAGAGGTTATAATATAAAGGTCATCATTACTATACGGGAAGAGTATTTGGCACACTTCAGCCAATTTGAAGAGTGCATCCCCAGTTTTTTTGACAATCGTTACCGCGTAGAACATATGACACCTACAAAAACCGAAGAGGTTATTATAAAATCGTGTAAAAAATTTGAAATAGAAGTGAAAGAACCTAAAAAAATTTCGAGAGAAATAATCAAAAATATAAGTGCCGAAGACGCATACAGGGTAGAATTGACATATCTGCAGGTTTACCTTGACCGGTTATTCCAACAACATCTTAAGAATCATGAGCAGCCTGTTGTATTTACCATGCAATTACTTAATGAGGTTGGTGATATTAAGGATGTTCTTTCCGTATTTCTTGAAGAACAGATTGCCAAGGTGGAAGAACCAGAACTGGCCTGGACGATCTTAAAAGCATTCATTACCTCGGGCGGAACTAAGAAAACTAGTTCGTTAGAAAGCATAAAAAAATATCTTGAAGAAAATAATAAATCAATAAGCCAGGAAAAGATCGAAAAATATCTTCTTCAATTTTTCAACCTCAAAATAATCAAATACATCGATGAATAGCGGAATGTTTGAAATAACACATGATAGTCTTGCAACCAAGATCTGGGAAAAAGTATCGGCTGAAGAAAAAACACTGATAGAAGTAAAGAATTTTATTACTAATAGTGCCGCTATTTATAGATCAAGAAAAGTTTTGCTGACAAAACAAGATCTTGCTTATATAGCTCCTTATGAAAATAAGCTTACTCTTGATGATCAAACACTTGAATTTATCAATCGTTCCAGGAGATATTATCGCAACCAGAAAATCGGTCTCGCCGGTTTAGTAGCATTCGTCATGGCAGCGTTACTTATTGTGATAATTGTAATTAGTAACTCAAGGAAAAAAGCACTTGTTGCCGAAAAAACAGCATTGGCTCAAAAAGATACGGCTCAACGAGCTGAAGAATCTGCGAGAAAAAGCAAGGCAGAAGCAGACCGTATGACTAAAATTGCCGACGATAGAGCTGAGAACTTAAATATTACCCTCCAGTCACTTGAAAGACAAACAAAGAAACTTGATAGCAGTATACTAGCCCTTAATGCCAGCAATAAAAAATATGAGACGGCTAATAAAGACCTGAGGGACGAGAAACTAAGGAATTTACGGCAGATAAGTGAAACCAAGCAAACCCTGGAAAACACAAAACTTATTAATGAAGATCCAACAACAGCCTTAATTCAAGCTGTTTCATTATATGATGATATAAATGAAAACCTGAAAGGCTATTTGAGAAAAAACGCCTTTGATGCATATCGGGAGGTAATATATACACGGGATACAATCTTTTATGATAATATGCTTGATATTGCCTTGTTAAATGATAATAATTTTTTAATAGCCGATGGAACTGAATTTCCAAAAATTTGGAACTCCATGACTGGTTCTGTAAAGAACTTAATAGGGCCTGTTGATTCAGTGACTTCAATTGTAGCATCACCCGAAAGCAATGATTTTATAACGGTGGAAAAGAATAGAAATCTCATGTTCTGGAAGAATTATAATTATGTGGATACAGCGAATTTTAAAGATGAGATCATAAGATTAGAATATATAAATCATTCAAAAGAGGTATTGATAGGTTTCAGGAATGGAAATATTGCGGTTACAGATTTTAGAGGGAAAAATGTAAGATGGATCTTACATGATAAAAAAATGGATATCGAGGAGCTTGATGCAGGTAAAACCGGTAATTATTTTATAACACGGAGCAGTGACGATAAGATCCGGTATTGGCTCAGAAAAGCAAATAGCGAAGGCACAACAAAAACTTTTCAAGATTCAGTGATTATTGATGGAAAAAGAACAGGCCTCGGCTCGATCACAGCTATGGCCATTTCAAATAACAATGAACTTTTCATTGCAGCCGATTCGGGTTTACACGTTGCAACCAAGTTAGGGGATAACATATCTATTCGCCTTGAAAACAAGTTTTCTTCCATTATCAAAATGGGCTTTACGAATAAGAACAAGATCATTTTACTTACAAAAACAGGTAAAGCCTTTTTTTATGACATAGATAAAAAAATCAGCGGGGAAATTAAAGGATATGACCCCGGTACGATGATCACTAATTTGGTAACATTCGCCCCCGATCGTCATTTTGTAACGGTTGGCGATAAAAGGTTTCTGAAAATTTGGGATAGTGATATAAGTAATTCGTGGTTTTATCGGTCATTGGACATTAATAAATTAAAACTTGATAAAGACAAGGTTACATATAGATGGATGCTTACAGATATTTCCGGGCATTTAATCGACACAATTTCCTTTATCAATACCAGTTACAGTAAAGAAAAAACATCATATTTGTTTGACGACTCTTACGATAATGTGGAGATTATTTGGGATTCAATTCGTACTAGAAATGATTCAATAATCCTATCCTCACCTATTACCAATATTGACGGCATAGACTTTTATGAATCTATCAATATTATCGAAAATGCTGATACGCTAAATATAAAGATCTCAGAAATGGCTGGTGGAGGTGGAAAAAAAAGGAACAAATTGGATGTACAATCTGCCATGATCTCAACATGTAAAAGATTTGTACTTGTTGTAATTGTTGACAGAGACGGAAATCGAAGTTATTATATACATCCTACTTTTTTAGGGTTATCGGAACTGGTACAAAGCAAGAATCTTTTTAAAATTAAATAATGAAACCTGTCATTGTCAGTTTTTTATTATGGTTTGTTCCCTATGTGGGTTTCACCCAAAAATCGTCTTGTCCACAGGACTTAGAAATTGTTGAAAGGGCATTCAACGCATTCGTCACTGACAGCATAAGGAGTTCAAATTATTATTTTAACGCTTCAAAAGTAGCTGAACATATTTTAGAAAACTGCTCAATAAATGATGCGACTAAAAAAGCAGTTGAAATAAAAGGAGCTCTTATAGACTTGTATGGCTGGATCTCACTGCAGTATAGTGAGATGAATTTGCACAAAAGCCCGCCGGAAATAAAGAAGTTTTTTGAAAGAAAAATTGATTCATTAAAATATATTGATGATCCTGCTTATCAACAATATGTTTCGTATCTAAAAGGATTTATTTATGCAACTATTTTAAAAGATTATCTTTTAGCAATTTCACATTATAAGGAAGCCCTCAAAGCCAAGCCGGACTGGGTTCCCTTGCTTCACTCAATCTCAGCATCATACCTATCTGCAGGCATGAACGATTCTTCTGAAACATATAATCAAGATTGTTTTAAATTCTCAAAAAAATATCCTCTGGCCTATCTCATAAAAGCACGCCTCACATTTGCCGCGAAAGATTTTTATGGTAGCGTTTATTATTTAAACCAGGCATTGATATTAGATCCATTAAACCCAAGATACTATCGGGAATTGGGCTGGAAGTACGCATATTACGGGATGCAAGATACTGCTGAAGATTATTACAGGAAGGCAATAACGATGGATCCAAAATACATTCTTGCTCACCTCGAACTGGCCAGTATTTATTGGAGCCAGGAGAAATACCAGGAAGCTACCAAACTCTACGAAAAATGCATTGAAATAAATCCATACCTGCCGGATATCTATTCGAATATTGCAGACCTGAAGTCAGAAGACGAGGATGATAAATTAAAATACTATAAACAGGCGGTTAAGCTTGATTCTTCTTATATGTATGTATTAGGAATATTTTATCATAATAAAGATGAGTATGAAAAGGCTATCCAGATATATCGAAATAGCATGAACTATTTGCCCGATAAGTGGGTTTGCAGAAATATTGGCGCCTGTTATTATAGCCTGGAAGAATATAAGGAAAGCATAGAGTTTTTTGAAGAAGCACTTGAATTTGATTCCACATATGCAGAAGTGCATTATTTGTTAGGTGAAATATATGGTCGCACTGAATATGGAAATAAAGAAAAAGCGCTTTATCATTTTAAAAAAGCTTTTTTATCGGAGCCCAGCAATCAATTTTATGCGGAAAAATATTATCCTCTTGCAATTGCTGATGCTATCAGAATCAAAGATTCGCTAAAAGCATATGAAACATTTTATGATTTATATAAAAATGGTTGCGACTCCTGTCTTCTCTATATGAATGCTCTAAAATATGAATACGGTTTTGATACTAAACCGGATAAAGAAGAATCTGTGGAATGGTACTCTATAATATTAAGAAGCAATAACTCTGATTTTGCATGGGATCATTTATTAGACCTGTCCGATGTTTGGGAAAAAAGGAAAAACAACATGGGCTGGGACAGCATATCTTTATTTGGATATGAAACAATAAATATTCCCGTTTACAGTGAAACTGATAGCAATACACATGAGTTACCAATTACCTTGTATGAAAACTATCCAAAAGGCATGCACCCACTTTTATGGGAGGCATTAAGAATAAAGAAGGAGTATAATGCAAAGCTTAATCCTGATGATCGGCTTAGGTTCCTAAAATATTATACCGAAGCTCAGAGATACAACAGCCCATATCCTTCATTTGCATCTTATCGCTATCAATATGACTTAGATGATCAGCAAATGGGAAGGTTTGAAAAAGAAGCCAATAAGATATACGAGGAAAAGGACCCTAAGAAGAAACTCGACTTATTAGAAATTTTAATAACCAAAGTAGAAGATTGGTCAAAAAATTCTACAAACACGTCACCAACGATCCTCCTGGCAAAAGCTTACCTCCTTTATGGCGAAGCCCTTTTCGAGCAAGGAAACAAGACCAAAGCTTTGGAAAATCTTAATAAAGCAACAGCAATAGCCCCGGAGGATACTTCTATAATCAATAAAGTGAGTACTATTAAATATTCGATGTATAAGAGTGTCAATGATCTCCTGGAGATCAGCACCCAGGAAGAATTGGTAACTTATATTGGTTATTATCTTCAAAAAGGAGATGAGAAAAATGCGGATATAATTTTTAAAAAACTTATGTCGGATACACCCCCGGCACATATCAGGTATTCACTATATGAGGCATATCTTGATCACAATAATGACATGTTTGATGAGCTACTGCTTTCCGACGTTGATGAAAATAATATTTACGATTACCGTGATTATTTTACTTCATCTATCTCTAATACATTTTCTGATAATGATAAAGTGGCTAAATATGAAAAGCTAATGAAGCTTGAAGAAAAACTTTTAAAATTGGCGCCTGGCAAAGAACTCCGTACAGAGATGGCAAGACATTACAACTCTTTTGGTTGGTTCTCTTTATTAAGCAAAGATTTCTCAAAAGCAAAATTGGCAATTTCCAGAGGCTTGGAATTGGATAATAAAAATCTTTACCTTGTCGGCAATGAGCCACATGTATTGTTATTCACCGGGCAGGTGGAACAGGCAAAGAAAAAATACTTGGAGTTAAGAGATCGTCCATTTGAAAAAGAATCTTCATTACGAACATTTAAAGAAGCATTCTTAGCTGATTTCAAAGATTTCATGGATGCAGAATTTTCTTCTGAAGATCTTGAAAAAATAGAAGCTGTAAAAAAAATATTAAACAAGAAATGATGTCATTTCCACCAATTCAGCATACAGGCATTTATTTCAGCGGATATTTTACTTTTGATCTTGACCTGACAAATCAAAAAAAATTCGAATCACATTTCGAGTACAGCAATTTCTTTGAATCAAATAAAAATTACCTATCGCAGAAATATTATAACAATTGGCTAAGCACCTTATATCCCGATCCTACTGCTTTACAGAACTGGAGATTGGTAGATTTCAAAAGCAATCATCTTGTTTACAGTGATAATTCAAACAAAAAATTTACGATAAAAACTACTGATAAGGAAATCTCATTCACAATCGGTAAAATAGAAATTTTCCTTTTCAGAGAAGGGCTTGCTATCTTTTCGATCAATGTTTTGTTACCAAGAGAATTTGAAAATTTCGATGATATTTCTGCACTTACTGCTGCCTTAAGAAATACGATGGCTAATGACAAGGCCCAGATAAACAATGTGCTTGCTGACGTGATAGAAGAAAAAATAACTCCATCTTTTTCTAATGACCCTTATTCATGGAGAAAGTATAACCCGCATTTGAAAGTATTTCTGAACATTGATGTTAAAGAGAATTTTTCTGATAAAGTTGAATGGAATTATCTCTTAATGGAATTGGCTATGGTCATTCCTCCCGGCACTATCAGCTCTAAAGGCCTATATGCACCATCAGAAAAATATTCGAAACAATTATTTGAAAATAATGTAATAGATGTCTTCAATAACTGGAAAGCGATATGCTTATTAGATTCTCTTGTACGCATATCTGTAAATTTAAAAGAGGCAGACAGGTATAATTTATGGGAAACTGATTATTACAATATTTATGTGTTCACATCTTTTATTCGCTTTTATCTTTACCTGACAAATACGAAGTTGTCCAAGTTCTCTCATAATATAAAAGAATCAGCTAAGCTCAGGAATGAGTTTGTCATTTTTATGAATGATTTTGATCTCTCACAGATCTCTTATAAGTTTTTACCAAATATTATTTATAAAAATCTCCTTTACTCAATGGAAATCAAAGATGAGCTGAACAGGATGGAACAAAAACTAAGATTAATTGATACCGCCGTTCGGGAAAGTCAAAGCCGTAAAACAGAGTCGTTTCTCAAGGTTATTGCCTTTTTTCCAATGTTTACAATTATTTTGAGCGCAGTGACACTGATCAAAATGCAAATAGGTAGTGAACCGAGTATAGGTATAGTTCGAATGATATCTATTATAGTAGCATCTATAGTATTTTTGATCGTTTTGTATATTTACCTGAAACAAAAAAAAAAATAGGGGAGTCATCACCTTCGTTGAACTTACCACAAACCGATATTGATTAACAAGAATGACCTCATTTTGTGAGGTCATTTATTTTTTAATTTAAGATCTTCTCCGCTGATAATTATATTCTGAATGAAGTCTAGCTCTGTCTATTTCTGATTTTAATCTTCTTCTCTCAGCTTTTCTTTCAGATTTTGGAATAGATTTATTGTGACGTATAGACCAGATCCTGTAATTGTAATTTGCGTTTATATCGGAAATCTACATATCCAACCTTGGTGATCTTGAATAGATCGGCGTCCTATAATGTGGATAAGGACGATGAAAAGATGAATAATAGGGAGAGCCGATACCAACACTCATTGAAGTCAGTACTCGAGACTGAGGAAACGATGCCTGCTGTACTTTTGGGCTGATGCTGCAGCGGTAGTTACCAATGCAAGAGAAATTATTATTATTGTTTTCATAACTATGGTTTATTTTGTTTTATTCACCAGATATTTGACGTTTATCTTTCACCAATCGATCACAATAATTAATCAAATAACTTATTTATAAAAAAATTTTAATCCAAAAAATATTCCACGGTTACTTTTTTATTCATAAAATTAAATTCGTGCAAACACTAAATTTGCCAAAATGCCAAAACCAGTCATCTGGATCGGCGCTGCTTTTGTTGATGAACTCTTTGATGCTAAAGAAGAAATCATGATTACTACATGCCTAAACCCTTATAGCAGTCACCATCGGCTCCGGTTCATGTACACTTAATGAAACAGCTTTATCACTTTGCATTTTAAAAATAATTTTTACAGATGGGGCGCCTGCCGGTGTAAAAGTGCTTTCATCAATTTTATTCAGTTTGCGGGGAGACGAATCTTTCCGGCCTATTTGCAAAAACCCTAATCGATGTGTGTCCACAACAAATATTTCTCCCTCGGCATTTCCAAAACGATATTCACCTGAAAATTTTTTCTTTTCTTCTTCGGTCACTTCTAAACTTTTAGTTTTGATATCAGCATTGCCCAAACTTTCTAAATAGCTGATCACTTTGTTTACATTGGCTGCATCAGATGCTGAAATATCTTTACTTTCTAATCTGTTCTTTGCATGTTGCAATAAAGTAATTCCATGTGGTCCAGCATGCGTTTGAATACCAGGAACTGTTTCAATTATTTCCTGTACACTTTTTAACATGCCCATCATCGTGTATGTAAAAATATCCGGTCTTGCACCATGACTCATTAAGAACTCGGCAATATCACGCCGGCCAACATGAGAAGCTGCACCAAGTGCAGTTTCCCAATCACCAAAACCCCAATCCCATGAAGCACCTGCTAATTCAGGCCGGGCAGTTACCAGTTCTTTTACTTTATCAAAATTTCCATGAGAAGCTCCTACAATACTGCTCACCATATTATCATTCATGCTTGGATACCTGTAAAAAAGCGGTTCTGCATTTCCGGGTTTCTCCATTTTATTTATAGTGCCATTCGCAGATACTGCACCAAATGCAGTTATACCGATCAAACCCAAAGCAGAGCTTTTAATAAAATGACGGCGTTGTTGATAGATATTTTCCATGGTATTTTTTTAAGATCATCTAATTTACCAAATTGCAAACCTTCTTAGCAATAGAATTCCTGTGGCCGGTATTATTTCATTATTTAAGGTAAGAAAGGATTTATCTGTAAATCTTCGAAAGATGCAGAAAAGGATCAGTTATTGACTGCAAAATTTATTTCCTGCGAACTCATATTTCCTGCTTCATCTGTTGCAAAAAATTTTGCGACTAAATTTCCATTGACGCCGGCAGGAGCTATGTATTTTTCAATAATATCCATTGAGCGACCTGGAATAGTATATTCCTTTTTAAATCCATTTCCATCGCTGACTTGCAACCACACATTCATCAAACTTTTATTATCACTTATCAAAACCCTCATGCACAGAGGATCACCGGATCGTATAACAGGATCATCAATCGGATAAACAACTTCTATTTTTGGCTTTATAGTATCCTGCTCATAGGTTGACTGTTTTGTGCAGGAAGCAACAAAAAGGACGATGGAGAAATAAAGACACAAAAGTTTTTTCATAAAAATCAATTTGTGGACTTATAAGGAATATCTACAGTTGCAATGTTGCCGGATGCATCAACTCCATACAATCTTATTTTATGATCTCCGGGGAAATATGGCGGAATAGTGAAAGAAAAATTCAATTCATAATCATAGGTCATTGGGGTAAACGAACCTTTATGCTGATTTGGCCCACAAGCAACCGCAGCATTTAACGCTTCCCATGATGCTACTGCTACAAGATCTATATCTGTAATAGTTGCTTTTACGGTTAACTGATCAAAAGGTTTTAATGGCTGGGTATTATTCGCAGAAATAACTTTTATTACCGGTGGTTCATTAATTGGGTTTCTTGTTGGCTTTGTGATTGTCGTTTTTGTGCAGGCAGAAAAGATAAAAAGAAGAGATACTACTGCAAAGTAAAACTTTCTCATAGCTGTTTCGTTTATGAGAAGGTACGAAAATTATTTGGGGCCAGATTAAACAGTTTAACCTGACCCGCAATTCAAATGTATTTTTTTCAACAAAACTTTTAAACTCCCAAAGTCCAGCCTTCCCTGTATTCTCTTTTCACAAACTGGTTCGCTTCATCAAAGTTTGTGATCTTCATGTTTTTGGCATCCCACAAAAGTTTTTTGCGGCCAAGCCATTTATCATTCCATCCTTTACCATTTGGATTTCGCATTAAGAAGCTGCGGATTGCAAGGTTACCGATCAAAATACTTTCAGTAAATGGTCCTGCATATTCAAATGATGAACTTGTTTGTGCTTTTCCATAACCAGCAATACAAGCATTTACCCATTGCAGGTAATGTCCTTCAGTAACTCTATTGATCGATTCTTTAGGCAATGTAGTTTCCTTCATCAGTTTTGTTGGTAACAACCTTGGATTCTCACCATAACAGTCAAGCAATAGCTTCCCTTTTGTACCAATAAGCAATACACCGCCATCCCAATTTCCAAACATCTCTTCAGGTAAAAGTTCATCAGGTCTTTGTGGCAACAAACCACCATCATGCCATGATACTTTTATATTTCCCTTGCCATCTGTTCGTGGATAATTTAAATGAATGATAGAAGATGGAGGGCATGAATCAGGATTTTGCGAATCATCCCACATTTTACTCCATACAGTAGCTATGCTGCATTCAACAGAATCCGGATAAAGAATTGGAAGCATGCGGTAAATTGGATCCATAATATGACAAGCCATATCACCTAATGCCCCTGTACCATAAGCCCACCAACCGCGCCAATTGAATGGCAGGTATGCAGGGTTAAAAGATATAGGCTTTGCTGTTCCCTGCCAAAGATCCCAATCCAATTCTTTTGGAACTTCATGCTGACCGGTTGGAGTAGGAACTCCTTGCGGCCAAACAGGTCTGTTCGTCCAGGCATGTGCAGTATGTACATCACCAATTAAACCTGCATCAAAAATTTCTTTTGATTTTCTTACACCATTACCTGAACCGCCCTGGTTACCCATTTGTGTAACCACTTTATATCTTTTTGCTGCTTCAGTTAACATCCTTGCTTCATAAATATCATGTGTCAAAGGTTTTTGTGTATATACATGTTTGCCTAATTGCATGGCGGCTATAGTAGCAACGGCATGTGTATGATCAGGAGTGGAAACAGAAACCGCATCGATATTATTCTTTTCCTTATCCAGCATCTCCCTGAAATCTTTGTAGTATGGTGCATTGGGAAATTTCTTTCTTGACGCCACTGCCTGTCTATCATCAACATCACAAAGGGCGACAATATTTACATTGGGGCTTTTTGCAAACTCAGCAAGATCACTTTGCCCTTTACCACCAACACCAATACCGGCAATTCTTAATTTATCACTTGGAGCGATAAAACCGCGACCAAGAACATTACGGGGCACTATAAAGAATCCTGCACCTGCAATTGCAGAGTTTCTTAAGAATTTTCTTCTTGATTTATTACTCATATCTAAAAAATTAAAAATTATAAAATAAAAAGTCAAAAATATTTAAGCCTCCAAAGTCTCTGTCTGATGCGGAGATTCAGGGGTTTTTATCAAAGCTTATACATTCTTTCAATTCCTTGTCGGTATATGAAAGTCCGTATTGTTTTAAAACATCATCCGGCACACCGTTCCATTGATTGACAGTGTTACCGATATACCCGATATCTTTTACGCCAATTTGTGAAGTATAGAAACCCGTTGCTACCATGTCTCTCATTTTATTAAAAAATGAAACTCCCTGCGCCATTTCAGGTTTTGCTTTTTTAGGATAAGCAATCAGATCGATCAGTTCTATCTGTTGCTCTTTTGTACAATCTTTAAAAGCATTATTATAACGAGTCACGCATTGCATATCAAGCCATCGCAAACCACCACGCAATGGTGTTTGATGATCAGGCATATCTTTTACAATGAACTCGATGAATTCAGGAACCTTTGCATCAGTTGCGCTGCCACTTACATCATCTTTTGGTATAATGATATCCGAAAGTATTGCAATGGTTACCATTTCATGGTCGGTAAAAAACTTATCCATTGCAAGCAACCTCTTCTCATTTTCAATTTCGGCAGGATTGCGGTCAAGATTGAATTTCGGATCTACTGCTGCAACTTCTGTTTTTTTATCATCCGTTGTACAACCGGCAATAACGGCAGGAGCTGCAACGGCTCCGGTGGCAATTAGTTTTAATGATTTTCTCCTATCCATAAAAAGACAATTAGCTAATAGCTATAAGCTATCAGCGATTTTAAAGATTATTTTTTTTAAGTTCGTCAATAATATGTTCGCTTGCCCTCATGCTCAATGCTAATATCGTCCATGTAATATTTTTATCAGCCTGTGATGTGAATGCGCCCCCATCAACAACATAAAGATTTTTGCAATCATGTGCCTGGTTCCAGCTATTCAATGCGGAATTCTTTGCATTGCTTCCCATTCTTACTGTTCCTGCTTCATGAATGATCTCGCCGGGTTTTGCCAAACCATATTGATTTTTTTCATCGTCATTTGCACCCCACGTAATAACTGCGCCCATGTTATGCATGATCTCTTTGAACGTTTCTTTCATGTGCTTTGCCTGCTTCACTTCATGATCACTCCATTTTACATTAAAACGCAAAACGGGAATTCCATACCTGTCAACTGTATTCGGATCGATCTCGCAAAGATTATCCTCTCTTGGTACCGCTTCACCACGACCTGCCATACCGACGCTTGCGCCATAGAAGTAACGATAATCTTCTTTCAATGATTTGCCATATCCGCCAGCTTCTTTCTGCACGCCATTTACTGCATATTTACCATTCATGCTTTCAATGCCACCCATAAAACCATAAGCAGGTTGACCCATGCCACCCCAATACTCAATATGATAGCC
>Ga0209797_10000210_pt1 | contig 27796 bp, 26 predicted proteins | sample DOMMetBare3Fresh_2_FD_187472 | JGI IMG/M metagenome (GOLD analysis project Ga0209797, IMG submission 187472) | Wetland sediment microbial communities from St. Louis River estuary, USA, under dissolved organic matter induced mercury methylation -... | ecosystem: Environmental > Aquatic >... | reverse complement strand
TCTGGTGGCTGTGTTGCTACGCATGGTGGCCTGATGAATTTTTAGGAAACTTCAGTCTCAAGTAATTGGTCGCCTTCGGAGCGCAGACGCGGGATGCCCGCCATGCGACCTCCGCTCCAATTAGCAACAAAGGCGCTTGCAACTTTGCAAGTAAGCCATGTACCACAGACACATGGCCGTTATCATCGGGATCGATGGCAACGACACTGGCAAACACGCCATAGTAAGCCGCAGCAAGCACCGCGTCCTTGCCACCCATCGAATGGCCGGCAATGCCAATTTTCTTGGGATTAACCCCTTGCGTTCTAATCAACCAATCAGCGAGGATGCTGGCGTCGCGCGCTAATTCGATATCGCTGGTGAAAAGAGAATACCAACCGCGCACAACCACGATAAAACCCCGAGAGGCAAGTGCTCGGGCGTAGCTTTCGTATTGATCGTCGGGTGCCATCCGGCCAGGCAGAAAAACAATAGCTGGGGCATGACCCGGGGAATGACTCGGTTGGAACAATGCAACCGGCAAGTTTCCACCTTGATCAATCACTGTTATCCGTGTTGAAACGACAGGTAATGGCCCAGGACCAGCCAAGTCTCCTTCTGGCATGCCGATGGCGTCCTTAGCAAGTGTGAAGCCGGGAATCAATATCCCGCCACGATTGCAACCACCTGCCAAAAAAAGCAGGATACCGAAAAGGATAAGATTGGGGTAAGTTCGTAAGTTACAATTAAGCAAGATAGGGACACATAGCAGGGTTTTGATGACCTCTTACGCTGTTAAGTTATGAAAAGTTTTGCATAGCCAAAATAACGCATATTAAATATATGGACCTTAAAATGTCGAAAAAGTTCACCCTGAAAAAACATTCTCATTCTTTTATCAATCGAATCTTAACGCAAGGATCCTCTGGTAACGGTTATAATATTACGATTGATTGAGGTCTGTTACAAAACCCCCATTTTTCTTGAATGCAAGCATATTTGCCATGAGTTTATTAATCAAATACCTTTCACTTTGCTGGTTCCGAAATAACCCTGCTGATTTATTTCCCTCAAAATCGTTTATGTGGAAAACAGTCGCGTTTTATCTTCTTTCAGGCATTATTGTTGAAAGTCTTATTTCTGATCCAGCCGATGGTACGCTTGAAGTCTTGTTGCGAACAATCATGGCATTTTCATCTATCGCAATATACTTGTTAATCTTTAAAAAATGGCAGTATTTTAATCAACTGTATACTGCCATTTTTATCTGCGAAAATTTTATTATGACGTTGGCTACGATAACCGAAGGATTGTATTTTTGGATGGTAATGAACCATCAACAAAACTCGGAAGAAATATCAATTGCAATAGGTGCATTTCTGGTTGGCTGGTACATAGCGATTGTAAGTTACATTTTGCGGGAAGCATTTGCGACAAAAATGAGCGTTAGCGTTATTTTAGCGTTTAGCTATTTTATTTTAACCTACGGTATTCCAATGCTGTTCATGGATATATAAAAATCAACTCGTAAGAAGCAAAAATCATAATGATCAAAAAAACTATAATCATTCGTTTTGTTACAAGTCTCTTTGTTGGCAAGCTTGTGATGATAACCCTTTAGTAATGCTACGACTCACCAATGCCTATGCTACTATATGGATTATTATTTAAGGTTTAATTTATAAGAAACATAGACATGGTTGCGATTACAGCAGTATCTCAGCGAAATTAAAAATTTTATGGAAGAACTATTTATCGGTTGGCTTAAGGAATACGGTTACGTTATTTTGTTCCTGTGGAGCATAGTAGAAGGAGAAATGGGGCTGATCATGGGTGGGATCATGTCTCATACCGGAGACATGGACTACTTCATGACGGTTTTTGTGGCAGGTCTTGGAGGTTTCACTGGCGATCAAATCTATTTTTACGTTGGCCGCTTTAATAAAGGCTTTATTCAGCGAAAACTGCATAAGCAGCGGCTTAAGTTTGCGATTGCGCATTTGCTGCTGAAAAAATACGGTTGGCCTATTATTTTTATGCAGCGGTACATGTATGGTTTACGAACCGTCATTCCCATGTCGATTGGTATCACCAAATATTCGGCTAAAAAGTTTGCATTCATTAACCTTATCAGCGCGTGGGTATGGGCGGCTATTACCGTAACGCCCGCTTACTACTTTGGTGAGGAAATATTAACTTTATTGGCCTATGCAAAGCAGCATTGGTATTTGGCGCTGCCAATAGCTGGAGGATTTCTTTATGGGGTGTATGCTTATTTTCAAAAACTTGAGCAGCATTTTTTACAAAAACGCAATAGCCGTTTTTTGAATTCATAGGAATAATACACTAAACGCAGACGATATAAAGGAACTGACAGAATCAAGAGCCAAACATAAAGTGGTTCGAAAAAAAAGATCCCAATCTGAGTAGCCGATCAATCTCAATATAGCCAGATGAGAATCAACTGTTCAAGAAATTCTGGAGGAAACGGACTTAACATAGTTAACTGTTGTAATGAAAATATAAACTGCTACAAAACCGGCTAATAACCATTGAGCAGTATCACCATCGATTATGCAGACAATTATCACTAGGGTTCCGATTATCCATGTCCATTTAAGTCTATTGCCTTTTTCAACAAAACGCTTTAATTCTAATTCTTCTTTGCTAAGTTTATTAATGGAGTTGTCCTTACCTTCAGCCATTTTCACCACCACGGTCAATGTAAAATACTATTTTACAGTTTTTTAACAAGGGATGACTATCAATTCCGGGCACTTAAACTGCCTTTTTTACTACACATTAATGTTGGGAAAACGAAGTCATATTTTGTAATCATATAATCTGTTGGCATCTCTATGGATTATGTACCCGGGCATCTGCATGAATTACTTTATGCACCAAACTATAAAAAGGAAATATTTCGGTTCAGAGCGATGAGTGTTTTTTCTTCACCAATAATCAAGGTAAAAACGATATCAGGAAGACCAAAAGGGATTTAGTGATGCTTTCGTCATCAAGAAAGCGCGGATATTTATTGACGTGTCCGCAGCTATCTTTCAATCTGTCAAAAAACAATGCCTTAACTGGCGATGCTTCGACCCTGCTCTGCTGTTTGACGGCAAGTTACCTGAATTTATTCTGTGCGTCCCATAAGAATCTTTAATCAGGGAAAATACTCTGAATAGTTACCATTTTTATAGTACACTTCCAGGTAAGTTAAGCGGCTCAGCCATAAACATCATCACCAAAAGTACGGCAACGTCCTTTAGCATCATTATTATGTTTACAATTACCAAAGAAGTTTATTTTTGCTACGGGCATCGATTAATGAATCATCCCGGCAAATGCCGCAACTTACACGGACATAGCGTTAAAGCTTCAATTTCAATACATCAGGAACAGCTCAACGATCAAGGTATGGTCTGCGATTTTTCTGATATCAGAGACTGTGTGGAAGCGTATATCGATGATTGTCTCGATCATAACTTTCTACTCCATAAGAATGACCCAATCATCCCGATGCTCAAGGAAAACAACGAACGTTTTCTTGCTCTTGATGAACACCCCACCGCCGAAGTATTAAGTAAAATGATCTATCAACATCTAAAACTGGCCGGTTTTAACGTTGCCCAGGTCGTATTATGGGAAACGGCCAGCGCCCATGCCTGCTATCGGGAAGATTGACACTGACTATGAGCTTTGTGAATCCGATCAATAAGTCATATTGCCTGGAACAAATCTGCGAATCCAACTACCAAAAACTATTTAAGTTAATCCCGGATTTACTCACCGTCAAAGAAACAGCCATTGGACTTGCGCCCAACAACACCACGCTACATGTTACTATCATTGAAAACACACCCTACACGATGACTGTTGAACTCAGCCATTGCTTCAACAAAAACCTGGAAGAACTTCTCGAACCCGCCGTTAAAATAAGACTTTATTTGGACGCACAACTGGCCGAAGTGTTAAGTGATCATGTCCGGGCTAGTGTAGCGCAAGTTTTTAAAAATGCAGGATTAAGCCGGGAAATCATGCATTACAAATGGCGATTAAACTATTTTCTGCAAAAGTGGCTGGATCACTGCTTAAAAAAAGACTATCAATTTAGCAAAACGGCAGGTTATCCCGCGCTAACCTGAGCCACATCTGCACATCTATACGACAGTTCCAATCGTTTTTCAATAAGGTCGATACGATCTGAGCCGGTCATAACGCAAAAGTTAGTCTGCATCACTGGCCGCTAAATCACCGCCATCGCTTCGCGGCCCGGCAATAACGCTTTCCACCATTGATAAACGTGATTTAATCTCCCGCGTATCCTCTTTTACGGATGCTATTTCAGCCCTGATAGGACGTAGCTGCTTTAGCACAAGGTTTTCTGTAATATCAATCATCTTTTTGCCCTTTTGATTAGATTTATTGATTATCGAATTCTGAAAATCATGGAAACGGAATAACGATCTTGTAAAATATGGATCATGTAATGTGACAAAGTAGATTTAAAAAGTCTTTTAAACTTTTTACTCACCACTAAGCCTGTTCTGAGCATAGCCGAAGGGAGCATAAAGGGCACGAGGTTATCTGTTTTTCTGCCTGATCTTCGCGCGCTTCGTAGTAAAATATTGATGATTTTTTTATAGCCTGGTTGCTTTATCCAGCGCATCCAGCAAGCGGTCAACATGCTGTTCCTCGTGCAACGCTGAAAATGTCACCCGTAAGCGTGAGCTGCCTTGAGGCACAGTAGGTGGCCGGATTGCACTGATTAAAAAACCGGCATTCAACAAGGTGTTGCTGATGTCTACAGCGCGTTGACTATCGCCGATTATGATAGGCTGAATAGCAGAAGTTATATTAGCTGGGATGGGGTTAAGTAATAGAGTCGCACGGTCTTCGATTTGCTGGGTTACGCTATCGCTCTGCAATTTTTCTACCCCCTGCATCCATGCCGTCGTAACCCAATTTACAGGATTGGGGTTTACCAATTGCAAACCTAACTGCCCTGCCCCCAGTCTGAAACGCTCAGCCAGCTTTTTAAGTTTGTCTCTGCGCCAATTCTCTGCAATGACGATATTTAAACTCGCTCGCGTCGCTTCAGCGACTGCTGCGGGTAATGCGGTGGTATAAATATATGTGCGGGCTTTCTGTATCAAGGTTTCAATCAACTCATCAGAACCCGCTATGAATGCGCCAAACGTGCCCAAGCTTTTGCCTAACGTGCCCATCAAAACCGGTACATCTCTCTGGTTAAGCCCATAATAATCCAGAAGCCCGCCGCCGCGTTCACCGATTACGCCGATCCCATGCGCATCATCAACCATCAGCCATGCATCCCCGGCCATTGCTGCTACCGATAAGGCTTTCAGCGGTGCAAAATCACCATCCATGCTAAATACACCATCGGTAACGATCAGTTTATTGCCTGTTGCCTTATTCAAATGGATATTAAGATTTTCAACATCGGCATGGGCATAGCGTTTAAACCGCGCACCCGATAGCAAGCCGCCATCCAACAAAGAAGCATGATTCAAACGATCTTCAAATACCGCATCACCACGGCCTAACAGCGCCGAGATCACGCCGATATTAGCCATGTATCCGGTAGAGAATAACAAAGCCCGATCACGACCCGTAAAGGCTGCCAGCTCTTCTTCCAGGGCGTGATGGGCCATGCTATGTCCACAGATTAAATGCGCCGAACCGCTGCCAACCCCGTAGTGATCGGCCGCGGTTTTAAAGGCGCTGACTACATCCGGATGATTTGCCAGCCCCAGATAATCATTACTGCAAAAATTGAGGATAGTCCGGCCGTCAATTTGCAAATTGATGCCTTGCGGGGAAGCTATGACCCGTCTGGAACGATACAAACCCAGCTGCGTAATAGTCTCCAGATTACCCGGTAATTGTGAAAATGCAGCCGTCATCAAGCGTAACTTGAACCGCCGGAATACACGCCTAAACGCTCAAACAAAGCCAAGTCATGATTGGTCATCGGATTATCGGTGGTCAATAACTTATCGCCGTAAAAAATAGAGTTTGCACCGGCAAGAAAACATAAAGCCTGCATTTCATCGCTCATATTATTGCGACCTGCCGACAAACGCACCCGCGATTTAGGCATCATGATTCTGGCAACGGCCAGGGTTCTAATAAAAATAATCGGATCCAGCGCTTCTGTACCCATTAACGGCGTGCCTTCAACCTGTACCAGCATATTAACCGGCACACTTTCAGGATGCTTGGGCATATTGGCCAACTGGATTAACAACTTGGCGCGATCAACGTCACTTTCGCCCATGCCGACAATGCCGCCGCAGCACACGTTAATACCCGCATCCCTGACGCGCTCTAATGTATCCAGACGATCCTGATAAGTGCGCGTAGTAATGACCTCGGAATAATATTCCTCTGAAGTATCCAGATTATGATTGTAATAATCCAACCCGCCTTCTTTTAACCTTAGCGTTTGCGCATCCGTCAACATGCCCAAAGTGACGCAGGTTTCCATGCCCAGCGCTTTCACACCCTGAACCATTTCTATCACCCGCTCAACATCCTTATCTTTCGGTTTACGCCATGCCGCACCCATACAAAAACGCGAAGCGCCTTGATCTTTGGCTTGCTGAGCAGCCTTCAAAACAGCATCCACCGGCATTAATGCCTCGGGTGTCAAGCCGGAATCATAGCGCGCGCTTTGAGGGCAATAGCCGCAATCTTCCGAACACGAACCGGTTTTAATACTCAACAGGCTGCTGATTTGAACCTCGTTCGGATCAAAATGCTCTCTGTGTATCGTCTGCGCTTTAAAAATCAGATCACTAAAGGGTAAGGCATAGAGTGCTTGCACTTCGTCCAATTGCCAATCGTGGCGGATGGCAAGCGAAACGGGACGGCTAATTGCAGGGTTTGCAGACATTTAGTTAATCTCCAGCTACAGTAATAGGTTATGAATGACAAGCAATGACATTATTCGTCAACCTGACGGAATCAAAATGGGTTACAACTGGATCAATATTATACAGGATTACCTGCTACCGCCAACTTGCATCTTGTGCGGCAACACAGGTTTTAATAGCCGCGACCTTTGTGCTTCGTGCTATCAGCGCTTACTGAGAAATAATCTGTGCTGTTATCGATGTGCGGAAATATTCGAAGCGCCAATAACCTCGCCAAGCCTTTGTGGACGCTGCCTGAGTTCGCACCCGGCCTTTGACGAAACGTATGCACCGTTTATTTATCAGGGCGAAATGCGGCATTTGATTACTTCGTTGAAATTCGGCGCACATTACAAAAATGCCCGCTTACTCGGCCTATTATTGGCTGAACACCTGAAAATAACCGCGCAAAGACCGGACTTGATTCTGCCGGTTCCTTTGCATAAAGCACGTTACCGCCAGCGTGGTTTCAACCAGGCCATTGAAATCGCTAAAACAGTATCTAAGGAATTACAAATCCCGTTGGATCTGACCAGTTGCCTTAGACATCGCGATACGCCACATCAAACAGCTTTGAGCGCCAAACAACGCCGCAAAAACATGAAAAATGCGTTTTCATTGATAAAACCCATTCTCGTCAAGCATATTGCTATACTCGATGACGTAATGACCACAGGCTCAACCGCGCATGAACTTGCCTATTTATTGAAGAAAGTGGGAGTGAATCGAGTGGATGTTTGGGTGTGTGCCAGGGCTTGATTTGCTCAGAATATGAGCTGTCATAAGTTTGTTATGTAATGCTTTTGAAATATTAACGTTTTGATTTAATAATAGCGAGGTCAAGCATTTCGCAGATTTTAGCAATTGCTCCCTGATTTTGTCGAACAAATGCTTTAGCTTTTACAGCTAATGTTTCTCTATATGCTGGCTGCTCATACAATGCCAAAATAGCATGAATAATTTCATCTTTATTTTGACATTGAATGGCTGCATTATGGCTTAGCACTCCACGCGCGATTTCCTTAAAGTTGTGCATGTAAGGGCCAAACATCACTGGCACACCAACGGCGGCTGCCTCCAGAATATTATGCCCGCCTCTGGGCACCATGCTGCCGCCCACAAAGGCGACATCCGATGCTGCATAGAGCATTTTTAATTCACCCATGGTGTCAACCAGATAAACATCTGTTTGTGTAGATACCCTATTACCCGATGTGCGCATGAATACACCCAGCTGAAGCTGCTCACACAGTTTTTTAACGTCGGCAAAACGCTCTGGATGTCTGGGTACGACGACCAGTAATAATTCGGGGATTTTTTGCTTGATTTCTTTATAGATGTCCAGAAATATCGCTTCTTCGTCTTTATGGGTGCTGGCAATCAACCATACAAATCGACCAGCAAACAAATCGGCTTTTATCTGTAACCCCTGCGCAATTATTGACTGGGGAATTTCAACATCAAACTTTATGTTGCCTAGGATTTTGACTTTATCGCTATTAGCGCCAATAGCGATAAACCGGTTTGAGTCATCTTGTGTTTGTGTCGAGATGAAAGTTACTCCAGCTAAAGCAGGATTAACCAGTGCTGGTATTTTTTGATAACCGCGACACGATTTTTCCGATAGCCGGGCATTGATAATGTATAACGGGGTGTTATTTTTTCCACAATACACAAAAAAATTGGGCCAGATTTCGGTCTCCATAATAACCGCCAGTTTCGGCTTAAAACACTGCATAAACCGGTTGACCGCATCGGGAACGTCATAAGGAAGATAGACATGCTCTACAGTGTCCTGCATCACCGCTTTAACCCGCGCAGATCCGGTAGGCGTGGTCGTGGTAATTAATAGCTTGGCATCCGGATGCTGCTTTTGTATTTGCCGAACAAGGGGGAATAAAGCCTCAGCCTCGCCTACGGAGACTGCATGAAACCAGATAACGCCCTGTGGAAATTTTTTATTATATAAAGCGAAACGTTCGCGCCATCGGCAACGATAATCAGGGGCTTTTATACCGCGCCAGAGCAGGCGCAAGAGTATAAAGGGAATTAAGAGGTAAAAAAGGCAGGAATAAAAAACGCGCATAGTCAAAAGGCACAAGACTAAAAAGCTAGAGCTTTCAGCTTGCGCCTTTACTATTTATGCTTCAGCAGCAACTTTTATTGACAGCGTCACGATAACATCAGAGTGTAAATTGATGTCGATGGGAAAATCGCCAATATGGCGAATCGCCCCATGCGGCAAACGAATTTGATGCTTTTCAATAACAATACCCGCCGCAGTAATCGCTTCAGCAATATTATGTGTGCCCACTGAACCAAACAATCTGCCTTCATCACCCGCTTTGTGGGTAATAACGATTTGAAGCTTACTCAGTTCATTGCCCAGCTTTTGAGCAGCGCTGAGCTTTTCAGCAGCCGCTTTTTCAAGTTCAGCACGACGCGCTTCAAACTCCGCAATTTTCTTAGCTGTTGCAGCAACAGCTTTACCTTGTGGAACAAGATAGTTTCTACCGTAACCTGATTTTATGGTGACTTTATCACCCAGGTTACCCAAATTTGCTATCTTTTCAAGAAGAATAACTTCCATCTTTTCATCCTCACCTTTCGGTTTTTAACCGGCTGTTTATACGCCATCAGGCGTGTGTTAATTAGATTTTTTTTTTCGTAAGTTCAGCCATGGGTCACTCAAGCCAATCAGAGCGACAAGCAGCATGGCATGGGGTATCAAAAACAGGGTTATGTAGAGCATTGGCACCATATAGCGACCCAGTTTCATTCCGGAGAATAAAGTATGCAGTACAGCTGTTCCGGTCACTGTGTATAACACAAAGAGCAAGATACTGATATTCCATGCTATTTCAGAGATCACACCAGGGCTTACCAAGGCAATTGCTACGACAGCAACTGTGCCTATTGACAGCCTCGGCTTCGTATTCAATGACAAAAACTCTTGCTTGAAACCACCCGGATTATAGAGATTTGCCTGCCACCACCGACCTAGAAACAAGCCAAACAGCAAGCCAAATACTGAACCGGCTGCAACCACGCCAGTCATGTAATGGGCAAGAATATCAATAGTGTGTTGAATATCTGCAACAGGAGCGTCTGCTGGTACCATCTTCGAAAGGACAGCTTTCCACAGTGCCGCAGGCTCTGCGGCATAGAGATAAAAACCTATAACGCCGAGTATGCCAATTAATATCGCAATTTCAATCGCCAGAGATAAATGTTGCCCTTCTCTTAGTACGATTGAGATCAACCAGACCGGCAACCATAGAACCATTACGTAAAGTAATGCAAACTGGTAATTACCTAGTGCCAGGAACCCTAATAATCCTGCCGCCACACTGGAACAGACTAGAACATATAAGCCTTCGAAAGCGCCCCGCCTTAGAGTAACGAGGGCAACAGTAGCTGAACTTACTACACTCACGGGGGGCATTATCAGAGACAATAACGCGAGCGAAGAAGCCACTATCATGGCCTGCATTCTGCCTCGCATTATATATGCCGCTAAAAAATTCACTGCCCTTCCAGTCTATTTATTTATGTGCGTCGCAGAACGGCAGCAGTGCAATAAAACGGGCGCGTTTAATTGCAACACATAACTGTCTTTGATACTTGGCGCTGGTTCCTGTGATTCTGCTAGGAACAATTTTGCCGGTTTCTGTAAGATAATCACTTAATAAATCCAGATCTTTATAATCGATCTCTGTACCGCCTTCTGAACTAAATCGGCAGAATTTTTTGCGTCTGATGTTACGTGCCATAATAATTTCCTTAAATCCAATAAGTTATTGTGTTATTCAGGGATGATTTCATCAGCGTCAAAATCAATATCGTCTAAATCGATTTCGTCGTCGAGATCACCTGTCGCCGGCACAATGACCGCTTCTCTGGCCGCCGCATCTTTAGCTCTGGATTCAGCTGCTTTATTTTCTTCTGCTGTTGATGTGGCAATGGTAGAAGGTTCAGTGATAGCCGCTTTTTGCAGCAAAGTCATGCTACGCAAAATGGCATCATTAAAACGGAAGGCACTTTCCAACTCTTCCAATGTAGCCTGATCACATTCAACATTCATCAGCACATAATGTGCTTTATGAATTTTTTTAATTGGATAAGCCAGATGCCTACGACCCCAGTCTTCCAAACGATGAATGGTGCCGGCTGCGGCTTCGATGGTTGACTTATAGCGTTCAATCATCGCTGGAACCTGAGCGCTTTGGTCAGGGTGGACTAAAAAGACAATTTCATAATGTCGCATTATTTTTCCTTTCGGTTAAGCCTCCCCTCTCTGTCTTAAAAAGAAGGTAAAGCAAGGAGGAGCGGCATGCTCCGTAGAACCCAGCATTATAAAGCTTTTTTCAGTTATTAGAAAATACTATTGTAAAAAAAACCAGAACAAGAAGTTAGCCTAAGAAAAACAAGGAAACTATAAAAATAATCCAGGAGATGTCATGTTGTAGATATACTCCGCGCGGTCAAAATTGCGGATTTTTAAAAGTGCTGAAAGCCTTAATATTACAGGATTTAATGTGTTTCCATTTTCCGAATCCGTGACCGCGCGGAGTAAAGCTTCCCAAGGCGGCACCTCCCATATCAATGCAACACTCGATTTATTTCGTGCCATTGTTGTCTTTCGTGGGCAGAGCATAACATGGCTCAGATATTTAACGATGCCATGTACTGCCAAGAATAACCGCTGCGCGCTCTACCGTTCCAAATCAACTATTGAGATTAATGCCTTTTGCCCTAATATTGAACTTACCTGCTCATTATTGTGCAATAAAGGCTCTGTTCTTTCGATAACCGGTGCAACATCCAGTTCCCTCAATTCGTTTAAGCGCCAAGAACATTGTCCTTCGTGTAAGACAGTAATTCTATTTTGTCAGATTACCTGCATTTATCCTTTCCAAGTTCGTCATTTCGGCATGGATTGCCAGATCCAGGCCCCATTGGATGGGTTTGAACTTACCATCCATGGCACTGGATACCCTCATCCTGGCGGGTATGACGTGCTTGCGAATTAATCTAGCAAAGTAGAACTAATGAATCGAACAATAACACTGAAAATCACTGTCCACAATAAATCACCATCCAATAAGCTAATCAATAATAGACTCTAAATGACCGCTGGATTTCATCAAATTCATAGAGATAAGGTTGCGCCACCTGGTGATTGTTAACCACTACAACCAGATCGTGAGAAAAAACAGAGGTGTTGTACCAGTTAAAGCTGCCTTCTATGACAATGGAATCGTCGATAACACAATATTTTGAATGAATGGGTGAATAAGGGACAGGATGATCATCTTGTCCATACACCAAACCAACCGGAATGCCGGCATTTTTTAGCCGTTGGACTGCCGGCAACAGCGGGCGATTGAGCTCATCCCACATAGATCGTTCTACACCAATTCGCCCCTGTCTGGCTAAATGCCCGTTAAAAAGGATATGCACACAAACCCCTCTGTCCTGGGCATGTATCAAGGCATCGACCACACTATCATGATGATCTCCCAACAAATCGCCCATCAAAAACAAACAAAGCTTGATTGAGCGTCTGGCGTGATGAATTTCGGCCAGAATGGCGTGATGGGGCCGATAGAGCTTCCCGTTAAGCATGACCTGTCTTCCGAAAGTATAGAGCAGATTGAAATGACTTAAGGGATCAATGCCATATCTCTGATTCACGCCGCCGCGTTGACTCTGGAATATGTTGTCAAGCAGGCGGCATACCCCTTTGGAATGAAAGGTCATTCCGGATTCCCAATTAGCCCACCAGCGATCGAAGGTAATATTAAATGAACCCAGTATGCAGTCCTCATCGTTAAAAATAACAAATTTGGTATGCATGTCCGGTTCAACTTCTATAAGGTGGTGCTGGGGCGTGCAAAAAACGCCTATCAGTTCAACTCTGGCGCGCTTCAATCGGGCATAGTTTTGACTGTTGGTGAGGGTCATCTTGCGCCAGTCCACAATACACTGAACCAAAACACCCTGATGACTGGCGTGAATCAAATGGGAAATGAAATCGTGATCATCGATACAATCAACACTGACTTTGATGGTGCAAAGCCGGCCAGGATTTTCCCATTTGCTGCGTATCACCTTGTCGATATGATCATGGATGAAACGTTTGGGGTGATAAGGATGGTGTTGCTGACCTTTGGTAAACTTGGGAGTAAGGTTTAAGGATTCGAAATGGTGATTATACCAGTCTACGTCACTCTGTAATTCTCCTGCATTCAGCTCATAGGTTCGATAGCTATTAGCGGTCGACCATTCCCCGGTAATCTTTCTATACTGCGGATGACCATCCTGCGCTTGATGGCTGTCCATGAAAATGTAGTCATTTTGGGAAGCAATGGAATGCTCATTCAGATGCACAATGAAAGCAAACTTGACACAGTTAATCGAACCGAAGTTGTTGGAAAACGGGTGTATATAAAAATCACGAGTACAGCGCTTGTGGCGATCCCATTGGATATCAAAGGCATCCGTATCAACAATATAGGTTTCGCATATCCCATGATCACGATAGACTTTAAGAATAACTTTAACATTAGCCTGAACGCCGAAGAAAACATCAAATTCTATCTTTCCCCAGCGAATATCAAATTTATCATTGAAATCATTGACTCTTTGAAAATAGCCACCCAGATGTCCATGAACGGGCATGGCATAGTGCTCTGCTATTGGCATGACGTCACCTTGTATAACATTAAGTTTCTTATATTTTTATTCATTTTACTGGATGGTTTTGAAGGTTCTATGGAGTCATTGACAGGTGTGCCACGGCCAGTTTTATTTCGGTTCAAAAGTCATTAAATAACCACAATGATCCGAGACTCTGCCATAGTCTGTTTCGGTAAACAGCACCCTTCCTGAAATGATGCGTAAATCGCTCGCCTTGTTCATAAAAATATAATCAATACGATAATCATCGGCAAGATAATGTTGCCAGTAAGGGTCGTTCACTTTAAAGATTTTTTCAAACACGCCAGGGGAGTTGGCGTCTAAGAACTGGTCTTCATATTCATTGGACTTAACCACCAGATTATAGCCTTCCGATCCAGCGGCGATATTAAAATCACCGCACAGCATGGTAGCACTGACACCCTCTGTTTGGTTATTAGCCGCCCACTTGCTCAGCCTTTTAAACTGCTCTGGAAAGCCGTCATCCCACCAGCTTAAATGCGCCGAAAAAAAATTGATCAAGCCCATATAGGGTGCATGCACTTGGGCCATGACAACTTTTCTGGAATGAATGCTGTAGGCGCTATGACTGTTTGAAACGTATTTTGATTCCTGTTTTAACATCGGAAATCGACTCAAGATGGCAACGCCTTCCCGGTATTTATCAAAACCCAGATGCGACCAATCCGTGTAGAGATGATAGGACGGTTTAAGACGATCATTAATTATTCTAGCTGAATTGGTATCCCAGTCCCCCTGTCCATCATTCCAAAGTTCGGCAACTTCCTGAAGACAGATAATATCAACACCCAGCTCGTTGATAGCTTTAGCTATTTGTGAAAACTTGGCGTCCTGGTTGTCCTCCTGATAACAATGCAGATTAAGAATCATGACTTTTAGGGCCTCATGACTGGCTGAGTAATTCTTGCCATAGTTGTTGTCCCAAATAACCTGATCGTCACATTCACAGGAAATGGTATATTGCAATCGAAAGGCATCGTTAATGTTGAGCAATCCATTCCAAATCTGAGAGCCGTATTGATTGGGGTTCCTGGCATTACTGCGCGATGTTTCATTCCAATAGTTCCTGTTAAACCGACAGGGAGTTTTATGCGTATGCTTCCAATTATCTGTTGTCCAGTGAATAGTGACTGAATTAGCGTGAACGGACTGGTTGACCGATACTGTGATAGGAACGTTTTTTTGGCCATCTTTCAGCCTGCTATCAAAGCCAATGTTCAGAACCGGATGGGGGGATTCTACTTTAATTCCAGAATCGGCCTGACTGGAATAATTCAGGCCGAGCTTGTTATCCCAAAATTCTCTGCCCTGCACTTGATAACGCAATGCAAACTTGACATTACCCGGGAGTGATTTATCTGAAGTAGAATCAAGTGTTATCTGCGCATGCCAGTACTCTTTGTCGTTATCCAGATTGCTATGATGTGTTGCCGATAGCGTATGCCACTCACCAGCCTCGCCTGACCAGAGAACATCACACTGTTTGTCATGGCCGAGATTCTCAACCAGCATAAAAAATGACAGTTGCTGTTTAAGAACACTTTTTTTTCTGGAAATTACATTTTCCACATACAGCAGTTGGATTTTATTCATCCGTAGTTCCAATCATTACAGATACCCAGAATGCGTCCAATTAATCTTGGATATCATCGGCGTATCTCCATTTAAAGGTTTTCATATAACGCCAGATACTGCTCAGCACTGCGCTGCCAGGAGAAGTCCTTTTTCATGGCGTTAGTCTGTATTTTTTTCCAGGCATCAGGAAGGCTGTACAAAATCATGGCCCGTTTAATGGCTTCCAACAAAGAACTTGAGTTGGCTTCGTTGAAGATAATTCCGCTCGCCGTTTGCATGGCCAATGTTTCAGGCAGGGTATCCACAACCGTATCCGCCAGGCCGCCGGTTTTTCTGACAATAGGAACAGTGCCGTAACGCTGGCTGTACATTTGATTTAATCCGCAAGGTTCAAACCGCGATGGCATTAAGAAAACATCAGCGCCTGCTTCGATAAGATGAGCCAGTGATTCATCGTAGCCAATGGTTATCGCAATTTTATCAGGATATAAATCAGCAAAATTTTGCAGCTGTTTTTCAAAGTCTTTATTGCCACTGCCGAGCAACACAAATTGCATATCCATGGTGGCCATCTCAGGAAGGCATTCCAAAAGCAGATCGATCCCTTTTTGCTCTACCAGCCGTCCAATCAACCCAAAAAGCGGCACTTTATCATTAACCGGAAGCGCGAATCTTCTTTGCAATTCAGACTTGTTGAGCAGCTTTTTATTGAGCGTTGCTGCGGCAAAGTGGTGAGTAATATATGGATCGGTTTCAGGATCCCATTGATCCATATCGATGCCATTAATGATGCCGCCTAACGATTCTTTTCGATGCTCCAGCAACCCCTCGAGTCCATAACCAAATTCCGGCGTTTGAATTTCCAGAGCATAAGTCGGGCTCACGGTAGTTATGTAATCGGCGTAAACCAGGCCGCCTTTAATAAAAGACAGCATTTCATGAAATTCCAGGCCGGCGGGATGCCATAACTTGCCTGGCAAATTTAATGCGGCGGCTGTTCTGCCCGGAAATAAGCCTTGATAAGCCATATTATGTATGGTGAATACGGTCGATGGCCGGTCTTGCTCGAGCGTTAATAAAGCGGGAACTAAACCGGTTTGCCAATCGTTACAATGCACAATATCCGGCTTCCAGTTCTGATGCACCCTATTCATAGCCGCTTCAACGGCAATACGGCAAAATAACGCAAACCTTTCTGCATTTATAGGCCAGGGGTTGCCATTTTCATCAACATAGGGATTGCCCGGATAGTTGTAATAAACGGGATAATCAACCAGCCAGACAACAACATGACTATCGGGCATGCGGGTTTCAAGTATATTTATATTCCGGTTATCAACACGAATGGAACAAAGAAAACGGACATTCTCAGTGATTTTTAGAGACTGATAATTGGGGATAATCAGCTTAATATCTTGAGATAATTCAGCCAATGCTTTGGGCAGACTGCCGCAAACATCAGCAAGACCTCCAGTTTTAATCAGAGGATGCGCTTCACTGGTGACAAATAATATTTTTTTCATATGATTCTACGATCATTTATAGTTGGAGAGTGCACTGTGCGCACCTTGTCAATGCTGGTATGCACAAAGCACCCTACGCATACTATAGCTTCAAGATCAAAGCTCCCAAGGGTGGCAAACTAAGGCTAATGGAGTGAGGGTGATTCATCCAAGGCGTAGGCTCTGATAGAACCATCCCATTACCGATGTTGCTGCCATCATAATATTGGGAATCAGAATTAAAAATTTCGGTATAAGTCCCCCCTTCAGGCACGCCAAGCCGGTAATTCTCTCTGGGTACGGGGGTGAAGTTAAGAACAACAATTAATTCTTCAGATTTGTTTTTGCGACGGTAACTGATAATTGACTGTTGCACATCATGGCAATCAATCCACTCGAAACCATGATGATCGAAATCATGGGTGAATAAAGCCGGATGCGCTTTGTAAAGATGATTCAGGTCTTTGACCAATGTTAGCACGCCTTTGTGATGCGGGTAATCCAGCACATACCAATCCAAATCCTTGTTAGCGTTCCATTCCGTGCCTTGCCCGAACTCACAGCCCATAAACAACAGTTTCTTGCCAGGATAAGTGTACATGAAGGTATATAACAGTCGTAAATTAGCAAAACGCTGCCATTCATCTCCCGGCATTTTGTTAACTAACGAGCCTTTTCCATGGACGACCTCATCATGTGAAAATGGCAGGGTGAAGTTTTCCGTAAAGGCGTAGAGCATCCCGAAAGTAAGCTGATCGTGATGGTACTTGCGATGCACTGGCTCCTGGCTCATATAGGCCAGTACATCATGCATCCAACCCATATTCCATTTCATCGAAAAGCCCAAACCGCCGGTCCATGTCGGACGGGTTACTTGAGGCCAGGAAGTGGACTCCTCAGCCATCATGACCGTACCGGGGTGCAATTCATGGGTGACGGTGTTAAGTTCTCTGAAAAAATCAATGGCCTCCAAATTCTCGTTGCCGCCATACATATTTGGAATCCAGTCATTTTCTTCGCGGGAATAATCGAGATAAAGCATGGATGCCACCGCATCGACTCTCAAGCCATCAAGGTGAAACTCTTCCAGCCAGAAGTTTGCGCTGGCCAATAAAAAGTTTTTGACTTCATTACGTCCGTAATTATAGATAAGCGTGCCCCAGTCGCGGTGTTCGCCTTTACGCGGATCTTCATGCTCGTATAAAGCACTGCCATCAAATCTGGCCAAGGCAAAGGCATCTTTAGGGAAATGTGCAGGAACCCAATCAAGAATAATGCCTATGTCGTTTTGGTGGCAAGTATCGACAAAATAACGAAAATCATCGGGCGTGCCGTGACGGCTGGTTGGGGCAAAATAGCCAGTCGTTTGATAACCCCATGAGCCATCGAAAGGGTGCTCAGTAATCGGCAATAATTCAATATGGGTAAAGCCCATTTCTTTAACGTAGTTAACAAGTTCGACAGCGAGTTGCCGATAGGTAAGAAAATTGCCCTGATTATCGCGCCGCCAGGAGCCGAGATGCACTTCGTAGATAGCCATGGGTTCATGCAGCCAATCGTGTTTGGCTCGCTGCATCATCCAGCGAGTATCCTGCCAGCTATAGCTTTTTTCTTTAACCACAATTGACGAAGTGCTTGGGCGGAATTCAAATTGCTGCCCATAAGGGTCTGTTTTTACGAGAATCTCGTTGCTATTGCGATTTAAAATTTCGAATTTATACAGACAGCCCTCTTTTAGACCAGGGATGAATATTTCCCAAATGCCACTACCGCCGAGACTGCGCATGGGATTGCAACGGCCATCCCAGCGATTAAAGTCGCCAACGATACTGACTCGGCCCGCATTGGGGGCCCAGACAGAAAACAGAACACCCTCGATGCCATCGGCAGTGTGCAGGTGACCGCCCAGCTTTTGGTAAATATGCCAGTGCTTGCCTTCACCGAACAAGTGCTGGTCAAATTCAGGAAATTGGGTTCCAAAATCATACGGATCATAGTTCTCGTGGGTGTAACCATTTTTATCTACCCAGGATAATTTATAGTGTTCCGGCAATTCTCCTTCCTTGGCGAAATATTCAAAAAAATCCGTACCGGTTATCCGGTTAAGAACAGGTCCATTATTGCTGAGACGCACCGTTTCAGCGTAGGGCATATAAACTTTTATCTGGATTTGATTATTCTTTGGATGGCGACCCAAAACGGAGAAAGGATCATGATGCTTCGCTTCCATAATTTTTATAGAATCGGGATCGAGTTTTTTCTCTTCTTTTTTTGCTGCCATGGTTTTTGCGGGTTCAGAGACTGGCGCTTTCACTTCAGCTTTTGCTTTTTGAGGCTTTATAGCTTCAGCTGGCGCTGGCGTTGCTTCTATCTTCGGTTTTACGTTTACATTGACACTGGAATCGAGCGTGCCCGATGCCGTTTTTTCTTCAATAATTTTCGCAGATTCAGAGTCAGCCTTAGTCGCTTCTGGTTTTGCAGCGATGGTTTTTGTAACATCAGAGTCAAGTGTGTTATTGGAACGCTTTTTCACTTTGAATGGCCTCGGTGTAGTAGTAGAATGATTGTCTGGTGAATCTTACCAAAATAACCAACAGTTGTAATATCTATATCAACATGGAGATGAAAAATGTCAGCGTCAAGCAACCAAAAGCATGATCATAATGTCGGTCATTTAACCCGTAATACAATCGCATTAATATTGGCAGGGGGCCGTGGCTCGCGGTTGATGAATATGACTGACTGGCGTGCCAAGCCGGCTGTGCCCTTCGGTGGCAAGTTTCGCATTATAGATTTCCCGTTATCAAATTGCGTCAATTCCGGCATACGCAAGATTGGCATTTTGACGCAATACAAGGCAGACTCTCTTATTCGCCATATCCAACAAGGCTGGGGCTTTTTACGCGGTGAATTTGGTGAATATGTTGATTTAATGCCTGCGCAACAACGACACAGTGAAGATTCCTGGTATAAAGGTACCGCTGACGCTATTTTCCAAAACATTGACATCCTCCGCAGTCGCCACCCTGAACACATTCTAATACTGGCCGGTGATCACATTTATAAAATGGATTATGGCGCAATGCTGGCCGACCATGTTGAAAAAAATGCTGATTTAACGATAGGTTGTTTGGAAGTGTCTCTGGAAGATGCAACGGCCTTTGGGGTGATCGATGTTGATGCCAATCGACGCGTTAAAGCCTTTGTTGAAAAACCGGCAAAGCCTCCTGTTATGCCTGGCAGAACCGATACCGCTTTGGCGTCCATGGGTATATATATCTTTAATGCGCCGTTCTTGTTTGAACAACTGCTTAAAGATGCCGATACTAAAGGCTCTACTAATGACTTCGGTAAAGATATTATTCCTGCGGTTATTGATAAATACATAGTCAATGCGTACCCGTTTTTAGACTTGCAAAGCGGCGAACAAAGTTACTGGCGCGATGTGGGCACAATAGATGCCTACTGGGCCGCTAATATGGAATTGATCGGGGTAAACCCTGGTATGAATTTATATGACGACACTTGGCCTATATGGACAAACCAGGAACAAACGCCACCGGCCAAATTTGTTTTTGATGATGATGACAGACGGGGGCAGGCTCTTGACTCCATGGTTTCTGGAGGCTGTGTAATTTCAGGCGCAACAGTAAGGCACTCCTTGTTATTTTCAAATGTCCGTGTTAACTCATATACTACTGTGCAAGATTCTATTGTTTTGCCCCAGGTAAACATTGCCCGTCATTGCCGTATTACCAAAGCGATTATAGAAAAAGGCTGTGAAATTCCAGAAGGTATGGTGATAGGCGAAAACAGAGCAGATGACGAAAAAAGATTTCTTGTCAGCGCTGGCGGTGTCGTATTAGTGACTCCGGATATGCTGGGACAAAAATTACATTATGTCCGTTAGAGCCCTTGCTGGATGGCGACCAATCTTATCAATTTAAGGCAATAACACCACGAAGGCACGAAGAACACGAAGAAAACCTGAGGCAATATCTTCGTTTTCTTCGTGTTTCTGTATTTGGATAATTAATCTGCCTGCATTGTTAGTAAATGTATAGTTAGGCTTTCTCCTAAGTTGATGTCTATGAGGTTTCGTTGCACTCCATTCAGCTTACCAAGCCGGCTTCCGCAGCAGCTGCAAACTGCCTGGATTTAAAATTATCCCACCCACTTCCCTTCCCGCATTGCTAATCGGCCGGAATAGAAAAATATGTCAGACAAAAAAAAGTTGAAATTGGTCTTGTGCTGGCACATGCACCAGCCGGAATATAGAGATTTACAAACCGGCGAATTTGTCCTGCCCTGGACGTATCTGCATGTTATTAAAGACTATGTCGATATGGTTGCACATCTGGAAGCTGTTCCGGAAGCTAAAGCGGTAGTCAATTTCGCACCCATATTACTGGAACAAATTGAAGAATATGCCAATCAAGTTAATGCCTATTTGCATAACGGCCATTTAATCACAGATCCTTTACTCTCGGCTTTAGTTGCCCCAACTATTCCTGACGATCCGGAAGATCGTTTGAAATTGGTTAAAGACTGTATGCGGGCGAACCGGGACAGGCAAATCAACCGCTATCCCGCCTTCAAAAAATTGGTTGAAATGACCGAGTGGCTAGAACAACATTACGGCTCGTTATGTTATGTCAATGCCCAGTTCATTAATGATCTTTTGGTCTGGTATCATCTGGCATGGATGGGGGAATCAGTAAAATTAACGGACAGCCGGGTAAAATACCTAATAGAAAAAGGTTCAGGTTATACCTTTCACGACAGAGTTGAAATCGTGCAGATTATCGGCGGGCTGCTGGAAAATGTTATTCGCCGATATAAGGTATTAGCCAGGAAGGGTCAAATTGAGCTTTCGGTAACGCCTTATGCCCATCCCATCATACCGCTGTTGCTGGACTTGAAGACAACGCATGAAGCAATGCCCGATGCGCCCTTGCCCGAACTGGATTGTTATCCGGACGGAGAAGAGCGTGTGAGATGGCATCTTGAAAAAGGCGTCCAAACCTTTAAGCGTTTTTTTGGCGCTAAACCTAAAGGATGCTGGCCATCAGAAGGCAGTGTCAGCGAACAGACACTAAAAATACTCAGTGACTTTGGCTTCAATTGGACCGCAAGTGGCGGTTCCGTTCTGCATAATAGTTTTCAAGTGCCTGAAAATAAGGAACCAACTGGCATACACCATCCGTTTAAGCTAAAAAATACAAAAATTGCCTGTTTTTTCAGGGATGATGGCTTGTCTGATCTAATAGGGTTTGAATATTCAAAGTGGCATGCCGATGATGCAGTGGGGGATTTGATTCATCATCTTGAAAATATTGCAGCTCACGAACCCGGTGATAAAGTGGTTTCAATTATTATGGATGGCGAGAATGCCTGGGAATATTTCCCGGATAATGGCTATCATTTTCTGAGTGCCTTATATAGGCGGTTGGCGAGTCATCCGGCCATTGAATTAACCACTTTTTCTGATTGCCTAAAAAACAAAACGGTCGTCAAACCCTTGTCCAGATTGGTTGCTGGTAGTTGGGTTTATGGAACCTTCTCAACCTGGATAGGTTCTCCTGACAAGAATCGTGGCTGGGATATGTTGGGTGACGTAAAATGTGCGTTCGATAAAGCCTTGGCAGCAAGCCGTTTAACCGATAAACAACTTCAAAAAGCTTTGCTTCAGCTGTCTGTTTGCGAAGGTTCCGACTGGTTTTGGTGGTTTGGTGATTATAATCCTGGCGAAGCAGTCAGTAGTTTTGAAAAACAATTCCGGCTGAATTTAGCCAATCTGTATCGATTAATAGGCGAAGAACCTCCAGCTTATCTGGCACTGTCATTTACTCAGGGTTCTGGGGATCCAGCCATGGGTGGAGCCATGCGTCCAGGCGTTGAACATTAACTAGAGAAACTTAATAGTGAATAACGTTTTAAACAAACGCCGTGCGGGCGTTCTTCTGCATATTACCTCATTGCCTGGGACGGGTAGACAAGGCGACTTTGGTCAAGATGCCTATAATTTTGTCAATTTTTTACATGATTCCGGGGTTAGCGTATGGCAAACCTTGCCCCTGGGCATGACTCATGCGGACGGTTCTCCCTATCAATGCTTATCTGCCCATGCCGGCAATCCGCTATTTATTGATATTGATGGGCTAGTGCATCTGGGTTGGTTACAACACTCTGAGCAGTGCGAAGAATGTCAGGGGACTTCCGCGTTCAACAAGAGCTGCCTGGTAGCAAAAGCGTATCATGGTTTTTTAGAACGGGCCAAACGACAGGATTGGGACGAGTTTGCACTTTTTTGTCAGGAAAAGGCTTTTTGGCTTGATGACTTTGCCCTGTTTATAGCACTTAGAAATGAATTTAATCAGCAATGCTGGAATCAGTGGCCTGAACATTTCAAGGAAAGAGATTCTAAAACGCTCAGGGATGCTCGCCACCGGTTGTCAACGGCAATTGAAGAGATTAAATTCGAACAATACGTCTTTTTCCGGCAATGGATGGCCTTAAAAACTTATGCTAATGAACGTGATGTGCTTTTATTTGGCGACATCCCCATTTTCGTATCTTATGACAGCGCGGATGTCTGGGCTAATCGTGAAGTTTTCAAGCTCGATGAATCAGGTGAAATGTTAGTTGTCGCAGGTGTTCCACCTGATTATTTTTCTGCCACAGGCCAGCGTTGGGGCAACCCGCATTATGATTGGAACTATCTGAAAAAAACCTGGTTTAAATGGTGGGTTGAACGAATGGAAACTCAGCTTGAACAGTTTGATATTCTTCGTATCGATCATTTTCGTGGGCTGGAAGCGTCATGGGAAATACCTGCCGAGGAACCTACGGCACAAAATGGCCAGTGGGTTAAAGCGCCAGGAAAAGCCTTATTGAAGGAAATAAAAGCAAAACTGGGTTCGATTCCTCTGGTGGCTGAAGATCTCGGTATTATTACCGACGAAGTTGAAGAATTAAGAGATCAGTTCCATTTACCCGGCATGAAGATTTTACAGTTTGCTTTTGGTAGTGGCCCAGACAATCCCTATTTACCCGATCATTATGAAAGAAACTGTGTTGTGTATACGGGCACTCATGATAACGATACCACTCTAGGATGGTCGCACAGTATTAGTGAATATGAGAGAAATTACGCCAACGATTATCTGGGTAATCCGTCAATTTCATTACATTGCGCGCTAATACAAGCCGCACTGGGTTCTGTCGCTAACCTTGCTGTAATCCCTATGCAGGATATTCTTGAACTGGGTTCGGAAGCGCGTATGAATACGCCAGGAACGACGGAAGGGAACTGGAAGTGGCGTTTCCAGTGGGATCAACTGTCACATGACCGAGCCACCCGATTTGCTTATCTAATATCGTTATTTAATCGGAATTGATTTAAAAACAGCTAAAGGGCGAAAGGTAATTAGCACACTTTTTCGCCTTTCGCCTTACTCAATCATCATCACGCACAACTTCTTTCGTAATCGGTAACAAAGGAATATTGTAACTTTCTATGATGGCCTGTATCTTATCGGCTTTGGTTGCAATCAGCATTTCAAGTTCTGCCTTCCTTTTCTTGTCCCCGTTGCGAACCCCCATCGCCATTGCAAAATCAAACTTTATCCCTGGCGTTGATTTCATCGGGATCATGGTATAGCTATTCTTTGTGCTTTGTGCAGTGACATAAGCCGCTATGGGCCCCCACAAAATAACCATATCAATTTTTTTGGCTTTAAGATCCTTATCTATCTGCATAGCCACATTATTTTCACTATCGCCAGACATTGATTGATAAGGGATACCTTGATCGAGCAAGCCATTTTGCTGCATCCAGGTTGTTCCGGGGCCACGATCAAACATGGCAATTTTCAATGCTTCCTGTCTTTGCAACGGCAACTTGGTTAATTGAACGGCGTCCTTAATATCATCCCATCCGCGACCTTTCGCAATCAACAGCACATAAGTTGATTTATAGTAGGGCGAAGTGGTTAAGGTCAAGTCATAGCCCGCCGGAACACCCATCACGATGTCGCATTTATAATCATCACTACTTGCATCCCAGTCGTTTACCGGTGCTGTTAAGGTATTGCGAATAAAACCAATACGTTGGGCAAACCAGGTGTACTCAACTTTTTGCCTCAGTTCCTTGGCAAACAGTTCTGCGATTTTATTTTCAAAACCGTCTTTATTTTTTGTTGAATACGGCGGATTAAGTGGATCAGCGCAAACTTTAAATTTTTCTTCAGCTGATGCTGGCAATAGGATCGCAGCTAAAAATAGCCCTGCGAGTAATTTTGTAACGCTCATTGTTTACCTTTCTGAATGTTTAAGACCGCTATATATCGGGTCTGGATCAATTAATCGGTTTCGAAGCTGCTCAGCATCTTTTATAGTTTGAGCATAGAACACGGATAACAGGGATTAAACAGGATTCAACGGATTAATTGTTTTAATCAGTGCTTATCAGTCAAATCAGTGTCATCTGTGTTCTGATTTTTCTTGCTAGTGGCTAGCTAAAAACTTAGCCAGCCCGAACCAAATGAAGTAGCAAATACAAGACTGACTATAGTCATCAATTTAATCAGAATGTTCAAAGACGGACCACTGGTATCCTTGAAAGGATCGCCAACGGTGTCACCCACCACCGCGGCTTTATGGGCATCGGAGCCTTTACCGCCATATTGTCCGGTTTCAATCCACTTCTTCGCGTTATCCCAGGCGCCACCGGCATTAGCCATCATCACCGCCAGCAAAAAGCCGGAAGACATGGTGCCAACAAGCAGACCGGCGAGGGCTTCTTTCCCTAGAATAAAACCAATAACCAACGGCACAACAACCGCCAATGAGCCGGGCAAAATCATTTCACGCAGCGCGCTTTCCGTGCTGATGGCGACACAGGTTTTGTAGTCGGGCTCTCCCGTACCTTCCATCAAACCAGGAATGACGTTGAACTGCCGACGCACCTCAAAGACAATCTCGTGAGCCGCTTTACCGACCGCCATCATGGTCAGTGCCGAAAAAAGATACGGCATCATGGCGCCAATCAAAATACCCGGCAGCATGGTAGGTCCAAGAATATTCAGATTGTCAATTTTTGCAGCGGTTACATAAGCGGCCAATAACGCTAATGCCGTTAAAATGGCCGAGCCAATGGCAAAGCCTTTGCCTGTAGCCGCTGTGGTATTGCCCAGACTATCCAAAGCATCAGTACGTAGACGCACCTCGCTAGGCAGATGGCTCATTTCGGCAATACCACCGGCATTATCGGCTACCGGACCGTAGGCATCTGTTGCCAGAGTAACACCCAGTGTGCTTAACATACCGACACCCGCCACTGCTACGGCATAAAGACCTGCGGCAATCGAGCCATCGGCTTTAAAACCCAGCCATATACTGAGCAGAATGGCCACCGCGACTATCATCACCGGCAATACGGTACTCATCATACCGACCGCCAAGCCTTGAATAATGGTTGTTGCGGCGCCGGTTTGCGTCGCATTGGCAATCGCTTGGGTTGGTTTTTCGGTGTAAGAAGTAAAGTACTCAGTCGCATAGGCAATGGCATTACCGGCAACCAAGCCGACCACAATAACCAGCCAATAATTAAAGTTGACACCTGATGCCAATACTACTACTAAAGTGAGCACCAATACCACGACAGAGGCCCCCCAAACGGAACGGCGCAAAGCCGTCAACAGATCCTCAAGGCTTGCATTTTCGTTTATCTTCGCTACTTGCTTCCTTAATAAATGAGCGATGCGGCCAATTACTGACGTAGCCGAATAGGTGCTGGCCAGAGTAACCTCCTGTTCTTCGCCAATCACCATATAAATGCCAAAAAGGCTTGAAATGACGCCTACTGAAGCAACCAGAAAGGGTAGCCCTATAAAAGCGGCAGCTGAATCAGCGCCCAAAGCAGCTCCCAGTGTTGCGGCAGCAATAATGGAGCCGCTATAACTTTCAAACAAGTCTGCCCCCATACCCGCAACATCCCCCACATTGTCGCCAACATTATCGGCAATGACAGCGGGATTGCGTGGATCATCTTCGGGAATACCCTTTTCGACTTTACCAACAAGATCAGCACCCACATCGGCTGCTTTGGTGTAGATGCCACCGCCCACACGAGCAAAAAGCGCTATACTGCTGGCGCCGAAGCCAAAACCGGTGATGTAGGTCAGTTGAGCTGGATTGCCGTTAAATATCAAATACAAGACAGTCATGCCGATAAGACTGAAGCTCACCACCGCCATGCCCATAATTGCGCCGCTGCCAAAGGCAACACGCAGACCTTCATGCAAACCGCGGCTAGCAGCTGCAGCAGTGCGAACGTTGGCACGCACGGCTACATACATTCCCAGATAGCCCGCCCCTGCTGATGCTATCGCACCCACTACAAAACAAAGCGCCGTCTGCCACTGCAAAAATAGGGAAATAACGGTAGCAACAATAGCCACGAAAATCGCTATAACACGATATTCGCGCGTCAAAAAAGCCGATGCCCCTTCTTGAATGGCCGCAGCAATTTTGCGCATTGCTGGGTTACCCTGATCATAACTTAAAACGCGCCGTGTTTGCCAAAGTACAAATCCGACCCCAATAATACCCATCAATAATGCAATGATAACCGATGCAGTTGCTTGTAACATCATCTTCCCCCTTTCTTCATTAGTTTGACCAAATAACCAGTAAGCTCACGTTATATTCTTATTTTGTTTCATGTTTTTTTATATTTTTATCAACACTTCTCCCTCGTTTCATTTCTGACATATAGCCAGCCTAAGGTTATTTTCTGTTAAGCACCAGTGACACATTAATTGACATAGTCTGTGTTGGATGCCCAAATATATGGTGTTTGTGCATCATTAATTCAGCTTCAGGCATTGAGCTCCATTTATTGGGTTGCAGGCAGCTTATAGCAGTGTATAAACGACCCATCTAACTTTTTGGAAAGCAAAAAAGATCGGGGGAACAAAGTCGCCTGTTAGTCCTCACCTGAATTTATAGGAGATTTTATCCTGTGTAGCGCTAAAATGCTCGATGAAATGTCGAAATTGATATCTAAGGCAT
>Ga0209797_10000205_pt1 | contig 27999 bp, 19 predicted proteins | sample DOMMetBare3Fresh_2_FD_187472 | JGI IMG/M metagenome (GOLD analysis project Ga0209797, IMG submission 187472) | Wetland sediment microbial communities from St. Louis River estuary, USA, under dissolved organic matter induced mercury methylation -... | ecosystem: Environmental > Aquatic >... | reverse complement strand
TACTGTAAGGTGGATCGCTGATCTTACTCCTCCTGCATTTACAGGCAGCTATGCTGATGTAAATCTTGGTTGTAACCCGGCTAATCCTGATGGTTCATTAGGTAGTGCAAGCGCAACTGATGCATGTGGTGCTGTAACAATAACTCAAAGCGATGGTTCAGTTCAAAGCAGCGGTTGTAACCGTTCAAGAACAAGAACATTTACTGCAAGAGATGGTTGTAACAATACAGCTACAACTTCACGTACTGTAAGATGGATCGCTGATGTTACTCCTCCTGTATTTGTAACAACTCCTGGAAATCTGGATCTGGAATGTAATGCTGCAATACCATCATCTGCTACTCCAACAGCAAGTGATGCTTGTGGTACTCCAACAGTTACATCTACTGGTTCTACTGATAATCCTGCAGATTGCTCAACTGGATTCAGCAGGGTAATAACAAGATCATGGAAAGCAACTGATGCTTGTGGTAATACTGCTACATATACTCAAAGAATAAGAGTTGCATGTTGTCCTTCACAGTTCTGTACATATACACAAGGTGCTTATGGTACAGATGGTGGTGACATGTGCGACGGTGAAAATGGTGGATGGACCACTTTAGGATTCATTGGTGAAATCTTAACCAATTATGGCGGTTCATTCAGTGTTGGTAAACCAGGAAATTCAGTGATCGTTAACAGTGCACAGTGTGTGATCGACAAATTGCCTGGCGGTGGTGGTGCTAAAGAACTGGTTGCCGGTGATGTCAACCTCTGCAATTTCACGCCGCTACAACCGAACGGTGGTGTAAGGAACATCCTGTTAGCTCAGACAATTACACTGAAACTTAATTTAGGTATTGAAAATTCACAACTTGCTGGCTTCGTACTGCAGGCTGGTGAATTAGCAACAGCTGATCCTGTTAATGGTTGTGGTGACATCAATCCAAAAGTTCGTGTATGTCATTACAATACACTAGCTCCATACAACCTTGTTAGCGTAGAGAATGAATACACTTATAGAACATTCACCCAGGCTGTGATCGATGCGATCCCTGGTCCAAACACTGTAGCTAACCTGTTAGAACTTGCAAACAGGGCATTGGCGAACGTTGATGGTGTACTAGGTTCTGAAGGTGGTGTTTCTCTCGATGCGATCAACCAGGCAGTGTCTTATGTTAATGAAGTGTTCGACGAATGTAAGATCTTCATTGGCTGGAATGTTGGCAGATGCCCTGCAATTGATCCAACACCTGGTGATGGAAGAGTTGCTCCAACAAGCACTACTCCAACATTAGCAGTAACTGCTTATCCTAATCCTTATCAAGAGAATTTCTCTTTGAAAGTGAATTCTCCTGTATCTGGCCAGGCTGCGATAGGATTCTATACAATCGATGGCGTTAAGATCGGCGAATTGAAACGCGATGTTGTTGCCAACAGAGATGTATGGGTTCCTTTTAATGTACCTGCTGTTTACAGAACAAGGATCGTTTATACAGTGGCAGTTGGCACTTACAATGCAAAAGGTGTTGTATTAAGTCCAAATTGATCTGAATAAGAACTCCTCAGATACTCAAAGTCTCCCCCGGTTAAACCGGGGGAGACTTTTTATTTGATTCATTTCAAAACTTTGATATTACAGGTATTGCTGTTTTCTTTGTATTTTATTGCCCAGGAAATTCAGCTTATTTTAATAATTTAACCGTGCAATATGTCAAAGAAAAAGAAAGCGGAAAAGCATGTTCATTCTAAAGCACCGAAGCTAAAAGTCAGCCCTGTTCCCCGTTGGCATATTCCGCTTATTCTTATTATCACTTTCATAGTTTATATACCGGCACTGAACGCCGGCTTTGTGAATTGGGATGACCCTGACTATGTAGGGGAAAATAATTTTTTGATCCGTGACATGAGCAGGCTGCCTGAATTATTGACAACTGCTGTACAAGGGAATCACCACCCTGTTACGATGTTCAGCCTTGCTTTAAATTTCAGCATCAGCGGTGATGATGCCTGGTCATACCATTTGTTTAATATCATCTTTCATCTTATCAATTGCTTTCTTGTTTACAGGTTGGCACTTTTACTTACAAGGAATAATATACTTGTTGCATTCGTTACCTCACTTCTTTTTGCCATTCACCCCTTACACGTAGAGTCAGTGGCATGGGTAACAGAAAGGAAAGATGTTTTGTATGCATTATTTTTTCTTGCCGGGCATATCACATTTACCAAATACATAGACTCAGGATCAAAGAAACAATATTGGCTAACCTTACTATTTGTGATCCTGTCTTTGTTGTCAAAACCGGCAGCAGTTATTTTTCCTGTTTCATTATTCTGTATTGATATTTTACGACAACGAAAATTCTCATTCAAACTCATTACTGAAAAGATCCCGTTTTTTATCCCGGCGATACTTATGGGTTTATTAACCATCAGTGCTCAAAAAACTGTTGGCGCCACCGGCGAAGAATATTTTGGTCTTGGAAAAAATATTTTATTCGGCTTCTATGGCATCATGATGTATTTCGTAAAAATGATCGCACCGTATAAACTTTCTGCATTCTACCCTTTTCCTCCATTGAATGAAAAACTATCAGTTGTTTATTATATAGCGCCACTATTCAGCTTGCTGTTAGCAGCCGTCACTTATTTTACATGGAAGAAATACCGGTTTGTTGCTTTTGGTATCGGGTTTTATATAGTTAATCTGATATTGGTGTTACAGATCTTTTCAGTGGGCAGCGCTGTAATTGCCGAACGTTATACCTATGTGCCTTATATTGGTTTGTTCTTTATTGCAGGTTGCCTTTTAGACAGGCTTGCTAAAAAGGATATGAAAAAGGCTTATACGATCATTGCGCCGGTTGCATTGATATTTTGTGTAGTAAGTTTTCTGCAAGTACAAAAATGGAAGGATGGCGCCACACTTTGGGATAGTGTTATTAAAAACCAACCCAGCTCAAGAGCTTACAGTGCAAGGGCAACGCTTTTTAGAAAAGATGCAAATATGCTCAGGGACAGTGCAAGCAGGCTTATGAGCAGAAAAAATACTGAGGAAGCAAATAAAATAAATGCTGAAGCAAATAAAAATTATAACAAGGCGATCGACTATTATACACTTGCTATTAAATTAAATGCAATTGACCACGAGTCTTATAACAACAGGGCTAATATTTATATGGACCTGGATAAATTTGATAATGCTTTGCCTGATTATAAACAGGCCCTGGTAGTAAAGCCAAATTATTATGTGGCCTTTGATAACCTCGGCGCTTTGTATGCAAGAAAAAACAGGTACGATTCAGCGCTGTATTATTTCAACCGTGCATTACAAGAGAAACCGGATTATAAGGTTACCTATAGCAACCGTGGCCTTTCTTATATGGCTTTAGGACAATATGAGCAGGCGCTGAAAGACTGGCAAATGTTTCTCCGATATGAGCCCGATGCAGCTGATGTAGTCAATACGATCGGAATATGTTACAGAAGGCTTGGCAAACCCCAGGATGCTTTAGGCTATATTAACAGGGCCATTCAAATGATCCCTGATCCGGCGTTCTATTTAAATCGTTCGTATACTTACAGAGACCTGTATAATATTAACAAGGATCAGAAATATTTTGATAACGCAAAAAATGATGCATTAACAGCAAAACAAAACGGTGTAACAATTGAAGCATCTCATGCTGCTTACCTGGGTATTCAATAGATCAAAGCCCCAAAATCTGCCTGTAATTCTGCTGCACAGTGATATTTTTTTGAATTGCCACAATAGCGTCAGCCTTTGCCTTATCGACCTGGCCCAGCTTATAATAGCAGATCGAACGGTTAAGAAAATAATTGCCGTTTGGATTTAATAGGATCGCTTTGTTGAAATCCACCAAAGCCTCATTATACTTTTGGTAATCATTAACCAGAAGACTTCCGCGGGTATCAAGGGCAAAATCTGCATTCGGACTTATCTCAAGACATTTATTTAAATATATTAACGCTGAATCAGGCACTTTAAGACGTCGATACGATTCTCCCTTAACATAGTAACCCAACCTGTTCCCGGGCTCCAATCTTATCAAAGTAGTTGCATCCATCAATGCTAAAGTATCTTTATTAAGTCTTAAGTAAACATTTTGCCGGTTCTCATAAGCTTTTGCATGGTTAGCATTTGATTTTACAGATGCATTGCAGTCTTCCAATGCTGTTTGCAACATTTCATTTTGCCGGACTTTATCTTTAACAGCAGAAGAAGCACTTATAAGGTAATTGGCCCGGTTTGTTCTTGGAACCGGAGCCCCGGGAAAATGTTTTATAGCATCCGTCCAAAGTGTTTCACTGTTTTTCCAAACTTTTGTTCGCTGAAATGTAATAACACAAAATACCAGCAACGCTACTGCTGGTACTCCCCACAACAACCATCGATTGACAGATGCGGAATATTTATCCAGCAACATTCCGATCATAAAAGCCAAGCCAATGTAAGGCACATAGGTGTATCTTTCTGATAACAGTGTTCCTCCAATAGAGACAAACTGTAATACAAGCGCCACGTTGATCATAAAAAAGAAAAATGAAAACACAAGCAGTTTATTTTTTCTTTTAAACCAAACCAAAGCCAACAACGCCAGCATAAAAGCAGGCGACAGTATCATTGACCAGTCCATACTCCTTGTCATTGGGAAAGGATGGAATGCTGACAATGGGTAAGGAATAAAAAAACGAAAGATGTACATCATAGACGAGTAAGTGGCAAAAAAGAAACGTGTCCATAACGGATAATAATCCAGGCTTGCAACAGCTGTTTTTGACTGAATAGCAAAAGTGGCAATAGCAAACCCTGTTGATACAAGTAAAAAAGGAATTTTTTCAAGCAATACCCCCTTTGTAAATTTCCTGTTATGCCAATAATCAAGTAACAACAAAACAAATGGAAGAATTATTGCTGCTGGTTTTGACAAAATAGATAAAGCAAAGAACAGAAAACAATAAATAAGGTTTTTGTTTTTACCATCAGTAAGAAACCGCCAATACTTAATTAATGAAAGTAAAAAAAACAATGTGTACAAGACATCTTTACGTTCCGATACCCATGCTACTGATTCCACATGCATTGGATGAATACCAAAAACAATGGCTGAAAAAGCAGCCACCATTAATTTCTTTCCCGATATGAGCCAAATAAAATAAAATACAAGACCAGTATTAATAAGATGCAATAACAAATTTGTTATTAGATAAGAAGACGGATCAAGCTGCGTCATTGAATAATTAAACGCAAGTGTTGCCACAGTTACCGGATGATAATTCGAAACAACTGAAGTGCTGAAAATTCCCACCCAGTCAGGACCACGTAATAAAGCATTTTGAACTACATAATACTCATCATCCCAATTGGTGAAGCCGTTCTTCAGCATAGGTGATAAACAAACACCGGTAATTAATACAACAGGAAGTATCCATGGCAGCAACGAAGTCCTTTTTTCTCTTACTCTTTTGGGTTTCGCCTCTGCCGGACTATTTGGTTGAGTAGTCTTTACGGATCGTATTTTCTTCTTCTTACTCATCAAGAATAAATTTTATTTCTAATTGGCTGCCAAATTAATTAAGACTGTTGATTAATCATAACTGCAATGCTGACTTATACGAATCGGGGATCGCAAAGCCTTTTTGTATAGCCGTCAATGCATCTGATCTTGCGTTGGCAATATCTCCAAGTTTAAGATAGCAATTCGACCTTTTGTAAAAATATTCAGCCTCGGGATTCAGTTCAATAGCCTTTGTAAAATCCGCTAAAGCTTCATTGTATTTTTTAAATTTATCGAACAACAAACTTCCCCTGGCATTAAATACCCAATCAGCAACTGGGTTTATCGCAATGCTTTTATTGAACCAAAACAAAGAACTGTCCGGGATATTGAAACGCATATAAGCAAATCCTTTCGTATAAGCTGCAGCAGCATTCGAAGGTTGCATTCGAAGAAGCGTATTCGCATCTGCCATAGCAAGAGAATCCCTGTTCAGTATTAAATAGATGTTTTGCCTGTTCTCATAAGCCTTGATATGAGTAGGTTTTAATGTAATGGCAACATTGCATTCTTCCAATGCTTTTTGTAATAACTCATTTGCCTGTGCTTTGTATTCAGGGTTTGCAGCCATCCCTTTCAGGTAGTTTGCATGATTTGACCGTGGAGTTGCAGCACCCGGATAGTTCTTTATTACGTCGGCCCATAATGTATCGCCATCTTTCCAAACTTTGGTTCTTTGAAATGAGATAATACCGAATGCTATTCCTATAACAATAGGCAATGCTTTAATAAAAGTTATGGATGAAGTATTGAGATATCTCTCTAACCACATGCCTCCTAAAAACGACAGCCCGATATAAGGAACGTAAGTATATCTTTCGGAAATTATAGTTAAACCAATTGATACAAATTGCACAACCAGCAAAAGGTTCACTATAAAAAATAAAACTGAGAAAACTATCAGCCTGTCTTTTCTTTTTATCCATAAGAGAGCTGCTAAAGCAATCATAAAAACCGGGGATAACCACACACCTAAGCCAAGAGAATCAACAGAAGGATAAGGATGAAAAGCTGACAAAGGATATGGAACGAAGAAACGTGTCGCATAGATCATGATCGTATAGCATGCAAAAAAGAATCTTGACCATAAAGGATAAGTATCGAAACCTACAATTGCATCTGATGATTGTACCTTAACTGTAATAAATCCAAAAATTAATGACAGGATAAAGAAAGGAATTTTTTCAGCCAGCATTTTCCAATTGAATGACCTGCCTTTCCAGTAATCAAGCAGTAACAAAACAACAGGAAGAATTACAGCTGCAGGTTTTGAGAGAAGCGATAGAATAAAAAATACAAAACAAAAAATAACGTTTACCCGTTTGCCCGACTCAAGAAATCGCCAATACTGAAGCAATGCTAATATAAAAAACAAAGTGTACAACACATCTTTTCTTTCGGATACCCATGCCACCGATTCAACATGCATTGGATGTATGCCAAAGATCAACGAGGCAAATGCAGCCACATAAATTTTCTTACCGGAAATTTTATAGATAAAAAGAAATACAAGAGCTGTGTTTAAAATATGCAGCAACCAATTTACAAGATGATATGAGAACGGATCGACGCCTGAAATAGCATAGTTAAAACCAAGGGAGATCATTGTAAGCGGATGATAGTTTGACGCAGAAGGTTCGGTAAACATGGCGCCCCAATCAAGCTCCTTTACTAAAGCATTTCTTGTAATGTATATATCATCGTCCCAGTTAGTAAACCCATTGGTCAACATTGATAAGAAAGAAACTCCCGTAAGAATCAATACGGGGATCAGCCATTTCCAAAATGAGTTATCAATTTTAGTTTTACCTCTTTCGGTCTTCTGTACCGGTGGATCAGTTTTGCGCTTAGCTTTTATTTTATTCTTCTTGCTCATGATGACCAAACGATCTTATTTGATTTGCAAAGAAGTTTTATACGCATCTGTAAGCACACTACCTAGCTCCCGGGCTCTTAATGCATCTTCCCTTGCTCTGGCAATATCATTTACCTTAAAATAACAAATCGAACGGTTCAGGAAATAATAATTTACTTGTTGCATATTGATCGCCTGGTTAAACGCAACCAACGCCTCGTTATATTTCTGAAATGAATTCATCAGGATCACTGCCTTGTTATGGTACGATCGATGATCATTGGGATCTAACGATATACATTTTTCATAATCGGCCAGTGCTTTTGCAGGATCATTCAATTTATAATAACAAGTTGCTCTCGCATCATAACCATCCTTATCATTTGGCTTCAACCTTATCAGCTCATTGGCATCAGCAAGCGCCTCTTTAAATTGTTGCCTGTCCAGGTACATCAAGCTGCGGTACCTGTAAGCAGGAGCATGATTACTTTTTACAGATAATGCAATAGCACAATCTTCAAATGCCACCTTATATAAACTGTCTGCATATGGTTTTTGATCGGGACGAAGAGCAAGTTTCGAAAGATAATTTGCCCTGTTCGTTCTTGCATAAGGTGAATTGGGATACGTTTTTAATGAATCGCTCCATAATTCTCCGCTGTTTCGCCAAACCAGTGTTCGCTGAAAAGCGAGTACCCCAAGCACAACAAGAAATATTCCTGCTGCTGCTAATGATACTTTTGGAGGAATAAGTTTTACCCGGCTAATAAGTGTTGCGATCATAAATGAAAGGCCGATATAAGGTACGTAGGTATATCTTTCAGATACAATGGAAAGACCAATTGCCACTATCTGTAATACAAGTAATAGATTGACGACAAAAAATAATAACCCGAAGACCACAACTTTATTTTTCCGCATGAACCACAATGCAGCAAGCATTGCAATTACAAACAATGGAGATGCAAGCATCTGCCAGCTATAATCTCCCGATGCGGGAAATGGATGCAATGCTGACAATGGATATGGAACAAAAAAGCGGAAGAAATAAGTCATTAAGCTATAACAGGCAAAGAACAATCTATCCGTTATTGTAAAAACACTAAGACCTGCCATTGCAGATGAAGACTGGATATTAACGGTCAGTATTCCAAATATTAAAGACAAAGCGAAGAATGGAAGTTTTTCTATAACAAGTTTCCCAGTGATAGAACGGCCCCTCCAGTAATCAAGCAACAGCAAAACAAGCGGAAGAACTATTGCAGCAGGTTTTGATAACAGGGATAAGACAAAAAAAACAAAGCATATCCAAAGATCTTTTTGTTTGTTACTTAGCAAAAACTTCCAATAACGCAACAAAGCCAGCATGAAAAAAAATGTGTACAGCACATCTTTTCGTTCTGCTACCCATGCTACGGATTCAATATGCATTGGATGAATGCCAAAGACAAGCGCCACAAACGCAGCAATAAATTTATTGCCGCCGGATATATTTTTAATAAAGTAAAATACAAGTATTGTATTAGCTATATGAAATAAGTAGTTTACCAAAAAATATGAGAAAGGATCAAGACCAGAAATAGCATAATTAAAAGCATAACTAAGAATTGTTAGGGGATGATAGTTACCTAATACCTGTTCTGAAAATATACCTTTCCAGTCTGGTCCACGTAATAAAGGGTTATTAATTACATAATATTCATCGTCCCAATTAACAAATTCATTTTTCAATATTGGAAATAAACAAACTGCGGTGATGCCTGCCACTAAAAAAAGCCAGGGCAATAAAGAATAATCTCTTTTTTCTTTTACTCTTTTGCCTTTTGGAGGATTGTAAGCTGGTGTTTTTTTTGCTTTGGCTTGCTTTTTATTTGCCATAAATAAGATTGGGTAAAAGGGTTATTTCGCAGAAACGCCAAATTAAATAAATATGACGGATTAACATAATTAGTTGCCCTTATAAACCAGTGTAAAAAAGTAAATATCCCTTAAGAGAACTAACAGGTTTCAAACTTTGAGAGTACTTGTAAAGATAGCGTTGTACATTTGCAGCTTTCCTGAATGTTTTATATTTTACCGCCTTGAATTCAAACATCCTATCCATGAAACACCGTCTAAAATTTTCAAGGAAGGATGTCGAAAAAACATAAAATAAAAAAGAAGATCACCGTACCTGAAAAGTCTTCTGAAAGCAACCCCGCTTCTGTTCCAGGTCCAGCAAAGTCAAGTCCCGGCGGCCTGGCCCTCATTTTGTTTGACAGAAAAACAAAGCTGTTCCTGTTTTTTTTATTGTCCGCATATATCATTATCAGCTCCCTGAAAATTCACACTTCCAATATTGCCAATTGGGATATTTTCTTTGGATTAGAAAAATCCGAATCGGTGATTGCCGGTAAACCAAGATTCATAAGAATGGATGAATGGATGATCAGTTCAACCGGGGCAATTGGGCAATATAATGCCGGCATGCACCTGCAAAACGGATCTGTTGGCGAATTAAATGCGCCTGTTGTATGGGGACTTCCTGTAAAAGATATCAGTACAGCGCTTCGGCCAAACCTTTGGTCATATTTTATTTTTGATGTTGAACGGGCATTTGCGTATGCCTGGAACTTTAATATTTTCTTTTTTCTTATCAGCACATTTCTCCTGTTCATGCTGCTGACAAGAAATAATTTCTGGCTTTCTGTTACGGGTACATTTTTCATTTTCTTTTCCGGTGGCATACAGTGGTGGTCATATTTTATCGGCAATTACATGCTTTACCTCAATGGCATGTTTATCTCGGTTGCATATATACTTTATAATAAAAAACTCTTGCCGCTTATTATCGCGGGTTTGGTTTTTCTTTTAAGTGCTTACGGTTTTATTTTCAACCTGTATCCACCATTCCAGGTGCCACTTTTATATTTATATCTTTTTCTTTTTGCAGGTTTTTTGATCCAGAGAAAAAATTTTGAATTGATAAAGCAAAGTTTTAAGCTGAAGTCAATTGTATTTGCAGCTTCACTGGTTGTTTTAGCTGTGTTTATGAATCACTACTACAATTTGGTAAAAGATACTTATACGGCAATGTTGAATACTGTTTATCCTGGCAGAAGATTTTCAACCGGTGGGGATCTGGTCAATGGAAAAGTATTCGCCGAATTCTTCGGTATATTCATGACAGATTTCCGTGATGGAAAAACTGGTACACCTTCAAAATGGATGAACATTTGCGAAGCCAGCGGCTTCATTATGTTTTTCCCAATTGTTTTTTATGCAATGGGTTATTATTACTTTAAAACAAAAAGAACAGACCCATTACTACTTTCTATTTCTATTTTTATAGTAATCGGGTTGATCTATGTATTGATTGGCTTCCCGGTGTTCTTAAGTAAAGTCACATTATTTTCAATGTCGCCGGCTACCCGTACATTGCCTATAGTTGGTGTTGGCAGCTGCATGTTATTAATATGTTACCTGTCGGGTAATAGAACTGAAATTAAAAAAGAAAAAATCTCATGGATAGAGTTCGGCATTCTTTCAGTGGCTATTCTTATTTTTATGCTGATAGTAAGTTCATACATAAATAGATCAACGGAAAATTTCTTTACTAAAAGCCAGGTAAGCATAGCGACAGCGCTAATTGTCATTTCATATTTACTTGCACGGTATAAAAATTTCCCTTTTGTAAAACCTATATTATATATTTTTCTATTGGGCATGGTAATTCCAAATGCAAATGTGAATCCAGTAACAAAAGGCCTTGCGCCAATTTTGGAAAACCCATTGGTAATGGATAGCAAAGAAATATACGATAAAGATCCACAGCCAAGATGGGCAGTATTTGGAAATTCAAGGCTGACTCATTTGCTTAAAGCAAACGGTATCGATCTATTCAATTCTGTAAAACTTGTACCTCCGATGAGCGATATGAAAGTGCTCGATCCAACTGGGAAAAATGATTCAACATATAATCGCTATGCGTGGATGACGATGGATTCAAAACAAATTGCGCAGTATTTAAATCCAAATTGGAATGACACTGTATTCTTCAGAAAAACCTTCCAGGATGGTTATACCATTTTCATAGATCCTTGTTCACCGAAAATGAAACAACTGAAAGTAAAATATTTTGTATTTGATTATGTGCCGACACCCCAGGAGGTACGGTGTATGACAAAGCTTAAGGAAAACGCCGGACTTTTTATTTATAAAAGAAACGATCAATGATCATTACTGTTGTCATACCGTGTTATAATGTTTCAAAGCATATCGAAGATGTGATAAAACAACTTCCTGCGGAAGTAAGCTGGATCATTGCTGTAAACGATCGGTCAAAAGATGATACTGAAAATGTTTTACTGAGATTAAAAGAAGAAAATAAAAAGCTCATTGTTATTGATCACGAAACAAACCAGGGTGTGGGCGGCGCCATGATCACAGGTTTTAAAAAGTCTGTCGAGCTCAAGAGTGATGTCACAATAAAGATGGATGGTGACAACCAAATGGATAGCTCACTCATTCCTGCTTTGATAAAGCCCATAATTGATAACAAAGCCGATTATACAAAAGGAAATCGCTTTCGTGACTTCAAAGCTTTAAGAAAAATGCCTGTGATAAGGCGTATTGGAAACCTCGGCCTGAGCTTTTGTATCAAAGCAGCTTCTGGTTACTGGAATATTTTTGACCCGAACAATGGGTTTGTAGCCATCAGTAATGAAATGCTGAAAACAATAGACATCAACAAAATTCATAAAAGGTATTTTTTTGAATCATCGATGCTGATAGAGTTGTATCATGCAGATGCTGTGATCCAGGAAATTCCAATGAAAGCAAAATATGGTGATGAAGTTTCGCATCTTTCACTTACAAGAACACTCTTTGGATTTCCTCCAAAACTTTTAAAAGCATTTATCCGCCGTATCATTCTTAAATATTATTTATTTGATTTCAACATTGCCTCATTGTATATTCTTTTTGGTGTACCACTGTTTGTTCTTGGGCTCGTTTACGGCATTGTAAATTTTATTGAGTATGGAAGCAGCCATATACCTGCGCCAACAGGCACTGTCGTTATTCCCACGTTGCTTATCATCATGGGATTTCAGTTGTTGTTATCAGCCACAAGTTTTGATATTTCCAATTATCCAAAAACAAAGGATCCAAATAATTCTAAAACATGACAGCACCCGCTGAAGAAATATACTCACAGGATTATTTCAACTACCTGCACAATCGTTCTCCAATAAGAAAAAGAATACGAACGATCTACCTGAATGACATCAGGAAATATTGTATTGGTAAAACAATTGATTTTGGTTGCGGTGTAGGCGAACTTCTTAAAATTCTTCCGGAAGGTTCCGAAGGCTTTGAAGTGAACAAAGTTGTTGTGGACTTTTGCAGGAAAAATGGTCTTAATGTCAACTTATATATTCCTGAAGAAGATGATTATAATTTTCGAATGATCGAACCCGGCAAATATGAAACATTCACGATGAATCATGTACTTGAGCATCTCGAAAATTCATCGGAAGCAATGAATAAGATATTTGAAAGTTGCCATCGGCTTGGCATTATAAGAATTGTATTTACAGTGCCGGGACACAAAGGATATAAAACCGATGCAACACATGAGACTTTTATCAATATGGAGTATTTGAGAAGAACCGGTGTACTCAATAACCAATATTTTGAACTGAGGCTAAACAAATATTTTCCCGTGAATTCAGAATCATTCAGCCGCATGTTTACTCATAACGAATTACGATTAGTATTTGACAAAAGAAAATGACCGATCACTCATTTGCCGTAATGGCCTACAAAGACTCACCATACCTGGCTGACTGTTTGGATTCATTAAAAGATCAAACTGTCAAAAGTGAGATCTATATCACTACCTCTACCCCGTCTTCTTATATAAATGAAACTGCAAAAAAATATAATGTTCCGGTATTTGAAACTTCACCGGGTCTTGGTATTGCACATGACTGGAATTTCAGCTTAAGCGTTGCTAAAACAAAATACGTTACACTTACCCACCAGGATGATCTTTACGATTCAAGATTCGCAGAACTCTGTGTTAATGCTTCAGAAAAATTTAATGACACCCTGATTTGTTTTACCGGCTATAGTGAATTGCTTGATGGAAAAGAAAGAAATAATACGTTCATGCTTTTTTCAAAAAAGGTTTTACATTTTTTGTTCATGCCTTTCAAAAAAAATATAAAAAGCACTTACTGGAAAAAAGCTTCGCAGGCATTTGGCACTCCTATACCCTGTCCAAGTGTAATGTTCAATAAGGAAATGCTTGGAGATTTTAAATTTTCAGAAAAATATAAAGTAAGTCTTGATTGGGATGCATGGTTAAGAATGTCGGCAATGAGAGGAAGGTTTGTCTATGTGCCAAAATCTCTCTTAAAACACAGGATACATACTGAATCGGCAACTACTGAAGGAATAAAAGCAAATGTGAGGCAGCAGGAAGATTTTGAAATTTATTGCCGCATTTGGCCAAAGCTTATTGCAAGATTTCTTTCAAAGCTATATGCCGGAAGTTATAAGTCAAATGAAATATGAATGAATAAATTTTAAATGAAAGGGAAATTATTCAGCATATTAAAATATATAGTTCTGCTCGGCGTTGCAGTTGCATTATTATTTTTTGCATTCAAAGGAATGAATTTAAAAAAAATAGTGCAGGATATGTTGCAGGCAAATATGTTTTGGGTGTCAGTATCCGGATTCATTTCCATTGTAGCATTCGTAATTCGTGCACACAGATGGAATTTATTGATAGAACCAATGGGTTACTCTCCTTCTCTAAAGAATACTACTTACTCAGTTATGGTTGGCTACCTGGCAAATTTTTTTGTTCCAAGGCTTGGTGAAGTGTCACGTTGTGGCGCATTGAGTAAGGCCGAATCAATTCCATTCAATAAATTATTTGGAACGGTTATCGTTGAAAGGATAATTGATGTCCTTAGCCTTTTAGTATGCGTCGTTCTTGCTGCTGTTCTTGAATATAAAAGGCTTGGTAATTTTTTTACTGAAAATATTTTCGATCCGGTTATTTCAAAATTTAATCAGCTTACAAATTCACCGTTAATTCTTTCTGCGGTTATTGTTGTGATGATCGGGTTGATTATTGCAGCAATTTATTTTACAAAAAAAAGCAGGAAGAAAGGAAGTGATTCAAAAGTTTCAAAGATCATAAAAGGATTTATTGATGGATTAAAGTCAGTTTCAAATTTGAAACGGCCAGGGCTTTTTATTTTTCAATCTGTATTCATATGGGTGTTATATTACCTCGGTGTTTATGTAGCATTATTTGCGTTTCCTTTCACAAGTGATCTGGGCGGAGGAGCAGCATTATTTCTTCTCGTTGCAGGTGGTATCGGCATGTCAGCGCCGGTACAGGGCGGAATCGGGGCTTACCATTTATTTGTTTCGCAAGGTTTACTATTATATGGTGTAATAAAAGAAAACGGGCTTGCATTCGCCACGATATTGCATGGTCTGCAGTTCATATTGGTAATTGTGTTTGGTGTTGTTTCGCTACTTTTATTGTTTTCAGGAAGAAAGCAAAATGTATCTGCCGAAGAGGCAAAAAAATAACTGATTGCTTTCATCTTTAGAATAATTTGACTTATTTTATATTTCATACCACCACCATTTTATGGCATCAAAAAAGAAAAAGAAATTTTACCAGCAACAAAAAAGTCCTGCAACACTGCAACCACAGGCACAGCCGCGAAAAGAGATAAAAGTTCCGATTAGCCCTGTTCGTTTTGCATTAATGGTTACCGCTGGTTTTTTTGTAATTGCTTTGTTGGGAATGCTAAGTCATGAAATGTGGCGAGATGAACACCAGGCATGGCTGGTAGCAAGAGATGCAAATTCATTACCACAGTTATTGGACAATATGAATTATGAGGGCAACCCGGCTCTCTGGCATTTCTTTCTTTTCGGGATAACAAGAATGACTCATGATGCTGTTTACATGCAGGCATTTCATTTGATAGTCGCTACTTCATTTATCTTTATTTTCAATCGCTATGCACCACTAAGCAATCTTCACAAAGTTTTATTTTCGTTTGGCTATTTTGCTTTGTATGAATATGCAGTTATCAGCAGAAGCTATGCATTAGGCATACTGCTTGTTTTTAGTATTTGCGCATTATATAAAAACAGAACAGCCAGGTATATTCTTATTGGTGTGCTGTTGGCTTTGCTCGCAAACGTTACGATTTATGCTGTTATTATCGGTTGTTGTCTTGCAGGTATTCTTGTATTGGACTATTTTCTTTACCAACAGAAAAGCGGAAAGATAACAATGCAATTAGCAGCAGGTATGATAGTTTTTATTCTTGGTGCTGCATTCTCTCTTTATCAAATTTGGCCGGATAAAGACAATTCTTTTCCGGCGCCGTATGCAGAGACCCTGTTTGATTTTACAAGATGGGGGCAAGTTTCATCAAAACTTCTCACAACATATTTATACATTCCGAAGATCCAGGAAAATTTTTGGAATACTAATATTTATTTAGATGATTCCCTGTTATCTGGCGGATGGGCATTTTTATCGATTATAATTTTTGCTGCAGGAGTATGTATTTTTTTAAGAAAGCCAATGATCCTGCTTCTTTATATCGGTACTACGATCGGTTTGTTCTCCGTTTACTATTACACTGCATTATTACATTCCCGTTATTGTGGCTATTTGCTTATCGCATTGGTTAGTTGTTATTGGCTTGCCGGATATTATCCTGAAAAAAAATATACAGGTTATTTAGCGGGATTAGGTAAAAAAATAAGCAAGCATTTTTTTACTGCCGTGTTAGCATTGAATGTTATCGGAGCTGTGGTTGCTTATAGCATGGAGCTGCAATACAAATTTTCACCAAGCAAAGAAGTGGCAAATTATATCAAAGAAAACAAGCTGGATAGTTTACCGGTTGTTGGCATCACTGATTTTACTGTTTCACCACTAGCCACTTATCTTGATACAAAAATTTATTACCCGCAAATGAGTGATTCGGGGAGTTTTACTATCTGGAGCAAAAGAAGGAAGGATCAAATGAGCTTCCAGGAAACGGTTGCATCACTGGGAGCATTTATGGATAGAGGTAAACAAAGAGTTTTATGGGTGAAAGACAGCGCCCCGCAAGTATCAATGGACGGGAAGCAGCAAGATGTGGAAAAAGCCATTATACTGGATAGCCTACAGATTGATTTGTTGAAAAAATTTGACCCAGGCATTGTCAAAGACGAAAAATATTATATTTACCTCGTTCAAAAAGTTGATCCTGCCAAAGTTGATTATTCTAAGTATTTAAAGCTTAATTAGACGTTTAAATTCTATTATCCGGGCTATCCATTTACCGGGAAACCAAAGCAATTTGAAGTTTTGAATAACGTTTTATTATTTTACAAAAAAATAACCGCGACTTATGATCCACGGGAAGAAAATAGTAGTTGTGTTGCCTGCATATAATGCGGCAAAGACCCTTGAAAAAACTTATAACGAGATCGACTTTAATATTGTAGATGATGTTATACTTGTTGATGATAACAGTAAAGACAATACAATTGAAGTTGCAAAACAAGTTGGCATAAATCATATTTTAAGACATGACCGCAATTATGGTTATGGTGGAAATCAAAAAACCTGCTATAACTATGCATTGAAAATCGGTGCTGATATTGTTATCATGCTTCACCCCGATTACCAGTATAATCCAAAACTGATCCCTTCAATGGCATACCTTATTGCCAAAGATGTATTCCAGGTTGTACTTGGTTCAAGAATTTTGGGAGACCGTGCAATGATCAATGGAATGCCTGTTTATAAATACATTGCGAACAGGATACTTACATGGACGCAGAATTTTATTGTCTGGCAAAAACTTTCGGAATATCATACCGGCTACCGTGCATTTTCAAAAGAGATTCTGGAAAAACTAAATCTTGAAGCAAACTCTGACGATTTTATTTTTGATAACCAGATGCTCTGCCAGATATTTTATCTGGGTTATGAGATAGGAGAGATATCATGTCCTGCAAAATATTTTGATGAAGCCTCTTCTATTAATTTCAGCAGAAGTTCAAAATATGGATTAGGTGTAATTGGTACTTCAATTAAATACCGTCTTAATAAGTGGGGGATCCTTAAATCTGATCTGTATAATAAGCCTGCAGAAAAAAGAATAGAAGTGATCGCCGGTAAATAACCATTGTTCACTCCTATTCTGTTCTACTTATGATTTTACAAATGAAAAAGTCCTTTTATAATTTTCTCCAGACAGCATCAGGTAATAAAATCCTGAAGGAATTGAGCCGGTATTAAGGTTAAAGGAATTCTCACCAACATTGATCTTCACATTTTGTGTTTTTATTGCTCTTCCTGAATTATCAATGATCCTGATTGATAAATTATTTACAGGCATATCAATTATTCGCAATGCAAGCATGTCGGTGATCCTGTTATTGAATACAACCTTTGTCGTTACATCATCACGGTTAACTTTTATTATATTGCTGTAGCTGTATTTACCGTCAAGGTCAACATACTTCAGGCGATAATACTGCACAGTCTTAATTTCATTATCATCATACGAATAACTTGCACCTTCATTGTCTCTTCCTTTTGCAGCTATTGTTGCAATACGAATGAAGTTTACAGCATCTGTTGACTTTTCTATTTCAAAATGTGAAAAACTTTTCTCGCTGGTTGTTAGCCATGTCAGCCTGTTTGCATCAGCTCTTTTCCATGCAGTAAAATATTTAATTGTAACGGGCAATACCATTGCATTAAATGCTGTAATCGTATAAGAACAGTTGGAGCCCGAATTACCGTCAATCGCAACAAATACCTGGGTGCCGGCAGGCAACCAACCTGTAGTTGCAGATACTGAACCACCCGAACCGGTCTCACAGCCGATTTTTGTTAATGCCCCGCAAGTACCAACAAAGAACCCGATCTGGAAGCCGGTATTATCAACCCCCAGATCTGCGTTGTCACAGGCAATGTTATTAAGTTGAATAGAACTGACACCACTGTTTTCTACATAGTATGTATAAAATCCTGTATTCTCCAATGAAAAAGCGCAAAGCTGAATAGGAGTTACTTCTGTTGATGCTTTATTACATGAATTTTGATCAGTTGTAGGTGTTGTACTTATGTAAGTGGCACCGCTGCATAAATTATTTGGTGGCGGATAATTTCTTGCTGACATTGTTAGTGTTCCAGCAGCAGGCGTCCATACACGCAGATAGTAAGTCGTATTTGGCGCCAATACATATTGTTCAAAAGGAGCCCAATATCCCACACCATCTGAAAAACATACAGAGCTGGTAGATTGAAGACCAGAACAAGCACCACTACCACCACAACCTGTGTACATGGCGATCTCTACCGGTTGTACTGGCGCACTACTACTCACATGCACTAAAACACATGAGGCAGAAGCATCTGTAGTAAATCTGAAAATGGTGATCTTTCCAGTTCCGTTAAATTCTGCAGTATTGCAATGAGCCGCGTTACCAGAAGTAGGAGATATTGTATAATTCCTGCTAATGGAATCTAAGGTCATTACATGAGGATTGGTGCAACTGGCACCTTGAGAAAAAGCAAATGTTGAGGTAATGCATAGCATCACTAAGATGACAAACTTCACGGGTCTCATAGGGTTACGAATTAGGGTACGATTATAAAGTTAAAGTGCAAAATCCCCAGATTAAAGTGGCAACAGCATAACTTTTTAAAATCGATCAGAAATACTTGGAGCCATAAGTAAAATTCCCAATAAAGCTACTGATGCGAAACGAGTGGATAAGCTGAAGAAGTTTCGACTTCACTGAAGCTAAGCCCTGATTTAAAAGCATTTAAATAAAATAATTTACTTTAGCCCCGAAAATTAACTCCATGGCTAATTATCATTTCGAAAAATGGCTTTATAAGACGATTCTTGGCTGCCTGCTGATAGCTGGCGGCGTTTTCTTTATGTATTATGAAATTTCACATTATGGGAGGGATAATTGGGTCTGGTATGGGTCTGCTTGCACAGCAGGTGTTACAATAGGCGCTTATCTTTTAAGCAGTGGAGCTATAAATAAGGTAAAGTCTGATATGATCAAAAAACAAAAACTGAAACAACAGTCTGGTTAGAACTGTTTTATTTTTCTAAACAAAAATAAACAGCGTATAATAAAAATTTGATTTAAAAAAAATCCTGCCGGTTAGCAGGACTTATAATTCATTTTGTTGAACGATCAACTCAGGCTCCTGAAATCAACTGGCACAAGACGGCTAACGCCGGGTTCCTGCATGGTAACACCGTATATCACATCCACAGCACTCATCGTCATTTTATTGTGAGTAACAATAATGAACTGTGAGTTACCGCTGAACTCCCTGATCATATTGGTGAACTTGCCAACGTTGGCATCATCAAGCGGAGCATCAACCTCATCTAAAATACAGAATGGCGCAGGCTTGATAAGATAAATTGCAAACAACAATGCAGTTGCTGTTAAAGTTCTTTCACCACCACTAAGCTGAGTAAGAGATGACGGACGTTTGCCTTTAGGTTTTGCAATTACATCTATTCCGGTTTCAGCAAGGTTCTCAGGATTTTCTAAAATAAGATCACACTGATCATCCTCTGTAAAAAGCGTTTGAAACACCTTTTGAAAATTCTCTCGTACCAAATGGAATGTCTCAAGAAACTTTTGATTAGCTGTTGCTTCTACTTCCTGTATAGTTTGCAGTAAACTTTCTTTTGCAGATACAAGGTCATTCTTTTGTTCAAGAATAAACTCGTAGCGTTTTTTCATTTCAGTAAAGGCTTCGATCGCTGTTGGGTTTACTTCACCAAGATTTTCCAAACGTTTCTTCATCCTGTCTGTTTTCTCCTGAAGTTCATCAACAGTCATTTCATTTACCCTTGCTTCGTCAAGAATATCCTCCAACTGAATGCGAAACTCAACTTGCAATCTTTCTTTCATCCCTGCTAATTGCAGTTTTACATCATTCAATTTGTCTTTTATTTCAGCGAGAAAATGTTCTACCTGTTCTTTATCTTTTACTTTATGACGAAGCATGCTTTCTTTCTCGCTTAACACATTTCTGAAATTATAGTATGCCTGGTCTGTTTCGTTCAGTTTTCTTTCTTCATCTTCTTTCCCTTTCATCATATTGAACAACTCCTCTTCCACTTGTTCTAATTGCTCGATACACTGCTCTATCTGCTGTCTTGTATCTGAAAGTTGCGATGTGTTATTCTCTATTTGCTGCTTCAGCTCATTCAACTGGTTGTTCTTAAAATCCAGTTCCTGTTTTAAAGCAGCAATCTTACTTTGCTGTTTTGTTACAAGCAAGTTATATTCATTGTACTGGCGATTTGCTTCGTTGTAAAATCCTTCTTCATTTTTAAACACTTCTTCTCCTTCGCTAAGTCTTGCAGCCTGCACGACTAATTCTTCGCTTAACCATTTCAGATCATTTCGGGTTGCTTCAACTGAATTTTGTGTTTGTTGAATTTGTGATTGCAATTCTTCCTGTCTTTGCTGACTTTGATTTTGAAGAGCATGAAGGTTTTCAAGCTTATTGTGCAATGAAAACACCTGGTTGGTCAATTCCTGAATTTCTATCTCGGTATTCTTAAGCGTATGCTCACGCAGATCTTCGTTAAAAGCAATCACTTCATTATGTCTTTCCTGTATCTCTTCTTTTAATAACTCAACAACTGCATTCTGTGACAATATTTCTTCATGTAATTTTTCAACATTCTTAGCCCGGCCAATTTTCTTTCCTTCAAACAAACCAACGCTACCGCCGGTTAAAGAAAATTTTCCTTTTACATAACGGCCGGTTTTTTCTATTACTACAAAGCCATTGCTGTTTTGTAATGCATCTTCATTATCGGCAATAACAACATTGGAAAGAAGATGTCGGGCAAGGCCAATATATTTTTCATCTACTTCAATTACATCAAGTGCTGATATTACTCCGGAAACTGATGAGAAGTCATGCATCTCTGCATGTGATTCATTCAATTTATCAAGCAAAAAGAAATTGGCTTTTCCTTTTTTATGTTCATCAAGCAAATGAACAGCCTGCAAACCTTCCTGTAAATTATTTACAACATAATAACTCAAATATGGTTCGAGTACATTTTCTAAAGCCGTTCTGTATTCTTCTTTTACATAAATGATGTCAGAAAGAATTGGCGCCGTATGATTCCATCCCTGGTTATTATGCAGGAATTTCACACTTTCAGGATAACCTTCCATTGAATCAATAAGACTCTTTAAGAGGTCATGCTCATTTTTCTTTGAATCAAGCTTCCTGTTTTCATCCGCAAGCTTGCTTCTTAATGTTTCAAGCAATCCCTGCGTTTGCAGTATCTGGTCTTTCGTATATTCCTGGTGCTTTTGTAATTGGTCAAGGTCGGTACGCTTTATGTTCAATTCTCTTTCTCTTATATGCAGTTCGTCAGCAAGGTGCTTACGCTGTGTATCTCTCTGCACTTTGTCATCATCAATTTGCTGAATGGCACGGCTAAGGTTTTGAATCGAAGTATCAGCAATCACTACTTTTTTCTCAGCTTCAAATTGATTGCGTTGCACTTGTTGGTAACCATTACGCAATCCATCCAATGCAATTCTCTTTTCATCCATCACTACCCTCTTCGCATCCATTTCATTTCTAAATTGCATTAGCTGTCCGTTCATTCCCTCCAGTGTCTTTGCTTCTTCTTCAAGTTGTGAGCTTGTGAATGCAATGCTTTCCTCTATTCCCTGTTGTTGGCCCTCTGCTTTCTGTAAAAAATCCTGCAAGCCTGCTTCTCTTTCTTTCAGATGATCCAATCTTTGAGCAGCAAGATTCTTTTCATTCTCCTTTGTTCTTAAATTCTGCAGCATTTCATTGAATGCATGCTGCATTGCCTGCAGTTCTTTTTCCTTTTCAATGAAAATAACTTTATCCTGTTCCAACGCTGCTTCGTCACCAGCTATTTCAGCTTCAAGTTTTATTCTCTTGTCTGTTTCTTCGTCGTGCTGAGTATTTAATCCTTTATAAGTAACATTAAAACTTTCCAGCGCAGCTTTTGCCAACTCAACACTTACTTCACGATATTCTTTTTTAACCTCATAATATTTTTCAGCCTTCTTTGCCTGGTTCTCCAAAGACTTCAGTTGATTATTTATTTCAAACAACAGATCTTCAATCCGGGCAATGTCCTGCTCCGTAGCATCAAGCTTCAGCTTCGCTTCTTTCTTTCTTGTTTTATAAATTGAAATACCGGCTGCCTGCTCTAACATTCTGCGGCGGCTGTTCTCTTTATCTTTTATCAGATCATCAACCATCCCCAATTCAATAATGGCATAAGAATCGGTTGATACACCCGTATCCATAAAAAGATTCTGGATGTCTTTCAACCGGCACTGAACATCATTCAGGCGATATTCACTTTCACCGCTTTTATAAAACTTACGGGTAATTGTTACGGTGCTAAACTCAGTAGGGAGAAGATTCTTTGTATTTTCGAAAGTCAGGCTCACCTCGGCAAGACCCGAAGCAGAGCGGCTTTTAGAACCATTAAAAACAAGGCTGTCGAGGTTTTCGCTGCGCAGGTGGCTTATCTTCTGCTCGCCAATCACCCAACGGATACTGTCAACGATATTTGATTTACCGCATCCATTAGGGCCAACAATTCCGGTCACGTTATCATCAAAGTTGATAACAGTTTTGTCGGCAAAGCTTTTAAACCCTTTAATTTCAAGACTTTTTAGGCGCACGGGCAAACGTTTTATAGCGGCGAATATAACTTGCAAAAATCATTTAAATAACAAGGACTTATTCACAGGGTTGCGTTAAAATTAGGGATAAGATTTTTTGGTTGCCGGCTTCAGTTCCCTGATTAAACTTCCGTTGCGTCGCACTCTTGTACAGTAACAACTCTATTCAGCTTTTTGAGCACACGGATTACACAGATGCGATGGATAAAAACATATTATTCTGCTTCGGAATATGTATAAGAAGATCCGTGTATATCTGTTCGATCCGTGTCATCCGTGTGCCATTTGTTCAATAGGGAACAGAAAGTAAAAGAGTGCGACGCAACGAAGCCGATAAGAATTACTATAGTTGGGAACAAAATCGCCACCTTACAATTTTTTACACCCTTCAAAATAATATGCTATTTTCGATTGCATTTTTTGAAACGAATAAACCGACAAAACTACGATTCATGAAGACGGTGATCATTCCCATTGATTTTTCTGAAACTGCCCTGAATGCTGCCCGCTATGCTGCTGAAATGCTTAGCGGTAAACCTGATGCCAGCATTATTCTTTATAACCTTTATCATCATGATGATGAATTTGAATTGGCCGGCACTTATCTCGATAGCCTGAAAAATGAATTGCTGAGGAAGGGCGACAAAGAGATTGAATGTGTTCGTGAAAAAGGTCATGACCTGGTTGATTCACTTGAAAGACTGGCCTACCAGAAATCAGCAACATTGATCGTAATGGGCATTACTGGTAAATCGCCGGTGCAACAAGCACTGATCGGCAGTAATACATTGAAGATCGCAATGCGGGATGTGTGTCCTGTTTTAATAGTACCTGCGCAGGCAACATTCAATGGTATAAGGAATGTAGCATTGGCTTCGGATTTTAAAGATGTAGAAGATATAACCCCGGTTACTTATTTAAAAGCTGTATTGGATTTCTTTAAACCAAATCTTCATATTGTAAATGTGAACAGCGAAATACATGTGGCGCTGAATGAAGAACTGAAAGAAGAAAGAGCATGGCTGGCTGAGCAATTTGCAGAATACAATCCTGAATTTTATTTTATTACCACTTTTGATTTTGAAGAAACCATCGAGCAATTCGTACAAGATAAAAACATTGATATTTTGATAAATGTTCCGCGCAACCACAGTTTTTATGATTCAGTTTTCAAGCATAGCGCTACAAAAAAGCTTGCTTTTCATAGTTCAATTCCCGTTTTAGCAGCTCATGAATGAACAGTTAAGGTTTCATTCTTTCACTAACACTCATTAGGTTTTCCGGCCTTGTTTTTTTAGCTTTGTCGTTCCTGAAAAATCGATTGCTGCATCATTTTTGCCGCTTTACTTAACCCTTCAGTGGCCATCTTCACAGATTTTTGGATGCAGAACAGAAATAGAATTTTATGAGGAATATCAAGTTGATCGAAGTACCGTCGGAAATCGGGGCAGGCACCCGTGGCGCCAGTCTTGGCGTGGAAGCCATAAAGATCGCCGCTATGGATTTTATGAGTAATTTTTTTATCCATTTTCCTTCTGAGAGAATTCCGCATGAAAATAAGCTGCTGTATGAACCTATCGAATCGCCTTATGCAAAAAGAGTAAAAGGAGTTTATTCAATGTATGAGAAAGTAAGTAAGTCGGTTGCAGATACTATCAAAAATAATTTTTTCCCGGTTGTCATTAGTGGTGATCATAGTACTGCCGGGGCAACGATTGCCGGCATAAAAATGGCGAAACCAAAAAGCAAGCTTGGCGTTATCTGGATCGATGCACATGCTGACCTGCATACACCTTACACAACTCCGTCAGGCAATGTGCATGGTATGCCCCTTGCTATTACACTTGGTGAGGATAATAAGGATTGTGCCGTACATAAACTTGATGATGAAACAAAAGCATATTGGGAAAAATTAAAGAATATTGGAAAGATATCTCCAAAGGTGCTGGCCGAAGATGTTGTGTTGATCTCAACAAGAGATTATGAAAAGGAAGAAAAGCATGTGATCGATAAACATAATATCAAGCTTATTACAACAAAAGAAGTCCGGATGAAGGGACCTGAAAATATTGTTCGTTCGGTTATCCGGCATCTTGATGACTGTACAGATATTTATATAAGTTTTGATGTTGATTCACTTGACTCTTCTATTTCAAGAGGAACAGGAACACCTGTAGGAAATGGATTAAGAGAAAGAGAAGTGGAAGACCTGATAAGCAAATTCATGCACAATAGAAAAGTTTGTTGCTTTGAAATTACTGAAGTGAATCCAACTCTTGATAAAGAAAATTTAATGGCCGAAATTGCATTTAATATTCTGCAAAGAAGTGTGAATGTATTGATGATGAATTAGAACCATGATTAAAAAGATCAAATAGGATTATGCGGATATTTTTCATTCTTGTTTGTTTTGTATTTACAGGTTTTGTTTTTGCACAAAGCAAAAATTATAAAGATTCTACCGAAGCATATTTTAAAAAATATGTAAGGGAGCACGAAGTGGTGACGGGAAAAGACAAAGAGCTGATTTCTTTCTTTCCGGCAAATGAAAGATTCAGGATCAATTGCAGGTTTGAAAGAACGATAAATTCACCCTGGTTCAGAATGGAAAGCACGGGACCGATAAAAAGGAATTACAGAATTTATGGTATCATTCATTTTTCGGTAAATGACTCAGTGGTTTCATTAAACATTTATCAAAGCCAGGACCTGATGATAACACAGCAATACAAGGATCATTTATTTATTCCGTTCACAGATGCTACCTCCGGCGAAGAAACTTATGAAAGCGGACGATACATTGATATAGAAATAAATGATATAAAGAGTGACAGAATCTTAATAGATTTCAACAGGGCATATAATCCTTACTGCGCTTATGTAAGCGGAAAATATAATTGCCCGATTCCTCCTGCAGAAAACAGATTAAGTGTAGCTATACGTGCTGGTGAAAAAGCATTTCGCAAGTCTCATTGATCAACTGAAAGTTTTTTTCAATCCTTCTTCAAAACTTATTGGCTCATAGCCCAATTCCTTTCTTGCTTTATCAATGATGAAACCCGTTCTGGGCGGCCGTTTGGCGGGTTGGGTAAAATTCGCAGCAGTTACTTTTTTAATTAATGAACTTTTCAGTCCAAGATATTCGGCTGTTTTTGTAGCCATTTGATATGGAGTCAGAATATCCTTTCCGCTTAAATGAAATATTCCTGTTGCTTTTTTTTCAATGATGGAAACAATCCCTTTTGCAAGATCTTCCACATAAGTCGGTGTTCGCAGCTGGTCATCCACGACACTATATACCTCTCCTTTTTCAAGCTTTTCTTTTACAATTTTTAAAATATTATTATGACCAGAATGATTTTTACCATATACCAAAACTGTTCTTACAATTGCCCAATCAAACTCATATTCTTTTACCGCTTCCTCTGCTTCCAGTTTTGTGCGACCATAATAATTAACCGGATTCGGAATGTCATCTTCATTATACATCCCTCTTTCACCATCAAAAACAAAATCAGTGGAAACAAAAATGAAAAAACTTTTTAAGTCAGCAGAGTTAATAAGTAATTGAACTGTCCCTTCCACGTTCACGAGGTATGCCAGCATCTGATCAGTTTCACATTCATCCGGTTTGCTCATGGCGCCGGCATGAATCACAACATCCGGTTTTATATTTTCAAAAACATCATGAATAGAAAATGGGTCAGTAAAATCCATCGACAGATATTGAAAATTTACATGATGAGTAAAAGGCAACCGGCATTCACCTCTGCCAGTTGCAATCACAGAAATTTTTTTTGCAATCAATTGTTCTGCGAGATAATAACCTAAAAAACCATTAGCTCCTGTGATGAGAATTTTCATTAAGCAAATATAACCGTATCAGTTTTGAATAATCTGTGGCGATCTGCTTATCATCCAGGTAGCAAATATTTCAGAAAGCTTCCATGTATTGCCGGCATAGTTATCAGGTCTTGCAACAATGTATTGTAAAAACTCCTCCAACTGATTTCTTGTTGTCTTTTCCATTGCATCAAATAATTTTTTACCATCAAACATTCCTCCCACTACAAGTTGGTTTTGTTCCGGCATTTGCTTTTTCATTTCGGTGCCGGTATACCGTATATCAGCAACCATTGAATCAAGCAGTAGAATTTCCTTCTGCTGATCTAATTGAAATAATTCAGCAGCATGATAAAACTGGCTTTCATCAACTGCTGTAAGATTAATAGCATGCCGGTTTATATCAAACAAAGGGCTTTTATAATAAGCAGGCATTTTTGATTTTACATACAGCAGATCACCTTGCTCGGGTTCTTCATCACGATATTTATGTATAGAAAAATAATAAAACCGGCCTTTGATAAGATGACAGCGTCCCCAACCTAAAAGAGTGGTATCAAGTGCTCCATTTTCATAGCGGTGCTTTAAAATGCCAAGTTGTTTTTGATTAATTGATAAAGGGAGTGCATCTGGAAGATTTACCTGAATAACAGTAACCGAATCATTTAATTTAACCTGGTAATCTGTGATCCGGTATGCAAATAAAATTTCAACTGAATCTTTTTGAGAATAACCGTAGATGACTAAAAAAAGAACGACGATAGAGGTTGCTATCTTTTTCATTTTTTGAAACCAAAACGTAAAAGTATGAGTGTTGGTATGCCCGATTTCAATGGAAATTGTTAAGAAATAGAAAGCCCCCCGTAATTGGGGGGGCTTTGTGACCCCGTCAGGATTCAAACCTGAAACCTTCTGATCCGTAGTCAGATGCTCTATTCAATTGAGCTACGGGGC
>Ga0209797_10000204_pt1 | contig 28017 bp, 26 predicted proteins | sample DOMMetBare3Fresh_2_FD_187472 | JGI IMG/M metagenome (GOLD analysis project Ga0209797, IMG submission 187472) | Wetland sediment microbial communities from St. Louis River estuary, USA, under dissolved organic matter induced mercury methylation -... | ecosystem: Environmental > Aquatic >... | reverse complement strand
TCCCCCATCTTGTAAAAGTTTTGTTTTAGCATATGCCCATCCCTTAACTATCATTTCTGCAAACCCTGAATTTTTATCTAAATCACTAAAAGTTCTGAAAAGGATTATATCATTGTTTCTGATAAATCTTTTTTCGGGGTCTGATGATATATACCGATGACTAGTTTTGGACTTTCTGCCTAATGTATTAAGTATATTAAATGGATTTGAAATTGAACGGGGATCGATCTTCCATACATCATACCTATCATAAATATAAACAGCACTATCTCCTTCATGCCAACCCATCACTCCATAAGGACCCGGCAGATCGGGCACATCATTCTCTTCATTCCACAACGGCACTTTTATTTTTGAAGTGATATTTCTTGTTTCCTTTCCATCATTAGCAAAATAGTTTTTTTCTTTGCGGTCATACCAAATAATGTACTTACCAGTTGGAGAAATGTATTGTGGTGAGATAAAACCATTCAGGTCTTTTATCACCAATTTCTTTGAACCATCAGCCACATTGATCGAATAAATATCTTTTAATGTATTTCCTGTCCATTGCGCTTCTACTCTTTTGCCAAAATCAGTTACACCTACAAATGTTTCTCCATCGCCTTCATTGGTTTGGTAAATCGTAGGCAATTCTTTTGAACCAATTTGCTTTATTGAGCTTGATTCAATATCATAAACAGCTAAAAAGTTTTCCTGCAGGTCACGTAGCAAACGATTTAGCTGTGTAGGTTGTAAGTAATCATCATTATAATGCCAGATATCGAGTTTTGCCAATTCAAAATCTACCAGCGTTGTATCTCTTGGTGGCTGTATAGCTGCAGTGCCAAAAAATAAACGATTACCGCTTTTGCTGAAACTTATATTTCCGAATTCACTTACAGTCATCCCGATCTTCATGCCAATGGAATTTTTATCAGCGATCATCGAAGCGGTATCGGCTCCATCTTTATAATACCATAACTTGTAAAATTTCTGAAGGTCTTTTGGTTTTGCATTACGTTCTGCCGTAAAAGCCAACTGCGATCCATCTTCAGAAAAAGCAAAGTTTTTAAAGTCATTTCCACCGGTGCTTATTGTTTTCTTTTGCAGGTTGCCAAGATCAACCAGCCAAACAGAAGCCTTGCTTAATGAATCTTTTGAATTCTTTGTTGTTTCAAGCAGTAATTTTTTCCCTTGCTTATCAAAATAATATTCACTTACTAATGGAAAAGTTTTTTCTTCACCGGTTAAAAGACTTCGTAAAACAAGATCTGTTCCTTCAGGTGTTGCAGGAGTTGCAGGGTCATCGCCTTCGGCATCCAGAAGGCCAGCATAATTATCATCTATCATCTCTTCACTATTATCTCCTTCCTCATCTTTTCCTTTTTTCTTTTTTGAAATTACTTGTGGTGGTTGACTAACAACCCGTATCAAAGAATCAATTGTTCTTTTTAAACTGTCAATAGTTTTTTTGTTTGGATCAGAAGCAGCTTGTTTTGGCTTTTCCGGTTCCGGTTTTTTTTCTAAATGATATGCTGTCCATCCAAAACCTTTTTCAGGCACTTTATATGTTTTTACTTTGGCTACTTTATATACACTATCCTTTCCTAATTCAATAACAGCAAAAGAATCTTTCGGCATTTCATCCGGTTTTTTCTTTTTTATTCTTGCATCACGGGTTTCCTTATAAAGCGGTTTTATTTTAAAAATTGCAAACCGGCTATCTTCAGAGATCGCCGCGTTATAGCCTCTTGCTATTACCTTTTTATATGTTGCATCCGCCGCAGCGGATTGGATCACCAACTCGTTATCACCTTCCTGTACATTGATGGTATAAACAACCCATTTACCATCATTGCTGATCATTCTTTCACCGATGCTTTGCCAGCCATCATACACAGTATGATCGAGTGGTTTCTTTTGAGCAATTAAAAAATTAAAAGTAAAAACTAAAAAAGCAGCAAGAGTATAGCGTCTCATATTGAGGAATTTGATAAAAGTTAAAGATAAGAGTTAACAGTATAATTACTTTGTCTTTGTTCCCACAATCAACCCGTACTGCCATAAACCGTTTTTCATTCCATGATACTGATGTTTACAGGCCGCAATATTTTTCTTTTGCATTTTCGTGGCACGATTGGAAAAGGTCATCGACTTCCAGAGTAAATAAAGATTGGCAAGAAAATAAAACTTATACAATCTGCGGGACGAATGTGACGTGAATTTTGAAATATCCCTGAATGAAATGTTTTTAAACCCTGCTCCATTCATAAACTTTTGAAATCTTTCCGGAGATTCAAGATAATTCACCTGCCAGCCATCAAGCCAGTTCCTTATAGTAGGGTGATCATTGTTTTTCAGATCAGTAACAAACCCATCAGCCACCACTAATCTTCCGCCGGGTTTTAGTAAACGATATGCTTCATTTATAAACAGGTTTTTATCATCTGCATAACAAATGCTTTCGCAGCCCCAAATCACATCAAAACTTTTATCGGGAAAACTTGTAGCGCAATAATTCATCACCTTAAACTCAATCTTATTCTCAATCTTTTTTTGAATGGCAAGTTCTTTTGCTTTACTAATTTGCTTTTCACTTAAACTTATGCCAGTAACATTACATCCGATTCTCTCCGCCATAAAAATACTGCTGCCTCCTATCCCGCATCCGGCATCCAGTATCATATCTGAAGCTTTGATATCAGCGACTTCAGCCATCACTTCATTCATTCTTACTAACGATTGCGGAAAGTTTTTTACTTTTTCATCCCAATAGCCATAATGAATAGCAAGACTGTTGTTCAAATCCCAACTGTCTTTGTAAGCATTTTCCGACTGTGTGTAATAATCAACTATATTTTTATGGTAGTTCGTCAACTGCATTCTGTAAAACAATTTTCCTTTCTTTTCTTAATAACATAATAACATGAATGACCAGCGAGGCAGCGATCAATGAAAGACCAGCGAAGAATGACCAATCAAAATCCCGGCTCTCGCCAAATAAAACGATAGCCAGGAAAATCCCATAGACAGGTTCAAGATTGAATGAAAGATTTACAGTGAAAGCCGATAAGCTTTTTAATGCTTTGGCAGAAAGTTGAAAAGCAAGCACCGAGCAGAACCATGCAAGCACCAACAACCACATCCAGTCTTTAAAATTTGGAATAATATAATCAGTAGGGAATTGCTGTATATAAAAAGGCATCAGCATTGATAAAGTGATGAGGCCGCCAGTCATTTGATATGTCAATACTGTTTGCGGATTGATGCGCTGCACAAATTGCCGGATCCAGATCATAACAAATGCCATCAGCACTGCACAGATAATACCAAGAATGATCCCGATCTTATAATCAGGATTAAAATGAAAGATGAGATAAATACCGGCGATCACCATTAATCCGAGCAACACTTCTATCCATTTTATTCTTACACGTAAAAGGATTGGCTCAACCAATGCTGTAAAAAACCCAACAGCAGAAAAACAAACCAAGGCCACCGATACATTGGCATATTTTATAGAACCGTAAAAAGTAACCCAATGAATGGCTGCAAGAAATCCAATGCCGGTGAGTTTTAAAATATCTTTTACTGAGATGCGCTGCAGTTTACCCATTAATAAAAACACGATCCACATGGTAACAGATGTAATAATCAAACGCCACCAAACTAATAAGCCTTCATTGAGATCGATCAATCTTCCCAATGGCCCGGTAAAGCCAGCGAGGAAAACGGATATATGGAGATAGAGGAAGGCTTTTTTCATTTGTGATGCAAACTAAGGAAGTATGGGGAGAAATTCTATTTCTTAAGATTGCATATCAGATTGTTGCTATAAGCACCAAGACCCTACTGCCATGATTTCTTTTATAAACGACAATGAAGTCTGAAAGCTTGGAGTCACGCAACAATTATCCGGATGATTATAATCTATTCTGCACATAACCGCCATCATAGCTTCGACAATGAAGATCTCGTACCTTCTCTAAAAATAAAAAACTGAAAGTTTGAATGATTAAACAGTGGAGTAATTGCAGCGATAAACCTCCGAACCATTAATTGTTTACTTCACTTAAAATTATTCATCATGAAAAAGCATCTTCTTTTACCAATAGCTGCGTTGCTATTCATGTTCATCTCCTGCAAAAAAGATTTTCAGTTCCCCAAAATTGACAATGAAGAACAGGTTTCGATGAACACATCAAATAACAATAATAGTGGCCATATCAAAATTGCCGTTTTATCCGACATACATTACATGCATCCTTCCTTACTTCAGAATGATGCTGCAAATGGAACTGCCTTCAGAAATATTTTAGCAGGCGAACCCTATAAAGTTTTACTTGCACAAAGCCCGGCTATCCTTGATAAGGTTATTTCGGAACTAATAGATGAGAAACCGGATATACTTCTCGTTGCCGGCGACCTTGCTAAAGATGGAGAAAGGGTCAGTCATGAAGCAATTGCGAATTATTTTAATGAACTAAGATCAAATGGTACAAAAGTTTTTGTTGTACCGGGAAACAATGATATCAATAACCCAACAGCCCTGGGATATAATGGCAACAGTTCTTATACTGTACCAAATGTTAATCCAACAGAATTCAAATCCATTTATTGGAATTTTGGATTTAACAATGTACTGTCAAGCGATCCAAATTCGCTTAGCTATATCGCCGAAGCTGCTCCTGGTCTATGGATTCTTGCTATAGATGCTGAGAGATACTCTCCGATCTATCATAGATCAGGAACGATCAAATCTCAAACAAGATTATGGATAAAACAACAAATGTTATTGGCAAATCAAAATAACATTACTGTACTGGGACTAATGCATCACAATCTTATTGAACATTTTTCAGGGCAATCACAAATAACTCCTACTACTATTGTTGAAGATCTGAGTTCAACAAACCCGGCTGATAACATGAATTGGCAGCCTGTTGCAGATAGTTTAATGTCATGGGGCTTAAAAGTAATTTTCACGGGGCATAGCCATGTAAATGATATCAGTAAAAGAGTCACCGGTGAAAATACTTTGTATGATGTGGCAACAGGTTCACTTGTGACTCCACCATCTCCTTACAGAATAATGATATTAAAAAATAAGGAGCTTGATATTAGTACAGATTATGTACACTCAATCGATGCAGTGCTTCCGAATGGTCAATCTTTTATTGAATATTCAAACCAATCTCTTTCTTCAAGCTTTGATAATTTTTTCCCGGTTTATTTTGCCCGGCCGCAATTCGGCCTTACTGGCCCAACACTATCTTATGCAGTGCCCCTTGGTAGGAATGCATATATGGCATATATAGCGGGGGATGAGAAAATTACTGACCTCGAACAATTGAATATTGACTACCTGCAGACATTTGATCCTGTTCCTACAGCAGTTATTGGAGCATTAACAACGATGTGGACTGATTTGGGTGTAAAAGATGCTAAGTGGCATTTTAAAATTCAGTAAGCAATAAATCCCAACCCTTCCTAAAGAGGTAATTAATCGTTACCCTACGTAACAGTTAACTCTTTAAAAATTAAAAAAATGAAAAAGCTATTAAATTCCAGTCTTATCATATTTTTTTTGATTATAATAGCTACTTTCTCATGCAAAAAAAATAAAGAAGACTTAAATCAATTAATTCCGCCGACACCACTGCCGACTAATAAAGTTCCAATAGCCAATGCAGGTGTCGACCTGACTATCACTCTTCCACAAGACAGTGTGGTTTTAGATGGCACACAATCAAGTGACCCTGATGGCATCGTTACTTCTTATCATTGGTCTAAGATATATGGTCCGGCTTCATTTATCATTAGGAACCCAAGTTCAGGTACAACACTTGTCGACAATCTTAGAGAAGGTGTTTACCAATTTGAATTAAGAGTAACAGATAATAAAGGCTCGACAGCCAAAGATATCGTTCAGGTAACAGTGTTCTTAGGAACCGGTGAGTGTGGTTTAAACAATCTCCCTCAATTAAATGCAACCCTGACACAGATTGGGAACCTGTCCTTTCCTCAATCTCCTTATGTCGCGGCTGCAGGGACCAAAATCGTATTTGCAGGAGGTGATCATGGACTTGCTAATGTTGATATATATGATATCAATCAACATGTCTGGACGAGAACTGCATTAAGTCAGGCCAGAACAAATATGGCTGTTGTAAGTTGCGAAAACAAAATATTTTTTGCAGGGGGCAACAACTATGACAATTGGTATGATATTGTTGATATTTATGACGTATCAACTGGTACCTGGACTGTTAATCATTTAAGTGAACCCAAAAGCTTCATAGCGGCAGCTTCGATCGGAGACAAAGTTTTCTTTGCAGGAGGAATGACCGATGAAGGTTGGAATCAAACCAGTCAAGTTGATATTTATGATATTTCTGACAATGCATGGAGTGTTGGTTATTTATCTGAACCAAAGATTGGTGGAAGTACTCTTACAGCAAATAACAAGATCTATTTTGCCGGTGGATGGAATTATCTAAGTGCTGAAGGGGATCCGCTAAATAGCGTAGACATATATGATGCAATTACAGGCACATGGTCGGTAAGCTTATTAAATAACATTTCGGGCGGCGTTTCAGGAGTACAACATGATAATAAAATCTATTGGGGTGGAATAAACTATTCGACAGGGGAAGGAAAGATCGAAATATGGAATACACAAAATAACGCTATAAACTATAGCTGCCTTTCTTATCCCCGAATATATCCTTCTGCAATAGAAAAAAACAATGATATAATTTTCTTTAGCTCAGGCAAGTGGCTTTCAGATGATGTCCTTTCAGACAGATTTGATATTCTTAATTCAATAACCGGTGAAAAATCTATTGGTTTATTGAATCATGCAATGTCAGGTGCAGGCATTATTAGTGTAAATAATGTTGTTTATATAGCCGGCGGTAAAACAGCAAATGGATATACCGATAAAGTTTATATTTTAAGCTGGTAAAAAATTGGATATCCTTGGGTGCCGTTGGGCTTGTTTGCCGATAGGCAATCTACCCAACGGTTTTTTCTTTGATATGTGTTACCAAAAGAAGTAATGATCAGAAAAAAATAAAATGAAACTGGTGACCAATTATAATGTTCAGAAATACTGCATACCAATATAAATGTAATAGAGAAAGGTTTTTTTTGAGTTACAAAGTAGGGAAGAAAGGTGAGAAAATAGCTTTGATAAATCTTGTTTTATTCATCAATCTTGTATTTAATTTTATGGATATTAAATCCAAGTCGTCATGAGATCACTTTCATTATTTATTTTATTTGTTGTTTACACCATGGTTACACATGCCCAATTGAAAAACAAACATTTACTCATCTTTACAAAAAATGGTAAAGGCTATATACATGAAAACATCCCTTCTTCTATTGCGGCACTTCAGAAATTAGGAATTGAAAACGGATTTACTACCGATACTACAACCAATTCTGCATTATTTACCGATGAGAATTTAAAAAATATGATGCGGTCATTTTTTCAAATACCAACAATGATGTATTTGATAACGATGAACAAAATGTCGCCTTTATGAGATACATACAAGCTGGTGGCGGGTTTATGGGTATTCATTCGGCATCGGGAACAGAAAGGAATTGGAAATGGTTTAAGCTGATGCTTGGCGCTACTTTTTTAAGACACCCGCCATTTCAAAAATTTACCGTTCATGTATTGGATAAAAAACACCCGGCTGTAAAAAATCTTTCCACTGAATGGGATACAAATGATGAGTGTTACTTCTTTAAAGAAATTAACCCTTCTATAAAAGTGTTGCTGGTTTCCGATATATCATACATCAAAGAATCAGGTGATGGAAAAAATATTAAACCAGATGCTTTTTGGCAACCGCTACCCTGCCGCATGGTGTCATGAGTTTGATGGTGGCAGAGTTTGGTACACAGCACTTGGCCATAGTAAAGAGGATTATATTAATGCAACATATCTAGCACATATCATTGAAGGATTAAGATGGGTAACTGATAAGCCAAAGCCGGATTATAAAAAAGCTAAAGCCACCAGCTCTGACATTGATGAGATGGAATATTTTTAAAGTTATTTACACAATCTTTATTTTAGAAAGATCCAACTCTTTATGAGCTCAACAACAAAAATCATTTTCATTATTGGAATTATCCTTTTGATCTATGGTTATCTCTGCCGGCTATTAAGCATAAACTTCTTTTGGGATAGTAAACATTTTGGATGGATTGCAATGGCAACGGGTTTGATGGGATTTTTAATCGATCAGCGAAAAGCCAGGTTGGCACAAAAGAAAAATATTTTTTTTGTTAGAGTTGGGATCGGAATTATCATTATCGCTTTTGCTGTTATTGGAAGTGCGGTCATGATGATCAAAGTCTCCAATTCGTACCAAGTTGCAATTGAGGAAATAAAAAAAGATGGTGCGATCAAAAGCGAGATAGGCAATATAAGAGGCGTCAGTTTGTTTCCCGCAGGTTCGGGAATTCTGGGCCTTGTTTATAGCAAGACACCCGGACCATCAAAAATTATTGTTACAGTTAGGGGTGAGCATGGATATAGAGATACAGAAATAGAAATATACAGGCCGCTCAGGTAGTGCAAATGATTACAAGTCGAAAAAAGTTATTTAATAGCACTTACAGCTGTAAAATCATTGCTATTCCTGAGTTTCTTCCGATAACTTTTAAAAAAACTATTCCATCTGAGTTTGAGTACTCCGAGGATACCTTCTTTTACAATCCCTTTATTCATTTTGGAGGTGCCCTGTGTACGATCCTGGAAAATGATCGGCACTTCAACAATTTTAAAACCGAGTTTCCATGCAGCAAATTTCATTTCGATCTGGAAAGCATAACCTATAAATGCAATGGCATCGAGATTCATTGCTTCTAACACTTCTTTTTTATAACAAACAAACCCGGCAGTGGGATCTTTTACCGGCATCCAGGTGATCATTCTTGTATAGTAAGATGCGCCTTTTGATAAAGCAATTCTATCCCATGGCCAATTGATAACGCCACCTTCACTTACATAGCGGGATCCAACAGCAACATCTGCGCCTCCTTTTTTACACGCATCATATAAACGGGAAAGATCTTTTGGGTTATGCGAGAAATCAGCGTCTATCTCAAAAATAAAATTATACCCTTTTGCCAATGCCCATTTGAATCCATGAATATATGCCGTACCCAAACCGAGTTTACCTGTTCTTTCTTCTAAAAATAATTGACCGGGATATTTTGGTTGCATCTCTTTTACTATCTGCGCAGTTCCATCAGGTGAGCCATCATCAATCACTAAAACATGAAAATCCTGTTGCAACCCAAAAACCGCAGCAAGAATATTTGCAATATTCTCCTTTTCATTATAAGTAGGTATAATTACAAGTTTCTCCAAAAAAGTTGGTTCAGGGAAAACGAATTTACAATATTTGATAAAGCAGTAACTAAAAAAGTCAAATATGATTGTTAATTCTTCTTCAGCAGGCTACGAGTCCTAATTTCTGTAAGTTTTTGTTTTGTGTATTGAGGAAAATCCCCTTTCATCATCCAATCATAATACTGAGGTTCGGTTCTTAAAACATCCGCTACTGCCCTGCCTTTGTATTTGCCAAAATTAAATATCTCCACTCCGTTTTCCATTATAAACCGGCGTGCAAAATCAACAATAGGTTCTTCACCTATTAATTTTAAAACCGAATCAACTGAATTACCAAGATCGGGATAACGTTCAAGTTGCGCTATCAATATTTCATGTGTAGCAGTGGCATCCACTTCAGCGCTATGGGCACCATCAAGATTTTTATTGCAATAAAATTTATATGCAGCGCTTAGCGTACGCTGTTCCATTTTATGAAAAATGTTTTGCACATCTATCAGCTTACGACCTTTCATATCAAAATCAACTTCGGCACGCAAAAATTCTTCAACAAGCATTGGAATATCGAAACGGTTACTGTTGTACCCGGCTATATCACATCCATCAAGCATCTGCTTTAACTCCTGGGCAACTTCCTTAAAAGCCGGCGCATCCTTTACCATTTCATTGGAAATGCCATGAATATCACTCGCCTGCTTTGGAATGGGGATTTGAGGGTTTATCAATTTCCGTTTGATGCTGCGTTTGCCGTCAGTAAGAACTTTAACGATCGCAATTTCAATAATTCTGTCGGTTGCAAGGTTTATCCCCGTTGTCTCTAAGTCAATAAAAGCCAGGGGTTTTGTAAGTTGAAGCATTGTATTTTTTTCAGGTTTTTCGGGTCGGTAAAGGTAGGTGTTTACAACGTTTTTAAACGTGTGTTTTATAAAAAACTGGCCTATCTTTATAAAATATTTATTACGTTTAACCGTTAATCTAAAAATCAATTTTCAATGAAAACTAAATTACTCGCTGGTTTTGCACTTATTCTTATGGCAATTAGCGTTTGTTCCTGTGCCACTTCCCGTAGAAATGGCTGTCCAACCGTATCGGTAGAACCAAAAAATTCCAAGGTTTAATCATTTTACCCCTATTTTTGCTCTCCAATGATTAATCGTACACATAACCATCATCATATCTTACCCGACCGGTAGGCCGCGATGGTATTATGTTTTTACATAAACTTTTAAGGGCTTACATTTTGTAAGCCCTTTTCTTTTACCACTACCCCCTAAAGGGAAATATGGAGTGACAATTAAAAATGAAAAAAAATTATGAATAAGGAAATGATAAACACCCCTTCAGAAGATGGGGGCAATTTAAAAATCGCAGTACAGAAAAAAGGAAGGCTGTATGATGGTTCAATGGCTATGTTGAAAGAATGTGGCATTGATGTAAGCAACGGCAATAATCAATTAAGAGTTCAGGCTGCTAATTTCCCATTAGAAGTTTTCTTTCTGCGTGATGATGATATTCCGGAATATGTACAGGATGCAGTTGCTGATATTGGATTTGTGGGAGAAAATGTAATAGCAGAAAAAAATAAAGCAGTCAACTCTATCGAAAAATTAGGATTTGGCAAATGCCGCTTATCTATTGCTATTCCAAAAACCGGTGTTATCAGATCTGCTGCTGATCTGAATGGAAAAAAAATTGCCACCAGCTACCCCTTGATCCTTTCAAATTATTTGAAAGAAAAAAATATAATCGCCACTATCCAGGAAATAAGTGGCTCCGTAGAGATAGCACCACGCATCGGCCTGGCGGATGCTATTTGTGACCTGGTTAGTTCCGGAAGTACGCTGTTTAGTAATGAACTCACCGAATTGGAAACCGTTTTAAAGTCAGAAGCAGTTTTGATAAGTAATAAAAACCTGTCTGTTGAAAAACAAAGCCTGCTTAATAAGTTATTGTTCAGAATAAAGGCAGTAAAAAAGGCAAAGAATAACAAATATGTTTTGCTGAATGCGCCAAACGATAAACTGGAAGCAATTTGTAAATTATTGCCCGGCATGAAAAGCCCGACCATTTTACCGCTGGCCGAATCAGGATGGAGCTCTGTTCACTCGGTTATAAGTGAAAATGATTTCTGGAATGTAATTGAAAGCCTGAAAGCAAATGGTGCACAGGGAATATTGATAATACCGATCGAGAAAATGATAATATAGATCCAAGATTAAAAGATTTAAAAGGATTATGATGATAAAGTTGATACAACATCCGGAAAGAAAAGATTGGAAGGAAATAATAAAGCGACCAGCTTTTGAAAATGCTTCTTTAGAAAGAACCGTGAAAAAGATTTTAGAGAAAGTAAAGGATAAAGGTGATAAAGCAGTAAAAAAGTTTACAAAGGAATTTGATGAAGTAAAACTAAAGATGCTTGCAGTAAGTGAGAAAGAGATCAAAGCGGCCGGGAGTTTATTATCTACCGAATTAAAAGATGCAATACAAGACGCAAAATCGAATATTGAAAAATTTCATCGTTCACAGGTCGAAGAAATAAAGGTGATCGAAACAATGCCGGGAATTAGTTGCTGGAGAAAACCGGTTGGCATTGAAAAAGTTGGTATTTATATTCCTGGTGGTACTGCTCCCCTCTTCTCAACCGTTTTAATGTTAGCTGTTCCTGCTGTTATTGCTGGCTGCAAAGAAATCATTCTTTGTACGCCTCCATCAAAAGATGGCTCTATCAATCCTGCTATATTATATGCAGCAAATCTTTGCGGGGTTACAAAAATTTTTAAAGCAGGAGGTGTACAGGCAATCGCTGCAATGGCTTATGGAACTGAAAGCATTCCGAAAGTTTTTAAAATTTTTGGTCCCGGTAATCAATATGTGACAACCGCAAAACAATTGATACAAAAAGAAGGTGTTGCAATTGATATGCCTGCAGGCCCATCAGAAGTGCTGGTAATTGCCGATGAAACCGCAATCCCGGAATTTGTAGCCGCTGATCTGCTATCACAAGCAGAGCATGGAGCAGACTCACAAGTTGTTTTATTAACTACAAGTAAAGCGGTAGTTAATAAAGTTCAAAAATGTTTAGAAGAACAATTGAACGAATTGCCAAGAAAAGAAATTGCAGCGAAAGCATTGGCAAATAGTAAAATTGTTTTACTGAACTCAATTGAAGAAGCAATTGAATTATCAAACCTATATGCCCCTGAACATTTAATTCTTTCTTGCAATTCTTCAGAGAGTTTAATTGATAAGATTATTTCAGCAGGCTCTGTATTTATAGGCAACTATTCGCCTGAATCAGTTGGTGATTATGCAAGCGGCACTAATCATACCTTACCAACAAATGGCTATGCTGCCATGTACAGTGGAGTTTCAGTTGATAGTTTTGTAAAAAAGATAACTTTTCAGCAATTGACAAAAGAAGGATTAGAGAAAATTGGCAGCACAGTAATGCAAATGGCAGCAGCGGAAGGATTAGATGCACATAAAAATGCAGTGGGAATCAGACTTAAAGATCAATAACAATTATTAAACTTTATTCCTTCCGCCTAAGGCGGAGAGGTCAGGAGGGCTTATGGAATTTAATTTAGACAGTTTAGTTCGTGAAAATATCAAAAAGATGACTGCTTATTCATCGGCAAGACATGAATTTACCGGTGAGGCATCTGTTTTTCTTGATGCAAATGAAAATGCATTCGGTTCTCCCTTGTCAGATAACTTCAATCGTTATCCAGATCCATTGCAAATGGAGGTAAAGGAAAAACTGAGTAAGATAAAAGGTGTGCCATCACAAAATATTTTTCTTGGTAATGGCAGTGATGAAGCGATTGATCTCCTCCATAGAATATTTTGCGAGCCCGGTCGTGATAACGCAATCATCTTCCCTCCTACTTATGGCATGTATGAAGTATGTGCTGAAATGAACGACGTGAAAGTGAAGAAGGTCAATCTTACAAAAGAATATCAATTAGATATTGAAGCAATTGAGCAAGCCATTGACCCATTTACAAAATTGATCTTTATCTGTTCGCCCAATAACCCAACAGGCAACAGCATCAACAGAAATGATGTAGAGATCATTCTTAATAATTTCGATGGAATAGTTGTAATTGATGAAGCATATATTAACTACTCAAAACAAAAATCCTTTATTACGGAGTTACCAGAATATCCAAACCTGGTGGTTATGCAAACATTGAGTAAGGCATGGGGCCTGGCAGGGTTAAGATTAGGAATGGCTTTCGCTTCAAAACCCATCATTGACCTGATGAACAAAGTAAAATATCCGTATAATATCAATACAGCAACTCAGTTGCTGGCATTGGAAGCATTGGATAATATTGATTGGGTAAATGAACATATTGCAACCACGGTAATTGAAAGAGAAAGATTGAAAAATGAGTTACTTGGTTTCTCTTTTACTGAGGCTGTTTATCCGTCCGATGCAAACTTTTTATTGGCAAAAATGAAAAACGCCAGAAAGATCTATGAACAACTATGCGAAAAAGGAATTATTGTTCGTGACAGAAGCAAGCTGGTATTATGTGATGATTGTTTAAGAATAACAATCGGCACTCCGGAAGAGAACATACAAATAATAGAAGAATTGTCAAAGTATAAATCAAATTAAATGGATTCAACAAATCTAAGCTCCTCCGCCGCAGTGGAGACAGGGGGGCGCAAAGTTTTATTTATCGACAGAGACGGAACGATCATCAAAGAAGCACCGCCAACTTACCAGATAGATTCATTTGCCAAACTTGAGTTTTATCCCGGGATGTTTACCTGGCTTTCAAGAATTGCAAAAGAATTCGATTATGAATTAGTGATGCCAACAAACCAGGATGGCCTGGGAACTGACTCATATCCTGAAGAAACTTTCTGGCAGGTTCATAATTTTATTTTGAAGAATTTAGAAAGCGAAGGAATTTTTTTTAAAGATGTATTGATCGATAAAACATTTCCAAAAGATAATGCATCAACCAGGAAACCCGGCGTTGGCATGTTTACAGAATATTTAAACAATACTGAATACGACCTGGCAAATTCATTTGTAATTGGCGACAGAATTACAGATGTACAACTCGCAAAAAATCTTGGATGCAAAGCCATCTGGTTAAACAATGATCCGGATCTTGGCGGAACTGAGATCAGTGATGCAATAAAAGATCTTCACTCAACTATCGCATTAGAAACGACTGACTGGAAAAAGATATATGAGTTTTTGAAGTTAGGTAACCGGGTTGTAAACCATGAACGTAATACCAATGAAACAAAGATCGGTGTTGAACTGAATCTGGATGGTACCGGCAAAACAGAAATAAAAACGGGTTTAAATTTCTTTGATCACATGCTTGATCAATTAGGAAGACATAGTGGTGCTGATCTTAAAATTACAGTTAATGGTGATCTTCATATTGACGAACATCACACTATTGAAGATACTGCCATTGCATTAGGCGAAGCATTTGCAAAAGCACTGGGTAACAAAGCAGGCATCAACAGGTATGGTTTTCTTTTACCCATGGATGATAGCCTTGCACAGGTTGCGATTGATTTTGGCGGAAGAAGCTGGCTGGTCTGGGATGCAAAATTTTCAAGAGAAAAAATTGGTGACATGCCAACTGAGATATTCTATCATTTTTTTAAATCATTCAGCGATGCCGCAAAATGTAATTTGAATATAAAAGTGGAAGGCGATAATGAGCATCATAAGATCGAATCGATATTTAAAGCTTTGGCAAAATCAATTAAAATGGCTGTAAAAAGAGATGTAGAAAATATGCAGTTACCAACAACAAAAGGAATTCTCTGATGTATAGGGTCGGGACGCTGAAAGCGGCCTGAACTGTAAACAAGTAAAATGAAAATCGCTATCATAAAATACAACGCTGGAAATATCCGATCTGTTCTTTATGCACTTGAGCGAATTGAATATACTGCAACTGTGACGGATAATGCAGATGAGATCAGCAATTCGGATAAAGTCATTTTTCCAGGAGTTGGCGAAGCAAGCACTGCAATGAATTATTTAAAGGACAGGAATTTAGATAAGCTTATTTGCTCGCTGAAACAACCCGTATTGGGTATTTGTCTTGGTATGCAATTGATGTGCAGATATTCTGAAGAGAATGACACAAAGTGCCTGGGGATTTTTGATGAAGATGTAAAAAAGTTTAAAGTGAAAAGTGAAAAGTTAAAAGTTCCACAGATTGGATGGAATTCAATTTATGATTTAAAAACTGATCTGTTTAAGAATGTAGCCGAAAACAGCTACTGCTATTTTGTACATGGCTATTATGCAGCGAAAGGTGAACATACAATTGCAACGACCGATTATCTACAACCGTATAGCAGCGCTTTGAGAAAAAATAATTTTTACGGAGTACAGTTTCACCCAGAAAAAAGCGCTGCCACAGGAGAAATCATACTTAAAAATTTTCTTGAACTATGAGTGAGATGGTGAAAAAACAAATTACTGAGAACACTAAATCCCCTTCAGGGGGTTGGGGGTTTATCATACCAGCAATAGATATCATTGAAGGCAAATGCGTTCGTCTTACCAAAGGAGATTATGAACAAAAGAAAATTTATAATGAAAATCCTTTGGAAGTGGCAAAGCAGTTTGAAGGCAAAGGTTTAAAAAGATTACATCTTGTTGACCTTGATGGAGCCAAAGCAGGTGATGTAAAAAACTGGAAGGTGCTGGAGCAAATTGCATCAAAAACTGAATTGCTTATTGATTTCAGTGGGGGTATCAGTACAAGTAAAAATGTTCGTATTTGTTTTGATTCCGGGGCTGCATATGCTGCTGTTGGTAGTATTGCAGTAAAAGATGAAAAGGAATTAACAGCCTGGCTCATTGAATTTGGTGTAGAGAAATTTATTATTGGTGCTGATGTACAAGGAAAAAAACTTGCGATAAAAGGCTGGACCGAAACAACTGATACAACTGTATTTGAACTGATAGAAAATTATAAGACAAAAGGAGTGAAACAATTTTTTTGTACTGACATCAGCAAAGACGGGCTATTAGAAGGGACTGGGATCGATCTGTATAAAAAAATTTTAAATAGTCATCCTTCGATTGATCTCATTGCAAGTGGTGGTGTTTCATCCATTGACGATCTCTTACAACTTAGGGAAGCAGGATGCAGTGGCGCAATTGTAGGAAAAGCTATTTACGAAAAGAAAATACTGCTGAAAGATCTAAAACAGTTTTTATGATAAGTCTGAATGATTTTTTCCTGTTTGCATTCGCAAGTTTGATGCTGAACATTACACCAGGTAATGATATGCTATATGTTGCTACAAGAAGTACATCGCAGGGAGTGAAAGCCGGTATTGTTTCGGCATTAGGAATTGCCGGCGGTTGTATTGTTCATTTATCGGCAGCAGTAATTGGTTTGTCAGCCATCATCGCCAATTCAGCTATTGCATTTGATGTTATCAAATATGTTGGTGCTGCTTACCTGATCTATCTTGGAGTAAGATCCTTTTTAAGTAAGCAAAATAAATTCAGCATTAACAATGCGGTTGAGAAAAAATCGCTTCCTAAATTATTCTGGCAGGGAGTTTTTACTAATGTACTGAATCCGAAAGTAGCCTTATTCTTTCTTGCATTCCTTCCACAATTTATTCATCCTGAAAAAGGAAATACTGCTTTGCAAATTCTTTTATTAGGATTATGGTTTAATTTTTCAGGAACAATAGTAAATATTATCGTTGCCTCGTTATTTGGTAAACTTGGAAATTGGCTGGCAGATAAGCAAGCATTCATTAAATGGCAGAATAAGATCACAGGGTTATTATTAGTTGGATTAGGAATTAAAGTAGCACTGAGCTCAAGAAAATAGTTATGCTGACAAAACGCATTATACCTTGCCTGGATATTAAAGATGGCAGAACTGTAAAAGGAACCAACTTTATTAATCTTCGTGATGCTGGTGATCCGGTTGAACTCGGAGCATTGTATGCAAAAGAAGGCGCTGATGAATTGGTCTTCCTGGATATTACAGCTACAGTTGAAAAAAGAAAAACACTGAGTGAACTGGTGAATAAGATTGCACATCATGTTAATATTCCATTTACAGTTGGTGGTGGTATCAGCAGCGTGGAAGATGTAAATGTATTGTTGCAAAATGGAGCTGATAAAATATCAGTGAATACTTCCGCATTTAAAAACCCCCAATTGATCGATGAGCTTGCAAAAGAATTTGGTAGTCAGTGTGTAGTACTGGCGATCGATACAAAAAAAGAAGAAGATGGTGAATGGTATGTGTATTTAAATGGAGGAAGAACAAAGACTGATAAAAAATGCTTTGAATGGGCCAAAGAGGCAGTTGACAGGGGGGCTGGTGAAATTTTGCTCACTTCTATGAATCATGATGGAACAAAAAATGGATTTGCAATAGAGATTATAAAATTACTTTCTGAAAATTTACCCATACCAATAATTGCCAGCGGAGGTGCAGGTAATATGGATCATTTTGTTGAAGTATTTAAAAAAGCATCAGCAGATGCAGCATTAGCAGCAAGTATTTTTCACTTTAAAGAGGTAGCAATACCAGAGTTAAAATTATTTTTAAAAAAGAATGATATTAATATCAGATTATAAAGCCCCTTTAGGGGTTTGGGGTGCAATTCCCGATTTAAAACAATCTTTGCGTCATCAAAAAATACCCGTCCGTCTATGATATTTATCATCCTGTTAATATTAGTTGCTGCCATTATTCTTAATTCATATATAATGAGGAGAGAAGCCATGAGAAAAGAATCTGAGCATGAACGACGAAACGAAAGATTTGAAAGGTTGATGAGCCTCCTGCAAAAGCCGGATAGCGATAAGAACAATGAAGTGAGTGACTCTTCGACAAGCTCAGAGTAAACTGCAACGCAATTGCTGAATAGTGAAAAGAAAGATGAACGGAGCGTCGCAAGGGACGATGAGAAGAATTCTAAAAGTTGACAAAACAAAAAACATTTGACATGAACCCTGATTTTTCGAAGTATGCTGACGGATTAGTTCCGGTAATAATACAGGACGCTGTGAGCAGCAAAGTATTAATGCTTGGCTTTATGAATGAGGAAGCGTTGGACAAAACCAAAGCTGAAGGCAAGGTCACATTCTTTAGTCGCTCCAGGCAAAGAATTTGGACAAAAGGCGAGACTAGCAATAATTTTTTATTAGTAAAAGAAATTATTGCTGATTGTGATAATGATACTTTATTGATCAAGGCCTCTCCCACTGGGCCTGTTTGTCATACCGGTGCTGATACATGTTTTAATGAAAACAATTCATCGTTTTCATTGGAGAAATTGGAAGATGTTATTAGTAACAGGAAAAACAATCCATCAGATTCCTCATATACTTCGTCACTATTTGCAAAAGGGATAAATAAGATTGCTCAGAAAGTTGGAGAAGAAGCGGTAGAGCTTGTTATCGAAAGCAAAGATGAGAATAAAGAAAAATTTTTAGGTGAGGCGGCTGATCTGCTCTATCATTATCTTGTTTTATTACAAGCAAAGAATTATAAACTGGAGGATGTTGTGAATGTACTGACCACGAGGCATAAATGATACTGTTAATAACAGGCAGAATATATCTTCAACTTAATTAAGTCATCTCCAATATTATTTTCGTTCCAGTGTTTATGGATAGCAAGAGCTGCCCCTAATGCACTGGCTTGTGGTATTGAAGCCGCATAAACACTATAGCCGGGATATGCATTGGCAAGTAATTGCATAAAGATCTCATTGGTACTAAAGCCTCCATCAACAAATATCTTTCTCACATCTGTGTTTTTCAAAACAAGGTTTGTGCTTTTCACCTGCCGGCCAACCAAGTTGATCATTAACTGGTGATATGCTTCGTTATAACTATTAAATTCTTTCAAATCTTTTTTGAGTGACGTCTTCAACTTTTTAATCAAACCCATATCCGGTTTTATGTTTTTGTAATGATCATGGGGAAGATTAAAATGATCAGCAATTTTTTTTGATTCAATATCATGCTCATAGCCGGCAAAAATCCTTGAGGCTTTTACGGGTTTGCCTTCATAAGTTAAATAACAAAGACAATCTTGCCTGAGTTCGCCATCGGTCAGCGGGGAATGATTAAAAGGATTTAAGCTGATCGACCAGGTTCCTGTTGACAGTAAAATAAATGGTTCAGTATATGAAGCCAGGTAAGGAATTAATGCAGCTGAGCTATCATGCAAACCAACCCCCACCGGAGTTCCTGCTACAGTATATCCTGCTATTGATGAAGGGTCTTTTATTGATGGAAATTTTTCTTCAATACTTTCAAGCCTGACCCATTCATGATAATCGTTCTTTTCAAAATCCCAGAGACCGGTATGACATCCAATACTTGTTATATCAGTATTTGCAGCGTGGCACAATACATAACTGAGATACTGCGGCAGGTGCAAAGCATATTTTATTTTGGAAAACACCTCAGGTCTTTTGCATTTCAGACGATAAAGCTGCATACCTGAGTTTAAACTTCCTAATACCGGCGATGCCGTTTGTTTAGCAATTAAGCTTTTACCGCCATAAGTATCATAGAACTTGTTTTGCAGATCGCCAGGATAAGGCTTCATATAATTATAAAGAGGCAAAAAAACTTTCCCATTCTCATCAAGATAAACAAAGCTGGCGCCGTAAGCAGAAAGGTTGATTGCTTTTATCTCAAATCTTTCATCGGTTGCTATAGAAGAATATGATTTTTTGATCCACCCGGTCAATGCATCTACATCTTCGCAGGAATAATCATCTTCATCCTTTACCTCGGGTAATTGTTTATTTACTTCGTAAACGACATTATACTGTTTGTCGTACAGAATGATCTTCTTATTTGTTTTACCAACATCAAATATCATTATGACAGGAGTTTTGTTCATAATCCTGTCGCAATAGTTCTACTTCCTCTTTCCTTAATTAGTTGCTCTCGTATTTTCATCTGCCGGAAAACCTGTAATGGACTTAAAGCGCCACCCGTTCTTAGTCTCGCTTCAGCGACAATAGCTCTTACATCAGTACGAAAAGTATTTTGCAAAATCTCCTGCGCTGCTACCACATCGTTGTTTTGTTGTGCTTCATTCAACTTCTTCCTGTCAATAAGCAATGCCTGTGCATAAGAGATCATTATGGCTTCTACTGACTGCATCAAATCTTCCAGCGGATCTTTTACATTGTGCGACGCATCGATCATCCAGCCAAGATCTGCAGCATGATTCATTCCTCTTGCATCCATTCCTTCTACCAACTCATTAAAAATTAAAAACAGTTGGTAAGGTTTAATACTGCCTACAGTGAGATCATCATCGCCATACTTACTATCATTAAAATGAAAACCAGCAAGCTTTCCTTCCATTAATAAAAGAGAAACGATCTGTTCAATATTTGCATTGGGTAAATGATGGCCAAGATCAACCAATGTATAAGCTTTTGGGCCAAGTTTATTTGCATAAAGTAACGATTGTCCCCAATCTCCCACCGTCATTGAATAGAAATTGGGCTCGTATGCTTTGTATTCTATAAACACTTTCCAATCTGCAGGCAAGGCTGCATATATTTCCTGTAAACTCTCCAGTGTATTTTGAAATGCTTTTCTGAAATTTAATTGCCCTGGAAAACAACTTCCATCACTTAACCAAACTGTTAAAGCTTTTGAACCTAATTCAATACCATGTTTGATCACTTCGATATTATGTTCGATGGCTTGTTTGCGTACATCTTTATTTACATGTTGCAGTGAGCCGAATTTATAACTCAGCTGCTGATCTTTCTGATCCTGGAAAGTATTTGAATTAACAGCATCGAATTTTAATCCCAATTGTGCTGCTATATTTTTAATTGCAGAATAATTCTCCGGAATATCCCAGGGAATGTGTAACGATATTGCGCCGCTTGATTGATTGAGTGAATGCAGCAATCCAACATCTTCCATTTTTTCTTCTATACTACCGGGCTCACCTGCTCCTGAAAATCTTCCGAATCGTGTACCACCAGTACCCAATGCCCATGACGGGATCGCTACATTAAAATCGATCAGTTTTTGAATGAATGATTCAATGTTATCTATACCTGCAGCAACAAAATCGAATTTTCTTTTATGTTCTGCAAGCAATGAATGATTATGTTCTTCGATCTTAAACTTTTCAATTCGCATAGAAATATTTTATGGCAAGTAAAAAACCTCTTGCAATGGGACAGAAACCGGTGAATTATCAGGATTAGATTCCATAATGTCGTTCATATAAGCCCACCACTTTTTCATCACAGGATGATCAGGCAGTTCATCCAACTTCAATGCGTTTTTAATTCTCAATACTCCGAACAAGATACTCGTTTCTTCGTCAAGAAAGATCGAATAGTCCTCAACACCTGTTTCTTTCAATAAAGACTTCAATTCAGGCCAGATAGCATCATGGCGTTTTTTATACTCATCCTCACAGCCCTTGAATAACTTCATTTTAAATCCAAGACGATGCATATATCTTTTTTATCTTACAAAAGCGGTAGCTATTCCGCCATCTACATTCAATACATTTCCTGTTGATTTATTTAATAACCCGCTGACAAATGCAAAACAGGCATTAGCAATATCCTCCGGAAGAATTATTTCATTGAGCAATGTACGACCCGCATAATACTGTGGTAACTCTTCTACTTTAATTCCATAGGCCTCAGCTCTTCCTTGCGCCCAACCGCCACTCCAGATATTGCTTCCTGAAATTACAGCATCGGGATTCACTACATTCACTCTTATTTTATCCTTTCCTAATTCAGCTGCATTTAATCTTGACAAATGTAATTGTGCTGCTTTTGCTGAACCATATCCAGCGTTATTCGGACCACTCACTAATGCATTTTTACTTACTATGTTTAATACATCACCACCAAATCCCTGCTTGCGCATTATTTCAATTCCCTTTTGTGTAACAAAAAATTGACCTTTTACCAAAACATCATACAACAGATCCCAATCCTGCTCAGTATGTTCTTCTATTGGTTTTGAAATTGATAAGCCTGCATTGTTTACAATAATATCTACACCACCAAAGGCGAGACTCGCAGAATCGAAAGCCTTAGCAATGCTATTTGCATCAGCAACATTAAGAAGCACTGTACTGACTGTATCATTACCAAATTTTTGCACAAACTCTTCCCTTGCTTCATTTATTCTTTCTTCATTAATATCATTTATAATGACACAAGCTCCTTCTTCAGCAAATTTTTTAGCGATTGCTTTTCCAATTCCTCCGCCACTGCCGGTGATCAATGCAACTCTTCCACTTAATGGTTTTGGTTTTGGCATTCGCTGTAGCTTGGCTTCTTCCAATAACCAATATTCAATATTGAATGCTTCTTGTCTAGGCAGAGAAGTGTATTCAGAAATCGCTTCAGCGCCTTTCATTACATTAATAGCATTGATATAATATTCTGAAGCAACTCTTGCAGTTTGTTTATCCTTTGCAAAAGTGAACATGCCAACTCCGGGATATAAGATCACAACAGGATTGGGATCACGCATTGCGGGGCTATCAGCATGTTTGCATTTGTCGTAATAGTCAGCATACATTTTTCTATACTCATCAAACTGCAGAGTAAGTTTTTCTTTTACAGCAATTGAGTTAATTATATCTTCCTGTACAGTTAAGTTTAATACAAGAGGGGAAATCTTTGTTCGCAAAAAATGATCGGGACAACTTGTGCCAAGTGGCGCTAATTTTTCCAGGTCATTTGAGTTTATGAATTGTAAAACCCTTTCATCATCGGTAAAATGTCCTATCATTTTGGCTTGTGATGAACAAAAACCTCTTAGTATTGGAGCTAATGAAGCAGCTTTCCTTAACCTTTCTTCTTTTGCTAATGAATTAATCTTTTCACCGCCGAATATTGGCCCTTTCTTTCCATAATTATCTTCTAAGTACTGAGCACAACGTTCAATCACATCCAATGTATTGATATAACTTTTATAGGCTGTGTCGCCCCATGTAAATAATCCATGCGAACCTAACATGATACCGCGAATGCCTGGACTCTCATCAAAACATTGTTTTAGTTTTAATCCAAGATCAAAACCGGGACGCTGCCAATCAACCCAACCGATAGTTCCTTTGAATAATTCCTGTGTTATTTTCTTTCCATCTTTTGCTGCTGCAATAGCTATCGCCGCATCGGGGTGCAAGTGATCGATATGTTTAAATGGAAGAAAGCCATGCAAGGGTGTATCGATTGATGGCGCCTTTGATGAAGGATCATAAATACAATGATTGAACAGCTCAACCATTTCGTCTTCGTGTTTTAATCCACGACAGATATTTTTTAAACTATGTAAACGATCAACATATAATGCAGCCAGTCCGGTTCTATTCATTGTTCCAAGATTTCCGCCGCTACCTTTTACCCACATTACCTCAACATCCTTCCCTGTCAATGGATCTTTTACAATGGATTTGCAGGATGTATTTCCACCGCCATAATTTGTTAATCGCAGATCAGCTCCGAGTAAATTGGAACGATAAATTAATAATGCAACTTCATCAGCGGCTAATTCAGCTGCTTTTTTATCATCCCATAAATAACTCACATGTTTAAAATCTGATCTCATGCTTTTCAATTTAATTACTCAATTGCGAACAGAACCCAGCAAGCTAACACACAAAGCTCAATAGCGAACAGAATGTACAAGAGTGCGACGCAACATAAGCGAAATAGTAATTCTGAAGCCGGGCCAATAATAAAAAATTATTTTAAAGAATTTCCATACCCAACCAGTATCACTGATAAAATAATAGTGGCGATACCAATTGTAATTGTTGTTTTTGTTCTTTGACTTACTCCGCTCCATTCTTTTAAAACAATACCCCACATGTTTGCAACAAGAATGATGAATGCCATGTGCAGTATCCAACTGCTTGCGCCATTACCAAGTTTGCTTTCACCCATTCCATAGAAAAAGAATTGAAGAAACCATGTGGTGCCTGCCAATGCTGATAATAAATAATTTTTTGAAAGCGGTGTTTTGCTGTTTGTATAATCACCAAATGTTTTGTTTCGTGTATTCAGGATCATACACCAGATAAAGTTTGTTGTCAACCCTCCCCAGAGCAGCACAACATAAGTAACATTATTCTGAAACAAAGGATTCATTCCTTGTCTTACCGCCTCTTCTGCCATTGGTTTGCCGGCTTCAATACCAAAATTAAAACAGGCACTCATGATACCGGAAAAAACAGCAACGATCAGTCCTTTCACCAAACTAAATTCGGCAACGCTTTTCTTTTTTTCTTCAGCAGACATTTCTTTCTCTTTCATCATGCCTGCTCTTCCACAGATATAAATACCAAGCAAACAAATGATAACGCCTGCTAAAACTATCATTCCCCAATTGGTATGCAAGAGGTCGTTTAATGTTGTTTTTCCCGCTGCAGGATAAAAATTATAATAGATCGAAGGAACCAATGCGCCGAATGCAGAACAAAAACCAAGCACAACAGAATTACCCAACGACATGCCGAGATAACGAACACCAAGACCATAAGTCAATCCGCCAAAACCCCATAAGATGCCGAACAACACTGTGTATTTAATTGTATCAAATGAAGTGGCCTTAATGATATCAGCAAATCCGGGAACGGTTAGCCATGCAGCAAGTGGCGGAACGATAAGCCACGAAAACAATCCCCCGATGATCCAATAGTTTTCCCAATGCCAGCCTTTTACCTTTTTATAAGGCATGTAAAAACTGCCTGAAGCAAACCCGCCGATGAAATGAAAGATGACGCCTAATATGACTTGCATTCGTTTATTATTTTTAGCAGACTTGGGTTATTTCAATTTTTTTATTTGCTCGTTATAATATTTTACAGTTTGTATCACCGAAGGAAGATTGCTTGGCAGATCTTCTGCGTCACGTTCTATATAGATATGACCTTTGAAACCTTGCTTTTTTAATTCCTGGAAAATTGCAGGAAAATCAACAACACCTGTTCCCACGGGGACATCTTTTAATGAGGGATCATTATAAGCAGCAATGTCTTTCAAATGAATACCAATAATATGTCCGCTCAATTTTTTTACTGCATCCAATGGATTGACACCACTTTTTGGCCAATGACCAAGATCAGCACAGACGTAAAAATTCGGATGACCTTTTATTGCCATTAATGTTGTATCAGTATCCCAATAGTGGCTTACACCTTTCCAATGTTCGTGTATGGCTACTTTAATTCCATAAGTGCCGGCAAGACTATCAATGCTATTCCACATATTCAAAGGTGGTTCAGTAGTTACAAACTCAACTCCTAATTGTTTTGCAATATCAAATTGCTTTTTCCATGAATTGATTGTGGAATCACCGACAATATAAATTGATTCGCATATTAATCCTTTTGCGGCGATCATTGATCTCAATTTTTCAATGCCTGCCGGTGACAGTTGCAATATCATTGAATCTTTTAGCTCCGGACCTGCCCTGTGAAAAGTATTGGGTTCAATATATTTCAACCCTGCGCTATCCACTTTATCTAATGACTCAGGGAAATTAAACGTATGGAATGTCCATAAAGCTGCCCCAAATTTCCAGTCTTTAGCATCAGTTGTTTCGGTTGACGCACTATTATCTTCAGTTTTATTGCTATTGCATGCAATGAGAAATATTCCGGCGAAAGCCAATGAAATGGTTATTTTTTTCATTTTATCATTGTTAAATATTATTATAAAAGTTATAAGTTAAAATTGTTGGTTCCTGGTTTCAATGAATAAGTTTTCCCTTTCCAAATAAATCTTCCGGAAGTTTTTTCTGGCAATGTGATCTCTATATTCCATTTACCGCTTACCAATTCATAATTCGCTAAAATAAACCCATCAGGATGCGGCATCTTACCTTTTACATTTTTCAGATCGCCAAGATGCGGCTCAATTTTTACTTTTTTAAAACCCGGCGCATCTGTATCAATACCCAACACAGTTCTGAAAAATTCAATATTCGGGCTTGAGCCCCATGCATGACAATCGGAACGGGCATTGTCTATTTCAGAAATCTCCGCCCAGGTGGTCAATCCCTTATCGATATTTTCTTTCCATTTATCTAACCATTTTAAATAGTCATTGCCTAATCCCGCTTTTATCAAAGCCAGATGGAGGTAATATTTAAAATAAATAGAAGCAGGAGATAATGTTTTATCTGAAATAATTTTTTTTGCAAGCCCCGTCGCGTCATTTCCTTTAATTGTATTTGTAAGTATTGCCAATGTATTTGCATGTTGTGAATACTTATCCTTATCCTTTGTATCAGAATACATTTTTTTATCAGCATTCCAGTAATTACGTTGTATTGTTTGTTGAAGTTGCGATACCTTCTTTTGATATTCGTTTGCAATAGCAGGTAATCCAAGTTCTGATTCAAGCTTTGCGGCGGTTTGTAATGCTAATAGTAATTGAAAGTCTAACAGAGATGAGCTGCCATCTTTTCCAATCGGTCCTACTCCACCGGGCCATCCTGTTTTTCCTTCCACCCAATCTGTATAGATCCAGTAAGGAACATTGCGCAACGAGCCTCCGGCATTTTGATATTTACTAAAGAACCAAAGTACATCTCTTGTTCCTTGCAGTTTATCTTTTACAAAAGCTGTGTCGCCACGATACATCCAGTAGTCATTTACCATTCCAATGTACCAAAGGGAAAATGTTGGTATTTGTTGCGGAGAAAAAGATGGATGGCGGCTTAATGTAATTCCTTCTGCCATTCTTGAATGATCCATTTGTGTGATGGCATTTCTTACCAAACGATCATCACCACTATTATACAAAGAAACTAATGCCTGTATTCTTGTATCGCCGATGTATTGCAATTGTTCATAATACGGACAATCCATGTAAGTTTCCCAGGCACATGATCTTGCAGTTCGCCAGCCGACCTCAAATATTTTATCCAGTGTCTTATCATTTGCATCAAACGTTGCATTTAATTGAAAAGGATAGCCGGTAAATAAACTATAAATATCATCAATGATCAACGGTTCATCTTTAGTTGTTATGTTAACTTGTATGTATCGGAAAGTTCTCCAGTTCAGTGTGCTGAAGCTCTGATTATCTTTTCCGTTGGAGACCACACTATCCTTTCTACCCGCAATAATTTTACCTTCTACTTCATCACGATTTCCCTTTTTAAATGTTTTACCCGGACCATCTGGTTTTTCAATAAATAAGGCTTCAGCATAAGTCAAAGAAATGCCTGCATCTTTTCCCTTACTGAAATCCAACTCGGGATATGCATTTGTATAAAAAGACTGATCAAGCAAAAAAGTGGCATGAGAGTTTGCTGGAATTATTATTGGTGCTTTTGCAGCAGGAAATGCATTTGGAATTGTAACACCCTCGCTTTTTCTTACTGATGAAAAACGTTGTACTCTTAATTCCATTGGCGGCAATGTAGAAGGAACAAGCATCCATTCTGCAATATCAACAACACCCTTTGGTGTACCGCCTCTCCAACCAACTCTTGCTGCATTTGGCCATGCATTATCATCAAAACTTTTTTTTAACCATCCGTCCGGCATCTTATTCATATCAACCAATTCTCCCGGCCCGGAAACATAGTAAGCATTGTAACCAATACCGGTAAGCGGTGTATATGCTGTACT
>Ga0209797_10000203_pt1 | contig 28028 bp, 25 predicted proteins | sample DOMMetBare3Fresh_2_FD_187472 | JGI IMG/M metagenome (GOLD analysis project Ga0209797, IMG submission 187472) | Wetland sediment microbial communities from St. Louis River estuary, USA, under dissolved organic matter induced mercury methylation -... | ecosystem: Environmental > Aquatic >... | reverse complement strand
CAAAATGACCTTCTACCAACCTCCGACCGAGAACAATGGTGCGTACCACGTCGTCGCCGATCCCAAGAACAAGGTGATCTGGGTGACCCTCCAGACGTCGGACAAGATCGCCCGCTTCGATCCCAAGACGGAAACGTGGACGGAGTTCTCGCTGCCGATCGTGGAATCGGATGCAAGAAGGATTGAAATCGATCCATCCAACCCGAACCGGATCTGGTGGTCGGGCGACACCTCGAGCCATCTGGGCTACATCGAGGTGCTCGACCAGTAGCAAGCGGACCGGGCAGCGCAAGTCGGGTTTACCCGACTTGCGCCACTCAATTTCATGCGGATTCATGCGGACTCGGGCAAGCCCGACGTCCGGTGGTGGACGGCAAGCGAGCCCGAGTCGTCCGCCATGTCCGCCGTGCTTTAGTCCGGGGCTGTATGCGCACGATGTAACGGACTCTCTGGCGCGCCCTGGCCCGAATGTCGGAATAGCTGCACCAGGCCTCGAACGCTCCATTTCAGCATTTCCCACCCGAGCGCGAGCCCAAGCATCAGGCTGGCAACGACGAGATGGCGTGACACGCCGAGCGTCTTCAGGACGATTTCGAGCTGACCGCGCGGGTCGATCGCAGCGGCAGCCTGGCTGACCAAGGCTCTGCAGGTGTCGAACAAGCTGTTGACCAAGCGAGCATCGTACCACCAGACGGCTGCGAGCACGACGTACGACAGCAGCAAGAGGACCAGCAAGTGCCCAATGGCCCTGGCTATGGTCATCCGCCGCTCGGCCGCGCCCAGCGCCAGGTTCCGTGCGGCAGTCAGCACCAGGGTGACGATGAGCATGATGGAGCCGATCACGACAAGATCCTCCAAGTGGAGGATATGGACGATCACGGTTTCGGTTTTTCCAGTCTGATCGACCTTGGTAAAGAGTTTCACGAGCGCTTCGCTCGCGTTGTACCCGTCGGTGACAAACTTGGCATGGTAGAACCATCCATAGACAAGGATGGCGACGGAAAGCCAGAACACAACAATCCGGCTCATGACGTAGCGCATGAGAAACATCGGAGCCTCGCCCTACGTCCTACGGATCAGTACCAACGCACTCGGAGCAGACACCGCCGCAGACGTGGCAACAGACATCCTACCAAACCTATTGGCTTCCGGTCACGGCGAACCTTGCGCGATACCTCCGACCGGTACGAGTGCCGCCGATTTGAAGTTCCTACACCATCTGCAGCAAGCTCGGTTTGGAACTTCAAATCGAAAAGCGGCACTAGAATCATAGATTTGCTAGTGCCCCTTTGTTTCCGGAGTTCGTGTCAGGAGGCTGCAACGTATCACGAACTTCGGAAACGGGGCACTAAGAGGCGGATACGGCGCAACACCCTTTGGGGTTCCGGCTGCTGCAGAATGGCGCAAGGCCAGATGACAAAAGCGCGCCGGGCCACTACCCATCGAGCCGCACGGGGCTAAGATGAGGCCGTGCACCAGGACCTTGGCCATGCTTGAAAAAATCAATGCGGGGCGGCTCGCGGCCGCATCGGGCGACTACGACTTCGACGAATTGGTCCAGGAGGACCGCGTCCACCGCCTGATTTATACCGATCGGGCGATCTTTCAGGCCGAGATGACGCAGATTTTCGCCGCGGTCTGGGTCTATCTCGGGCACGAGAGCCAGATCGCCAACAACGACGATTTCATCACTGCGCGGCTGGGCCTGCGGCCGATCATTCTCCTGCGCGACTCGCAGGGGACGATCCGCGCGCTGTTCAACCGTTGCACCCACCGTGGCACCACGCTCTGCCGCAAGGACAAAGGCTCGGCGCGCACCTTCACGTGCCCGTATCACGGCTGGAGCTTTCTCAACTCAGGCAAGCTGCGCGCGGTGCCGTGGCCGGACGGCTACGCCTGCGACTTCAAGGACGCGAAGTTCAACGTCGCGCAGGTGCCGCGCGTCGAGAGCTACCGCGGCTTCATCTTCGGCACCCTCAACCTGGACGCGCCGCCGCTTCTCGATTATCTCGGCGCCATCACCAGGCCGATCGACGAATGGCTCGATCGCCAGCCGGGCGGCAAGATCGCAGTGTGCGAGGCCAACCGGCTCAAGTTCAAGGGCAACTGGAAGCTCGCCTACGACAATTCGGGCGACGGCTATCACGTCGTGTTCTCGCACCGCTCGCTGTTGGAAATGGAGAACCGGCAGGCCGACGTCGCCAACAAAGGCATGTCCTATTACAAGAGCTCGCCCGACACGGCGCCAATGTATATGGCCTATATGGGCAACGGGCATCACTTCAAGGACAAGCGTCCCAACATCCAGAAGCGCGCCGGCGGACTATGGGCGGTGGAAGGGCCGGCGCCCGGCACCGAGCATTTCCAGGAGGAGCTGCGCCGCCGCTATGGCGCCAAGGCCGAGGATATTCTCGATCTGGCTTCGTCGGAGCCCGTCAACATCAACGTGTTTCCGAATTTCTCGCTACTTGGCAATCATATCCAGGTGTTCGATCCGGTCGCGGTCGACGAGACCGACGTCACTTGGTACGGCACGGCCGTGGTGGACGAGAAGGGCGCGCTCGGCGGTGCCGCCCCCGAGGTCAACGCCTTGCGCATGCGCACGATGGAGCAGTTCCCGAACTTCGGCGAGGTCGACGACCTCGCCAATTTCGAGGAGATCCAGCGCGGGCTCGCCTGCCTGGAGGACGAGTGGATCTACATGCACCGGGGCTTGGGCATTCCGGGACGGGTGAAGACCGACGCCAACGGCATCATCACGGCGCCCGCGACCGACGAGGCCTTCATGCGCGAATACATCAAGGAATGGAAACGCCTGATGAAGGCAGCGCCCAATATTGCGATCAAGCGCGAGCCGTGATGGGGAAATGAGCCGTGAGGCAAACGACGAACCTAATCGGCCTCATGGTGAGGAGCCCGGCGATGCGCCAGTTGGCGCAGCGGTGGGCATCTCGAACACGCAAGTCGGGTTTACCCGACTTGCGCACATTGAGCGCCGATCTCGGGTATACCCGAGATCGGAGGCCGCCCGGGCCGATCCTCATCCTTCGAGAGGCACGCGCAAGTCGGCGACGGCCGACTTGCAGTGCTCCTCAGGATGAGGACGGGACAAGCGGATGCGTCGCATGACAACGCAGCCCGCGCACGATCCGTCCTCCAGTTCCTACTATGTCACCGACGCGTTCTATCGCGAGCTGATTGCGCAGTTCACGAACTGGCAACGCGACGAGCTTGTGATCGCCGACATGGCCGAGCGCGACCGCTTCCGCATGCTGATCGAGCAGGAGGCTCGCCTGCTCGATCAGCTCAACTTCGACGCATGGCTCGCGATGTATGCGCCGGAATGCATCTACTGGGTGCCGGCGACGCCAGCCGGCGGCGATCCGCGCCGCGAGGTCGCGATCTCGTTCGACGATCGCAGGCGCCTGGAGGATCGCATCTTTCGGCTGCGCACCGGCTATGCCTGGTCGCAGGCGCCGAAGTCGCGCACGGTGCGGATGGTCTCGAATGTCGAGGTGTTCGGCGCCGGCGCGGCGCGCATGGTCCGCTCGAACTTTCTGATCAGCGAGTTCCGGCCCGACGGCATCCGCTTCCTGTCGGGCTGGTGCGGCCATCGCTTTGTCGAGCAGGATGGCCGATGGCTGATCGCGGTCCGGCAGGTCAACCTGATCGACTGCGATCAGAACCTGCGCAACCCGAGCATCGTGATTTAGGCAGCTTGGCGGTCACTGCATCCTGATGCCGGCCTCGCGAATGACCTTGGCCCATCTGGTGATTTCGGTGCGGATTTCGGCGGCGCATTCGTCCGGGGGATTGCCGACCGGCGCATATCCAAGCGCAGCCATGCGGTCCTTCATCTCGGGCTGTGCGATGATTGCGACGATGGCGCGATAGAGCTCGTGGACGATTTCGGTCGGCGTGCCGGCAGGAACGAGGACAGCGGTCCAGATGTCAGCAGCGATATCCGGATAGCCCGCGTCCGCCATGGTGGGAACGTCAGGTAACGCAGGTGACCGAGTCTTGCTGGTGATAGCAAGCGCCCGCAGCTTGTCTTCCTTGACATGTTGCACGGCAGGCGGCAGCGCGCCGAACGAGATCGGAGTATGACCGGCGACCGTCGCCGCAATTGCCTGGCCGCCGCTGTTGAATGGGACGTGCGCAAGGTCGAGCTGAAAGGCCAACCGGAACAACTCGCCGAGGAGATGCGGCGGCGTCCCCAGTCCCGGTGACGCATAGCTGTATTTGCCCGGGTTGGCCTTGATCAGGCTGATGAGCTCCTTGACCATATGCGCGGGCACCGACGGGTGAACGGTAAGGACTGTCGAGGCGGTGGCCGCGAAGGTGACCGCGGCGAAATCCTTGTGGGGATCATACGGCACCTTGTCGAACAGGCTAGGATTGACGGCGTAGCTGGCCGCAGCGATCAGCATGGTATGGCCGTCGGGTGATGCCTTCGCTGCCTGACCGACGCCAATATTGCCGCCGGCGCCGCCGATATTCTCGACGTAGAACTGCTTGCCGAAGTGTTCCGACAATTTCTGCGCGATGAGACGTCCGGCAAGGTCGGTCGGGCCGCCGGGTGCGAACGGGACGATCACCCGCACGGGACGGGCGGGATAGGATTGCGGCCAGGCTATCCCCGGAATGGCGGTGGCCGCGGCGGCCGTGCCGGAAAGACAGAGAAACTGGCGTCGCATGAGGGGCATGGCAAACCTATGGTGTGCAAGCAGGTCTTGATCCGAAGCTAGGGCCATGCGCTAGAATGTGTCCAATGCATTTATCGGGTCAAAAGCCATGCAAAAAATGGAACTATTGCCGTGAACCTTCGAGCGTTACGCATGTTTGTCGCGACGGCTGAGGCCGGCGGCCTTGGCCGTGCATCGTCGCGTCTGCATCTCAGTCAGCCCGCCGCCTCGCGTCAATTGCATGCGTTGGAAGCGGAGCTCGGCGTGCCGCTATTTCATCGCAGCGGTCGAAGTCTGCAATTGACGGCAGAGGGAGCGGACCTTCTCAGGCAAAGCCGCCAACTGTTGACGGCCGCCGATCTGCTGGCCGATCGGGCCCGCGCGCTCAAGGGAGGAGAGACGGGAACGCTCAGAGTTGCGGCCACGCCGCAAGTCATCGCTGGCGTCCTGGCGCCGTTCTTGCGTCGCCATCAGCGACGTCATCCTGGCGTCGAGATCCAGCTTCTCGAAGGCGGTGCGGCCCTGCAGCCGGATCGTCTCGAAAGCGGCGAGGTCCAGTTGGCAATCATGCCGGCGGGCGATGAGCGCTTCAATGGTCGACTGTTATATCCGGTCTATGCTCTGGTCGCGCTGCCGGAGACGCACCGGCTGGCCCGCCGCCACGTCGTCGACGTTGTGGAGCTCTCGGATGAGCCGATTTTGCTGCTGCGCCGAGAATTCGGATCGCGCGGGTGGTTTGATGCGGCATGCGAGATTGCGCATTTCAAGCCGCGGGTCCGCCTGGAGAGCGCCGCGCCGCAGACGCTCATCGAGCTGGCAGCGGTCGGATACGGAGTCGCGATAATTCCCTCTACCGTGGCTCCCCACAGCAAGGGTCTTCGCGTCCTGCCCTTGGTTCAAAACAAGTCGTCCCTCGGGCGATGGTCGATGGTCGGTTGGGACCCGCAGCGGCTCCTGCCTCAGTACGCGCGACGGTTCGTGGACGAACTTGTTGCGCATACCCGGCGCTCCTCTCCCGCTCGAGAATTCACGCGGCGAGCGCCACCCCTGCCGCAACCAAAATTGCCGCGGGAATGATCAGAGAGTCGAGGCGCAAGCTTTAGGTCTGCGCACTAACTCGCCGCGCTTGTTCCGTCGCGGGCGCGCAGCAGCGTTCGAAGCGTTTCGATGGTCGAGGCGTCGGCCACGCCATCCACGCGCGCCGGGCGGAAGTGGCGCTGGAACGCGGTCACGACGTCATGGGTGACGCCGTCGAAGTGGCCGGTCGGCTGCACCCCGTAACCGTAGCGCGCCAGCAGTTCCTGCAGCTCCTTGATGGCCGGATTGCTGTCGCCGAGCACGTAGATGGGGCCGTCAGGGACGATCGGCGCCGGCTTGATCCAGAGCCCGATTCCGGAATCGTGCAGGCACTTCCAGGGAAACTTCTCACCCGGATCCTTCTTGCGCGAGGGCGCGATGTCGGAGTGGGCGAGCACCCGGTCGGCCGGGATGCGGTGGCGCGTAAAGATGCTGCGGCAGAGCGCAGTCACCGCGGCGATCTGGCGGCGCGGAAATTCGGGATAGCCGTAGTCGTGACCCGGATTGGCGATCTCGATGCCGATCGAGCGCGAGTTGAGGTCGGTCTCGCCCACCCATGACGACTGGCCCGCGTGCCAAGCGCGCCGCGATTCGGCCACGCATTGAATGATGTGGCCATCCTCAAGCACGACGTAGTGCGAGGACACCTCGCTTGAGGGAGTGCACAGATGCCGGACCGCGCCCTCGGCGTCAGCCATGCCGGTGTAGTGAAGCACCAGCATGTCGGGCTTCACGTTATCCTTGCGCTCGCCATGGTTCGGCGACGCGCGAACCTCAGCGACGACACAGGAATCGGGTCGGAATTCAGACACGAACAGGACCATACGCGAACCACGCGTTTGTAGTGTGGCCTGCCGATACGCAATACGGGGGAAACGTCGGCGGTGGACGTGGCGGCAGTTGTGCCAGAATAGCGGCGGGACACAAGCGCCGGCGCCCCGATAGGTGTGGATATGTGCGCCCATCCCCAGGTTGTGAGCCGATAGCGCCCCGCCACCTGAGCCGATCGCGGCTCGGTCTTGATTTCTTCAACCATTTCTTAAGCTTGCGGGTCGTTAATGAGACGTTGAGGGGCCGACGGTGAAAACTGCGCCACCGCCACGATTCCATTGACGCCCAGATAATCCCATGATAACCCATAGCATCCCACATGCAGGCACTGATGTTGCTCCCTGCTTAGGGCTGGTGCGCCCGGATGCTGTCATCCGCCGGGAAGTCGGGCTGCCGGCGGGGCACAAGGGGCGTCATGGACCGGTTCGTGTCGCATTACACGCTGCGTCTCGACGCCAAGGGTCGGGTGTCGATACCGGCGCCGTTTCGGGCCGTGCTGGCACGCGACGGGTTCGAAGGCATTTATTGTTATCCGGCGCTCGGCCGGCCGGCGTTGGATGCCGGCGGTCATGCGCTTCTGGCGGAGATCGAAACCTTGATCGCGCGCTTTGCACCTTTTTCGGAGGAACGGGAGCAGCTTGCGGCCGCGCTCTATGGCACCAGCGAGGTGCTCAAGGTCGATGGCGAGGGCAGGGTGACGCTGACCGAGCCACTCAAGTCGCATGCCGGGATTGCGGACGAGGTCGCGTTCGCGGGTCTTGGCCACAAGTTTCAGATCTGGGAGCCTGGTCGCTTTCGCGCGGAACTCGCGGAGGCCACCGAGAAGGTTCGCGCGCTCAAGCAGCAGCTGGGCTCCCGGGTAGCGGCGGAGGGTCCGCCCGGAGCACGGGAATGATGACGGGCAGCGGCAGCAGCTCTGCTGTCGCTGGCGGACTGGCCCGTCACATTCCTGTGCTCGGCCGCCGTGCGGTCGAGTATCTCGCCGTGCACGACGGCGGCATCTATCTCGACGCGACATTCGGCGCTGGCGGCTATAGCCGCGCCATCCTAGCCGCCGCCGATTGCCACGTGCTCGCCATCGACCGCGATCCAGGCGCGCTCGCCTTGGCCGCCGATCTCGTCGCTGAAAGTCATGGCCGGCTTGCGCTGGCGCAGGAGCGTTTTTCCAACCTCGCCGCGGTCACCGCGCGTCATGGCCATGACGCGATCGACGGCGTCGTCTTCGATCTCGGCGTCTCGTCCATGCAGATCGACGAGGCCACGCGCGGCTTTTCGTTCCGCACCGACGGGCCCCTTGATATGCGCATGGCAAGTGCCGGCCCCAGTGCCGCCGATGTGGTGGCGCAGGCGAGCGAGCACGATCTGGCTGCCATCATCGCGATGCTCGGAGAGGAGCGTCTGGCGCGCGCGGTTGCGCGCGCGATCGTGCGCGAGCGTGCGCAGGCCCCCATTCGCAGCACCCGCGCGCTCGCCGAGATCGTCGGACGCGTCGTGCATGTGCGGCCGGGCGCCATCCACCCGGCGACCCGCACCTTCCAGGCGCTGCGGATGTTCGTGAACGAGGAGCTTGCGGAGCTTGCGGCGGCGCTCAAGGCTGCTGAAGCCGTGCTCAAGCCGGGCGGCCGGCTGGTCGTGGTCGCGTTTCATTCGCTCGAAGACCGCATCGTGAAGACGTTCCTGGCCGAGCGCGGCAAACGAGGCGGCGGCTCCCGCCATCAGCCCGAGTTGATTCAGCCGCCGCCGTCGTTTCGCCTGTTGACCGGGCGCCCGGTCACGCCGGACGAGGTCGAAATCGCCGCCAATCCGCGCGCGCGCTCGGCCAAGCTGCGGGCCGCTGAACGCACCGACGCGCCGCCATTGCGCGCCGATCATGGCGTCATGCCGCGGCTGCCATCGCTTGCCGATGTCGTCAGCGGGAGGCGGCGATGATCCGCCTTCTCAACATCTGCGTGATAGCGGCGCTGTTTGTGGCGGCCGCCTACGTTTACACGATCAAGTTCGAATCGACCCGGCGGGCCGAGCAGGTCGCCAAGCTGCGCGCGGAGATCAGACGCGAGCACGACGCCATTGCGGCGCTGCGCGCCGAATGGTCGCGGCTCGACAGCCCGGCGCGCATTCAGGAGCTGGCGAAGCGCCATCTTGGCCTCAAGCCGATCGATCAGCGCCAATTTGATCGGCTCGATCAACTGCCGGAACGGCCGAGCGAGCTGGTGCCGCCCGGCATCTCCGATCCGATCGGGTTCCTCATCGACCTGCCCGAGCTCAGTGAAGCGCCCACGGCGAGCATCACGCCATCGCCCAGAACCAAAAGGTAAGCGTCATGCGTACAGCGTCCGATGCCGCGCGTTCGATCGAGCCCGGCGCTGAGCTCGGTGCCGATCAAAGCTCTTGGCGCCGGCGGCTTTCGCACGCGCTGCTTTATGGCCCCAACGTCGACCGCGCCGCCAAGGCCAAGGCGCGGCTCGGACTTGCCATCGCGGTGTTCGCGCTCGGCTATGCGGTGATCGCGGGCCGTCTCGTCATGTTCGCGGTGGCGCCCGAGAGCCAGCTGGTCAGGCGGTCGAACGCCGCCGACGCGGTGGCGACCGCGCGGCCCGACATCCTCGACCGCAACGGCGAGATCCTTGCGACCGACGTGCGGGCGCCCTCGCTGTTTGCCGAGCCGCACCGGATTATCGATGTCGACGAAGCGGTTGAGTTGCTCACCGCGGTGCTGCCCGATCTCGACACCGCGGAGGTGCGCGAGCGGCTGTCGTCCAAGCGCCGGTTCGCCTGGCTCAAGCGCGAGATCACGCCGGAGCAGCGGGCAGCGGTGCATCGCCTGGGGCTGCCCGGCATCGGCTTCATGATCGAGAACAAGCGCGTCTATCCGAACGGCGTCGCCGCCGCCCACGTCATCGGCCACGTCAACATCGACAACCAGGGCATTGCCGGCATCGAGAAGTGGCTCGACCGCAGCGGGCTCGCCGACCTTCACCTCGCAGGCCTTGCGACCGACCGGCTGCAGAAGCCGGTGGAGCTCGCGGTCGATCTGCGCATCCAGCACGCGCTGCGCGACGAACTGGTCAAGGCGCGCGACAAATACAAAGCCAAGGCGGCGGCCGGCCTGGTCATGGACCCGCGCACCGGCGAGATCATCTCGATGGTGTCGGTTCCCGATTACGACGCCAACAATCCGCGCGAGGCGCTCGATCCGACCCGGATCAACCGCCTGACGACCGGCGTGTTTGAGATGGGCTCGACCTTCAAGGCGCTCACTCTCGCTATGGCGCTCGATTCCGGCAAGATCAGCCTGCGCGACTCCTTCGACGCCCGCGCCGCGCTGCAATACGGCAAGTTCACCATTCATGATTTCCATCCCCAGAATCGCGTGCTCACGGTACCGGAGATCTTCACCTATTCGTCCAACATCGGAACCGCCCGTATGGCGCTCAAGCTCGGTGTCGAGCACCACAAATGGTTCCTGCGCAAGCTCGGCCAGCTCGACCGGCTGCGCACCGAGCTGCCGGAAAGCGCCGAGCCGCTGGTGCCGAGGAACTGGGGCGAGCTGAACACGGTGACGATCGCGTTCGGTCACGGCCTCTCGGTCGCGCCGCTGCAGGCGATGATGGGGCTCGGGGCGCTGATGAACGGCGGCTATCTCGTTCCGCCGACGTTTCGCAAGCGCAGCGAGCAGGAGGCGATGGCGCTGGCCACGCGCGTGGTCAAGCCGGACACCAGCGAGAAGATGCGCTACCTGATGCGTCTCAATGTGGAGAAGGGCACCGCCAGCAAGGCCGAAGTGGATGGCTACTATGTCGGCGGCAAGACCGGCACGGCCGAGAAGGTCGTCGCCGGCCGCTACTCCAAGACCAAGGTGCTGACCAGCTTTACCGCCGTGCTGCCGGCCGACCAGCCGCGCTACGTGGTGCTGATCATGCTCGATGAGCCGCAGCCGATCCCCGAAACCAAAGGCTTTGCCACCTCGGGCTGGAATGCGGTGCCGGTCGGCGGCGCCGTCATCGCGCGGATTGCGCCGCTTTTGGGCCTCCAACCGCGGTTCGAGTTGCCCACCTCCGACAAGCTGATCCTGGCGAGCGTGCGGGAAAGCCGCTAAACCGGCTAGGACTACTGCGTCACTCAGCGTGAGGCGGCTGTCGCTGTGCCCTCTCCCCTCCGTGGGAGAGGGCAGCTCGGCGGTCCAACAACACGGATTGGGTGAGGGGGGAAGCTCGCCCCCTCACCCAACCGAGTATGTTGAGCACTCGGCGTTGCCCTCTCCCACGGAGGGGAGAGGGCACAACAACAGCCGCCCGCTTCCGAAGTTCGGAGCCATGAAGCTCAAGGACCTGCTCACGGTCGACGCCCTCAGCGACGCACGCTTCGACACGGTCGAGGTGGGCGGGATCACGGCCGACAGCCGCACGGTCAAGCCCGGCGACCTGTTCGTGGCGATCGCGGGCTCGAAAGACGACGGATTGCGGTTCGTGGCGCCCGCGGTCGCGGGCGGGGCGGTTGCCGTGATGGCGGAGCGGGTGGCGCAATCGCCGCTGCCGGCTGGCGTTGCCTTCGTGCGGGTGCGCGACGCGCGCCGGGCGCTTTCACTCGCCGCATCGCGCTTCTATCCACGGCAGCCGGAGACGATCGCGGCCGTGACCGGGACCAGCGGCAAGACCTCGGTCGCAGCCTTCACGCGCCAGATCTGGGCGGCAACCGGCGAGGCCGCGGCCAGCATCGGGACTATCGGGCTGGTCGCGCCCGGGCGCGAGGTCTATGGCTCGCTGACCACGCCCGACCCGGTGGCGCTCCATCGCACGCTCGACGGCCTTGCCAGGGAGGACGTGACACACCTGGCGATCGAGGCATCCTCGCACGGCCTCGACCAGCGCCGCCTCGACGGCGTGCGGATCGCGGCCGGCGGCTTCACCAATATCAGCCGCGACCATCTCGACTATCATCCCTCGTTGGAAGCGTACCTGGCTGCGAAGCTTCGGCTCTTCAGCGACGTGGTGCAGCCGCGCGGGGCGGCCGTGATCGACGTCGACCACGAGCACGCGGATGCGGTCGTGACCGCGGCGAAGCAGCGCCGGTTGCGCCTTCTCACCGTCGGCCGCAAAGGCGAGGGCATCCGGCTTCACGATGTCGCCATCGACGGCTTCGCGCAGACGCTCACGGTCGTGCATGCCGGCAACACCTATGCGGTCCGCCTGCCGCTGCCGGGCGCGTTCCAGGTCGAGAACGCCCTGGTCGCGGCTGGCCTCGCGATCGCAACCGGCAGCGAGCCGAAGGCGGTGTTTGCCGCGCTTGCCTCGCTGCGCGGCGCCAAGGGGCGCCTTGATCTTGCCGGCGAGAAGGACGGCGCCCCGATCTTCGTCGACTACGCCCACAAGCCCGACGCGCTCGCCAAGGCGCTCGACGCATTGCGGCCCTATGCCAGCGGCCGGCTGGTTGTCGTGTTCGGCTGCGGCGGCGACCGCGACGCCGGCAAGCGGCCGATGATGGGCGAGATCGCCGCCGCCAAGGCCGACCGCGTCATCGTGACCGACGACAATCCCCGCAGCGAGGAGCCCGCCAGGATCCGTGCCGCCATCCTGCAGGCGTCGCCCGGCGCGCTCGAGATCGGTGACCGGCGCGAGGCGATCTTTTCGGCGATCACCGATCTGCGCCGGGGTGATGTGCTGCTCATCGCCGGCAAGGGCCATGAAACCGGCCAAATCGTCGGCAAACAGACGTTGCCGTTCAGCGATCACGACGCGGTCGCTGCCGCGCTCGGGGAAAAGGGTGCATGACCGCGCAGCCGCTCTGGACACTCGAGGCGATGGCGCAGGCGATGCACGCGGAGCGCTCGGGCGCGCTGCCGGCGTCGATCGACGGCATCTCGATCGACAGCCGCAACATTGGCGCGGGTGACGCCTTCTTTGCCATCAAGGGCGACAATCGCGACGGCCATGACTTCGTGGCGGCTGCGCTCAAGGCGGGCGCCGGCGTTGCGGTTGTGGTTGCGGACTGGCGCGGCAGCGATATCGACAATGCGCCGCTGCTGGTCGTGCCCGACGTGCTCGAAGGCTTGCGGGCGCTCGCCGGCGCGGCGCGCGCGCGGCTCAAGGCGAAGGTGATCGGCGTCACCGGTTCGGTCGGCAAGACCAGCACCAAGGAGGCGCTGCGGCTCGCGCTTGGCGCCAATGGCGTCACGCACGCCTCGGTCGCCTCCTACAACAATCATTGGGGCGTGCCGCTGTCGCTGGCGCGCTGCCCGGCCGACGTGCGCTACGCGGTATTTGAAATGGGCATGAACCATGCCGGCGAGATCGAGCCGCTCTCGCGTCTCGTGCGGCCGCATGTCGCGATCATCACCACGATCGAGCCGGTGCATCTGGAGTTTTTCGAGTCCGTGGAAGGCATCGCCGACGCCAAAGCCGAGATCTTCCGCGGACTGGAGGCGGGCGGGGCCGCGGTGATCAATCGCGACAACCCGCATTTTAAGCGCCTTGCCGGCGCCGCCCGCAGCGCCGGGGTGGCGCGCATCGTCTCCTTCGGTGAACATGCCGAGGCCGATGCCCGGCTGATCAAGTCGTCGCTGCAACCGGATTGCTCGACCGTGCAGGCGCGCATCCTGGGCGCCGACGTCGCCTACAAGCTCGGTGCGCCCGGCCAGCATCAGGTGCTCAACTCGCTCGCGGTTCTCGCCGCGGTCTCGCTCGTCGGTGCCGATCTGGCGCTTGCCGCTCTCGCGCTCGCCGAGCTTGCACCCGCGAGCGGGCGCGGCGTGCGCATCGTGCTCGCGCTGGGCGGCAATGGCCGTGCGCTCCTGATCGACGAAAGCTACAACGCCAACCCGGCGTCGATGCGGGCGGCGATCGCGCTCCTTGGGCAGGCGGAGATCGGGCCACGCGGCCGGCGTATCGCGGTGCTCGGCGACATGCTGGAACTCGGTGCGGCGGGTGCCGATCTGCACCGCGGTCTGGTCGAGCCCGTCCGTGCGCATGGGATCGACCTGGTGTTCTGCTGCGGGCCCCTCATGCATGCGCTGTGGGAGGCTCTTCCCTCCGAGCGCCGGGGCGGCTATGCGGTGAACGCGGGCGCGCTGGAGGCAGAGGTAATCGCCGCCATCCGTCCGGGCGATGCCGTCATGATCAAGGGCTCGCTCGGATCGCGGATGGGGCCGATCGTCAAGGCGCTGGAGCGTCAGTATTCGCGTCGCGATGCGCCGGCGGCGGCGCCGGCACGTGCCCAGGGCTGATCCATGCTCTATTGGCTTTCCGCATTCTCCGACACGATCGGGCCGCTCAATGTGCTGCGCTACATCACGTTCCGCACCGGCGGGGCGCTGATCACCGCGCTTGTGTTCGTGTTCCTGCTCGGCCCCTGGATCATCGATCACCTGCGCCTGCGGCAGGGCAAGGGACAGCCGATCCGCACCGACGGGCCGCAGTCGCATCTCGTCACCAAGAAAGGCACGCCCACCATGGGCGGCCTGATCATCCTGCTCGGGATCGTGGTGTCGACGGTGCTGTGGGCCAATCCGGCGAACTATTACGTTTGGATCGTGCTGGGCGTGACGCTCACCTTTGGGAGCATCGGTTTCTATGACGATTATCTCAAGGTCACCAAGCAGACGCACGCGGGATTTGCCGGCAAGATTCGGATCGTCATCGAGGCGGCGATCGCGCTTGCGGCGTGCTATGTCTTCGTCTCGCTCGGCCGGGAGCCGTTTGCGAGCTCGCTCACATTCCCCTTCTTCAAGGAGCTGATTCTGCCGCTCGGCTTGCTCTTCCCTCTGTTCGGCGCCTTCATCATCGTCGGTGCCGGCAACGCCGTGAACCTCACCGATGGTCTTGACGGGCTGGCCATCGTTCCGGTGATGATCGCAGCCGGTTGCTTCGGCGTGTTTTCATGGGTCGTCGGCAACGCGGTGTTCTCGGATTACCTGCAGCTCCATTTCGTGGTCGGCACCGGAGAGCTCGCGGTGCTATGCGGCGCGGTGATTGGCGCCGGCCTCGGCTTTCTCTGGTTCAACGCACCGCCGGCGTCGATCTTCATGGGCGACACCGGCTCGCTCGCGCTTGGCGGCATGCTCGGCGCGATCGCGGTTGCGACCAAGCACGAGATCGTGCTCGGCATCGTGGGCGGCCTGTTCGTGCTGGAGGCGGTGTCGGTGATCGTGCAGGTGGTGTCGTTCAAGCTCACCGGCAAGCGCGTGTTCCGGATGGCGCCGATCCATCACCATTTCGAGCAGCTCGGCTGGACCGAGCCGCAGATCGTGATCCGCTTCTGGATCATCTCGGTCGTGCTTGCTCTGGTCGGGCTTTCGACGTTGAAACTGCGATGATCCCCATCACCACGTTCGCCGGCAAGACCATCGCCGTGTTCGGTCTCGGCGGCTCTGGCCTCGCGAGCTGCCAGGCGCTGGCCGCCGGCGGCGCCGACGTGATCGCCTGTGATGATGACCAAAAGCGGATGGCGCAGGCGCAGGCCGCAGGCTTTGCGACCGCCGATCTGCGCCGCGCCGACTGGTCCAAGGTGGCGGCGCTTGTGCTCGCTCCCGGCGTGCCGCTCACCCATCCGGCCCCGCACTGGTCGGTCGGGCTTGCGCGCGCGGCCGCGGTGCCGGTGATCGGCGACATCGAGCTGTTCTGCCGTGAGCGGCGGCACCACGTACCGAAGGCGCCATTCGTGGCCATCACCGGCACCAACGGCAAGTCGACGACGACCGCGCTGACCGCGCATCTCCTGGCCTGCGGCGGCCACGCGGTGCAGCTCGGCGGCAATATCGGCACCGCGATCCTGTCGCTTAAGCCGCCGCATACCGGGCAGGTGCATGTCATCGAGGTCTCGTCCTATCAGATCGATCTTGCACCCTCGCTCGATCCGACCGTCGGCGTTCTCATCAATGTGAGCGAGGATCATCTCGACCGTCACGGCACGCTCGCACACTATGCAGCGGTCAAGGAGCGACTGGTGACGGGCGTGCAGGAGGGCGGCACCGCGATCGTCGGCGTCGACGACAACTGGTGCCAGGCCGCGGCCGACCGCGTCGAGCGCGCCGGCAAGACCGTGGTCCGCGTCTCGGTGCGCCGCCCGCTCGCGGACGGGCTCTATGTCGAGGCCGAGCAGATCATGCGGGCGTCAGGCGGCTCCGCGCGCGCGATCGCGCGCCTTGGCCAGAACGGCTCGCTGCGCGGCGCGCACAATGCGCAGAATGCCGCCTGCGCGAGCGGCGTAGCGCTTGCGCTCGGCGTGTCGCCGGACGTGATCCAGCAGGGCCTGCGCACGTTTCCGGGGCTCGCGCACCGCATGGAGGAGATCGGCCGCAAGGGCCGGGTGCTGTTCGTCAACGATTCCAAAGCCACGAATGCGGATTCGGCCGCGCAGGCGCTCGCCTGCTTCAGCGATATCTTCTGGATCGCCGGCGGCAAGCCCAAGACCGGTGGGCTCGCGTCGCTCGCGGGCTTCTTCCCGCGCATGCGCAAGGCCTATCTGATCGGCGAAGCGGCGGCCGGCTTCGCGGCCGAGCTTGAAGGCCATGTGCCGCATGTGATCGCGGGCACGCTCGATCGGGCGGTCGAGCTTGCCGCCCGCGATGCCGAAGCCGCCGACCTCGCCGAGCCGGTCGTGCTGCTCTCGCCCGCCTGCGCGTCGTTCGACCAGTTCCGCAATTTCGAGGCGCGCGGCGACGCCTTCCGAGAGCTGGTGCTGGCGCTGCCGGGGGTGGTGGCGAAGCGGTGAGGCGCGGCGCCTGTGGGGCGTATCGACTGGCAAATATTGATATTTATTGCCATTCGTTAAGTAATTTGTTGGCGTCAGAGCAGTGGAGCCCGACACCATGGCCAGCACCCTGAATATTCAGCTGACCGACGAATTGCGCCGCCATGTGGACATGCGGGCAAGCGACAATGATGTGTATGCGACGCCGAGCGAGTACATCCGTGACCTTGTGCGGCGTGACATGGAGGATTGGGCGATCGTCTCAATCGTTGTGCAAGGATTGAAGGAAGTCAGCGACGGCGAGTTTGTGAAAGAAACCATTCTTGACGTTCTGCGTGAAGATTAGACCGCTTCATGTCCGGGCGTCCTAATACCAATGCGCTCAATGTTTGACTCGTCATGCCCGCGCATAGCCCGTCGCGGGCATCCACGTCTTGAAGGCTCGAGTCGTATCAAAGACGTGGATGGCCGGGACAGGCCCGGCCATGACGTGGAGAGTGCGTTCGTCATTACGCACGTTGGTATTACTTCTCACGCCCACGCCGCCGCATCGCCACCAAGCTGCGGTGTCGGGCGATCCCAGCGCGGCGGCGTCTCCGACAGCTGCACGGCCGGGCCCAGATGGCGCAGCGGTCCGCTCTTCGGATGGCTTTCGATGCGCATGCGATCGAGCTCCTCTGGCGAGAGGTCGAGATCGGCCGCAACGTCATCCAGCTTGCCCTGGCGATAGATCATCATGCCGGAGCGGCAGAGCGAGACGCGCACATGGTAGCTGCCGCCCTCGCGCGCGCGGGCGGCGAGCGCGAGCAGCGTGCCGTAGGCCGCGAGATAGCCGGTGGTGTAGTCGCAGGCGGCACCCGGCAGCAAGGCGGGGCGGTCCGGCTTGCCTTCGTGCAGGATGCCGGTGACGGTCTGCGCCACCTGCTCCCAGCCGGCGCGGTGGCTGAACGGGCCATCGGCGCCGAAGCAGCTGATGGAGACGTAGATGAGGCCCGGCCGCAGCGCCGCAAGCTCCTCCGGCCCGAAGCCGAGCTTCGCCAGCGCGCCCGGACGATAACCCTGCGAGAACACGTCAGCATCCTTGATCAGCGCCTTCAGGCGGGCAGCGTCGTCGGCGCGCGTCAGATCGAGAAAGGTGCTGCGCTTGCCGTGATTGGTGTCGATGACATGCTCGGGGATCTGCGGCAGGCGCTCCGCCGTGACCATCAGCACGTCGGCGCCATGCTCGGCGAGCGTGCGCGCGGCCATCGGTCCGGCCAGGATGCGCGTCAGATCGAGCACGCGGATGCCGCTCAGCGGGCGAGGGCCGTTAGGAAGCGGCTTTGGATCACTGTCGCCGAGCTTGATGATCTCGACCACCGGCTTCTTCAACAGCACCTGGCCGTGCGGATGCGCCAGCCATTCGGTGTTGGTGCGCACCATGGCGCCACAGGCGCGCGCTTCGTCGATCGCGGCTTCGAGGTCGAGCGCATCCCAGCCGGAGACCGCCTTGGCGACCGCTGGCGGGTTGGGCTCGCAGCGCAGCACGTTCAAGACTCTGGCCTTGAGATTGGGCAACCCGAAATGCGGCAGGAACCAGCGGCCGTCGCGGGTCGGCCACGGCTGGGTGATCCGGCGCATCGCCTCGTGCTCTTTATTGACGACGTTCCTGAACACCCCGTCCGGCCCCGGCCGCTGGATATAGGCGGAGCTGCGCAGGCTGGCCGCGGCATGGCGCGCATCGACCGACACCTTCTGGCGCCGACCGGTCTTCAGCTCCCAGAGATCGGACACCGCGACGCCGACAGCGCCGAGCGCCGCCGCGCAGGTCTCCGCGATCTTGAAGCGGGTCGCGAGCACGGGATCGGCGCCGACAAAGGTGACCTCGCCCTGCTCCGGCATGCCCCGGCCGCGCACCGCCATGATCTCTTCAAATGCAGTCGGCATTGCTCGCTCTCCGAACGGCTTTCTCTTCATGCGAAACAAAAAATCCCCTCCGCGCCGGAGCGAGGAGGGGACAAGCGAAGCAACGCCGCTCAGTTGGTGACGGTGCCCCAGCTCGAGGCCAGCTGCTCGGCACCGCGCAGCGAGAGCGCCAGGATCGTGTAGGTCGGGTTCGAGGCGCCTTCGGTCGGGAAGATGCCGGGTCCCGCGACCCAAAGATTTGGGATCTCGTGGGTCTGGCCGTAGCTGTTGACCACCGAGTTCGACGCACCGGTGCCCATGATGGTTCCGCCGAGGAGGTGGGTGGTTGGCATGACATTGCCGACCCAGGCTTCCTTGGCGCCGGCCGCTTTCACGGCGCGCTGGCCCTCCTCGAGATTGGCCCGCCACAGCGCCACCGCGTCGTCATCGAAGCTGTGCACCAGGCGGGCGAGCGGCATGCCGTGGGCATCCTTGTCGCTGATAAGCTCGATGCGATTTTCGAGGCTCGGCAATTCCTCGCCGAACAGCGTGACGCGGGTGAAGCCGCGCGCCGCCTGCTGCATGAACTCGTGCAGCTTGGCACCGATCAAGTCGGGGCGGGAGTTGGCGAAGTCGTGCGTCTTCTGCGCGGCTCCGGCCACGATATAGGTGCTGCCGAAGCCCGACTTGTAGCTCGTCTTCGGATAGCGGTCGTACGACATGTACTGGGCGCCGATCGTGCCCAGGTGGTTCTCCATATCCTCGTCGAACATCGCATTCACGCCGGCGACGGAGTGCGCCATCATGTATTTGCCGACCAGCTCGTTCGTGTTGGCCAGGCCCTTGGGGTGCTTGTCGGTCGCCGAATTGAGCATGATGCGCGGGTTCTGTCCGGACCATGCGGCGAGCACGACGACGTTGGCTTCCTGCACCTGCTTCTGCTTCTTGTCGTCGAAATACTCGACGCCGGTGACGCGGGTGCCCTGCTGGTTGGTCAAAACGCGCGTGACCGTGCAGAGCGCGCGCACTTCCGCGTTCGCCTTGCGGGCGTCGCTCAGATAGGTGACGGTTGGATTGGCGAGCGCGCCGGTCGGGCAGCCGACATGGCACCAGCCGTCATAGATGCAGGCCGGGCGACCCTTGAACTCGGTCGAGTTCATCGCCACCGGCGCCGGCGCCATGCGGATGCCGATCGCCTCGAAGCCCTTTTTCAGGATCTCGCCCTGGCGGAAGGTCTTCATTGGCGGCATCGGATAAGGGTCGCCCACCGGCCGCCACTTCTCCTCGGCCTTGGCGTCGCCCGCCATGCCGACCTCGCGCGCGACCTTGTCGTAATAGGGCGCGACGTCCTTGTAGGAGATCGGCCAGTCGAGCCCGCGGTTGTGCTCGCTCTTCATCCGGTAATCGGTCTCGAGCAGGCGCGGGTGATTGGCAAAGTAGTGCAGTGCCGCGCCGCCCACGCCCCAGCCGGCCTGGCTGGCATAGCCGAACGGATTCTTGCCTTCGAGCCGGAACGGAGCGCCCGCGGGACGAATCCGCCGGCCCCACATTTCCGAGCTGACAAGGTCGGAGAGCTCCCAGTCGGGGCCTGCCTCGAGCAGCACGACCTTCTTGCCGGCCTTCGCCAGCACGGAAGCAAACACCGAGCCCGACGCGCCGGCGCCGACGATGACGACGTCTACTTTTTCGTTCGCCATGTCACCACCTCTTCGTTGGTGCGATGTGGGCCTGATAGGGGATGCCGAGTGCCTCGTAGCCCTCCATCGTGCCATACACGACGTCGACGGCGTCGCTGCGCAGCACGGTATAGACGAACGGCGCGGGCGGGCCCTGCCAGCCGTCGATCTTGTTCTGGCGCATGTTCTGGACGAGCTCGATCTTCTGCGCAGCCGTGAGCTCGATGAACTTGTGGCCGGTGACGCGCTGGCTGGCGCTGTCGACGGCGCCGATGGCGGCGCGGTAGAAATTCGCAAACGGCGGCCGCACGTTCATGATGCGCGCCTGCAGCAACGCCTCCTCGGCCGGGACCGAGATCTGGTGATCGATGAAATGCGCGACACCGGCTGCGCGCGCGCCTTGGACGAGCGTTTCGCCGATCGACTCGATCAACTCGGCCTCGGCCTCCTTGAGCAGACGGAACGGAATGTTGCGCGCGCGCGCCTCGCCCGCCGTCAGCATGACCGTCGAGCCACCCACCGTGAAGGCGAGCGCACCCAACGTCGCGCCTTTCATGAAGGCGCGCCTTTCGATGGTTGCCATGACGTTCCTCCCCTTGGCGGCGTTTCGTATGCGCCGCGTTAAGCGATCCATCGGCCAGGGCCTTTGAACCGAGCTCCCCGGAGCGCGGGGAACTGCAGCGACGATAGCAGAGGGCGGGTAGTGCCGGAAGTCGCTGTGCGGCGCTTCCGGCGTTGCCGTCGTCGTCAACGATGTTTGATCCGCCAGGGTGGCTAGTGCCTGAGCGCGAGCCCGAGAACGCTGCTTGAACGTGATCGAGGCGTCCCGCTAAAGCAGCTTCAGAAACTCATCCCTGGATATTCTTGCCTGCTTGAGAATGTCCTGTACATTTCTTGCCGGCAGATCACCAGAGTGCATGGCAACGGTCGTGCGCCGTGTCGGGTCGCTGGTGTGCACCAAATAGTGATGGCTGCCCTTAACGCGCCTGGTTATGAAGCCCGCCCGTTGCAGGGCGGCCAGCATTTGTCGCGCCGTGACCTGCGGCAGCCGGCTCATGCACGAACGAGCTTCACCGGGACGACTTCCTTCACGGTCTTTTGCGGATCGGCGTCAGAGGCGGGGATTGATCTCCCTTCGTCCTGATAGACCTCAAGACATAGCTCAAGGGCCTCCCGCGCCATTGCCCGCGCTTCTTCGAGTGTACGACCATGCGTGATCAGTTCGGGAAATGCCGCACAGCGGACGCTGTAGCCACCCTCCGGCTCCGGCCGGAAGGTGCAAACGTATTGAGCGCTGATCGTGCTGATCGTTTCTTTTCGCTTCGTCATAGCTGCGAACATACTACAAATTGGTCATGGGACCAAAGGCCGGATGCGAGACCATCTGGTGACGGTGGGACTTGAACCCGCACGGAGTTGCCCGCAAGGAATTGCCCTCGCGTCTGACGGCCCTCGTTGAGGGCCTGGAACCAGCGCGAGTTTTCACACGCCGAAGTCGCAATCGGGCTCTGTATCAAGCTCGAAAATCGCACACCTCGTGCTCGAAAGCGCGGCCGTTAACACTCCGTCAACGATCGCGAGGCAGGACTCATACCGAGGGTGGCCAGGAATGACTCATTGCGACCGTCATCCTGAGGTGCGAGGTCGCGAAGCGAGCGAACCTCGAAGGACGACGGCCAATGCCGTGCCGCAAGTCGGGGGCCGATTCATCCTTCGAGGGCCTTGCCATAGCGCGTCGAAGACGCGCGTGGACGCGCTTAAGGCTCGGCCACCTCAGGATGACGGCGATAGGTCGATGATTGTTGCCACTAGTACTGCTTCTTGTGGATCGGGGGAGTGCCATGGTCTCGCGCGTTGAACGCACGCCGTTCGCCAACTGGTGGTGGACGGTTGATCGGCTGATGCTGGCGGCGCTGCTTGCCCTCATGCTGGGCGGTATCGTGCTGTCGCTGGCCGCCAGCCCGCCGGTGGCGGCGCGGCTCGGGCTCGAGCCCTTCTATTTTGTCAATCGCCAAGTGCTCTATCTCATCCCGACCATTGGCGTGCTGTTGGTGACGTCGTTTCTTTCGGTGCACCACATTCGGCGCATCGCGCTGGTCGTGTTCATCGTGAGCCTTGTGCTGGTGGCGCTCACGCTCGTCTATGGTGTGGAGGTCAAGGGCGCGCGGCGCTGGCTGGTGATCCTGGGCGTGAACATTCAGCCCTCGGAGTTCCTCAAGCCGGCGTTCGTGATTCTGGTGGCCTGGCTGTTCGGCGAGTCGGCGCGGCGGCCGGAGATGCCCGCCAATACCATTGCGCTCGGTCTGCTTCTGGTCTCCGTGGTGGCGCTCGTGCTGCAGCCGGACTTCGGGCAAACGATGCTGATCGGGCTCGTGTGGGGTATTCTGTTCTTCCTGGCCGGCATGCGGATGATCTGGGTCGCGGGACTTGGCGGCGCGGCGTTCGTTGGCCTTGGCGTCGCCTACCTGACGATCCCGCACGTGGCGCGGCGCATCAAGCGCTTCCTCGATCCGTCGTCCGGCGATACCTTCAACGTCGACCAGGCGCTCGAGGCGTTCCTGCGGGGTGGATGGTTCGGCCGCGGCCCGGGCGAAGGGACGGTGAAGCGCGCGATCCCGGAAAGCCACGCCGATTTCGTGTTCCCGGTGGCGGCCGAGGAGTTCGGCATCGTGCTCTGCCTGGTGCTGGTGGCCTTGTTCGCATTCATCGTGTTGCGCGCGCTCCTGCATGCGATGCGCAACGAGGATCCGTTCCGGCGCTTTGCGGCGGCCGGGATCGCGATCCTGTTCGGCCTGCAATCCGCCATCAACATGGCGGTAAACTTGCATCTGATCCCGGCCAAGGGCATGACGCTGCCATTCATCTCGTACGGGGGGTCCTCGATGATCTCGCTGGCCTGGGCGATGGGCATGCTGCTCGCGTTGACGCGCGAGCGTCCGCAGGCTGACATTCTCTCGCATCATGCGAGGCTGGCTCCGGCCGGGAGCGCCACCTGATGGCGGACGCTGCCCGTCCGGTGGTGCTGCTGGCCGCCGGGGGAACCGGCGGACATCTGTTTCCGGCGGAGGCGCTCGCGGCCGCGCTGGCACGCCGCGGCATCGCCGTCGACCTTGCGACCGACGCGCGCGGCGGCCGCTACGGCGGCAAGTTCCCGGCCCGGCAGATCCATGTCATTCCAAGCGAGACGGTGCGCGGCCGCAATCCGGTCGCGCTCGCGCGCACGGCGGGCCTGCTTGGTCTCGGGCTGATCAAGGCGCTGCGTGTGTTGGGACGGGTGCGGCCGGCCGTTGTGGTCGGCTTCGGCGGCTATCCGACACTGCCGCCGCTCTTCGCCGCCTCGCTGCGGAATGTCCCGACCATCATCCATGAGCAGAACGCGGTGATGGGGCGCGCCAACAAATTCCTGGCCGCGCGCGTGAGCGCGATCGCGACCAGCTTTGCTGGCGTGCTCGATGCGGAACCGGCGCTTGCCGCGAAAGTGACGCGTGTCGGCAATCCGATGCGGCCGGCGGTGATCGCGGCGGCGGCGTCCGCGTTTGCGCCGCCCGAACCCGATGGGCTGCTGCGCCTCCTGGTGTTCGGCGGCAGCCAGGGCGCCCGGATCATGTCCGACGTGGTGCCGCTCGCGATCGAGCGGCTCGACATGGCGCTGCGCATGCGGCTCCTCCTCGCCCAGCAGGCGCGCGAGGAGGATCTGGCGCGAGTGCGCGCAACCTATGAGCGGCTCGCGGTCGCGGCCGAAGTCGCGCCGTTCTTCGCCGATCTGCCGGCGCGGATCGCGGCGGCGCATCTGGTGGTATCGCGCTCGGGTGCGGGCACCGTGGCCGAGCTTGCGGCGATCGGCCGGCCGTCGATCCTGGTGCCGTTGCCGGGCGCGCTCGACCAGGACCAGTTCGCCAATGCGGGCGTGCTTGAAACCGTCGGCGGAGCGCTGCGCCTGCCGCAGGACGCGTTCACGCCCGAGCGGCTTGCGGCTGAGATCGCACGGCTTGCCAGCGCGCCGGAAAAGCTCGTAGCAATGGCGCTGGCCGCGCGCTCGCAGGGGGTCCTCGACGCGGCCGAACGGCTGGCCGATCTGGTGGTTCAGATCATGAGGAAACCGGCATGAAGCTTCCGCGCGACATTGGTCCGATCCATTTTGTCGGCATCGGCGGCATCGGCATGAGCGGGATTGCCGAGGTGCTGATGAATCTCGGCTATGCGGTTCAGGGCTCGGACGCGACCGAGAACGCCAATGTCAAGCGGCTGCGCGAAAAGGGCGCCACCATCTCGATCGGCCATGCGGCGACCAATCTCGGCGATGCCGAGGTGCTGGTAGTGTCGACGGCGATCAAGCGCGACAACCCGGAGCTCGTCGCGGCGCGCGCCAAGCGCGTGCCGGTGGTGCGGCGCGCCGAGATGCTCGCCGAATTGATGCGGCTGAAAAGCTGCGTCGCCATTGCGGGCACGCACGGCAAGACCACGACCACCTCGCTGGTGGCGACGCTGCTGGAGGCTTTCGATCCGACCGTGATCAACGGCGGCATCATCGAGGCCTATGGCACCAACGCCCGGCTGGGCGGCGGCGACTGGATGGTGGTCGAGGCCGACGAGTCCGACGGCACCTTCCTCAAGCTGCCGGCCGACATCGCCATCGTCACCAACGTCGACCCCGAGCATCTCGATCACTTCAAGACCTTCGAAGCGGTGCAGGAGGCGTTCCGCAGCTTCGTCGAGAACCTGCCCTTCTACGGCTTCGCGGTGATGTGCACCGACCATCCGGTCGTGCATCAGCTTGTCGGCCGGCTGGAGGATCGCCGCGTCATTACGTACGGGGAGAACCCGCAGGCGGACGTGCGGCTCGTCGATCTCGACCACGCCAACGGTGCCTCGCGTTTCTCGGTCGTGTTCCGTGACCGCGCCGGCGACGACGTGCACGAGATCAAGGCGCTCACGCTGCCGATGCCGGGGCGGCACAACGCGCTCAATGCCACCGCCGCGATTGCGGTCGCGCACGAGCTCGGTATCGGCGACGAAGCGATCCGAGCCGCGCTCGCGCGCTTCGGCGGCGTGCGCCGCCGCTTCACCAAGACCGGCGAATGGAACGGCGTTGCGATCATCGACGACTACGGCCATCATCCGGTCGAGATCGCCGCCGTGCTGCGCGCCGCGCGCGAATCCACCAAGGGCCAGGTGATCGCGGTGATGCAGCCGCATCGCTATACGCGCCTGCACTCCCTGTTCGAGCAGTTCTCGACCTGCTTCAACGACGCCGACACCGTGATCGTCGCGCCGGTCTATGCGGCCGGCGAGGCGCCGATCGCCGGCGCCGACCGCGACGCGCTGGTGCAAGGGCTGCGCGCGCGCGGCCATCGCCAGGTGATCGCGCTCGAGGGCCCGCAGGAGCTTGCCCGCATCGTCGGGCGGCTGGCGTTCCCCGGCGACATCGTTGTGTGCCTCGGCGCCGGCAACATTACGCAATGGGCCTACGCGCTGCCCGGCGAGCTTGCCGCGCTGGGGAAGGTGGCGTGAGCAGCCTGTGCTGCGGGCGACGCTTATCATGTTGTGGGTCAACGATCCGCCGACTATCATTGCGGTCACGCTGACGATGAGAGCGCTTCATGAACAAAGCTTTACTAAAGGAACTAATGGAATTGACTCCCGAGGAGCGCCTCCAGCTCGTCGAGGATCTATGGGACAGCATTGAACCGGAAGACATGCCGGCGCTGACCGACGAGCAAAAGCGGGAGATTGATCGCCGGATCGCCGAGCATCGGAAGGACCCGGGCAGAGCGGCTCCATGGGAGGAAGTTAAAGCCCGCCTATGGGCTCGGTATAAATGATCCACGACTTGATCGTCATACCGGAGGCGGAAGCGGAAATTGATGAAGCGTCACGTTGGTATGATACACAGAGCCCCGGACTCGGTGCTGACTTCCTTCGAGCTGTGGGCGCCGCACTCGCAGCGATCCGAAGGAATCCATTTCAATACCAATTCATATATAGCCAGACCCGTCGGGGGCGCCTGAGGCGGTTTCCTTACGGCTTATTGTATATCACGACTGATCGAGAGGTCATCGTTGTGGCCTGTATTCATGGCCGGCGCAGTCCAAAACGCTGGCGGGACCGCACGTGAAGCGGCAGTGTGAAGCGGCAGTGTAATGTCAACCATGACCTTCCCCGACATTGTCCCAAACCTGAAGGCACACATGCCCGCGCTGCGCGGGCGGCTGTTGCCGAACGAGCCGCTGGCGCCGCTCACCTGGTTTCGCGTCGGCGGGCCGGCGCAGGTGCTGTTCATGCCGGAGGACGAGGCGGATCTCGCCTATCTTCTCAAGCATCTTGCGAACGATATTCCAGTCACGGTCGTAGGCCTCGGCTCGAACCTGATCGTGCGCGATGGCGGCGTTGCGGGGGTGGTGGTCCGGCTCGGCCGTGGCTTCAGTGAGGTCACGATCGAGGGCACGCGCGTGCGTGCCGGCGCCGCGGTGCCGGACATGAAGGTCGCACGCGCCGCACAGGAGGCGGGCCTCTCGGGCCTCGCCTTCCTGCGCGGCATTCCGGGCGCGATCGGCGGGGCGCTGCGCATGAACGGCGGCGCCTATGGGCGCGAGACCAAGGATGCGCTGATCGAAGCGCGCGGCGTCGACCGGCGCGGCACCGTGCGTGTCTTCAGCAACGCCGACATGCACTATACCTATCGCCACTGCGGCGCGCCCGACGACATCATCTTCACCGAGGCGCTGTTTAACGGCACGCCCGGCGACCCGACCGCGATCGCGGCCGAGATGGACAAGATCACCCAATCACGCGAGGCGACCCAGCCGATCAAGAGCCGCACCGGTGGCTCGACTTTCAAGAACCCGCCGGGCCGGAAGGCCTGGCAGCTGATCGACGCCGCCGGCTGTCGCGGGCTCAAGGTCGGCGATGCCCAGGTGTCGGAGATGCATTGCAACTTCCTGATCAATCTCGGCGCCGCCACCGCGGCCGAGATCGAGACGTTGGGCGAGACCGTGCGCCAGCGCGTGCAGGAGACGTCCGGCATCGCGCTCGACTGGGAGATCAAGCGTATTGGCGTAGTAGGTTAGAATTATTGGCGTGGCGCATGTCCTTATCGGCGAACCGGTGCTCACTTCGCCGGGACATGCGCTAACCGGCGGAGACCGGAGGGCGGGGTGGATAGGGACATTCTGGTCGTCGGCGGCGGCATCGGCGGGCTCACGGCCGCGCTCGCGCTCGCGCGGCATGGCTACAAGGTGCGCGTCATCGAGGAAGCGTCCGAGTTCGGCGCCATCGGCTACGGCATCCAGCTCGGCCCCAACGTGTTTCACATGTTCGAGCGGTTGGGGTTGAGTGAAGCGGTGCTGCGCGTGTCGGTCATTCCGCGCGCGGTGGTGATGCTCGATGCGCTCGACGGCGCGGAGGTGGCGTGCATTCCGACCGGCGAGAGTTTCCGGGCGCGCTTCAAGCATCCTTATGTTGTGCTTCACCGCATCGATCTGCATCATGTGCTGCTCGATGCCTGCAAGGCGATGCCGTCGATCGAGCTGATGGCCTCGACCGCGGCGGCAAGCTTCGAGGACTTGGGCGAGCGCGTGCGCGTGCGCAGCAAGGACGGCCGCGCATTCGAGGCGGCGGCGGTGATCGGCGCCGACGGGCTCGGCTCGGCGGTCCGCACGCAGATGTTCGAGGAAGGCGCGCCGCGCTTCATCGGCTACGTCGCCCATCGCACCATCGTGCCGATGGAGCATGTGCCGGCCGGTGTGCGGCGCGACGACGTCGTGCTCTGGGGTGGGCCTGGATTCCACATCGTGCACTATCCGCTGCGCCAGAAGACCGTGTTCAACATCGTGGCGGTGTTTCGCACCTCGACCTATGCGGAGAAGGGCGATCTTGCGGGCCACCGCGCAGAGATCGAGAAGACCTATCGGGATGCCCAACCGGCGATGAAATCGTTGTTGGCGATGATGGACCTGGAGCGCCGCTGGGCGATCTCCGACCGCGATCCGATCCGCCGTTGGCACCGCGGTCGCGTGGTGCTGCTCGGCGATGCCGCGCATCCGACTTTGCAGTCGCTGGCGCAGGGCGCCTGCATGGCGATCGAGGACGGCGTGTGCCTGGCCGAGCTCATGCATGCGGCTGGCGGCGATTTCGCCGCGGCGTTCCGGCAGTATGAGTCCGCGCGCCTGTTGCGCACCGCGCGGGTGCAGCT
>Ga0209797_10000202_pt1 | contig 28074 bp, 14 predicted proteins | sample DOMMetBare3Fresh_2_FD_187472 | JGI IMG/M metagenome (GOLD analysis project Ga0209797, IMG submission 187472) | Wetland sediment microbial communities from St. Louis River estuary, USA, under dissolved organic matter induced mercury methylation -... | ecosystem: Environmental > Aquatic >... | reverse complement strand
GGCGCAGGGGCTCGAGGTCGAACAGCCCCGAGATGGATTGCGCCCCTGCCACCAGGCGCGCCGGCAGGTCGGCGCCGAGGTCCTTCCAGCGGCAGCTCAGCATCATCGCCGCCAGATGTCCGCCCGCCGAGTGCCCGGCGACCACGATCCGCGACGGACTGCCGCCGAACTCGGCCGCGTGGCGCCAGGTCCAGGCCAGCGCCTGCGCGACCTGCAGCGCGATCTGCTCGATCGTCACCGTAGGACAGAGCCCGTAGTTGGGCACCACCACCATGGCCCCGGCCTGCACGAAGGCCGGCGCGACGAAGGAGTGGTCGGCCTTGTCCAGCGAACGCCAGTAGCCGCCATGGATGAACACCAGCACCGGCGAATCCGGTCGCTGGGCGGGGAACACGTCGAGCCGCTCGGCCGGCGAGTGGCCATAGGGCAGGTCGAGCCGATGGGTCAGGCCAACGCGCGCCAGCGCCGAGGCCTCGGCCCATCGGGAAAAGATCCGCGCATGGTCAGGCACGCGGGCGCGGTTGTTGTATTCGGTGTCGTGCCAGGCGGCGTCGCGTGCAACCATCGTCGGTTCTCCAGCAATCCAGGTGGCGCGCATTGTCCAGCCTCGCCCAGCCGTCCCCGATGACGTCGCGCAGACGCAGCTGGTAGAATTTAGGGGGTTCGGGGACGTAGCTCAGCTGGGAGAGCGTCGCGTTCGCAATGCGAAGGTCGGGAGTTCGATCCTCCTCGTCTCCACCACACATCCTCCAGACGCATCTCGGGCCTGGCTGCTGCCAGGCCCTTCTTGATTGCGGTCGCTGGGCGCGGATGGGCCCATCGCTGCCGTGTCCGAGACTGGCGTCCGCCGGATCACTGCCGACAGGACGCGCGCCGAATCGCGGCGACGAAGCGGAACTTCGCCAGCGCGCGACGGTGCAGGACGGCTTCCGAGCATCCGACATGCGCGTCGGCACGACCTACGCGACCACAAGGCGGATCACCGCGAGGTGGGCACACTCCAGGGCGCCAGCGGCACGGCGCGCGGCTCGAGACCGTCCGAGGTCACAACCTCGGCAACCTTGCGTGCAAGTCATCGGCCGGCAGCCCCAGGGGTCGTTCTCAACGTCCCATGCACCCGCAGATGTTCGCCGACTCGCTTGCGCCGCGCCAAGCGGCGCCGATGTGGGAGCTGCCGGGTCGCGCACCGCAGCACGGTGTGCCCAGGGTCTGGCAGCTGAGCGCCACCCGCGACCCGGGGCATGCTTGGCGCCGCGATCGTGTTCGGCGGCTGTTCGCCCGCTCACCTGAGACGGCCGGCGCGGCTTGACCATTCTCAGCCACGGGTGGGGTGATGCTTGCCCCGCGGCGGCCAGTGTGTTCAGAATCGGGCCCCGATGATCGAAGCGCTTTGTCCGGTGTGCGCGCGGGCCAATGCGGCCGACGCGAAGTTCTGCAACGCCTGCGGCACGCCGCTGCATGCCCGCGGCATGCACGGCAGGCTGCCGATTCGCGCACGCGAGGGCCGCGCGACGCCGCCGGTGCTGACCGAGGCGGTCGAGCCATCCTGCCCCGACCCGTTCGCGCCGACGCGCTCGGATCTCTACGCGCCGACCCAGTCCGAGCCGCTCGCGTCGACCCAGGCCTCTGCGGTCGTCGCCGACGAGTCGGGAGGCAATCTGTTCCTGACCTTGCGCACGGTCGACCCTCCGCCCAAGGCGCCGTCGGCTGCCCAGGACACGAACGCCGCCGCTGGGCTCGTGCTGATTCGCTCCGACCCCGATCCGGCAACCGACTCGAAGGCCCCCGATCCGACCCGCTCGTCGCGGGCCGCCAAAGCCGCTCGCCGCGCCCTGGTTCGCCGGGAGATGCTGGCCAGCCATCCGCGCCCGCTGTCGACCGGTCCCGAAGCCACCGACTTGCTGGTGTTCGACCGCAACGAGGACTCCAGGCGGCAGCTCGCCGAACTGCTCGAAGGCTTCGGCTTTTCCGTCTACGCGGTGCGTGACTTGAGCCAGGCCGACGCGATGCTCGGCACCCACCGCTTTGCGGCGGTGTTTCTCGACATCGTGCTCGACGGCAACCTCGACAGCGCGCCTGCGCTGCTGTGCCGACGGGCCAAGCAGTTGCCGCGCGGCCAATCCGGCCGCGCCCCGGCCCTGTTAGTCATCACCGACAAGGCGCGCTCCGTCGACCGGGTGCGTGCCAGCCTCGCCGGGGCCGATTGCGTGCTTCAAAAGCCACTCGCGCGCGGCGAGGTCGTTCGCGCCCTCGAAGACGCCGGCGTGGCGTTGCCGCAGGACCCGCGGCACCTCTGATCACACCCCCTGGCCCAACTTGGCCGGCGAGCGCCCCAGCCGCCTCGACCGCCGCCGACCGACGGGTTGAGTCGCGCTGAGGGCAGGTGCCTGCACTCCCAGGCGACAGGACGCACCGGTGGGTCGCGCTGCTTGAGTCTGCGCCGAGCAAGGGAACGGAAGGGCAGCGGACGAGACAACTTGCCTGTCGTCGATCTATGGACCCACATCATCAAGGACGGTCTCTCCGGCCGTCGATTTTCCACGTCCGACAGTCGGCAGCGGCTGACCTTGGCGACCCTTCCTTCTCGGCCGGGCAGGCAACGTCACAGGGTTCATCGCGAGCGGCGGCAGCCGTGGCGTGACTGGCCGTTCGCCCGGGGCACTTGGTCGGCCGGACCCGACCGAGGCCGTGTGGAGACGCATTGCCGTCGCGATTTGGGTGGTCGTTCACCCTTCTCCGAGTGGCCATCGTCGATCCTGGGTGATCTGATGCGTCGAGTTGTCAGGGCTCCGCGGTTTCGGCGCGCTCTCGCACAGCCTCGACCCACTGCGACCTACAGTGATCGCCACCCACTCGCTGCAAAGCAACCGCTCATCCGTCCGACGGGGCGAGGCGCAAGGCACTGGGCGCCACCTGCTGTCGATGTCGCTGATCTGACCGCCGCCCATGTGGCCTGGTGGCCGGCGAATCTGATGCGCTGGCGCCTATGATCATGCTGGCTCGGCACGATGCCAGCATGCCAGACTTGCCGGTTCCCGACACCACCCCTCCATCGCTGACGGCACATCGAGCGTCACTTCTTCAACCACAGGATCGCCATGCTATTTGAACCCTTCCAAGCACGCTCGCTGCAACTCAGCAATCGCACCGTCATGGCTCCCATGACGCGCAGCCGGGCCGTCGATGCCAACACGCCCAACGCATTGATGGCCCAGTACTACGGCCAGCGCGCTTCGGCGGGCCTGATCATCACCGAGGGCACGTCGCCGTCGCCCAATGGACTCGGCTACGCGCGCATCCCGGGGCTGTTCAACGGCGCGCAGGTGCGTGGGTGGAGGATGATCACGGACGCGGTTCACGACAAGGGCGGGAAGATCGTCGTGCAACTCATGCATACCGGGCGCGTGACCCATGTCGCGAACCTGCCGGCAGCTGCTGAAGTTCTGGGCCCGATGGCTCAGGCCTGCCCAGGCGAGATGTACACCGACTCGCAAGGCATGCAGCCGCACAGCACGCCGCGCGCCATGACCCAAGCCGACATTGCCCGCGCGGTTGGCGAGTACGCACAGGCGGCGCGCCTGGCCATCGAGGCCGGATTCGATGGCATCGAACTACATGCCGCGAACGGCTATCTGATCGAACAGTTCCTCAATGCCAACGTGAACCAGCGCACCGACGCCTACGGAGTCGGCATCGCAGGCCGCAACCGTTTCGCGATTGAGGTCGCCCGCGCTGCGGCGGAGGCCATCGGTGCCAACCGCGTCGGCATCCGGCTCTCGCCTCATGGCGTGTTCAACGGCACGGGCGCTTTCGCGGAGGTTGATGCCCAGTACTTGGCGCTGGCCCGCGAGCTCTCGGCGTTGGGGCTGCTGTATCTCCACGTCCTGGATCACTCCGCGATGGGTGCGCCACCGGTCCCAGCCCAACTGAAGCTCCAGTTGCGCCGCAGCTTCGAGGGGCCGTTCATACTGGCGGGAGGATTCGATCGCGCCAGCGCGGAGCGCGCCCTCACCGAGCGCCAAGCCGACCTCATCGCGTTCGCCCGTTCGTTCCTCGCCAACCCCGACCTCGTGCAGCGCATGCGGGCGAACGCGCCACTGAATGCGCCCGACATGGCAACGTTCTACACACCAGGCCCGAAGGGCTACACGGACTATCCGACGCTTGCATCCTGATTGGCCGAGTCGATGGCTCGACGAGTCACTGCGACCCTGGCTCGTCCGGTGGCCGCGGTACACGGCGGACACCAAAGCCGCCGTTCACCAACGGCAGTCGATGCCTGGACGAGCGCACAACGTGCGACCGTTCCAGGACGCCCAGTTTGTCCGTCAGTCATTGGTCGTCGAATTCCGACTTCCTTCCGGTCACAGTCGACCCTCACCTGTCATTCCGCACACCCGATGGCCTGCCGCAAAGCTGCCCCTCGGATGGCCGCGAGCGCAAACGGCTGAGCATGCCGGCAGCCTTTCGTTCATCGCCTGACCGTTGTCGATCGCTGGCCTTCGTTCGGGTCGAGTGTGAACTCCGCGCGGCCGGTCAGGGCTTGCGCTGCTGGGCCTGGTCGAAGGCCAGGCCGCTCGAGGCTTCACCGCGGCCGTTGCGCTTGCGCCTGCCAAGCCAGGTGGTGGTCGAGCCGTCGGTCCAGCGCGACTGCTGGTAGCTGCGCGTCACCACCGCGCCGCCGCGAAGCAACTCCTCCTCGCGGATCAGGTTCGGCTGCTCGACGGGCGAGCGCTCCAGCACGCCGCCGCGCGGCAGCACCACCTGATGGCCGAGGATGGCGGTGCCATCACCGTCGAGCGCTGGCTCCAGCGCCGGGACGCGCGGCATCGCGCCCTGCAGGAAGGCGCTGGCCGTCACCTGGCCGGCCAGACGCACCGCCACCAGCGGGATCCAGTTCTCGGGCACCGTGCCCATCAGCTGGTAGCGCAACAGCACCTCGGCCGGCACGTTGGGCACTTCGGCCAGCACCGGGTAGGCCCCGCGGATCTGCTCGCGCAGCTGCCGTGCCGCGGCGCGTGCGTCGCGGCTGCCGCCCAGCGGATCGGGGATCGTCGACTCCACGGCCCAGACGAGATTGGCCATCTCGTCGCGCAGGAACACCACTTCGTCGATCGGCGATGCCTCCTGCGTCGCGGCCAGGCCGGGCGCCAGGAACAGGCGCGGATCGATCTGGCCCGGCGCGCCGTCGCGCGACAGCGTCCACATTCCCCACTGCCCGGCCAGGCCGAGCGCGCCGTGCCGCGTCGCCGTCGGCTCGACCAGGGTGTTGAGTCCGAAATTGTCGGTGACGACGATGCCGCGCAAGTCCACCAGCGCACCGGTGCGCACGCGCAGTGGCACGATGAACCAGTCGTTCGACGTGGCGAGCGCGAAGTTCGCGAGCAGCAGCTTGACGATGTCGGTCTTGCTCGCGGTGGTGAGGCCAAAGCCGACTTGGCTGTCTTCGAACTCCCAGAAGCGCGGCGCCGGCGCGCCTGCGAAGCGGGCCGGCGTCGGCACGAAGGACGCGGTGCGCTGCTCGAGGACCGCGGCCCCAGGCACGACCTTCGGCTGGCTGGCGTCGAAGGCATACCAATCGAGGTGGCCGCCGGCGTACTCGTGGGCCACCAGCGTGGTGGCGCGCTGCGCGCCATCGGGCACGGCGAGCGAGAAGTCATGCTCGAGCCGATCGGGCACCCAGGCTTCGGTGTCGGACGGCGCCGGCTGGCTGACGAAGCGCTCGCCGAACATCGCGATCAGCTCGTCGGCCAGCGCATCGAGCGCGGGCTCGTCGCCGGCCACCGGCACGCCGCGCGCGGCGAACGCGTCCGATGGCGCCTGGCCCGCGGCGCGAGCTGATCGGGCGGCGGCCAGTACCGCGGCACCGTCGATCGCACGGCCACCGGCGGCCAGGCGCAACGCCAACTCGCGCCGGTGGGTGGCCAGCTGCAGCGCCGCCAGGTCGCGCGTTCCGACGCCGGGCGGCGCCACACCGAAGCGCGCGATGAATTCATCGCCGAGCGCCGATATCACGCCAAACTGTTGCGCAAGCATCGAGCGCCAGCGCTGGCCGATGTGCAGCGACATCATCAGGTCGGGCTCGATTGCCGCGCGCTCGACCAGCGGCTCGAGCGGCCTGGTCCCGTCGTAGGGTTGCGCCGGGCCGTTGCCCAGCGCCAGCGAGCCGACCCGTGCCACCTGCGCCGCCAGCTTGGCGCGGATCGGCGTTCCTGCATCGTCGCCGGTCAGCTCGCCGAACTGCCATTGCCTGGCCAGCATCCACAGCGGATCGCGCACCTCGGCGCGCACGGAGCGCGTCAGATCGTCCGAGCGCGGTCGACCCTCCAGCCGGTTCCAGTGCACGACGGCGGGCAACCGGAACAGCGCCGACAGCTTCGGGTTGATCAAGGTGTCGCTGACGGCGACCCGCGCCGCGAGCTGGGAGATGTTCAGGTCGGACATGGTGGCGACCTCAGGTCCTGCTCCAGACCTTGGCCTGGCTGGTGGCGATCTCGGTGGAGGCGAGCATGAACAGGCTGGTCGAGACGGTGACCGGCGCCGCCGACTCGGCCATCATCGTGGCCGGCAGCACCGTGTCGAGTGTCGTCTTGCGCAACTCGTCGGGGCCCACCGCGCGCAGCCGCGCGAGATCGAACGCCTGCTCCACGCAGCCCACCAGCTCGCGCCATTGCCAGCGCCCGTTGTTGTTGAACGCGCGCGCCGACACCGCCAGCAGCAGCGCCTGCGGCGGCTCGGCGTTCGGCGCGTCGTAGTTGAACGCGATGCCGGTGGTCTCGCTGGCCCGCGGCAGCAGCTCGGTCCATTCGTCGATCACCAGGCCGACCAGCGGCTGTGCCAGGTCGAGCGGCTGCGCCGGCTGCAGGGCGATCGCGATGCGGTCGTCGTTCCAGTCCTCGAAGGCGGGCGGCGGCACGGCGATCCAGCTCTTGGCGCTGGCCGGCCATTGCAGCACCACCAGGTCGTCCAACGGCGTGGCGGCGGCCGATGCCAGCACGCGCGCATGCTGCAAGCGCTCGGCGCCGGGGCGCACCAGGGACGCGGTGAACAGCCAATCCTCGACGCGCTGCGAATCCGGCACGCCGGGCGGCAGTGCGGCGCTGCTCAAATCCTCGGCCATCTGGATCGCGGGCAGCAGCGGCAGGGTGGTGCCGAGCAGGGTCTTGGCGGCCTCGTTGCAGGCAGGCAGCAGATCGGACGCCAGCGCCTCGGGCGTCGACTGCGCCTGGGCGGCATCGATGCGCGCCTGCAGTGCAATCTGCACCCGCGTGGCCTGCTTGCGCAGTGCACCCAGCCGGTCCGGATCACGGGTGAGGCCGGGCACCGCCTCGGACATGCCGAAGGCCGCGGCCTGGAGCAGCAGGGCTTCGATCTCGGCCTCGGTGTGGGCGGGAACGATGGCGGCCAGCGCATCGGACGCCGCCTGCGCAGCGAGCATCAGGCTGGCCGGGTTCAGCTCCGGCCCGCCGGCATGGGTGCCGAGCACCGCGAAGCGCAGCGCCTCGGCGTCGATCGAGTCGAGCGCCGTGCGCGAGGCCGATGCGTCGTGCAGCATCTTCGGTGCCAGCAGGTCGCGCCGCGTGGCCGAGCGCGCCTGCGCAAGCAGGCGGCGCAGTTGCGCGGCCAGCGGCATCAGCTCGCCCACCGCGCGTTGACCCGCAGGCGCCGGCGCGAAGAGCTGCAGCTCGATGCGCGCGGGCTCGACGCCCGGGTTCGCCGCCTCGAACAGCGGCCGCGCCAGCAGGTCGGCGCGCTGTGCGAGTTCGGTGCCCTGCGCATCGTCGAGCAGGAACAGCACGTCGATCGCGGCCAGCCCGAGCTGGTCGAGCGTGACCGTGAAGCTGGCCAGCGGCGGCGTCGCGCTGACCTGCAGCGCCATGTCGTAGGCCGCGGGTGTCGACGCATCGCTGCGGTAGGCGATCACGCATTGCAACCGGGCCAGCGGGCCGAACAGCGTGGCCAGCCAGGCGTCGAGCGCGGGCGCGAGCCGGGCGCGCGGCGTGTCGGCACCGCCGGCGCGCGCCGCAGGGTCGAAGGCCAGCAGCACGCGATGCGTCACCGTGGTGCCGGTGCGCGGCGTGTCGACGACGTCGAATCGATCGGGCACATGGGTGAACTCGCCGGCGGAGGTCACCGCCGCCCCGGCACGCGCGAAGTTGCCCTGCGCGGCCTGGTGCACGCTCTCGGCCAGCATCAGGTCGGCGCAGGCGTCGAGCAACTCGGCCAGCGCGCCGGCGAGCGCCGTGACCACCGGCGTGGCCGCGGCGCTCAGGCCGGGATTCATCGCCGCCAGCGCGGTCGCGAGCTTGCCATCGCGCAGCGCCTGCACCAGCGCCAGCCCGTTGACCACGTCGTGCGCAGCGATCGCTTCCGTCGGATCGGCGGGCTGGGTCTCGGCCGGACGCGGCATCGGGAACGCGAAGCGCAGCGCGGGCAGGAACTGCTGCAGCGCCGGATCCGCTTCGCGCAGCCCGCGCTCGAAGCGGTAGCCGAGCAGGGCCGCCGGCAACTGACCGTTGCGGATGCCCTCGATCATCCACAGCGCGTCACGGGTGCGCGACGACGACAGGTTGATGTTGAAGGCCGAGGTGCCGGGCTCGCTGACCGAGCCGCTGCGCAGGATCGCGGCCGTGACGGCGTGGTTCAGCGATGGCGCATGGATGAAGCCGAAGTTTTCGGCGTCGCGGGTCACGACGCCACCGTTCCTTGGCGTTAGCTCCGGTGCCAGATCGGCCACCGGCACGCCGGGCGGATCGGCCTCGAGGCCTTCGACGATGCCGTAGGCGCCGAGGTACAGGCCGCGCGAGGCGCCCTCGAGCGGGCGCAGGTTGAGGTCGTAGCGCAGCGGGGCGTTGTCGTCGCGGCGGGCGTGCAGCGGGTGGATCGCGTCCGGCTCGGCTTGCGGGTTGTTCAGCAGCCGGTGCCCGAGCAGGCGTTGGTATACCCAGCCGGTGAGCCAGGCGTCGAGGCGGTAGCTGCACAGATCCAGGTGCTCGGCGAACAGGCGCTCGAGCCTTGCAGTGGGCAGGTCGGCCAGTTGGGTCAGCGCGCGCTGAACTTCGTCAATGTCGCCGAGGTAGTCGCGCGCCCAGGGCAGCAGCGCGGCGAACTCGTCGCGGCGCTGGATCAGCGCCAGCGGCGTGAGGCCGATGTTGACGAACGGCAGCTCGATCTGCACCGCGCCGTCGCGTTCGAGCAGGTCCCAATAGGTGGTGTCCAGGGTGAAGCCGACGTTGACCTTTTCCTTCTCGCGGAACGCGCGCCACGGCGTGCCGCCGGCGCGGTGCACCAGGCGCATCGCAGTCAGCGCGTGCTCATAGAGATAACTGTGGCGCAGCAGCAGGTACAGCAGCGCCGTCATCGGCTTGCCGTCGCCGCGCGCGATGCCGCGCCGCACGGCATCGAAATCAAGCGTCGCCAGCGCCGCGATGTAGTTCGGGTAGGCATCGCCGATCACCCGCGATTCGGACAGCGGCAGATTGTCGATCACGTCGCCCGGCAGCAGCGGCGACAGCACGCCATCGAAGGTGTTGACCTCGGCGACGATGCGCCGCCACAGGCCGCCGAAGTGCGACAGATCGAAGACCCGCGGCCGCGCGCCGAACAGGCCCGCGAACTGGGCGTTGAACATGTCCCAGCGCGTTGTCAGCAGCTTGTCGTACTTGGGTATTTCGATCTTGGCGGTCGCCTCGTCCTTGAAGTCGACGTAGTGCTTCAGGTAGTCGCTACCGACCAGCCGGCTGGCACGGTATTCCACCGTGCTGGCCTGAAGCGACAGCACCTCGGCGATGCGCCCAGCCGCCACCGTGGCCACCTGGCTGCGCGCGAGCTCGCGCCAAATGGGCGCCAGCACCTGCAGCTTGTCGTGCAGCGCGGCCATGAACTCGTCGACGAAATCGTCGCGCCACGGCGCGATGCCCGGGGTCATCGGGCCCAGCATGTCGGCCGACACCGGCAGCACGCCATAGGGCTGGTTGCCGACGCGGATGGCCGGCAGCGGGCCGCGGCCGAAGACGAAGGTGGTGAAGAAGAACCGCGACTTCAAGAGCAGCCGCTCGGCTGCGGTGCCGGGGTCGGGGTCGGCCAGGATGTCCGGGCCCTCGAACAGCGGCGCCAGCATCTGTTGTGCGTAGTAGCCGAGCGTGCCGGACCACAGCGCGCGCTTCATCGCGATGGCCTCGCTGCCGTCGCGCAGGCCGGCGAAGGGCACGCGGGCGAAGGCATTGCCGTCCAAGCCCAAGGCGCGTGCAAGTCGCAGGCCGTCGGGCTCGTCGTCGTAGAGCGTCTTCGCGGGCGGCGGATCGAAGCGGCCGGGGCCACCGAGCAGTGCGTCCACCGCATCGGCGTCGAGCGCGGTGCGCACATCCCCTTCATGCGTGATGTTGGTCGGCGTGCCCTGCGGCACGAACTCGAAGCCCTCGGTGAAGCGGTGGTCGTCGATCAGGCGCGCGAGCAGGTCGGCCGAGGATATGGAATCGCTCGCCAGCCGCACGCCGAGCACCACGATACGCTCGATGCGGCGCGGGTTGCCGAGCCGCTGCAACGGGATCCGCACCGCCATGCCGACGCGCACCGCGGCGTCGAAGTCGTATTGCCAGGCCAACTCGGGCGGCACCTCGTAGTCACCGGCATCGTCGGCCGGGCGGGTGAAGCCGCCGGCCTGCTGCGTGGGGTCGAACCCGGCCTCCAGTCCATCGGGGATCGGCTCGCCGACCAACTCGTCGCCGAGCAGCAGGCCGCCCTGACCGATGCAGCGGAAGACCAGGCGTTCCGGGAGAGTCCAGATCGCGGCCTGGCGCGGTGTGCCCGCTGCCGCGGCGTTGCCGGGGTCGGTCGCCGCGCGGATGTAGCTGGCGCGCGGCGCGCCGTAGGTGGCGAACATGCCGCGCCAGAGTTCGATGCGCGACAGCGTCGTGTCGTCCGGCTTGTCCACCGGCGCCGCCCAATAGGCGTCGCCTGCGGCGCGCTCGGCGGCGGCGAGCTGCGGGTCGTGCGTCTGCACCGAGAAGTCGTCCGGGTAGACGCGGATCAGCAGCACGCGGCCGTCCTGGCCGCCATCGGCAAAGCGGGTCTGCACGCGCAGCGGCGCCAGCAGGATCGGCAACTCGCCTTCCAGCTGGTCGACGAACTGCTGCGGCTGCAGCTCCAGCGCCGGGCCGCCGATCTCGCGCTGGCGCAGCGCATCGGCCGCCTTGCGCAGCGCTCCGATCTGCTGGCGCAGCGCGTCCGCCGACTGCGCATCCTGCTCGTTGGCGGCCTGACGATCGAGCGCGACCACCTGCCCGAGGATGTCGAGGCGCTTACTGCGGATGCGGCCAAGCAGGGCTTGAATTTCCTGCAGCGTGCTCATGATTTGCCCAACATGTCATTGGCATGGAAGTACATGCGAAACGGCATCTGCAGCAGGATCGTCGCCAGGTCGGCGGCGCCGACGCTGGTGTCGCCGCGCGGCCAGCGCGCCTTGACGGCTGGCGAATCGATGCTCAGGTCCTTGGGTGCGACCAGGCCGCCGAGCGCCAAGGGCCCCAATAACTTGAAATCGGCGCGGTTCTTGACCAGGTGACCCCAGCTCAGATCGTTGACTGCGGTCACGGCCGGCAACGGCGTGTCGGCAAAGCTGTCGGGCGGATCGTCGAGGCCGAAGCGCGGCTCGCCGAAACGCTGCGCGAGCACGAAGTACCAGCCGGGCTTGTGCAGCGGATCGGCGGCGTCGCCGCGCGCCTCGTCGGGATCGAGATCGAAGCCGAAGCACTGGATGTCGGGCTCGAACTGGGCCGACAGGATCGGGTCCTTGCGCGTGGCCTGCGTCTCGGCGACGGCGCGGCGCGTATAGGCCTCGAAGGCCTCGAACTCCTTCGTCTGCCGCGGTTTCGGGTAGGCCGCCGCGCGCACCGCGTAGACCTCGGTGTTCGGATAGCGGCGGAACACGTCGCCGCGCACCACCAGCACCACGTTCGACGTGATCACGCGGCCCGCCGGCCGGTTGCCGCCGAGCGGCGTGAGTTGGCCGTTGAGCTTCCAGCCGTGGATCGGCTCGATGTCGTTGAACGCCGGCAGGATGCGGCGCTGGGCATCGAGCGCGCCGGGCACGCCGCGCAGATCCCAGAACTGCGCGAAGTAGGTGCCGCGCTGGTCGGTGGGGTAGCCGCGCCACATCAGTTCGCGAGCCATCTCGACGTTGAGGCCGACCATGAAGCTCTCGACGAAGCGCCAGTTGCACTCGAGCAGCGTGATCGAGTTGTTGGCCAGTGATGCCAGGTTCGGCACCACATGGTCTTGCGCGATGCGCTTGAGGTGCTGGTAGCTGGCATCGTCGTAGCGCGGGTGCGCCATGATCGGCTCGAGCGGATCGTAGGCGGCGTGCTTCAGCGCATCGGGCACGCGGAACAGCGCCGAGATGCGCTCGCGCACCGTGAGCGCCGGGCGCAGCGCAGTGCGCACCTGCGTGGCGACCTTCGGCACCTCAAGCACCGGGCGCGGCGGGGCGACCTCGATCGGCATCGCCAGCAGTTCGGTGGCGTTCAGCGCGGCCTGGCGGAAGTTCCACGCGGCCGATGAATAGGCGCGCTGCTCGGGGGCGGGCGCCAGATCCTCGGGGCGGGGCACGAACGGGTCGCCCAGGCCGTCGAGACTCGGCACCCAGTCGGGGCGCGCGGGCACCGCGGCGATGGTCCGCGGCACCATGTCCTGCGGCGACAGCGCCGAGCCCTTCGTGCCGCGCGCCAGCAGCGCCTCGAGGAAGTCGGCGATCTCGCCCAGCACCGGATGGCGGGCGCTGAGCGCTCGCAGCAGTTCGACGATGCGCCGGATCAGCGGCGCGAGTTCGTCGAAATCGTCGCCCAGGCGCAGCGAGCGATCGGCGCCGAGCGCGGCCGGCTGGTGCGTCAACGACAGGCGTTGCTCGGGCGCGTTCCACGCCGGCGCGAGCTCGACGGCGCGCGTGGCCACGTTGGCGATCAGCTGCGTCAGCGGCGCGCCGCTGCGCGTTCCCAGGCGCTTGGCGATCACGCCGCCGGGGCGCAGCAGCCGGCGCAGCGCGGGGGCCAGCGTGGCTTGTGGCAGCGCGCTCGCACTCACGGTGGCACGCAGGGTGCGCTGCGGCACGCCGGCCGCCGCCACGCTCGCATCGACGATGCGCGCATGGGTCGCGCTGGTCACCGCCAGCAGCGCGGGCGCGGCGAGCGGCGCCAGGTGCTTGGCCTCGGCCATCGTCAGCATCTCGGCCATGAACTGTGCGCGCGAACGCGTCCGATTGGCCATGAACAGCTCGCCGTACTGGGCCCAGGCTCGGGCTGCGAAATCTTCCTGATTCTTCTGCACGACGAGGGTGCCGAACGCCGCCGCCACGCGTTGCCGCGGATCGAGGTTGAGCTGCTCGAGCCAGCGCGCGCCGGCGCGTGTCGGGTCGAGGGTGTCGATGTTGGCGTGCCAGCGGCCGTACGACGGCGGCAGGATGATCGGCAGCTTGGTGCCCGGCGGCAGGCGCGGATCGCTGGCATCGAGCTTGTTGCCGGGGCCGAGCGTCCAGTCCTCGCCGATGCCGATGAACCCGGCGAGCCAGGACTGGAAGCCCGCCTTCGAACCTGGCTCCCACGCGCTGGGCTGCGCCTTGGGCACTTGCAGCGCCCCTTCCAGATCGAGCAAGGGCTGCGGCGGCTCGTGGTCGTTGGCGATCGGCGGCGTGGCGACGGCGGGCAGAGGCCGCGACACGTCCATCGGCCGTCGCCCGACCAGCGGCGATGCCGGCATCGGCAACAGTCGCCGCACGAGTTTCTCGAAGTCGCCGTCGTCGCCGGTGCGGAAGTCCCAGTCGAAGTAGATCGGCAACTGCACCGCGCCGGCCGCACCCCAGGCCAGCGGACCCGGCCCGGGATTCGCACCGCGCAGCCCGGCGACGCGGCCGGCCTCGAAGGTGGGCACGAGGAAGGCGCGGTAGCCGGTGTTGGATTTCAGCTTGCGTGCCGCCAGCAGGCGTGCGCAGCCGGCTGCCGGGTTGTTGGCAAGCAGCGCCGCGGTGGCCCTGGGGTCGGCCGGACTGGCGGTCTCGGCATTGAGCGCGGTGTGCGCCCAGGCCCATGCCTCGGCAGCCGGCGGCAGCAAGTCGGCGCGCACGGTGAGCGCGCGGGCAAAGCCCTCGCCCTGGTCGGCCACGGCGTATTCGCCGTCGGCCAGGGCGACCAGCGCCAGCCACGGCAGCAGGCGCTCGCCATTGGGTTTTTGCGGGGCGTAGCGCCAGGGCAGGTCTTCGTCGAAGAACTCCACCGCGGCCAGGTAGTTGGGCTCGAAGTCGTTGGTGAAGGGGCGCGGATCGGTGCGCACGATGGCGCGCGCGTCCAGCCCGATGATGTCGCCGGGGCCTATCAGCCGCACCTTCCGGCCCGGCTGCACCTGTTCCACAGCACCGAACTTTGCGGTGAGCACCACCTCGATCTCGCCGCGCATGTCGGGCGCGGTGGTATCGATCGCGGTGGCCAGCCCGGTGCGGTACCAGGACAGGAAGGTGTAGTGGGCGTTAGACATCGGACACCCTACGGGCTTCGCCCGGTCCCGCCGAGCGGGAATGAGCCCTCGGCATAGCCTGCGGGCTCATGCGGCCACCAACTCCGCTTGGCTGACAACGATCAGGCGCCCGGCCAACCCTGGCTGCTGCCTGACCATCGCGTCCAGCGCTTGCGTCGCGCCGCTGTGCGTGCCGAGCGTGGCGGCGGCCTCGAAGCTGTCGGCATGCACCACGGCAAAGCCTTCCTTGCCGGCGCGGATCTGCAACGGCGTGGGCAGCGCATCGACGCGCTGCTGGTACAGCTCGGAGCGCGCCAGCGCACTGCCGCCGAGCGCGACCTTTGCCGCATCGCGGGCGATGAAATCGACACGCCGCATGCGCTGGGGCAACTCCATGTCCTGGGCGGCCGCGTCGCGCACGCCGCTCTCGTAGCCGAAGTCGCGCGAGATCGCGCGCGAGAACGCCACCAACGCCTTGGCATCGGCGCGCAGGCCGCTCTTGTGCAGCTCGAAGGCCGGCGCCGACAGGCGCTGGTCGTCGGAGAGGGCGAGGAACTGCGCCGGTGCGAACTCGGTCTGCAGCGCTTGGACGGCCAGCGGGCCGCCCGCGGTGAGCGACACCAGGTCGAACACCTTGTCGACCGCCGGCCGCGCGGCGCCGAAGCGCTCGAGCTGCAGCTGCAGCGGGATGGCGCGCTGGTCGAAGGCGATCGTCGCCGACGGATGCGCGAGCACCTCCTTGTCGCCCAGCTTAAGCTTGGGCGTCAGCTGTACCAGCAGCGCATTCTGGTCGGGCAGCGTGGCGCTCCAGTTGCGCGGCTCGCGAATCTGCGTGCGCAGCGCGTCGCCCACGTCCACATCGGGCAGCGCGGCCGGCGTGCTGGGGCCGAATTGCTCGTGCACCGGGATGCGCACGCGCTTGAAGATGACCTTGAAGCTGGCCTCGCCATCGATGCGCCAGGGCGACGGGCCGTCCAGCTGCAGGTCGAGCCCGACCGCGAAGATCTCCTCGCCGAAGGCGATCACCGCCACCGAGGCGCCGAAGCCGGCGGTGAAATGGAACGGCGCCAACTGCGCGATCAGGTCGTAGCCGAGGTGGCCACGGATGCCGAAGCCGGCGGCGGCGGCGTAGAGCTCGATGCCGGCGCCATGCTGGATGGTGTTCGACGTCGCGGCGTAGTACGACTCCATGCGCAGCCGCGGGTTGTCGGTGGTGGGCAGCAGGTTGATCGCCACGCGCTTCATCGGCGAGATCTGCAGATCGGCGGCGGCCACGTACTTCGGGTGGAAGCCCCCGACCGCGACGGCGAACGTGGCGCCGGCGCCCCAGCGCAGCCGCGCGGCCATGTCGCCTTCCATCGTGTACTGCACGATGCGCGAATCGAACAGGCTGGCGTCGAAGCGGATGAAGCGCTGGCCGAAATCGATGCTGCCGACGAAATTGACCTGGATCTTGACGATGGCGATGTCGATGCCCGGCGGCACCAGCACGCGCAGCACGCCGACGATCGCGATCTTGGGCTCGGGCACCTCGACGATCACGCCGAGCTGCAGCGCGATCATGCCGGCAGGCTTGCCCCAGCCCATCTCGATCATCGGGCCGATGACGAAGTGCCCGTCGGCAGCCGGGAAGACGCGCGCCAGATCGCTGATGATTCGCGGCGCGTCGGCCACCGGGTTGGGCGGGAACAGCAGCGACTGCAGCGCGTTGGTGCGCACCGACTCGGCCAGCGCCTGCAGATCCACCCCGCGGTGCAGGCCGAGCAGGCCACCCACCGCATTGATCGTGAAGCCGAAGCCGATGTCGAGACCGACCGGTCGGAAGTTGGCGGTGATCACCACCAGCAGCGAGAACGAGGGCTTGGTGTTGACGATGCCGATCGCGGTGACGCCCAGTCCGATCAGGTTGAGCGTCAGCAGCCCGGCGTACTGGCCCTTGTCGGGATCGATGCTGAGGAACCCGCCGCCCGAGATCACGCTGGCGAGGTTGAGCGACAGCCCGGCGCCCGAGGGCGGCTTGAAGCGCGGTGCCACGGTGGCGAAGCCGCCGATCGACACCGCCGTTTCGGGCCTGGGCGCGGCGTTGCTGGGGAAGTAGCCCAGCACCTCGAGACCGATGCGCTCGATCGACACCGCGACCAGGCCGGCGAGCGAGCCGGTGAGATCGGCCGTCACGGTGAGCGAGAAATCCGCCCCCGCATCCGCCGGCGACTTCAGGCCCAGGTGCAGCGCATCGAGCGCGACGATCGGCAGCTTGGCCTTCAGCGGCAGCGTCACCTCGAGCGCGGCGCCCCCGGCGAAGCTCAGGCCGCGTGCGCTGTCCCAGTTCAAGCCCAGGTCGAAGGACTGGCTGTCCTGCGCGCCGGGCACCAGCTGCTCGAGCAGGCCGTCGCCATGGGCGCCGACGCGCAGCGACACGCCGCGCATCAGGATATGCGCCGAGAAGCCCTTGCCCGGTTCGGCACCGAAGCTCAGCTCGACGCTGTCGCGGTACAGACCGATGCCGCCGGGGATCGTCAACAGCGGCGCCGTGCCGCCGGGTTCACGGAAGGTCGCGAGGATGCGGCTGTCGGCCATCGCGTTTGCGCGTTACGGCAGGACGCGCACGCGCGGATCGGCGGTGTCCGGCGGCACGCCGGCCGAGATCGCGAAGATCAAGCCCGACGGTGGCTTGGGGATGTTCAGCGAGCCGACGCCGCCGCTCAGGTTCACCGGGTTGGTGAGCATCAGACCGAGACCGTCGCGGTGCAGGCCAACCAGCGCGATCGTCACCTGGCCCAGCGGCGACGGCACTTGCAAGGTGCGGCGTGCGCTGACCTGGCGCGGGTCGCTCAGCTCGGCCTCCGGGCGGCCGACGAAGGTCGATTCCAGCGCCGCCGGGAACGCATCGACCTCGGGACCGAGCGTCAGACCGGCGTCGGCAAGCAGACCCAGCAGCAGCGACACGCCGTCGACCACGGTCTGCGAATCGAAATCGTCGCTGCCCCACCGCAGCACCTCGAGGATCGCCTTGCGCGGATCGGTGACGACCTTGACCAGTTGGCCGATGTCGAACACCCGCACGTTGGCGTCGATCAGCGCCAGGCTCGCGCCACGCGACTTGAACTCGCGGCGCAGGATGCCCAGCAGCAGGAAAGCGCCACCGATCTTCTTGTGCGACTTGGTGACGAACTCGAACACGATGTAGTGCAGCAGCCGCTCGGGCAGCACCCGCGCGATGTCGGCCGCGCTGGCGCCGAGCGCGGCGGCGGTGCTGGCCGGCAGCCGGCCCATCGCCTCGAGCTGCTGCTGGATCGTCTGGCCGATGGTGACCAGGCCGCGCACCGCAGCCACCGGATCGAGGAAGTTGAAGTTCAGGCCCTTCAACTGGTTGGCGATCGTGGCCCAGGCGGCGGCCGCGTCGCGCATCGCGTTGGAGACCGCGCGGCCGGGCAGCGGATCGTCGATGCCCAGATCGGCCAGCAGCTTGATCAGCTCGGGCTGGATCTGCGCCGGTCTGGAAAAGCGATCGCCGAAGTCCACCGCCGCATCGCGCAGGTTCTCCAGGATGCTTTGCAACGTGCTCTTGCCCGCGTCTGCCACATCGCTCCTTCGCACCCGTTCGCGGAGTGGAGCGGCGAGGGTATGCCCAGTCGCTGCCTGCCGCAAAGTGCCAAACGTGGGATGGACAGGGCCCGCCCGAACCTAGGCACGCGTGCTTGAACGAGCCTGGGCCCGTCGAACGTCAGCCGCGCCGCGCCGCCTCGATCGCGGCAATCTCGATCTTGGTCATCTCCATCATCGCCTCGAAGGCGCGTTTCGCAGCCGCGCGATCGGGGTCGGCGAGCGCCGCCGTCAGCGCGCGTGGCGTGATCTGCCACGACAGGCCCCACCGGTCCTTGCACCAGCCGCACGCGCTGGCCTGGCCGCCGTTGCCGATGATCGCGTTCCACAGGCGGTCGGTTTCGGCCTGGTCATCGGTCGCCACCTGGAACGAGAAGGCCTCGTGGTGCCTGAAGGCCGGACCCCCGTTCAGTCCCAGGCACGGGATGCCGATCACGCTGAACTCCACGGTCAGCACATCGCCCTGCTTGCCCGCCGGATAGTCGGCAGGCGCGTGTTGGACCGTGCCGACCGCACTGTCCGGGAAGGTCTCGGCATAGAAGCGCGCGGCATCCAGCGCGGTGCCGTCGTACCAGAGGCAGATCGTGTTCTTGTGCACCATCGCCGTCCTCCCGTTCATGGCAAGCCGAGCTCCGGGCCCGGGCTCCGGGCGCTGATCATGGCGCCGCCCTCAGCTCCGCGCAACACCCAGCAGATCCACCCCGGCCTGCCGCAGCGCGGCATTGAGGGTCGCAAGCTCTCCGGCAACCACGGTGCCGAGTTCGGCCAGCTGGGTGTCGACCTTGGCCAGGGTCTCGTCGCAGACCTCGCGTGCCTGGTGCGTCGGTGCCTCGTCGGCGATGGCGACGACGCTGATGAGGTCGACCAGCGTGTCGTTGAGGCCGGCCGGATGGCGCAGGACGTCGCGCGGCGATTCGCGCTTGACGTCGACCAGCACGCCCTCGACGGCCTCGAGCCGGCGCAGCAGCGCCGTCGCACGATCGCGCAGGGCATGGTCGCCCTCGCCCAGCCGCTGGTCAAGGTCGCGCAGCTGGCGTTCGAGCCGGCGGATGCGGTTGACCGCCTCGTTCAATGCCGAGAGCTTGCCGTACAGGCGATGCAGCAGCGCGAGTTGCTGGTCGAAGGCCGCCTGCGAGGTCTCGAGCCGAGGGTCCTTGACCACCGCGAAACCGGCCTCGAGCCGCGTGCCGCCGGCCTCCAGCACCACGCGATAGTGTCCCGGCGCGACCAGGGGGCCGGAGACATCGTCGTCCTCCGCGGCCAGGGGCCTGGTCTTGCGCACGACCAACGAAGCGTCAAGCCTGGCCGGCCCGCGATGCCGAAGACCCCAGACGTAGCGGTTCAGCCCGGGCTTGGCGGGCGGGCGCTTCGCCGGTGGCGCGCCGGCGTCGTCGCTGTCGAAGGCGATGACCGTGCGACCCTCGGCGTCGACGAAGCCGAGCCGAACCGCGCCCTCGAAATCCTTCGGCAGCCAGTAGTAGACGATCGCGCCGTTGGGCGGGTTCTCGCCGACATCGAGGTGCACGCGCTCGGTGCTGCCGTCGGGTCTGTCGATCGATTCGGTGCCGCCGCCGATGCCGAACGCCGGGCCGTAGCTGATCCCCTTCTTGGCGCTGCCCAGGCCGGCACTCCAGGCCAGTCGCGTGCGGACCGTCTCGCGCGGCGTCACCAGCCGGACCGCCTGCGCGTTGCCTCTGGGCTCGCGCAGCGGCGAGATGTCGTCGAGGATCCAGAACGAGCGGCCATGGGTCGCGGCCACCAGGTCGCTGCCCTTGAACTTCAGGTCGTAGACCGGCGCCACCGGCAGGCCGCCGCCCATGCGCGCCCAGTGGCGGCCATCGTCGAGGCTGAAGTAGATGCCGGTTTCGGTGCCGACGAAGAGCAGTCCGGGCCGGACCGGATCGGCACGCACGACGCGGGTGATCTCGTCCCCGGGCAGGTCACCGTTGATCGACTGCCAGGACGTGCCGCCGTCGCGGGTGCGGAACAGCTGCGGCCGGTAGTCGGCGAGCTTGTAGCGCGTCGCGGCGAGGTAGACCGTGTCGGCATCGTGGGCCGAGATCTCGACGCAGCCGACGTAGGCCAGCTCGGGCATCGCCTCGGGCGTGACCTCGCGCCAGTGGCCGCCGTCGTCGCGGGTGACGTGCACCAGGCCGTCGTCGGTCGAGGCCCAGATCTCGCCCGGCCGCTGGCGCGAAGGCGCAATGCAGGCGCAGGTGGCGTGGACCTCGGCGCCGGCGGTGTCGTGGGTCAGCGAGCCGCCGGAGTAGTCCTGGCGGCCGGGGTCGTTCAGGCTCAGGTCGGGCGAAATGCACTCCCAGCTGGCGCCTTCGTCGCGGGTGCGGAAGACGCGGTTGCCCCCGGCGTACAGCGTCCTCGGGTCGCCGGGCGCGAAGACCAGCGGGAAGGTCCAGGCGAAGCGGTGTTTCAAGTCCTTGGGCGCGACGCCGGTCGACTCCTCGGGCCAGACGTTGACCAGCCGGATCTGGCGCGTCCGGTGGTCGTAGCGCTGCAGCGCTCCCGCGCCGCCGGGGCTGGAGCCGACCGCGCCGCAGTAGACGATGTTCGGGTCGTCCGGATGGACGACGATGAAGCCGCTCTCGCCGGTGCCGGGGTAGGTGCAGTCGCCGAGCGTGATCACGCCCCATTCCGACGCGCTGGGCACCGACACCGAGGTGTTGTCCTGCTGCGTGGCGTAGACGCGGTAGGGGTGCTGGTCGTCGATGTCCATGCGGTAGAACTGCGCCGTCTTCTGGTTGTAGATCGACGACCAGCTCGCCCCGCCGTTGAACGACACGCAGGCCCCGCCGTCGTTGCCCTCGATCATGCGGTCGGGGTCGGCGGGGGCTATCCACAAGTCGTGGTTGTCGCCGTGCGGCGTGGTCACCTCGACGAAGTTCGCGCCGCCGTCGGTGGACTTCCACATCTGCAGGTTGGTGACGTAGACCGTGTCGGCCTGGCCCGGATCGGCGAAGACATGGGTGTAGTACCAGGGCCGGTGCATCAGGTCGCGGTTGGCGCAGACCTGCGTCCAGCGAGCGCCGTGGTCGTCGCTGCGGTACAGGCCGGTCCGGTCGCCTTCGGCCTCTATCAGCGCATAGACGCGTCCACTGCGCGCCGCCGAGGCCGAGACGCCGAGCTTGCCGAGCAGGCCCTGCGGCAGGCCGTTGCGGCCCGACAGCTCCTCCCAGGTGTCGCCGCCGTCGAGCGAGCGGAACAGGCCGCTGCCGGGCCCGCCGCTGTTCAGGTGCCAGAAGCTGCGCCGCGCCTGCCAGAACGCCGCGAAGAGGATGCGCGGGTTGTTCGGGTCCATCGCCAGATCGACCGCGCCGGCATCCGGGCCGCGGTACAGCACCTTCTGCCAGCTCTTGCCGCCGTCGCGCGAGCGGAACACACCGCGCTCCTCGTTCGGGCCGAAGGCATCGCCCAGCGCGGCGACGACGACGCATTCCGGATCGTCGGGGTGGATGCAGATGCGGCCGATGTGGCGGGTGTGCGTCAGGCCGATCGCGGCCCAGGTCCGCCCGGCGTCGGTCGAGCGGTAGATGCCGTCGCCGTAGGACACGTCGACCCGGATGGTGGTCTCGCCGGTGCCGGCATAGACCACGTTCGGGTCGGACGGCGCGACCGCGATCGCGCCGATCGTCGCGCTCGTCAGAAAGCCGTCCGACACGCAGCGCCAGTACACACCGCCGTCGACGGTCTTCCACACGCCGCCGGCACAGGCGCCGAAGTAGAAGGTCATCGCCTGCTTCGGGTCGCCCGCCACCGCAACCACGCGCCCACCGCGCGGCGGCCCGATACAGCGCCACTTCAGGGCGTCGAGCAGGTGGCAATCGTCCGCGCGCGGGCCATCGGCCATCGAAGTCTCCTTGTCGTGCAGCGCTGCCGCGTCGAAAGGCACGCAGGTGCCGGTCGCAGCGTCGCAAGGCGTCGATTCTGGACGATGCGTCCGACCCCTCCGCGCCCGGCTCGCGTCCGTTCGGCCGCAAGCCGCCGCGAACGCGCCAGCTCCGACGCGGGTGCCGGCGCCCCCTGCCCTCTCGGCACCGAAGGCCGTAAGCTGCAGCCTCATGAACCCCGCACTCGTCGCCTGTCTGCAGGCCTCGCCGGCCACCGCTGCGATCGTCGACCTCGCCCACTGGTGGCAGGTCTGGCGCTCGCTCGATCCTGGCGGCAACGACCCCGCCTCGCTGGCCATCGCCGGCGGCTTCGCGGCCGACCGGGTCGGCTGGGCCTTCGCCGGCGGCTACCAGGCGGCGCTGCGGGCCCTCGTGCCCGACCTGCCGGCCGGCACGCTGGCGGCCTTCTGCGTGACCGAGGCCGAAGGCAACCGCCCGCGCCACATCCGCACCACGATCGCGCCGCAGCCCGACGGCAGCCTGCGCATCGACGGCAGCAAGCGCTGGACCACCCTGGGCACGGCCGCCACGCTGCTGCTGGTCGTCGGCGCGCTGCCGCCGGAGGTCGACGCGGGCCGGCCGGCGCTGCGTGTGGCCCGGGTGCCGGTCCCCTCGCCCGGCCTCGAGCTGCAGCCGATGGCGCCGACCCGCTTCGTGCCCGAGGTGCCGCATGCGCAGCTGCGGATGCAGGATCTGCGCGTGGACGCCGGCGCGTTGTTGCCCGGCGACGGCTACGACGCCTACGTCAAGCCCTTTCGCAGCATCGAGGACACGCACGTCACGCTGGCCGCGCTGGCCTGCCTGCTGCGCGAGGCGCGTACCCGGGGCTGGCCGGAGGCTTTCCGCGAGAAACTGGTCGCTGCCCTGGCCCTGCTGTCGCAGCTGTCCGGCGAGGATGCCGGCGCCGCATCGACGCACGTCGCGCTGGCCGGTGCACTGCGCATCGCCCACCGGCTCTACGCCGACGCCGCCCCGCTGTGGGCCGCCGCCGCCGACGACCCGGCCGCCCAGCGCTGGCGGCGCGATGCGGCGCTGTTCGAGGTTGCCGGCCCGGGACGTCAGCAGCGCGCCGAGCGCGCCTGGCAGCGGCTGGCGGCCGAGCGCGCGCGAACTTGAATTCGATGGGAGACGCCTGCCGCTCTACCACGCGCCCTTGGCCATCATCGGCGCCGGGATCTACGGCTTCTGGCAGGGTGCGCCCGAGCGCGACATCGGCAGCGCGGTCCATCGCGGCGATCGCGCAGCCGTGCGGAAGCTGCTGACGCGCAACGCGGGCCTGGCGCGGGCCAAGGTGTATCCCCAGCGATCCGAGCCGTGGCGGACGGGACGGGGCATCACGAACGTCGAATGGCGGGGTGGCTACCTCGTTCACGACACGGTCAGCCTCGGTGGCAATCCGGCGATGCTCGAGCTGCTGGCCGCGTCCGGCGCCGACCTGAAGGTGAGGCTCGAGGCCGGCGGCGGCTGCGACAACGCTCACCGCCCGGGCTCGCGCAAGGGGTGCGCCGATGGGCGAAGACGAGGCGCGCCGGGTGTTTGGCGAGTACCTGTGCGCGCGTGGCGCGAAGCAAGCGGGATGGCCGCCGAGCAGGCCGAGAGCGCAACCCACAAACGGCCTGTTTTGACTGCGCGACTCCCCTTCGGGAGCATCGCCCCCGCATTGCGCGCTGCTTCGACCCGCGGCGCCGCTCAGTCTGCCTTCACGCCTGCGTCCTTGACAAGCTTGGCCCAGAAGCGGTTATCGTCGCCGAGGAAGGACGCGAAGTCCTCGGGTGAGGCCGACAAGGCCACTTCGGTGCCTTCGCGCGCGAGCGCGGCCTTCACCTCGGCGCGTTGCATGGCCTGCTGCGCCGCATCGAAGAGCTTTTTCATCACCTCGGGCGGCGTTCCCACCGGCACGAACAGGCCATACCAGAACGACATGCTGTAGGCAGGCAGCCCGGCCTCGATCGTGCCGGGGGTGTCGGGCAGCAGCGGGGTTCGGTTCGGGCTGGTCACGGCCAGCGCTTTCAAGCGCCCGGCCTGCACCATGGGCAGCACCGAAGGCGGCGTGCCGAAGGTGAGCTGGGCGTCGCCGGCGACGACGGCCTGGATCGACGGTGCGCCGCCCTTGTAGGGGATGTGCACCATGTCCACGCCGGCCACCTTGCTGAAGTGCGCCGCGCCCAGGTGGGGTGCCGAACCATTGCCCGAGCTGGTGTAGTTCAGGAAGCCTGGCTTGGCTTTGGCAGTGGCGATCAGTTCCTGCAAGGTGTTGATGCCCGCGCCGGGGTTGACCGCCACCACCAGCGGCGACGAGCTCAGGCGGGTGACCGGCACCAGGTCCTTCGCGCTGTAGCCGAGCTTGGGGTTGAGCGCGGGATTCACGGAGATGCTGCTCGGGCTGGCGATGAGCAGTGTGTAGCCATCGGCGTGCGCCTTGGCCACATGGTCGGCAGCCAGGCTGCTGCCGGCGCCGGCGCGGTTCTCGACCACCACGCCCTGGCCCAGCGAGCGCCCCAGCGGGTCGGCAATCGTGCGCGCCACGAAGTCGGCGGCGCCGCCAGGCGCGAAGCCGATCACCAGGCGGATGGGCTTGGCCGGCCAGGCTTGGGCCAGCGCGGCGCCGCCGCCGTTCAGCAGGCCCAGGGCCAGGGCGGCCAGCATCGTGCAGCGGGCGGTGGGCTTGCGGGGGCTGGTGTGCATGGTGTCGGCGGTGGTGTGTGCGGCCGGCTTCAGCCAGCGATCTTCAGCACGATCTTGCCCAGGTGCTGGTTGGCCTCCATGCGGGCCTGCGCGGCGCCCAGCTCATCGAACGGGAACACGCGGTCCACCAAGGGGCGGATGCGGCCGTCGGCGATGGCCGGCAGCAAGTCCGCCGCGAAGGCGGGGACGCCGACGGCGCGCTGCTCGGCGCTGCGCATCTTGTTGGAGACGCCAAACAGCGTCAGCCGCTTGGCGTGCAGGGCCTGGATGTCGATCTCGGCGGCGAGCGTGCGGTCGACGTAGCCCACGGTGGCCAGCCGTCCTTCGAAGGCCAGTGCGCGCACGCATTCGGCGAAGACACTGCCACCGACGGCGTTGACGACGAGGTCGGCGCCGTGGTCACCGGTGGCTTGCATCACCCGCTCGGCGAAGTCCGGGGCGCGGGTGTGGATTGCGACGTCCAGGCCCAGGGCCGCGAGCCGCGCCAGCTTGTCCGGCGAGCCCGACGTGCCGATGACGCGCGCCCCAAGCGCCTTGGCCGCCTGCAGCGAAGCCACGCCCACGCCGGACGACACCCCCGTCACCAGCAGCCATTCGCGGGGCTTCAGGTGGCCTTGCAGAACCAGCATGTCGTGCACCACCAGGAAGACCAGCGGCACCGCGGCCGCCTCTTCCATCGAAAGGTTGTCCGGCATCGGCAGGGCTTCGCGCGCATCCATCACCGCGTACTCCGAGAACGCGCCCGCACAGCGGCCCATCACGCGCTGACCGAGCCGCAGGCCGGTGACGCCCGCGCCCAGTTCGACGATCTCGCCGGCGCCCTCGATGCCCGCGGGCTTGAACGCACCGCCCTTGATCAGGCCGCCCGGAATGAACTCGCCGCGGTTCAGGCCCGCCGCATGCATCTTCAGCAGCACCTGGCCGGGGCCGGGCGCGGGCGTGGGCGCATCGCCGAGCTGCAGTTCGACTCGCGTGCCTCGCACGCACAGGGAATAGCACTTCATCGGGGCGGCTCTCCGGGCTGGGTGGTGCGCGGACGGTGGTTCAGCGGCCCTGGAACCTCGGCTTGCGCTTTTCCATGAACGCGCGCCGGCCCTCGGCGTAGTCCTCGCTCTCGAAGCACCCGAGGATGAGCTCGCTGCAGCGCTTGGCGTCCAGTTCCGGCGAGGGCTTGAGGATCTCGCCGACGATGGCCTTGGCCGCGGCGATGGTCAATGGCGCGTTGTCGCCGATGCTGTCGGTGTACTCGGCAAGCAGCGCGGGCAACTGTTCCACCGCACAGATGCGCGACACCAGCCCCAGGCGCAAGGCCTCGACCGCGTCGATGCGCCGGGCGGAGTAGAAGAGGTCTTTCGCGGCGCCCACGCCGATCAGGTCCACCAGGTTCTTCAGCGCCGAGTAGCGGTAGCCCAGGCCCAGCCGCGCGGCGGGAATGGCGAACACCGCGTCGCTGGCGGCGATGCGGATGTCGCAGCTGATGGCCACGTTGACCCCGCCACCGATGCACCAGCCGCGGATGCAGGCCAGCGTGGGCTTGGGCAACCGATCGATGCTCATCAGCGCGTCCTCGGCCAACGCTTCATAGTGGGCGACGGCCTCCTTCGCGGCGCGCTGGTCCTCGAACTGCGAGATGTCCGCGCCGGAGACGAAGGCCTTCTCGCCGGCGCCCGAGAACACCACCAGCCGCACCCGGTCGTCGGTCGCCGCCTGGGCCAGCAGCGGCGGCACCGCGCCCCACATGTCGACGCTGAGCGCGTTGTGCCGGGCGGGGTTGTTGAACACGATGCGCAGCGCCGAGCCTTGCAGGTGCACCTGCACGCGTTCGGTGGGTGACGCGTAGTCGGCGGCCATCAAAACACCCCGCGCGCCTTCATCTTCGCGATGTCGCCGGGCGACAGGCCCAGCTCGCCCAGCACCTCTTCGGTGTGTTCGCCCCGCCGCGGCGCCGCGCGCACCAGCTTGCTGGGCGTGCGTTGCAGCGTCATCGGCTGGCCGACGTGGCGCTGCGGACCCAGGCGTGGGCTCGACACCTCCTGAACCATGCCCAGGTGCTGCACCTGCGGCTCTTCGAAGACCTCGCTCATGTCGTTGATGTGGCCGCAGGCCACCCCATCCTGGTTGAAGCGCTCGATCCAGTGGTCGCGGTCCTGGTGGGCCAGCCGCTTGTTGATGGCGGCGTTGAGCGCGTCGCGGTTGACGCTGCGATTGGCCTTGTCATGAAAGCGCGGGTCGATGATCCACTCCGGCGCACCCAGGGTGTGGCAGAAGCGCTCCCAGATCTTGCTGCCGAAGACCGCGATGTTCATGTAGCCGTCGCGCGCCTTGTAGACGCCGGTCGGAATGCTGGTGGGGTGGAAGTTGCCGGCCTGGCCCGCGACCTCGCCATCGACCAGCCAGCGAGCAGTCTGGAAGTCCATCATGTACACCATGGATTCCAGCAGCGAGGTGTGCAGCCACTGGCCTTTGCCGGAGGTCTCGCGCTCGAGCAGCGCGACCAGGATGCCTTGCGCCGCGAAGATGCCGGCGCAGAGGTCGGCGATCGGAATGCCCACCCGCACCGGCCCCTGGCCGGGCAAGCCGGTGACCGACATCAGCCCGCCCATCCCCTGTGCGATCTGGTCGAAGCCGGGGCGCTGCGCCAGCGGGCCGGTCTGGCCGAAGCCGGAGATGCTGGCGTAGACCAGGCGGGGGTGGTGGCGTGAGAGCCCCTCGTAGTCGATGCCGAGGCGGAACTTCACGTCGGGGCGGAAGTTCTCCACCACCACGTCGGCGGTGGCGATCAGCCTCTTCAGCGCTGCAATGCCGTCGGGCTCCTTCAGGTTGAGCGTGACGCTGCGCTTGTTGCGGTGGGTGTACTGGTAGTCGCTGCCGTCCTGGCCACCCAGCGTGTCGTCGCCGCGCATCTGTTCGGGCATCTGCACCTGGATCACGTCGGCGCCCCAGTCCGCCAACTGCCGGCACGCGGTGGGGCCGGCCCGCACCTGCGTGAGGTCGATGACGCGGAAACGCGCCAACGCACTCGACGCAGGAATGTGCGGCATGGCGGTCGGGTGCGGCGGCCGTGCGGCCTACTCCTTCAGGTCCACGCCGTAGAAGGTGTGGCGGCCGAAGGGGCTCAACTTGAAGTCGACCACTTCCTTGCGCACGGGTTTGAGCTGCACCGCATGGGCGATCGTGAACCAGGGGGCCTGCTCCTTGAAGATGACCTGCGCCTTCTTGTAGAGCTCGGTGCGCTCGGCGGGCTTGGACACGCTCTTGGCCTTGACCACCAGGTCCTCGAAGGGCTTGTGGCAGAACTTGGCGACGTTGCTGCCGCCGGCCTTGGCCGAGTCGCAGCCGAGCAGGGTGTGCAGGAAGTTGTCGGGGTCGCCGTTGTCGCCGGTCC
>Ga0209797_10000201_pt1 | contig 28103 bp, 19 predicted proteins | sample DOMMetBare3Fresh_2_FD_187472 | JGI IMG/M metagenome (GOLD analysis project Ga0209797, IMG submission 187472) | Wetland sediment microbial communities from St. Louis River estuary, USA, under dissolved organic matter induced mercury methylation -... | ecosystem: Environmental > Aquatic >... | reverse complement strand
CCCGACCTGCGTGGCGGCGGCGAGCGCATGGGCCGGTGGGGCCACCGGCTCTTCCAGCTGGCGCAGTGGTACCCGCAGGTCGCCATGTATGACGATCTCCACGGCTGGGACCAGGCCGAGTATCTCGGCGAGGGGGAGTTCTACAACAACTACGGTTCGTTCGACGTCCGCCTGAGTGTGCCTGCTGGGTGGCTGGTGGGCGCCACCGGCGTCCTCGCGAATGCCGACACGGTGCTCACGCCCACGGTGCGCGAGCGGCTCAGCCGCGCCCTGGACAGCGACAGCACGATCTCGATCGTCGGCAAGGACGAGCGGGGCGAGGGCCGGGCCACGCTGCGCGGGAGCGACATCGTCGTTCGGGGGCTGGGCGACTCCGCCACGTCGGGGGAGCTCATCTGGCACTTCACCGCCGACAGCGTAGGCGACTTCGCCTGGACCACGTCGCGCGACTTTGTCTGGGACGCGACCCGCGCGACGATTCCGGGACGCGGCCCGATTCCCGTCAACATCCTCTATCTCCCCGAGCACCCGCGGTACAAGACGGTTGGTCCCTTCGCGCGCCACGCCCTCGAGTTCTACTCCGGGCTGTGGATGCCGTACCGCTTCCCCCAGTTCACCCAGGTGGACGGCCCCGAAGGCGGCATGGAGTACCCGATGCTCACGATGAGCGGCCCCTGGTTCGGGGTGACGGACCACGAGATCGGACACCAATGGTGGCCGATGATGGTCGCCAACAACGAGACCCAGTACGGCTGGATGGATGAGGGGTTCAACCAGTACATGAACATTCTGTCGGGCGCCGCATTTCAGGGAAAGGCGCCGGTGCTCGATTCCGTGGGGCAGGGCTACGGCCGCGATGCGCTGGTGGATGATCAGGCCACGATGATGTGGGACTCGAATCACGCCGGCGACTGGTACGGCTATGTGACCTACAGCAAGGCGCCGATGATGTTCTCCGCCCTCGGCGGTGTGGTCGGTGACTCGGCGGTCATGCGCGCGATGAGCGGGTACGCGCACGCCTGGCTCGGGAAGCATCCGTCGCCGTGGGACTTCATGTTCGGCATGAATCGCGCGCTGGGCCGGGACCTGGGTTGGTTCTGGTACTACTGGCTCTTCACCACGGAGTCCGTGGACGCCTCGATCGAGAAGGTCGAGACGGCGGGCGGGACCACGAAGGTCACGATCCGTCAGGCAGGGGAGATGCCGTCGCCAGTGGTGCTCCGGGTGGAGTTCGCCCCGGACGGTCCTGCCATCAAGCCGATGACGAACGCCGTCATCGCCGGCAACTCGGCCACGGTCACCTGGCCGGTGGACGTCTGGTTTGCCGGACGCCGCACCTTCGTCGCCACGCTGAAGTTCGGGCGCAGAAAGATGGAGCGGATCACCCTCGATCCTCGGCACCGCTTCCCCGATCGTGAAGCCAGCGACAATGTGTGGCCCCGATGAGGACTCGGCTGCTTCTCGCGCTGACCCTGCTGGCCGCCGCGTCAGGAGCGGCGCAGGCGCCGCCACGCGCTGTCAGGCGCACGATCCCGATTACCAACAGCTTCCGCGCGGGACTCGCTGCCGGAACCCGTGACTCCACCGGTCGTCCCGGCCCTCATTACTGGCAGCTTCACCTCGGCTATCGCATCGAGGCCCAGCTCGACCCGACGACCGCCACTGTGACGGGCCGTGAGATCGTCACGATCCCGAACGCGGGGGACTCCGCCCTGACGCAACTGGTGCTCAGGCTGTACCAGAACCGCTTCGACAGTCGCAGCCCGCGGACCCGGGTGCCTCCCTCGGTGACCGGCGGGATGACGATCACCCGGCTCCTCGTGGACGGCACCGCCCTCGATAGCGCGCGCATGCGTGACTGGTCCGATGGCACCATTGCCGTTGTGCCGCTGGCGCACCCGATCGCTCCCGGCGATACGGTGACGATGGAGATCGAGTGGCATCACGAGGTCGTCGAGATTCCGCCCGGCCGACGCGGCGGTGCGCGCGGCGGGCGCGCCGGGACGCGGGTCTTTCAGGTGACCCAGTGGTACCCGCAGGTCGCGGCCTACGACGACCTGCGGGGCTGGGACCTGGAACCCCATCTCGGCTCGAGCGAGTTCTACAACAACTTCGGCAAGTTCGATGTACGGCTCCAGGTCCCGGCTGGCTGGCTGATTGGTGCCACCGGAACACTGCAGAATCCCGAGGAGGTACTGGCCCCGTGGACGCGGGCGAGGCTCGCCCGGGCGACCGAGAGTGACAGCCAGATCGTCATCGTCGCTGCCGAGGAACGCGGACCCGGCCGGAGCACGGCCAGCGGAGATCGGCTCACCTGGCACTTCGCTGCCGATTCGGTGAACGACTTCGCCTGGGCAACCTCGGCGGACTACCTCTGGGATGCGACGCGGGCCACGATCCCCGGCCTCGGCCCCATTCCGGTCTCCCTGCTGTATCTCCCCGAACACACCGCCTATCGGAAGACCGGTGCGATGGCTCGGCATGCGCTCGAGTTCTACTCCGCGCTCTGGATGCCCTACCTCTTTCCCCAGTTCACCCAGGCGGATGGCCCCGAGGGCGGCATGGAGTATCCGATGCTCACGCTCAGCGGCCCGGGCTTCGGTGTGACCGATCATGAGATCGGCCATCAGTGGTGGCCGATGATGGTTGGCGCCAACGAGACCTGGTATGGCTGGATGGACGAGGGATTCAACGAGTACATGAACATCCTTTCCGGCGCCGCCTTCGCCGGCACCGTCCCGGTGCTGGATGGAGTCGGGCAGTCCTTCGGTCGGTACGCCGGCGTCGAAGGGCAGGCGCCCATGATGTGGGACAACAATTATGGGGGACCATTCACCTCGTTCGTGACCTACGATAAGGCCCCGATGATGCTCTCGATGCTCGGCGCGATCGTGGGCGACAGTGCCGTGCAGCGCGCGATGTCGGTGTATGCGCACAACTGGCGGCTGCGGCATCCGTCGCCGTGGGATTTCATGTTCACCATGAACCGGGAACTCGGGCGTGATCTCGGCTGGTTCTGGTACTCCTGGCTCTTCACAACCGAATCGGTCGACGGCTCCATCGCCGCGGTGGAGACGAGGGGAGGCCATACCCGAGTGACCGTCAGGCAGGATGGCGAGATGCCATCGCCCGTCGTGCTCCGAGTCGAGTTCGCCGCGGAAGGCCCGCCGATCGCCCCGATGAAGAACGCCGTGATCGAGGGCAACAGGGCCACGATCACCTGGCCGGTGGAGGTCTGGTTCGGCGGCAGCCGAACCTTCGTCGCCGATTTGTCCGTCGGGCGCAGAAAGATCGAACGGATCACGCTCGACCCGTCTCGCCGCTTCCCCGACCGCAATCCCGCCGACAACAGCTGGCCGCGCTGATGTTGCTGCCCGACCGCCGATGGTATCTCGTAGCCGCCGCCCTCGCCCTGCTGGCGCCGCTGGCGCTGGTCTGGCCGAGTGGGGGGGCGCTGCTGCTGTCCCTGGACGTGGTCTGGCTTCTGGCCCTGGTGGTGGACGGGTGGCGCGCAGCGGGGATTCCCATTGACCGGCTCGGCATCGTCCGGGAGGCGCCGCCGGCCTTCTCGGTAGGACGCTCCCTCCCGGTCCTCTATCGTTGGAGCAATCCCGTCGGCCATCCTTTGAAGGTGAGGGTCCGGGAGGTCTTTCCGGCCCAAATCCTGCCGGAAGCGGGAGCCGAGCGACGCATCGTGATACCGGCCCTGGGCAGCCTGCAGGAAGAGGTCGTCCTTCGCCCGGAGCATCGGGGGCGGGGGACCGGCGGCCGGTTCAATCTCCGAATACTGGGCCCGTGGGGACTGGTGTGGCGGCAGGTCCGCAAGGAAGTGCCGTGGCAGACGGTTGTGTACCCCAATCTGGTTGGCGCGTCTTTGCGCTCACTTCCGACCCAGGCACAGCGCCGGCGCGAGGCGGGGTTCCGCAGCGTCCGCCGGATCGGCGAGGGCCGGATGTTCGAAAGTCTCAAGGAATGGGTCCCGGGGGAGGACACCCGGACCATCGACTGGAAGGCCACCGCCCGCCGCGGTAAGGTGATGGCGCGCCAGTACGAGGACGAGCGCCGGCAGCAGGTCCTGCTGGTGATCGACGCAGGCAGGATGCTGACCGCCGACATCGACGGCCGGCCGCGGCTGGAGTCGGTGGTCGAGGCGGCGCTGCACTTGGCCCACAGCGCGGTGGAGCACGACGACAACATCGGGCTCATGGTCTTCGCCGATGAGGTACAGCAGTTCCTGGCCCCGGCTCGGGGACGACGGGCGCTTCGCGCGGTCCTGGATGCGCTCGCGACCGTCGAAGGGAAGCTGGTCGAGCCGGACTATCCGGCGGCCTTCGCCTATCTGGCGGCCCGGAACCGGAAGCGGGCCCTCACGGTGCTGTTCACCGACGTGATCGACCGGACGGCGAGCGAGGCTCTGGTCGCCCAGGTGGGGACGCTCAGGCCGAGGCATGTCCCCCTCGCGGTGACCTTACGGGATCCGTCGCTGGAGCGGCTGGCGACGGCCCGGCCCGGGTCGGCGGCATCGGCCTTCGAGCGGGCGGCCGCGGAAGAGCTGTTGCAGGCACGGGAGGCCGCGCTGGTGGAGATGCGCGGGCGCGGGGTGCTGGTGCTGGATGTGGCGCCGAGCGGAGCGAGTGCGGCTGTGGTGGAGCAGTACAACTGGCTCAAACGCCGCGGCGTGCTGTAGCGATCGGTCCCGGGTAGATAGTGTGGAAGATTCTGGCCACAGTGGCAAGTTCGTACCCTATATGGAGGAACTATGCGGTTTGCGATGGGTGCACTCTCGTTGGTGGCGGCGCTGACGCTGGCCGCTGGTATCGCATCGGCGCAGGATCCCGGCGCCGGCGCAGTGCTGCGGCAGCAGCTCCGGCAGGCTCACGTCGGTCGTCGCATGAGTCTGGCGGATCGCCGGATGACGTACACTCCGCTCATCCGGCCCAATCAGTTTCTCGAGGGTGAGCTCGCCGACGGCGATCGGCTGCTGCAGAACGGCTGGATCCTCGATCAGTGGAGCTACCAGGGGAGGAAGAACGAGCTGGTCTCGTTCACGGTGAAGGCGAACTACGAAGTCCTCGTTGTCGTCCTCATTCAGCAGGGTGAGGAGCTCAAGGAAATCGCCGAGTCGAAGGTCGGCAAGGGCGAGGCCATGTCGGAGCTCAAGCTGCCCCTCGATGGCGACTACGCGATCATGGTGATCGGCACCCAGCCCAGCTCCCGCGGGCGCTACACACTGACGACCAAGTCGCAGGGCTCGGTCACCGACGTCGACTATGCCCGGCTCTACCCGGGGGGCGGGGACCCGAATGGCCGGTACGCCCTGCTGGTCGCCGCGGACGACTACCCCGGCGAGGAAAGCGATCTCGGCGGCGGGCCGAGCAACGACTCCCAACTGATGCGCCAGCTGCTGATCGAGAAGTACGGGTTCAAGCCCGAGAACATCGTGATGCTCAAGGACGTGGAAGCCAACCGCGACCAGATCATCGAAGCCTTCCGCCGGCACCTCGGCCAGGCCGGGCCGAACGGCGTTGCGGTCTTCCACTACTCCGGGCACGGCATGCAGATGCCCGACAACCGCGGCTGGACCGGCGCGGACGATCCGGAGCCGGACGGCAAGGACGAGGCGATCGCGACCTGGGGGACGCAGGGAGACCTGTATGGCTACATCCTCGATGACGAGATGGCCGTGCTCACCAGCGAGCTCAAGGCCGGGCACACCCTGATCGTGCTCGATATGTGCCACGCCGGCACCGGAACCCGCGGCGGCCCGCCGAAGCTCCGCACCTGGGGCAGTCTCGCCGGCAAGCTGCCGGTCCCGTCACAGTTCCGTAAGGACCGGAATCCGCCGCTGGCCCAGGCGCGCTTCATCAAGTACCGGGACATCGCAGCGCAGGTGCAGACGCCGAGCAGGTCGCTGACGACTGGCCGCGCTCCCTCCAAGGCCGAGTACGACCAGCCCGCGAACCACGTACTCATCGCGGGATCGACGGCGGATGAGACCTCCGCCAACTACACCATCGACATGCCGGACGGCGGCCATGCCAACGTCGGCCTGCTCACGTTCATGATCTTCCAGGCCATGATGGACGGCCCGGCGAACATGACCTTCAGCGATCTGCAGACCAAGATCGTGGAGCAGACCAACACCATGTCAATGGATTTCCGGAAGTCGCCCCAGCACCCGCAGTTCGAGGGCCAGCGCGTGGGTGACCCGATCGCCCGCTTCCTGGGAGCGACCCGCTAGGCCGCGCCTGACGCCCAGCGGGGTTTGACGGACAAAGGGAGGGGCGGGTCATCTGACCCGCCCCTCCCGTGTTTCGGTGTCACCGCTGCCGGTCGCCGGTCAGCCGCCGTGGTTCGGGAAGATCGTGTTGATGGGGTGGCCCATCGCCTGGAGATAGTCGCGGTCGAACGCAGCCGAGACGGTCTCCCGGCGGGAGTAGGGCCCGGAGGTATAGGCCTTCGAATTGATCCCCGCCTGACTCAGCTCGCAGACGTGCCAGTCCTCCCGGTTTGTCATGTCCCAGAACTTCACGCCGTCCTCGATGTCGAACGCCGGGTTGGCGAGGGAGTCCGGATTGAAGAGCCAGTGGCAGGAGATCTTCGTGCGGTCCACCGCCACCGGCCAGAGCACGTGGAACATCACGTAGTCGGGGTGCAGACTGAGGAGCATGTTCGGCATGATCGAGTAGTAGTAGACCCGGTTGTGGTCCTCGGCGGGAAGTGCCGGGTCCACCGGCAAGCCGCAGACCCGGCCGCTCATCGTCATGCTCTTCGCGTCATCGGCGAGGACCATGTAGCCGCCGAGGAAGGGCCCATCGCTCAGATCGTTCTCGCCGAGGAGCGGCGGCGTGCGCCTGGTGAGCGTCGGGTGCACCAGGGGACAGTGGTAGCACTCGGAGTAGTTCTGGACCACCAGTTTCCAGTTGGCGAGGACGTCGTACTCGATGGTCCTGCCGACCTTGAGGTTGGGCAGATTGAAGCGGCTGAATCGCCCGATCAGCGGCGCATGGCTCTCCTCGAAGGGGACCGGCTCCTTCGCCATGTTGATGAAGATGAACCCCTCCCACAGCTTGACGCCGACTCTGTGCAGCGGCCAGTCCTGCTTGCGGAAGCCCTCGAGATCGTTGGTGGCAGGCGCGCCGATCAGTCTGCCATCAAGGCCGTAGGTCCACGCGTGGTAGGGGCACTGGATGGTTTCCGAGAACTGACCCTCATGCTCCTCGCAGAGCCTGCTGCCGCGATGCCGGCAGACGTTGTAGAACGCGCTGACGACGCCCTGCTGATCCCGGAGGATGATGAGGCTCTCCCCGGCGACCTCAAGCAGGAAGTAGTCCCCGGGCTTCGGGATCCGCTCCTCGCGGTCCACGCACAGCCACTGCCGGGTGAACAACCGCTCCATCTCCTCCTGCAACAGTTCCGCGGAGGTGAAGTAGCGGCGTGGCAGGGTCATCTGGCCGTGGGTGGGGAGTTCACGGGGCTTCCAGGCGATGGTCGTCACGGCGGCTCTCGTTGCGAGGGACACGATAAAATGCCTTCCAGGCTGCACTCGGGGAAGGGGAATCGACCGAGATGACTACCGGCCATGCCAAAGCGGGGTAGGATTCTTCGCGATGCCAGCCACGATCGTCCACCTCATTCCGCACACCCACTGGGACCGCGAGTGGTACCTGCCCCTCGGCGGTTTCCGCGCCCGTCTGGTCGGGGCCCTCGATGAGCTCCTCGCGCAGTGCGACGCCGATCCCCGGCTCACGAGCTTTCTGCTCGATGGCCAGACGGTGCTCCTCCGCGATTACCTCGCCATGCGCCCCGAGCGGCAGGGCGCCGTAGCCGCGTTGGTGCGCTCGGGCCGGCTGCAGGTCGGGCCGTGGTACGTGCTGGCCGACGAGCAGATCCCGGCGGGAGAGTCGCTCCTGCGGAACCTGGCCGCCGGTCATGCCGACGCGGCCGAATTCGGTGGGCGACTCGACGTGCTGCACTCGCCGGACGCCTTCGGTCACCCGGCAGTCTGGCCGGCGCTGGGCGCGGAGTTCGGCATCTCCCTCGGCACGATCTGGCGCGGGCTCGACGCCGAGCGGGCCCACGATCGTGACCTCTTCTGGTGGGACGCGCCTGACGGCCGGCGCGCGCTCGTCTATCACCTGCCCCCGGACGGGTACGAGATCGGGTCCTCGCTCCTCGTGGCCGACGACCGGCTGACCGCAGCGTGGGAGCGGGTCGCCTCACAAGTGATACCGCGTGCCGCGACGCGCCACGTTGCCATCTTCGTCGGTGCCGACCATCATGCGGCCGCCCCCGATCTCGGGGGCCTCGCCGCCCGGCTTGCCGCCCGGGTGGGCGGGTTCGAGTTCCGCTTCTCCCGGCTCGACGACTTCCTTCGCGCGGCCCGCGCCGAAGCGCCGGCTCTCGATGTCCTCACCGGCGAGCTGCGCTGGTCCTACGGCTATACCTGGACGCTGCAGGGCGTGCATGGCACCCGTGCGCCGATCAAGCGGCGGAACAGCCGGATCGAGCTCGGTCTCGTGCGTCAGGCGGAGCCGCTGGTGGCCCTCGCCGGCAGCGCGAGCCCGCAGGCGGATGGCATGGCGGCCGTGCTGACCCGCGCCTGGCGCGAGGTGATCGAGTGCCACTTCCACGACGCCATCGGCGGCTGCGCCGCCGACGCGGTGACCCGCGCCATGTCCGTCCGCTTCGACGACGCGGAGGCCGCGTTGCGGGAGGTCACGCGCGGCGCGCTGCACGCGCTGACCGGGCACGATTCGGATCTGGCTCGGGAAGGTGGCGCCGGTGCGCCGAAGCTCGCCCTCTGGAATCCCACGGCCCGAGCGCGCGGCGGTGTCGTCATCGCGGACCTCAGCTTCTTCCGGCGCGACATCCTCGTGGGACCACCGGGCGCGCGGGCGCCCCGCTCCGGCCAGGGCGTCCTGCCATTCGTACTGCGGTTCTCCGGTCCTGGTGTCACGATGTGCGAAGTTGCGCCGCAGGTCCTGGCGGCGGAGGTCGGACTCGAGCGCATCGACGCGATGCGTCACTACCCCGATCAGGATGAGGTGGACCTGGTTCGAGTTGCCTTTCCGCTGCCGACGGAGCTCCCCGGCCTCGGGCTGCATCTGCTCGACGCAGTCGAAGGCTCCGCGCCGCCACTCGAGCCGTTCACCGCGGCTCAGGGCCGGAATCTCTGGAACGGGAGGGTGGAGTCCCAGGTGGCGTCCGACGGTACGGTGAAGCTCCGGGCGGCGGGAGACGGACCGCTGTTCGAAGGGCTGCTGGGACTGGAGAGCGAGCGCGATGCGGGTGACACCTACAGCTTCTGCCCGGTGCCGGGCGATGCGATCCGCCGCCCGCTCCGCGCCGGGAAGCCGGTCGTCATCGCGGAGGGACCCTTCGTGGCAGGACTCGCCTGGCCGCTCGCGCTTCGATGCGGTCGCGGCGGGGGGAAGAACGAGGGGCGGGTGAGCGCGAGAATGGGACTCGAAGCGGTCGGCGACTCGCCGGTGCTGCGTTGTACGATCGCACTCGACAATCAGGCGAGGGACCACCGCCTGCGGCTGCGGTTCCCCACCGGTCTCCAGGGCCGGCCCATCCTGGCGGGAGCCCAGTTCGGCGTGATCGAGCGAACCGCCCCCAAGCACCACGCCCGCAACCCGGCAGAAACCCCGGTGGCAACGGCGCCGGCCCATCGCTGGGTCGCGGCGGCGCGTGGCGCACGCGGCTTGGCGGTCTTCACGGCGGGATTCTTCGAATACGAATGGACCGCGCGCGGTGATCTGCTGGTGACCCTGCTCCGGTCGGTTGGTGAACTCTCACGACCGGGTCTCCGCACCCGGCCCGGCCACGCAGGTTGGCCGACCCCGACGCCCGAGGCGCAGTGTCTCGGCACGGAAACCATCGCCCTGGGCGTCGCGCCGGTGACGGCGGACGACCTCGCCGCGCCCGGCCGGCTCGAACAGATGTGGGAAGATGCCTTTGTGCCGCCGCTCGCGTACTGGATGCGAGACTATTGTGAGGCGACTCCACCCCAGCTGGAACAGACCGGTTTGTCGCTCGGTGGTGACGGCCTCATCTTCTCCGCCTGCACCAGGCCGAGTGGCGGACGTGGGGTGGTGGTGCGCTGCTACAACGTGCTCGACCGCCCGGTTGAGGGACGCTGGAGCAGCCACCGGACCATTGCGATCGCGAAGCTGGTCCGCGCCGATGAGACCGAACTGGCGTCGCTTGCGATCGGCCCTGGAGGCAGGGAGGTGGCGTTCAGGGCCGGCCCGAGGGCGATCGTGTCCATACTGCTGGAGTTCACCGACTGACCGAGGAGGGGCTGATGCGGAGCATCGTGATGGGGGGGCTGCTGGCGGCCGCGGCGATGAGCGGTCTCGGGGCGCAGGAGAAAGAGGTGCTCAAGGTGCCGGGCACGGTGGAGGGCCTGCCGTTCTCCCCCGCGGTGAAGGTCGGCAACATCATCTACCTGTCCGGCCAGATCGGAAACCACCGCGGCACCCGGGTCCTCGTCCCCGGCGGGATCGGGCCGGAGACTCAGCAGGCACTGGAAAACATCCGGGTCGTCCTGGAGGCGTCGGGAAGCTCGCTGGACCGGGTCATCAAGTGCACCGTCTACCTCGCCGACATTGGCGACTACGAGGCGATGAACCAGGTCTACGCCAGCGTCTTCCCCAGGGATCCGCCGGCGCGCTCGACGATCGCCACCAGCGGACTCGCCCTGGGAGCACGGACCGAGATCGAGTGCCTGGCCACCGCACGCCCGAAGTGAGCGGGGCAGGGCCGGTCGGCGCTTGGGGTGATCAGCCGGCCGATTCGGTGGCCGCTCCGATGATCGCGGTGATGCGCGGCACCCACTCGCGATGCTCGGGCTTCATGAGCACCGATCGAAGACAGGTGACCGTCGGCTGGTCGCGCGCGAGTCGCGTGCTGGTCGGATCGATGAACGCCACCGGCAACTCCGCCAGTGCCAGGTGGAGCCCGCGGCGCGCGGCCTCCTCGAACACCCGGCGGGACCGGGCCGACGCCGTCCGCGCGGTGCCGGCGCGGGGCGCCCAGATGACGATATCGAGCTCTGGCGACAGGCCGGTCAGCATTCGCGGATCGGTACTGAGGCGCCGGTGCAGATCGAGCGCAGCTTTCCGTGAGGCATGCAGCATCCCCGCGAATTCCCCGCCACGCACCAACGGCATCAGCCGCTGTGTTGCCCAGAGCGCAACAGCGGCGGCACCCGGCCGCGAGCATTCGAGACTGATCTCCCCGAGATGCAACTCCGCCGAGCTGAAGTAGGTGTAGGGCGACTCATGCTTGTAGAGGATGCCAACCGCAGGATCGCGGAAGAGGATGCAACCGCAGCCATACGGCTGCAGTCCGTGCTTGTGGGGATCGATGACGAGCGAGTCCACCTCGGGTAGTGCCGCAAAGGCGCCGGCGGCCGTGGGGCCAAGATTCTCCGCGAGCGTGAAGTAGCCTCCATATGCGGCATCCGCGTGCAGCCGGAAGCCATGGCGTTCGCGACGCTCGAGCAGGGCGGGGAGAGGATCCACGGCGCCGACCCCGGTGGTGCCTATCGTCGCTACGACGGTCCCCACTTTCTCCTCTGCCAGAATCCGGTCGAGAGCGTCCAGATCCATCCTTCCGTTGCTGTCGCTGGGGCAGCTCCGGTAGCGGAGGCCCAGGACACTGCTGATCCTGGCGTGGGTGTAGTGGGCCTGCTCGGAGGCTACGATGGTCGCGCCGGGCCGCAGCTGCCCGGCGATCCACAGCGCCTCCAGGTTGGCCATCGTGCCGCCACCGGTCAGGTGGCCGAGGTGACTGGGCCATGCGAACATCGCGGCGATGGCCGCCACCGCCTCCTTTTCCATTGCCGAACTCGCTCGCCCGCCGTCCAGCGCGTGATTGTTCGGATTGACCACCATGGCGAGCGCGTAGGCGAGCCGGGCCACCGGATGCGGCGGCTTGAGCATCTGGCCGGCATACAGCGGATGGAAGTAGGGGAAGTTGTCGTGCATCCGGTGCGCGACTTCGGCGAGCACCGCCTCGATCGCGGGGAGGTCGTGTTCCACGCGCTCCGCCGTGGGGAGCGCCGCGAAGCCGGCCTCGAGTCGCGCGATGCTGCGTCCAAGGATGGCAAGCAGCGACTGGTCTACCGGGTCGACTGGTGCGGTATGCGGCATGGGCAAGGCTCAGCGGTCGCGGGCGGTGCGGATGACGTCCGGTTTGTTGGTGACGATGCCATTCACCCCGTGTTTCCAGAGCGCCCGGGCCGAGCGCGCATCATCGACCGTCCACACATGCACCGAACTGTTTCGCGCATGCGCGCGGCGGACGAAGCGCTGGGTCGCGATGGGCAGCCCGTGGTACTCCTCGGGGATCGCGTAGCAGCGGCAGGCGGGATCCGGCGGGCCGAGGCCGAAGTAGAGGCGGGCGATGTCGCGGCGCGACGCGCCCAGCGTGAACGGCGCCACCCGGAACGGGAGCAGTGCCTGCCAAGCCGAACCCGCCACCACCGCACGGTCGGCGGCGCCACCCTCGACCAGGGCGCGTGCGACCGCGTCCGCAACCTCGGCCTCCTTCACCTCGATCAGCAGCGGTATGTCTGGAAACTCGGCGATCACCTCCCGGAGCGTCGGGATCCGCACGCCGCGGCCGCGGAAGGGGGTACCCGGGACTCCCGGCTCCGAATAGTGAAAGCCCGCGTCCAGCCGCTGCAGTTCGGCGGTGGTGCGGGCGGCGACCGGTCCCTGCTGATCGGTCGTGCGGTCGAGCAGGGCGTCGTGGAAGACCATCGCTTCGCCATCGGCGGAGCGGCGGATGTCGAATTCAATCGCATCCGCGCCCTGCGCGAGGGCCAGTCGAAAGCTCTCGAGGGTGTTCTCTGGTGCGTACCAGGCTGCGCCCCGATGGCCGATGACCGGATGCGCGGAGCGGTCGAGCAGTGGGTTCATGGTGTGCCACCTTCCATCGCGCGATCCATCCGGTCTCGGAGCGCATCCCCGATCAGGGTGCAGGCGACCACGACCAGCACCAGCGCCACCCCCGGCACCACCGCGACCCACGGGGCATTGACGAGGGTGTCCCTGCCGGATGCGATCATGCCGCCCCAGGAGGGAGTGGGGGGTTGCACCCCAAGCCCGAGAAATGACAGCCCGGCTTCGAGAGTGATCGCGTTGCCGACGCCGAGCGCGGCAGCGATGATCATCGGCGTCCAGGTGTTCGGCAGCACGTGCCGCCAGGCGAGGCGGCCGCGCGGGGCGCCCAGCGCGCGCGCGGAGAGGATGAAGGTCCGGGCCATGAGCGCTGTAGCCTCCCCGTAGACCAGCCGCGCAATGCCCATCCAACCCGTGAGTCCGAGGACCACCACGACCAGCGTGGCGCCGGGCCTCCAGAGCGCCGCCAGCAGGAGCAGCAGCACGACGCGCGGGATGGCGAGGGCGAAGTCGGTGAGGGCCAGCAGGACCGTCGCGATCCGTCCCCGCCAGACGCCCGCGGCGAGGCCGACGAGGCCCCCAAGGCCGACGGCGATCAGGGTCGCCAGCAACCCGGTCGCCAGCGATACCCGGGCGCCGTAGAGCAGCCGGCTCCAGACGTCCCGGCCGAAGCGATCGGTCCCCAGCAGGTGGAAGGCTCCCAAGGCATCGCGGTGCAGCGGCGCCGTGAACCGCGTCGCCACCACGTCTCCCTGCGCCAGCGGATCGTGACCGGCCAGCAGCGGCGCCGCGATCGCCGCGAGCGTGAGTGTCCCGAGAATGACGTAACCCGCGAAGGCACGCCGGTCCTCCGTCAGGTGCGCCGTCCCGGTCCGGGCGCCGGGCACACCGGCTGGCAACAGCGGTTCAGACATCCCGCACCCGCGGATCCACCCAGGCGCGGAGGCCATCGGCCAGCAGATTGCCCACCACGACCAGCGCGGCGCTCACCGTGGTCGCCGCCATCACGACTGGGTAGTCGCGGGCCGAGACGGCCTGGATCAGCACCCGGCCGACACCCGGCCAGGCGAAGATCCCTTCGACGAAGACCGTTCCCGAGAAGAGCGCGGGCAGGGAGAGTCCCAGCAGGGTGACGACCGGACCGAGTGCGGCCCGGAGCAGATGCCGCAGCAGGACCCGGTATTCTCCGATCCCGCGGGCGCGGGCCGCCAGGATGAACGGCTCGGACCGGATGTCGAAGGCCGTGCCTCGCACAAAGCGCGCGGCACCCCCGAACCCGATCAGGGTCAGCGTCAGGAGAGGCAGGGCGAGATGACGGAGCCGGTCCATCAGTCTCGCTGATGGCGACAGGAACTCGGCATCGAGCCCCGCCGCGCCGAATGCCGGCAGCATCCGCAGTTGATAGGCGAACACCCAGACCAGCATCACGGCGAGCCAGTAGCCCGGCATCGCGAACAGCGTGACCGACACGATCGAGAGCGAGGTGTCGGTCGCCGGCCGGGCCCGGGCCTGGACCAGCCCGACGATGATGCCGAGCAGGTAGCTGCAGCCGAGGGAGAGCACAACGAGGAGCGCGGTCGCGGGCCAGGCTTCGCCGAGCATCCGGCTGGCGGGCCTGCCGGTGGCGAGGCTGGTGCCCCAGTCGCCCTGGGCCGCGCGACTGAGCCACTCCACGAACTGCAGCGGCAGCGAGCGATCGAGCCCGAGCTGATGACGCACGGCCTCGAGCTGGGCCGGGGTCGCGTCGGGGCCGGCGAGGTGGACCGCCGTATCGCCGGGGGCAGCGTGCAGCAGCACGAAGGTCAGGGCGACGACGCCGGCAAGGACGGCGAAGCCGGCCACGAGTCGCCGAAAGAGACGGGGGAGCATGGCGGGAATGTGCGCCCGGACCGGGATCGCCGCCAGCAGTCGTGAGTCGGATCGCCAGGTGAGCGCGGTCACGGCGGCCCCCTCCCTGACCAGCCCAGCTTCCGGGGTCCACTCCAACTCGAGGTACGGCATGCGGCTGTCACACCGTCCGGCAGGCACCGGCACCCTGTTCGCCACGCTGGCGCTGGGTCTCGTCGCCTGCACCGGGGAATCGAGTGCGCCCAGCGGGGCGGCCCCCCTCACCCAGGCCGAGGCCCAGGCAGTGGGCGTCGAGATGCAGGGCGAGGTCGCCGGGATCACATCCGGGGCGTCGCTGCAGGGATTCCTCACACCAAGCTTCGCGGCACCGCCCGCGGCGGTGCGTGCCTTTGGGGGGGCGCTCCACTTCGTCCGGCCGCCCAACTGCCCCACCTTTTCCGAGTTCCCGCCGACCGACGCCGATGGGGACCACGTGCCGGACAACCTGACGCTGACCTTCGACCCGGCGACCTGCTCCTTCACCGGGAGTGACGGAAACTCCATCGAGCTCTCCGGCGCAGTGACGATCACGGATCCCTCGCAGGTGAATCCCGGAGTCCGGGTCTCTTTCGCAGCCTTCCAGCACAAAGCCACGCTGGCCAGTGGGAACTTCTTCCGCCGGGCCCAGGACGGCGTCTGGCAGTTGGTCTCCGACCCGACCGGGTTTGCGGCGACGGACAGCACGACGACGGTGCACGAATCGACCGAGCGCGGACTCGCGAGGCTCACGAAGGCATGGCAGGTGGACTTCGTGGTGGAGGCCGGCCAGGTCTTCGCCCACAACCATGGCCTGCCGAGCGGCGATTTCACGCTCAACGGCCGCACCACGCGGACCCACGGGGCCGAGAGCAAGTCGTTCACCATCACCACCGTTACTCCGCTGCACCATGATGCGACCTGCGCGGACGACCAGAAGGTCGTCAGCGGCGAGCTGCACGTGGTGCACACCGACGCCCGCGGTACCGCGACGGTCGACATCGTCTTCAATGGGTGCGGCGTGCAGCCGACCATTATCCTCGTCACCGGACCTACCGCCTCCTGACCGGTTGGGTGCCTCCGGGGACACACCCGCAGGGTTCTCCCTGCGGGTGTTTGCTTTCCGGCGGGCGGCGGGCACCTTTCCGCCATGCGGCCGCGCCTGCTCTGTCTGCTCCTCCTCATGACCCTCGACGGCTGCGGTGCGACGGCGGCCCGCCGGGGCGGCACCGTGATGTACGCCTCGGGAGCAGACCTGCAGACCATCAATCCGCTTTTCACCCTGCACCCCCTCGCGCGCCAGGTGCAGCGCTACGTGCTTCTGACCACGCTGGTGCGCTACGACAGCCTGATGCGGATCGAGCCGTTTGTCGCGCAGCGCTGGGACTGGTCCGCCGACGGGCGGCGGCTCACCCTCCACCTGAGTGGCGCACTCCGCTGGAATGATGGCGCCGCCACCACGGCGCGTGATGCCGCGTGGACGCTCGAGCGGGCGCGGGATCCCGGCACCGGCTATCCGCGCCAGTCCGATCTGAGCGCACTCCTCGCCGCCCGCGCACTCGACGACACCACGCTTCAGCTCGACTTCTCATCGGCACCGGGCGGTATTCCCGATGTGCTGACCGATCTCGCCATCCTCCCGGCCCACCTGCTCGATACGGTGCCGATGGCCAGACTCCGTCAGGCGTCGTGGCAGGAGCACCCGGTGGGGAATGGGCCCTTCCGGTTCGTCGCGCATGAGCCCAATCGCCGCTGGGTCTTCGAGCGCAATCCCGACTTCCCCCCGTCGCTCGGCGGGCCGCCGCGACTCGACCGGCTGGTGATCGCCGTGGTGGACGAGCCGATGACCAAGCTGGCCGCGCTCACCTCCGGCGAACTCGACGTCGCCGGGATTCAGCCCGCCCACGCCGACTTCGTGCGTCGCGATCCCCGGCTCGCCGTGATGGACTACCCGCTGCTGCTGACGACGGGGATCATCTTCAACGTCCGCCGTGCGCCGTTCGAATCGCTCGGCCACCGCGTACGGGTGGCAGCAGCGCTGGACCGCGCGGCACTCGTGGCTGGCTTCGTCTACGGGTTCGGCACACCGGCGGACGGGCCGGTGCCGCCCGGGGTGGCGGGATGGGATACCTTGGCCAAGGCGCTGGGAGCCGAGGCCCGCGTTCAACCTTCGCGCGAGACGGGCCCGCTGCATTTCGAGCTGCTCACGGTCGGCTCCGGCGAAGCGGCATTGGAGCAGATGGTACAGGCGCAACTCGGACGCGCGGGGATCACGGTGACCATCCGCCAGCTGGAACTCTCCGCCTTCCTCGACCGGGTGTATGGCCGGAGCCACGACTTCGATGCGGCCCTGCTCGGCACGCCGGGGGACCTCGGGCTCGGCTACCTCCGGCCGCTCGCGGCGCTTTCCGGACTGACACCGCCCACCGAGCGTGCCGCGCTGTTCCGCTTCTTCCGGGATTCGCTCCCGGCCACCTTTCTGTACCATTCCCGCGGACTGCAGGGGATCAACCGCAGAGTCAGAGGCGTGCAGTTCGGACTTCGGGGAGAACTCGCGACAGTGAGTAACTGGAGTGTGGCGCCATGACCAGCTGGAGCGCGACCGCGCCGGTCCGGCTCGACTTCGCCGGAGGCTGGACCGACGTCGCGCCCTTCGCCGCGCGCGAGGGGGGCGTGGTGGTGAATGCCGCAATCGATCTCCGTGTGGGCGCGACGTTCGAGCCCGGCGGCAACGGCATCCTGCTGCTCGCGGAGGACCTCAAGCAGGCAGCGCGGGTGACCCACGCGGTCGATCTGCGAGCGGAGCCGAACCTCGCGCTCCACCGCGCCGCGCTCCGTATGTTCCCGGTGGGTCCCGGCACGCTCAAGACTCGCTCCGACGTCCCCGCAGGCTCGGGCCTGGGGAGCTCAGGCGCGCTCGATGTCGCACTGGTCGCCGTCCTCGCGGCGGCGCGCGGCGAGGAACTGAGCGCCGACGAGATCGCGTCGTACGGCTGGCATCTGGAAGTGATGGAAGCGGGGAATCCCGGCGGTCGCCAGGACCAGTACGCCGCGGCGCTCGGCGGCTTCCACCGGCTCGGCTTCCACGGCGAGGAGGTGCGCACCGACCGGCTCACCCTCGACCCGGAGTTCCTGCGGGAACTCGAGCGGCGGACCCTCATCTGCTATACCGGCCGTTCGCGGGTCTCGGGGGACACGATTGCACGAGTGATGGGCGCCTATGAGCGGGGGGACGCGACGGTCACCGGCGCCCTCCGAAGCATGGTGACCATCGCCGACCGGATGGCGGAAGCGCTGCTGGCGGCCGATCTTCCCGGAGTGGCGGCGCTGCTCGCGGACAACTGGCGCTGTCAGCAGCAGCTCGATGAGGGCATGCGGACCAGCGAGATGGCTGCCCTCGAGCTGGCCATGGCCGACGCGGGCGCACTGGGTGGCAAGGCCGCCGGCGCCGGCGCGGGCGGATGCATGTTCTTCGTGATGGGTGACGATATCGATGCGGGGCGACGGGCCGCCGACCGGGCCGGGGCGAAGCTGCTCGAGGCCGGCTGGTCGATGGCCGGAGTGGAACGATGCTGACTGGAGAAGAACTCGAGGCCCGGCGCGAGCTGCTGGCCGATTCGCGGGATCTGCAGGAACTCTGCGATCGGCTGGCGGCACGCGCCCGGGCCGTGGTCGCGCGCGACCCGATGATCCCGGCGCAGAAGGGGATGCTCTCCGCCGATGGCGGCTTCTGTGCTGATGACCGAACGCCGCTCACCTTCGACCCGTGGAGCCCGTCGAAGCACGCCTGTCCCCGCTGCGGCAAGTGCTTCACCGGAGCGCGCCACGACGGCCGCTGGGCCTGGCAGCAGCATCTCTGGCTGGGCGAGCGGATCGCGGAACTCGCGGCGGTGGGCCTCATGACCGGTGACGAGGAGCTGCTCGCCTGGGCCGCCCGGAAGGTGACCGAATACGGCGAGCGCTACCTCTCCTATCCCAACGCCGACAACGTGCTCGGCCCCGCGCGGCTCTTCTTCTCCACCTATCTCGAGTCGCTCTGGCTCACCAGCTACCTCGCCGGCGCGTTCATGCTCCGTGAGGCGGCGGTGCTCGACGAGGACGGAATCCGCGCCGCCGATATCGTCGCCGAGGAGGCCTCCAACCTGATCGGCGAATTCGAGGAGGGCCTCTCCAACCGACAGACCTGGCACAACGCCGCGCTGATCGCCGCGGCGGTCTGGTTCGAGGACGAGGCGCTCGCCGGGCGTGCCATCGAAGGGCGGCGCGGTCTGGTCGGGCATCTGGTGGACGGCTTCGGCAACGACGGCATGTGGTACGAGGGGGAGAACTATCACCTCTTCGCGCTGCGCGGATTGCTGACCGGCGCGGCGTGGGCCCGGCTCGCGGGGGTGGACTTCTTCGAGGAGGAGGCCAGTCAGGCACGGCTCGCCGCCGCGCTGCGCGCTCCCGCGCGCTCGGCGCTCCCCGATGGCTGCTTCCCGGCGCGGAAGGACGCGCGCTTCGGGGTGTCGCTGGCCCAGCCGATGTATCTCGAGCTCTGGGAGCGGGGCATCGCCGACCTGCTCGCCACCGGGCAGCCGGAGCCGGCGGCCGAGATCGGCGCCTGGCTCACGCACCTCTACGCGCTCCCCGCGCCACCGGCGGAAACCTTTGATTCGTATCTGCATGAAGCGGGAGAGCCCGTTCCTGCCCGGCGCGAACGGTCCCACCTTTCGTGGTGGATGCTGCTCTCCATGGCGCCGGAACTCCCGGGCTCGGGCGCGAAGTGGACGCCCGCCAGCACCCTGCTGGAAGCCCAGGGGCTCGCGCTGCTCCGCCACGGCGACCGCTACCTCAGCCTCGAATGCGGTGAGTACGGCGGTGGACATGGACACCCCGACCGGCTGCATCTCACGCTGCATGCCCGCGGTGTCCACTGGCTGGCCGACCCGGGCACTGGCTCGTACGTCACCCCGGATCTGCAGTGGTACCGCTCCACGATGGCGCATAACGCGCCGCGAGTCGACGAAGTGTCCCAACCGCTCGGCGGCGCCCGCTGCGAGATGTTCGACGCGCCAGGACCCTGGGGCTGGGTGCGCGGCAAGTTCGGCAAGTTCACCCGTACCGTCGTCGCCGGTCCGACCCATCTGGTGGACGTCGTGGAGTACGCCGACGACCAGGAGCATCTCGTTGAACTTCCCTGGCATCCCGATGGAGAGATCGAGATTCTCTCCCCGGGACACTGGGTCGCGGCGGAGCTGGCCGATCCCTTCGCCACGGACGTCGAGCGCTTCCTCCCTGACGCGGCGGGGCCCGTCGTCTGGAAGAGCACGGCCGGTCCGTTCGGCCGCACCCTTCAGGGCATCTTCGATGACGCGGGCGAACTGCTTCGCGCCACCGGACCCGGCCGGCCGGGCCAGGGGGGAGGATGTCGCTTTCTCCTCCGCCGCCACCGTGGACGCTACGTCCGGTTCGCCTCCGTCCTCGCCTTCGACGGGCCGGCGCTCACTGGAGCCCGGTTCGCGCCCGCAGAGATCGTGGTGACGACGGCTGCCGGAGAAACCATCCACCGTCAGACCAGCGAAGGGTGGGAGGTGACGGACGGTGCAGCGCAGACGCCGCTCCGCGGCGCCAGGCGGGAGCTACTCACGGGAGCCATCGCGCTGCCGTCCGTCGAGACCGCGCTGCAGAAATACGTTCCACCCGTGGTGACGGCGTATCACGTCGCCGAACCACCCGCGCTTGATGGTACGCTCGACGGGTTCGTCACGCGGAGCCCGCTCAGTCTCGATCACGAGGACCAGTACCGCCGCACCGAAGAGCCATACGGCGGTCCCGACGAATTCTCGGCCGAGGCCTGGCTCGCCTGGGACGAGCGGGCGCTGTATGTCGCGGTCGAAGTCACCAAGGCTGAGCTCACCTTCCGCGCGCCGGACGCGGCGCCGCTCAATCTCGACAACGAGTCGGACCTCATTCACTCCGACGGCCTCCAGATCTATCTCCAGCGCGCCGACCAGCCGCTGTTCGGCTGGCTGCTGGTGCCCGATCCGGGCAGCGACAGCGTGCAGATCCGTGCGGCGGGGGAAACCGCGGCAAGCGCGGAGTCCGCTCTCGGCGCCTGGCAGGAGACCGAGCGCGGCTATCTCGTGACCGCCGCGGTAAGAGTCCCGGGCTGGCCCCCCGCGTTAGGGGAGCCTGCCCCCCGCTTCGACCTGGTGGTGAATCAGATGCGCCCCGACCGGACCCGCCGCCTAGGTCAGCTCTGCTGGACCGGTGGCGGGGGATGGGCGTACCTGCGCGGCGATCGTCAGGATCCCGCCTGGCTGGGAACGGTGACGCTCGCATGAGGATCCCCGGATTCACGTCGACCGCCAGCAAGCGCCCGGAGGCCCTCTTCGGACCCGGTGCGCCTCTCGGGCTGCCGGTTCGTCTCGCCCGCGCCTCCGGCGCCGCCGTCTGGGACACCGAGGGACGGGAGTACCTGGACTTCATCATGGGTCTCGGCGCCGTCGCGTTAGGCTACGGGCACCCAGCGGTGAACGCCGCCGCGCGAGCCGCGATCGACGCCGGCGTTGTCGGTCCGCTGCCGCCCGAGCTCGAGGAGCAGGTGGCGGAACGACTCGCTGCGATGATGCCGTGGATGGAACGCACCCGCTTCCTCAAGACCGGCGCCGAAGCGGTCGCCGCGGCGGTGCGCCTCGCACGGGCCCACACCGGCCGCGAGGTGATCCTCCGCTGTGGCTACCACGGCTGGCTCGACTGGTGCCAGCCGGCGGGGACTCCCGGCGTGCCGACGGCATTGTTCGCGCTGAGTGAGGAAATCCCTTTCAACGATGTCGAGCGGGGGCGCGCCATGATCCGGCTCCTCGCCAACCGGCTGGCCGCGGTCGTCATCGAACCGGTGGTCGAGCGGGCCCCGTCCGGCGCCTGGCTCACGATGCTGAGGGAGGAGACCCGCCGTGCGGGCGCGCTGCTGGTGCTGGACGAAATCAAGAGCGGATTCCGCCTGGCGCCCGGCGGCGCGGCGGAACGCTATCACATCGATCCCGATCTCGTGGTGCTCGGCAAGGCGCTGGCGAACGGCTTCCCGCTGGCGGCCGTCGGTGGACGGCGCGAGGTGATGGAACAGGCCCGGAAGACCTGGATCTCCTCGACCCTGGCGACCGAGATGGTAGCGCTCGCGGCGGCGGAGGCAACGCTCCGCGTGGTGATCGAGTCGGGGCTCGCGGAGCACCTCTCGCAGATGGGCCGCCGGTGGATGGACGGGCTCAAGGTCCTCATGGAACGATTCCCCGAGCTGATCACCGGTGTCGCCGGCATCCCCGAAATGTCATTCCTCCGATTCCATGATGAGGCCACCGGCATTCGGGTGGCCCGCGCCGCGGCCGGCAGGGGACTGCTGTTCAAGCGGACCGCCTACAACTTCGTCTCCCTCGGCCACGATGTGGCCGCCATAGACCGGGGGCTCGGTCTGCTGGAAGAGTCCTGCGAGGAGGCCCGCCACCCCAGCATATGAAGCTGTTTTCACGGCCTGTTCAGTCCCGGGGACTATCCCGGCCCCTACCTTGGGGGCATGAGCCCCACCCTCGTCGGTGCACCGGCGGTTTTCCACGCTGAGGGCCTGTCCAAGACCTACCGGATGGGCGAAGTCGAGGTGTATGCGCTTCGGGGTGTGGATCTCGACCTGTTCCAGGGAGAGTTCGTGGTGCTGCTCGGCCCCTCCGGCAGCGGCAAGTCCACGCTGCTCAACATTCTCGGCGGGCTCGATGTTCCCACCACCGGCCGAGTCAGCTTCCTCGATCACGATCTGACGGTAGACGATGAGGCGGCGCTGACGCGGTTTCGCAGGGATCACGTCGGCTTCGTCTTTCAGTTCTACAACCTGATCCCGAGTCTCACCGCCCGTGAGAACGTCGCGCTGGTCACCGAGATCGCGGAGCATCCCCTCGACCCCGCGGAGGCGCTCAAGATGGTGGGGCTCGGCGATCGCCTCGATCACTTCCCGGCCCAGCTCTCGGGCGGGGAGCAGCAGCGCGTCGCGATCGCACGGGCCATCGCCAAGCGCCCCGACGTGCTGCTGTGCGACGAGCCGACCGGCGCGCTCGACTACGAGACAGGTGTGCTGGTCCTCGATGTGCTCCGGCACTGCAATGAGGAGCTGGGCACCACCATCGCCGTCATCACCCACAACGCGGCGATTGGCGCGATGGCGGACCGGGTGATCCGGCTCCGCAGCGGACAGGTCGTTGAGACGGTCCGCAACGCCCGGCGCGCCGCCCCCAGTGAACTGAGCTGGTAGCCGGCATGCGTGCGCTCAGACGGAAGCTGCTGCGGGACAGCTGGCACTACCGGAGCCAGTTCGCCGCCATCGGCTTGGTGATGGCCTGCGGACTGTCGGTCTTCGTGGCGTTCCGGAGCATGCATCGCTACCTGCGGGACCGACAGGCCGCCTATTACGCCGAGCAACACTTCGCCGAAGTGTTTGCCCAGGTGAACCGGGCGCCCGCCTCGGCGGCGGAACGGCTCCGCGCGATCCCCGGCGTACAGACGGTGGAACCGCGGGTGACGGCGCGCGCCGTGCTCGAGGTGCCCGGGCTCGAGGAGCCGGCCACCGCCTGGCTGGTCTCGATTCCGGATCGCCCCCGGCCCATGCTCAACGACCTCGTCCTCCGGAGCGGGCGCTACCCGGCTCCCGGACGAGGCGATGAAGTCCTGGTCAGCGACGCCTTTGCACGGGCCAACCGGCTCCGCAGCGGCGATTCCCTGGGCGTCATCCTGCGCGGCCGCTGGGAGACCATCCGGATCGTCGGCACAGCGATCTCCCCCGAGTTCATCTACGAAATTCCCGCTGGCGGGGGGTCGTTCTTTCCGGACAACCGCCGCTTCGGGGTGATCTGGATGCAGGCGACCGGCCTCGCGGCCGCGCTCGACATGACGGGGGCGTTCAATGACGTCACGTTCACCCTCGCGCCCGGCGCAGTGGTCCTCGACGTGATCGCCAGGATCGACGCCGAACTGGCGCGCTACGGAGGCCTCGGCGCCTACGAGCGAAGGGACCAGGTCTCAGACCAGTTCGTGACCTCCGAGATCGAAGAGACCCAGGTCACGAGCATCCTGCTCCCCGGGATCTTTCTCGGGGTCACCGCCTTCCTGCTGCACCTGGTCCTATCCCGACTGGTGGCCACCGAGCGGGAACAGATCGCCGTCCTCAAGGCCTTCGGCTACGGTAACGGTGCGATCGCGCTGCATTATCTCGGGTTCGCTCTGGTGCCGGTCGGCGCCGGAACCCTGGTCGGTGGCGCCCTGGGCATCTGGATGGCTGCGTACTTCGCGGGGGTCTACGCGCGGTTCTACCAGTTCCCCGATGTGGGATACCATCAGGACCTGGCGGTCATCGGCCTCGCCGTTGTGGTGAGCGGTGGCGCGGCGCTCGTGGGCGCAATGGGCGCGGTCCGCCGCGCGCTCCGGCTCCCTCCCGCCGAGGCGATGCGGCCGGAGGCACCGGCCTCCTTCCGCGGGGGCGGTCTCGATCGGCTCATCGCGTCGCCGGCGATTCCACTCGCCGCCCGTACCGTGCTGCGCAACATCCGCCGTCGGCCCTCCCGCGCGTTGCTGTCGGTGACCGGACTGGCCCTCGCTGTCGCGCTCACGGTGGTGGGCCGCTTCATGTTCGACGCGATCGACTTCATGAAACGGCTCGAGTTCTTCGAAGTGTGGCGGCAGGATGTGTCCGTCGCGTTCGACCGGCCGCTCGGCATGGGAGTCCGGTACGAGCTGACTCGACTGCCGGGTGTCGAGTGGGTCGAGCTCGTGCACGACGTGCCGGTGCGCCTGCGCCACGGCACCGCGTCGGAGCGAACGGTGATCGAAGGCCTCGAAGCGGGGTCCACCCTCCGGCTCATCATGGATGCCCGGCGTGCGGCGGTGGCCCCGCCCGCCGGCGGGCTGCTGCTCACCACTGCGCTCGCGAGGCAACTGGGGGTCGGCGCGGGGGACACCGTTCGGGTGGAAGTGCTCGACGGCCGGCGGCGGGTAACCGACCTGCCGGTGGCGGGCGTGGTGGACGAACTGCTGGGCCTCCTCGCCTACATGGAACTGGACGCGCTTCACCGCCAGCTCCGCGAGCCACCGCGGGCCACCGGCGCCCTCCTCGCCGCCGATCCGCTGCTCCGCTTCGCGCTCAACGAACGGCTCAAGGGCCTTCCAGGGGTGAGCGGTGTGACGTGGCTCAGCGCTATCCGCGAGGGGTTCGAGCGGACCATCGCCGAGAGCTTCCGGATCACCATCGTGAGCATCGTCGTCTTCGCGGTGGTGATCGCCGCCGGAGTGGTCTACAACGCGGCCCGGGTCGCCCTCGCCGAACGCGGCCGAGAACTCGCCAGCCTCCGCGTCCTCGGCTTCACCCGAGGCGAGGTGACGGCCATGCTGCTCGGCGAGCAGGCGCTGCTGACCCTCCTGGCGCTGCCGGCCGGACTGGCCCTCGGCCATCTGCTTGCCTGGCTCGTCGTGGTTCGCTTCACCTCCGACATCTTCCGGATTCCGCTCGTGATCAGCGGATTCACGGAGGTCTTCGGGGTGGGGGTTGTGCTGGCCGCGGCGGCGGTCACGGCGCTGGTGATCGCGCGCCGAATCCGCCGCCTCGACCTGGTGGCCGTGCTCAAGACCCGGGAGTGACGTATGCGACGCCTGTCAATTCGCTGGCGCATAGGGCTCATCGTGACGGCGATCGTCGTGCTGGTTGTGTGGCGGCTTCGGCCGTCCCCGCTTCCGGTGGACACGGTGAGGGTTACGGAGGGCCCGCTGCGCGAGACCATCGATGAGGAAGGGGAGACCCGGGTGCGTGACCGCTTTGTCGTCGCCGCGCCGGTGACCGGCCGCCTGAGCCGAGTGCGGCTCCGCGCCGGCGACAGCGTGACGCGGGGTGACCTCATCGCCATGCTCGTGCCCGCACCACTCGATTCCCGCGCCCGGCGCGAGGCGACCGCGACTCTCGAGGCGGCGGACGACGCGCGTCGTTCAGCCGAGGCGGCGGTCGAGGTGGCCCGTGGCGCCCTCGACCAGGCCGAGCGCGACCGGGCGCGCGCCGAAAGCCTGGCGGTCGCGGGGCATGTCTCGCCCGCCGAGCGTGAGGCATCGGAGCTGCTCGCGCGCACCCGGCAGCGGGAGTGGGACGCGGCGACGGCGCGGGCCGCAACGGCGGCCCATGATGTCGAGCGGGCCAGGGCTGCGCTCCTCGCCGCCAATGGCGGTGATGCCTCGGCGGGGGCCGGGACGCCGATTCGGGCGCCCGCGGCGGGCCGGATTCTCCGGCTGCTCGAAGAAAGCGAGCGGGTCGTCCTGGCAGGCACGCCGGTGCTCGAGCTCGGTGATCCGAGCCGCCTGGAGGTCCAGGCCGATTTGCTGACCACCGATGCGGTACGAGTGCGCGCTGGCGACACGGTCCTGGTCGAGGCGACCCCCGGGGCCCCACCGCTTCTCGGACGAGTGCGCATGGTCGAGCCCTCCGCGTTCACCAAGGTCTCAGCACTCGGGGTGGAGGAGCAGCGGGTCCTCGTTGTCGCCGATCTGCTCGACCCGCCCGGCGCGCTCGGTGACCGCTTTCGCGTGGAGGTTCGGGTCGTCCTGTGGGGGACGCCGCGGACCCGGAAGATTCCGTTGAGCACGCTGCTGCGCCGGGGCGAGGACTGGGCGGTCTTCGCGGTGCGGGATGGGCGTGCTCGCACCCAGCCGGTGAAGCTCGGCCATCGAGGCGCGCTCGAGGTGGAGGTCCTCGACGGGCCCGCCACCGGCGATGAGATCATCCGCTATCCGAACGACCAGATCGAGGACGGCGCCCGGGTGCAGGCCAGCAGGTCCGGGTCGCCGTAGCCGGTCCGCGCACCGCGGATACTGGACGCTGCCGCCTGGCGCACCCAGATTCCGCCATGCTCGTCGACGTGCATGCCCACTTCTACCACGACCGCACGCCGCGCAGCGACTGGCGGGAGCGGAACGCGAGCCGGCTCGCCGCGGGCGAGACCATCGGCATCACCTGGCACGTCGCCTCGATCCTCGGCAGCTGGGGCCTCACCTCGCCGACCTATTTCCCCTCCGCCGCCGATCTCAGCTATGCCAACGATCAGTTGCGGCAGCTCACCCTCGAGCATCCGGACCGCATCCGCGGCTACGTCGCGGTAAACCCGAACGTCACCGGCCACGCGCTCTCCGAGATCGACCGGGGCGCCGAGTCAGGCATGATCGGGGTGAAGCTGGCGGCGAGCCGCCGCGCCGATGATCCGCTGCTCGATCCGGTCTGCGCCGCGGCGGAGGAACTCGGTTTCCCGGTGCTGCACCACATCTGGCAGCACCGCCGCCGCGAGTGGCCCGGCCAGGAGGCGTCCGATGCGGTCGAACTCTGTCGCCTGGCGGCGCGGCACCCGCGGGTCGATTTCATCCTCGCACATATCGGCGGGGGCGGTGACTGGCTCCACAGCCTCCGGGCGGCGCGCACCTTTCAGAATGTCTATCTCGATCTCTCTGGCAGCGGCGTGGACGGCGGCATGCTCGAGAGCGCCCTCCGCGCGGTGGGCGCCGAACGCCTGCTCTGGGGCGCCGACGTGACCCTCTGCACCGGCTGGGCGAAGCTGCGCTATCTCGAGCGGCTCCTCACCCCCGCCGATCTCGCGCTGGTCACCTCCGGCAACGCGGTGCGCATCTTCCCGCCGGGCGCCTTCTCATGATCGACGTCAGCGTCTTCCTCGGCTCCTATCCCTGGCGCCGGATCCCCGGGACCTCGCCCGAAGCAGTACTCGCGGCGATGGATCGGGTCGGCATCACGACCGGCTGGGCGTCGCATCTACCGAGCCTCTTCTGGAAGGACCCGGCGGAGGGGAACGGCTGGCTCTATGAGGTCGCGGCGAAGTTTCCCCGGCTCAGGGCGGTCGCCGCCATCCATCCAGGGCTGCCTCACTGGGAGGAGGATCTTCGTGAGGCGGTCGATCGGGGTGCGGTGGCGCTGCGCGCCGACCCCGGATTCCTCGGGATCGCGCCGGCCGGATCGGAGATGCTGCGGCTGGTCACGGCGGCGAGCGAGGTGGGGCTGCCGCTGCTCAGCGCGGTGCGGCTGGAGGACGGCAGGGGCCGTCACCCGCTCGATGTCGCGCCGGAGCTGGCGCCCTGGGCGGTACGCGCCTGGCTGCGTCACGACACCGAGGCCCGCATCGTGATCACCCATGCGGAGCGGAGCTTCATCGAGGAGGTCCACTACGGTTCGACCCCGGCGGAAGCCGCCCGGGCCTGGTGGGACATCTCCTGGGCCTGGGGCCCGCCGGAGGACCACCTGGAACTGCTGCTTGCCACGATGGG
>Ga0209797_10000200_pt1 | contig 28162 bp, 25 predicted proteins | sample DOMMetBare3Fresh_2_FD_187472 | JGI IMG/M metagenome (GOLD analysis project Ga0209797, IMG submission 187472) | Wetland sediment microbial communities from St. Louis River estuary, USA, under dissolved organic matter induced mercury methylation -... | ecosystem: Environmental > Aquatic >... | reverse complement strand
TTCTAATTCAGGAATAAGTTTATCCCATTTCTGAAGTGCATTTTCATATTGATAATTATCTATTCTCTGTATTGATTTCTGATAAGCATTATTATAAACTTCTTTTAAATCGGCAATCACCTTATCATCACCGCCTTTTTTGTTGAGCCTGTTTATTAGTGTTGAAAGGTCTTTTTCGTCTGACCTTGTGGTTTGCCTGCTTCCCCTGCAGGATGCAAGTAAAAGAAATCCAATAAAAATAAGAATGGGTAACCTTGGTTTCATATGTAAAATTGTTGGGTTCTGTTATAATCATTCAAAGGAAATACCAAGTCGTGCTAATTATAAAGTTTTAACAAATAGTTCTGTTTGGTTTCTTATTCTGCAACATATTTCATTCTTGGTTCAAAATAATTCCACAACATAGCCGATAGTTTTTTTGTAAGCACCCAAGCTTCGTTGTTGCTGCTCCAGCTTTGATCCTTATTGTTTTTTGTGATAATACAAAACAAATAAGGATTGTGTGGGGCATTTACCAGCATCACTTCGCTTCTGCTTGCGTTTACAGCACCGTTTTTACTAAATACTTCTATTGTTGGTGGTATTTGTGAAAGGCCTTCTTCATCCCAATAATTTCTTCCAAGCAACCGCATCATTTGTATACAAATGCTATCAGAAAAAATTTCTTTGCGATATATTTTTTCTAAAAGCATGGCCATTTCTCTTGGAGAGGTTTGTCCCCATCCATAAATGTTTCTTAACTCTTCTCTGCCTGTTGTTCTTGAATTTATTCTTGTGGCAACAAAACCCAGGCTGTCTAATATTTTATTGATGCGTGTTCCTGTGCCTGCAATACTTTGTAACCAAAGACTGGCAGTGTTATCGCTGGTGGTTAACATCAGCATTAATAGTTTTGCCAATTGAATTGATTCGTTGTTTTTAAACGATCCAAGAATATCTTCACCCTCATAGAGTAATGAATCTTTGTAAATAAATTGTTGATGATAGCTTAATTCCCCCTTCTGTAATTTGTTCATGATCCCCAGCAGAATGGGAATTTTAACGATGCTGGCGGTGGGAAAAACAGTATCGGCATTAATGGCAACAATTTTACCCGTTTTGAGATTTTTTATATACACACCTATCTCGCCGTTAAAACCTTTAATGGTTTCTTCAACTTTTAATTGAAGTTGTTTGTTTGTTTGTTGAGAATAACAAATTGAAATGCTTGTTAAAAATATAATTGAAAGTATTATTTCTTTCATTACACGTTATTGAGCCGATGTGCTGTCTGTTGCCCAGTTATTAAATTGGGTTCTTGTCCATGTACCCGGTTCGGCATGGGCGCCGCCTTTAAAAAGATAGGTTATATAATTAACCCCTTTTGTTTCAAGAAGATTAAGTGATGCAAAAGAAAGATATTGTTCGGCTCCGGAGTTTCCTGCTTTATTTGCAAGCCAGTCTGCCTTAGGTATAGAAATATAAATCGTGTCGCTTGATTGATGATCAAGAACAAGGTTTACTTCGCTATACGTTTTATTTATGCCGTTAATAATTGCCTGGGCAACATAGATAGAGTCTTTGGGTTTAAATATTTTTTTCCTGGTTCTGTCGTCAGCATTACAGTCCCAAACAAGTAGCGTATCGGTAGCAAACCATTGTTGAGGTTGGGCTGTGGTTTCGTTGGCTGAATTTTTTTCAGAAGATGAGCTGTTGTTGCAGGAAAAAAGCAACACAAGCAAAACGGCATATGTTGTAATTCTGATCATATCCTAAAGCTACAGAAGAGTTGTGAAGTTGAGTAATGAATGTTTAAATTCGTACAAAATATTTTTTATGAGTAAGCGCACCTCGTATCTTGACTTAGTGCTTAACCCTTTTAACCTGTTAAGAACGAAGCGCATCTTAAATGTGAACCCCACCGTTGTTCCTGAAAGAAAAGAACCTGATGAAATAAATATTTATGTGTATGACTATGATGCGGAAAGCCTTTATGAAGAACGTTTAAAAGACGTAAAGGATTGTTTCAGGTACAAACACGCTACAACTAATACGTGGGTAAATGTGGACGGACTTAAAAGAAAAGATGTTGAAGAATTATGCAATCACTACAATGTTCACTTATTAATTCAGGAAGATATTTTAAGTGTTGGCCAGCGTGCAAAGTTTGATGATATTGAAGGCGTATTCTTCTGTTTGTTAAATATGCTTTATTTTAATGAAAAAGATTCTGCTGTAGAAGCCGAACAAATTTCTATTGTTTTAGGTAAAAATTTTGTTCTGAGTTTTCAGGAAGATGCATCTAGGGATGTATTTAATCCATTACGTGATAAACTGCAATTTCGTAATAATAAAATAAGGCAAAGCGGTGCGGATTATTTGTTTTATGCTCTTATTGATTCTATAGTTGACAACTACTTTCTGGTAATGGAAAAACTGAGCGAAAATATTGAAACCCTGGAAGAAGATATTATCAGAAATTCAAATAAAAGATCTTTGGCCAGGCTAAGCCAGTTGCGAAAAGAAATGATTGTACTAAAACGAAATATTGCTCCGGTAAGAGATATGATTAATGGTATTTTAAGAAGCGAAACAGAATTAATTCAAGAGCGTACAGAAAAATACTTCAAAGACATTTATGATCATATTGTGCAGGCAAATGATTTAGCAGAAAACTACCGAGATATGATGATGAACCTGCACGATTTGTATTTGAGCAATGTTAACCTGAAGATGAATGAAGTAATGAAGGTTATGGCAATTGTTACATGCCTGCTGGCGCCTGCTACTGTAATTGGCGGTATGTTTGGGATGAACTTTGATGTTATCCCCTATGCACATCATAACCTGGGCTTTTATATTGCTTGTGCCATAATGGTTGTTATTCCATTAATGATGTTGTATTTTTTTAAAAAACGTGGTTGGTTTTAAAATCTTATTAAAATGAAATATTTATTTGCTTCGCTTTTTATTTTATTTTTTATGGAATCACAGGCCCAAACAACAGCAGAAGAAAAAATTAAATCAATGGGATTACAATTACCTTCTGTAACAAAACCCATTGCCAATTATGTAAAATTTGTAAAAACAGGCAATTTAATTTTCCTTTCGGGTCATGGGCCAACCAAAGCTGATGGTACAAATATGATGGGTAAAGTAGGAACAGATCTAACGGAAGAACAGGGTTATGAAGCAGCAAAAATTACAGCGCTGAGTTTAATTGCCACTTTAAAAGATGCAATGGGCGGAAGCTTAATTAAAGTAAAAAGAATTGTAAAAGTAAACGGTTATGTAAACTGCGGACCTCAATTTAAAGATCATCCGAAAATTATAAATGGCTGCAGTGATTTATTGGTTGCGGTGTTTGGTGAAAAGGGAAAACATGCCAGAGCGGCCATGGGAATGAATTCGTTGCCCAATAATATTGCCGTAGAAATAGAAATGATTGTTGAGGTAGAAGACTAAAACTTAAAAATGCTCCATGCTTTTCAGCATTTCATATTCAGTTTCATAGCTTCGGTGTTTAAACCAACCAATTACTGCACCTCCGCCTAACCAAAAAAAGAATTCAAAAACAAGAAATAAAATTCCCAGTGGATTAAAATAAAACGCAGCAAAGGCATTATGGTCAAAGCCAAGCTGAATTAGTTTTACAATCATCATAAAAATCAACCCTTCTCTTAATACACCTTTCAGCAAAATATATTTCCACTTCGGGGTTTGTCTTTTCTTTTCCCAAATTTTCAGAAATTTTCGCTGTTTCGTTGTAAGCCTGTAAGGATGATAATCACGGAAATGGTTCAGTTGCACTTTGTTTTATACAATTGATTTTGGTTGTTTAAAAATAGGAACCGTACTACATGGTTCTCCATAAAAAATACTTTTTGCTACAGGCCTCAATCGTTTTGTAATTTCCATGTATGCGGCTTCCGGTAAAGGATAATTTCCGCAACCTTTAATTACAATACGCTGATCTTTATATTTTGAAATATCTATGTTAGCAATTGCTTCAAGAAGTTTCAATTTTTTCCATTCTTCAACCGAACCTAAGAACAACTCCTTTACAACCGGTTGTAATTGGGCTGCTAAAAGCATATAAGCCCACATGGGAATAATTGCTTCGGTGCTGCAAACAACCAGAACGGTTTTATTTCTGTATTGTTCCAGATCTGTATTTAATAAAGACTCTCTGAACTCTTTTTCCTTTACAATTAAACCCATGAACAAAAAATCTTTCAGATCAAATAAAACCACGTCTTCTTTTGGAAACAGTTCTTCCAGGTCAATGGTTATTAATGCGCTTTCTGCAACTTTATTTACTATCACGCTCGTATTTTGTTTAAAGTGAAATAGTAAAATTACTTCAAATATGCGTTAACCTTTTTATAGAAAAAGCAGGTACGTAGTTTTTCATGCGTAGTATCGTAAAACTACTGTTAATAAAAATGGGCATAACCATTGTTATGCCCATCATTTTTTATTCAGTAAACAGTGTTTAGAAAAACTTAATTCTGCTATCTTTTATTTTGGCCGCTTTTTTTAATGCTGATATTGAGTTGTTTGAAATATTTTGTTTGAGCCCCTGTTCCATTTGAGCTCTCCGCATTGTATAATCCAGGTCAGCTGCTGGTTTAAGGCCTATACTTTCGTTTTTTATTACAAACACCCCTGTGCTGCCGGCAACCGGATCGCCGGTTTTTCCTTTTATCTGAGGATTAAATGAAGCACCGCTTATTTTAGGCTCCATTCCTATTCCGGGTATAAAAGGAGAAAGAAACGAAACGCTATCTGCTCTTAAAACCGTTGTTTTGAATGAAGTAGCTATTGCGTTGAGGTCTCTGTTGTTTCCTATTTTGCTAATGATTTCATTTGCTTTTTTGATGCTTCTTACAAGCACTTCTACTTGTGGACGTACAGATTTAACATCGGACACGCCTTCTTCCTTTTCTTCACTAACAAGCGCAACAATATATTTATCTCCTAGGTTTTCTGGTTCAGAAACTGTTCCAACTTTATTTTCATAAATCCACTTTACAAGTCTTCTTGCATTTCCAAGCCCCATAATATTATAATCCGTTGATTTTACTTCTGCAATACGTGGTGAGAGTTTTTTATTACGAACCGTTTCTTCAAACTGCTTGGCATTTCTGCATTCTGCTGCAAACTGAGCAGCTGCGGTGCTGGCAGAATTAATTGTTTCATCAGACGCAGTAATTGTTTTAGAATAATAAGCAACTTTATAGGCCGGTTCAAATTTCTTTTGATCCAGAACTTCAATGTAATGATAACCAAAGTCGGTTTTCACTACTTTTTTGCTTCCTTTTGGACTAAAAAAAACAAATTCAGCAAATTCTTTTGCAAGATTTGTTTGCTGAGAGGTGAATTCATATTCGCCTCCATTATCCTTGCTTCCCTGATCTGTTGAAAACTGTGCAGCTAATGTTTTAAAATCTGCACCCTTAGCAATTGCTCCTGCAATACTATCAGCCTTTGCTTTAGCAAGACTATCAGTAGTTAAAACCTGACCTGTTTGAGGATCTTTAGTGCCAATAAGAATATGACGGCATTTTATAGAATCGGGCATTTGTCTTTTTTCAATCATTTTAGCCAATGTGTAATTGGTTCCATCAAGATATGGTCCGGCTAATGCACCTACAGGCAGGTTTTGTATAGAATCTGCAAAACTCATTTGCATACCCGATTTTATAACAAACCCATCATAGTAAGCTATTGCAGAGTTATTAGCATTTATAAATTGAGCCGGGTCGGTTGATTCTAAAAAAGGTTGTTTGCTTTTTGCAACCTCTTCTCTTACTAATACACTATCTGCAGAAGTTGGCGCCGCATCAAACGTTACATAAGAAATTGTTCTGCTTTCTTCCTGCTTAAATTCATTTTTATGTTTTCTGATATATGCTGCAATATCATCATCAGTTACCTTAACAGCACTGTCTGATATGGTTGTATAAGGAATAGATACATAGCTGATAGAAGCAATACTGTTTTGATCGTTCATATCTTTATCGCTTAACCATTTAGGATAAAAAGCACTGCCGGCCAGTAATGCATTGTATTTTGATCGTAATCCGTTGCTGATAATATAGTCTATAATATTTCTTTCAACATAAAGTCGCTGTGGGTCATTTGCTTTTTTCTTACGCATGGAGTTGATAAACTGCCTGGCTGCTGCAGGATCGTAAGCACCGGTTTGTTCATTTTTAAACTGCTGAGCTAATGCAGGAGGCGGGTTACTACCATATAAAGCATCATTTAACTCAGCTGAAGTAAATGTTAAACCAAGTTTTTCATATTCCTTCTTCAGTACAATTTCTTCTACTTCATTGTTCCATAACATATCTACTATTTGCTGACGCAAATCATCATTTACATCCATCCCTTGTTGTCTGTAGCCATTTTCATATTCAGCTACACGCTCATTAAAGCCATTCACATCAATTGATGTTCCGTTAACTTCTCCTAAATCAGTAGAAGAAGATGTGCGTCCACTACCATTACGGCCGGCAAAATAATCGGTTAAAATAAATCCTACAAGACTCAATGCAATTACAGCAATACTTACGGCTGCGTATTTTTCACGGATTTTCTGAATAATTGACATATAATATTATCTATTAAAAAAGTGAGCGGCAAAAATAGGGTATTTTCATGTTTGAACAAACTGTGGATAACTGCTATAAGCTGCACGGGATAAAGGTTTTATAAAAAGAGATATCCTCTTTTCTTTTTTAAGAAATTACTTTCCACAAAACACCTGTGAATAAACATGCAAAAAGGTGAATAACCAGCTTTTTGATGCGGAAAACTTAGTGGACGATTAGTTTACATGTATGTCTAAAATAGACCCGCTATGGAACTCAGTTCAAAAACTCACATTTCTCCCCGTTTCATTAACACAGTTTTGAGTAATTTTTATAACAAAACTTATACAACCCTTCTCTTATACAGTATTGTTAATAACCATCTAATTCTCTTTGTAGTATTCACTTTAAGCTTGTGAATGATTTGGGAATAGCTGTTAATAAAATACCATTTTATAATTTTACAACTTATTTCAATCTTGAATTATCCACCAATTCACATACATAGTAATAATAGTTTTTTATATAAAATATATATCTATTAAGATATACTACGGAAAAAGAGAAAAAAAATTAAAGTAGTTTACACTCCTAAAACGAGCAGAAAAAAATGAGCACCACAATTTTATCAGACGCAAAATCATCACTCGAACAGTTTGGATTTTTAAATATTGAAACAGATCCGGAAATGGATTTGTTTGCAGAAATTGAAAAATTAAAAAAACAAAAAAATGCAATTATTCTGGCGCATTATTACCAGGAACCGGATATACAGGATGTGGCTGATTATATTGGCGATAGTTTAGGCCTTGCACAAAAAGCAGAAACTACAAAAGCAGATATGATTGTTTTTGCTGGTGTTCATTTTATGGCCGAAACGGCAAAAATTTTAAACCCATCAAAGAAAGTTGTGATCCCTGATTTAAAAGCAGGTTGTTCATTGAGTGACAGTTGTCCTCCGCCTTTGTTTGAAGAATTTAAAAAGAAACATCCTGATCATCTCGTTATTTCATACATAAACTGCAGTGCAGGTATAAAAGCCCTGAGTGATATTATTTGCACAAGCAGCAATGCACAAAAAATTGTTGAGAGTTTACCTGCTGATCAGAAAATTATTTTTGCACCTGATAAAAACCTGGGAGCCTACATAAACAAAGTAACCGGCAGAAAGATGGTTTTATGGAATGGTGCCTGTATGGTTCATGAAATATTCAGTGTAGAAAAAATAACAAAATTAAAAATACGCCATCCTTTAGCTAAAGTAATTGCACATCCAGAATGTGAAGAGCCTGTTTTAAGATTGGCTGATTTTATAGGAAGCACAACACAACTGCTAAACTACACATCAAAAGATAATAGTCAGGAATATATTGTTGCAACTGAAACGGGTATTTTACACCAGATGCTGAAAAATAATCCACAAAAAACCTTTATACCTGCACCCCCAAATAACAGCTGTGCCTGTAATGATTGTCCGCATATGAAGAGAAACACATTAGAAAAGATTTACCTTTGTATGCAATATGAACTGCCCGAAATTACAATGGAAGAAGAATTAAGAATAGCAGCTAAAAAACCAATTGATAAGATGCTGGAGTTAAGTAAAAGCTTTGGTATGTAAAACAAAGGGGCTAGATAGAAATCTTGCCCCGTTTTTAAAATCCAATATCCTATGAAAAACCAAGTGCAAGATAGAAATGTTTTTTAAGGAATAAAAGCAAAACAGATTTTTTGTTTTTAAAAAAAACTGTTAAATGAACCCCCTCGCTTTTTCCAGGTCTTCAGGCGAATCTATTGAAATACCCCAAGGCTCTGTAATTGCCATTCTGATGGGTATTCCATTCTCAAGTAACCGTAATTGTTCCAGTTTTTCTGCTTTTTCAAGTATAGAAGGTAAAAGACCGGTAAATTTTAATAAAGCTTCTTTACGATAACCGTAAATGCCAATATGTTTATAATAAATAGGTTGAAACTTGTCATCTCTTAAAAAGGGAATTGCACTACGGCTGAAATACAATGCATCCATGTTTTTATTTACAACCACTTTTACAGCATTTGAATCAGTAATTAACTCTTTGTTTGTAATAGCATGCATGAGTGAACCCACTTCAACCTTATCATCATGAAACAGTTCACATAATTTTTTTAGTGGATCTTTTTTTACAAATGGTTCATCACCCTGAACGTTTATTATCACATCAACATCCATTTTTTCAACTGCTTCTGCAATTCTATCGGTACCACTTTCATGTTCTTTCTTACTCATAATTGCTTTTCCCCCATGCTCAATAATTTCTTTGAAAATAATTTCATGATCGGTTACAACAAACACATCTGTAAACAAACCGGTTGCTACTGTATTTTCATATGTATGAAGAATAACCGTTTTGGTTCCCAGCATTTGCATAAGCTTTGCCGGAAATCTTGTTGCTGCATAACGGGCAGGAATAACAGCAATTATTTTCATATCCTTATTTTTTAATGAAGGTAATAAAGCAAAAAGTATTTAAAAGAAAAACCCCGGTAATCTCCGGGGTTTTCAATTTTTATTTTATCATCAACTGAATAAATATTCAACATCTTCTCTTGTAAGGCTTTTAACAAAACCACCATCATCAGCAATCAGATCTTTTGCAAGTGAGCGTTTACGATCCTGTAACTGAATAATTTTATCTTCAATAGTATCTTTACAAATCATGCGATAAGCAAAAATATTATTTGTTTGACCAATACGATGCGTACGATCAATGGCCTGTTGTTCTACGGCAGGGTTCCACCATGGATCTACGATATATACATAATCGGCCGCAGTTAAATTTAAACCAACACCACCGGCTTTTAATGAAATAAGAAACACCCGTACATCTTCGTTTCCCTGAAATTCTTTCACCGCTTTTTCCCTGTCGTGAGCAGCTGTACTTCCATCAAAATAAACGTAAGGGATTTTTAATTCTTCAAGCTTTGCTTTTATTAATGCAAGCATTCCCAAAAACTGTGAAAACACAAGTGCTTTATGATTGCCCATGTTTTCTTCCAGCTCCCTGGCAATTTCATCCAGCTTAATAGAATAGTTGGGTAATTTTTCCGGTTCGTTTAAGATAGCAGGTGAATCACAAATTTGTCTCAGTTTCATTAAGCCTTGTAAAATGGTAAGTTGTGATTGGCCAATGCCCACCTCTTCAATAGTACCCAGAATTTTTGAACGGTATTCATTACGATAAGCATCATAAATTTTACGTTGCTCATCTTCCATTTCACAATACAGAATGGTTTCTGTTTTCTCGGGCAAATCTTTTGCAACCTGTTCTTTGGTGCGGCGGAGAATAAAAGGAAATAATAATTTACGCAAATGATCCTTTTGCTCTTTTTCACCAAACTTATCAATAGGTGTTGCAAAATCATTACGAAAGTGTTCAACAGTACCCAACATGCCCGGGTTTAAAAAATTCATTTGTGCATAAACATCAAACGTATTGTTTTGTAAGGGTGTACCGCTCATGCACAAACGATGTTTACTTTTTAACAGGCACGATGCTTTTGCTACTTTACTGTTTGGGTTTTTAATTGCCTGGCTTTCATCAAGTATAACACAATCAAAATTCTGTTCGCTTAATAATTTTATATCGCTGCGTAGTGTTCCATAAGTGGTAATTACAATATTGTATGAATCAAAAATGTTTTTATCCCTTGTGCGTTGTGCACCATGATGAATTTGATATGTTAATGTGGGGGTAAATTTTTTAATCTCATTTTCCCAGTTATACATTAATGTAGTAGGACAAGCAACCAGCGCTTTTAGCTTTCCGTTTTTTTCACAGAGGTGTTGTAAAAAACCAAGCGCCTGAACCGTTTTACCTAAACCCATATCATCTGCAAGAATACCACCCCAACCCACTTCACTTAAAAAATTTAACCAATGAAAACCGGTAACCTGGTATGGACGAAGAATGGGCAATAAATGTGCAGGCGGATCAACCTGTTTTATTTGTTTAAACTCTCTCAGCTTCTCATACTTTTCTTCCAGTTCAATCATTAATTCAGCTTCATCCCTTGTTTCATATAATTCATCAATAACGCTGATATGATATTTTGATAAGCGAAGATTGTCGTGTTTATTTTCACCTACACGGAATAACATGGAGTAGCGCTTAATCCACTCATCGGGCAAAACACCCAATGTTCCGTCCTGCAGCTGTACCAAGCTTTGTTTATTGGCGAGTGCTTTTTTTACTTCTGCAATACTTACCTGCTGATCTCCAAAAACCACATTCACTTTTGCATCAAACCAATCAACTCCATTGCTGATGTATATTTGAGTTTTGGGTTTTGATGTATTAAAGCGGAAATTTTTAAGCACCTCCCAGCCCTCAACCGGTACTTTCATTTCTTTCATTGCATCAACAAACAAAAAGAACCAGTTGTTTTTTAAAACCTCTATTCCTTTTAATGCAAGCTGTGTTCCGCCTTCGGGTTTAATAAACTGTGAGTGTAATTTTTCTACCTTACCAATAAAATCATTTTCTTTTTCCCTGTTTCTGTTTACAATAACCAATCCATCTTCACCGGCTAAAATAATTTCATCTTTATCAGTAGAGCGTACTTTATAACCTTTGTAACTGAAAGTTGGAATCATAACCAGGTATTCACCACGTTCCTGTAATTGAAGAGTTACATCGGGTTCGCCCGATTTTACTTCTTTAATTAACGCTTTATCAAATTCTACATGATAATCTCTTGCAATTTTTAAAGCTTCTTTTTCTAAAAAAAGAGAAAGTTCTGAATTGCTGATTAAACGATTGTTGTTTGATGTAAAGTCAATTGCCAATTGAGCATCTTCCTGTTTTTCCCATGTTCTTGCTTCGCCGTTTAGTAAAAAAATTAAAGGGCTGTTCCAGTCGTTTTCATGAACATCAACAGCAACGCTATTAATTTTTACTTTACAACTCCACTCCCATTTATTCTGTTTTTGTTTTAATTCAAAAAAAGGTTTCAGAAAGGTTCCGGATGTAATAACGGGAACCAGGTTTTGCGTTTTAAACTGTTTTCCTTTCGGAAGAAGTAAAAACGGCGAACTGGTTTCGGCAAAAAGTTTTTGTATTCTGGGTAAATAATATTCAAGCATCAATGTTTTTGTATCATCAGTTAAATCTTCATCTTCGTGCTGAATAATATTTTCCCAAATACCGGCAAAAGGAGAATTACGATTTACATATTTATTTATTTCTGCAGGCTGTAAGCGCCTGAGTAAAAGCAATAGTTGCTTATCAACTTCAGAATAATTTTCAGTTTCAATAAACTTGGAAACATCCAGTTTTTCAACAGCGCCAATAAACCGCCCCTCATCATCACTTGTTTCGCCTTTAACCACATCAATACTGAAATAAGGAAACTGTTTAATGTTGTTGTTAAATACCACACCCAGCCGCACTTCGGGTTTAATTTCTTCTTCAACTTCTGTTTCTGTTGTAACTGTAACAGCAACCGGAACGGGCTCTGGTTTTTTAAGTAAACTTGGCTCAACTCTTTTTACATTTGGATCCAGCACACGTAAAAAGGGCTTGCCTTCTTTATAAATAAATTCAAATTTATCCTGCCAGCTATCTGTAATTGAATAACCATATATAGCAAGGAGCTTTCCTTTTTCTTTATCCAGATTACGAATACTGTCGAAATATAATGGCCCATATACATTCAACAGTTGAATAAATACAATGGCCTTGTGTTCACAAATAGCATGGGCACTTTCAGAACAGGTGCAAGAGGTATCAAAATTTCTTTCGTCGTTTTTTTGAATAGTTACCGGCCAATGTTCTGTACCCATTACAACTTCTGCTTTTACACACTCATCTTTAGCAGAAATGATAGAGGCTTTATTGCTGCGAAGAAAAATTTCAGCATCACTTTGTGCTGCGGCTGATGTAAGCGTACGGATGGTTTTCAGTTCAATGTTTTTCATTTTAACTACCGTATGACGCTGATCGTAACGGAGATCTTTAATGCCCAGAATGTTTTTATCAATTAAGTCCTGTAATTGAAAAAGCGATGCTACTTCATGTCTGCAGATGTCGCCCAAATTATAAGGACAGCTGCAACGCACATTCATAGCGTTTGCATCTTTATATTTCTGGATATATACTTTATAAAAAGTAGAATAAGAATCATCACGTACACGAAATACAACAGAACCCATCAGTTCATCATGTTCAACTAATTCAGAATAACCAAACGCATGAATTTTTTTTCCACGACGGATTACTTCTTCGGTTCCATGATTGTAAACAAATTTCAACAAGTGCGGTAACGCCATTCTCAGATATTATTTTTTACGAGACCCTTGTGAACAGGGCAATCCGCAAAAATAAAAGGATTTGCAGCAGAAATCACTCAAAAAAAGAAGGAAATAAAAACATTTGTTTCATTAAGGAAGTACAAAAAAATAAAACTATCTTTATGAGTTTTTCTTTTCTGAAAAACAAAAGAAAAACAAACGCCTAAACAGAATGAATTAGCATGCCATCTTTATATAATGGCAATACGTTTGCAATATCAGGAGTTAAACAAAAACGAATATCTTCTATTAATCCAAACCTGTCAACCAGGCGGTGATAATGTGTAAGATTAGGAGCAAAACCATACAAATCATTTTGTACCTGCTCATATAGTTTTTCTGCTGTTAATGAACTGTCACAATGAATGGTAAAATTTTCTTTAATGCGTTGTATAACCGCACCGGCAAACAAAGTATCTTCTAAATTATAACGATCCTTCCAGCCGGCACAACCAAGAATTACATTTTTATTTTGTTTAATCAGGAAATCACAAACTGCGGAAAGATTTGGGAAAGATCCTGTAATAATTGTATCGGCTTTATTATCTAAGGCCATTTGCAATAAACGGGTTCCGTTGGTAGTGGTTAGTACCAGGGTTTTGTTCTCAATAAAATCACGGGTATATTCTAAAGGCGAATTACCATGTTGTAAACCCTCGGCAATTTTTCCATCTCTTTCACCTGCTGCAATGCCATTTATTTTTTTACTTAAATCAACCGCTTTTGCAACAGTATCTACAGGAATTACACACTTGGCTCCATTATATAATGCAGATGCAATGGTTGATGTTGCACGAAAAACATCAATGATCACCACCGCCGAATCGTGCAGGCCATATAAATGTAAAAGCGCCGGAGAGATACAAGTAAAGAGAGAGGGTTTTTTGTCAGACATAAAATGCAAAAATAGGTGAGAAGATGAATTACCTGGTTAACAATGCTTTCCATTTACCGGTTTCGGCATATTTACAAATAAAGCTGTTTCTTTTCTCCAGTACTGTTTTAAGATAATGGGTTAAATAGAATTGATTGAAAAGATTGCCAACTATTCCATAAGGCGTTTCAAAAAACAACTCATCAATCATAATGGTGCCGTTGTTAGCAGCTTTAAAATGATGCTTATGAACAAAGCTTTTAAAATCGCCATTTATCATACTGTCTTCAAAAAAATGTGGTGCATTCATGTCTGTAATCTTTATGGTCATGTACCGGATTTTAAAAACATGTTTAGCTTTCCACTTTACAACATCTCCTTTATTAATCAATCCTGATGTGGTTCCGCTAATGGCCTCTTGACTATAATCCTGTTGAGAAATTTTATGTAACCCAATATGCCTGCTCATATCAAATACAGCATCAACCGGCGCAGCTACAAATGTTGTAAGATGAATAACAGGCATTGAATCATTTAATTTTATAAAAGAAGTTGTTATAAATTATAAAAAAGGAACTTTTACAACTTTTGCTTTTAGTAATTTATCTCGCACCTCAATATAAATTTCTGTATCAAAAGATGAAAAATCAGATGTAACATATCCAAGCCCGATTGCTTTTTGCAAAGATGGCGATTGGGTGCCACTGGTTACTTTTCCAATTTCATTTCCTGCTGCATCTTTTATTTTATAATCATGGCGGGGAATACCACGGTCAATCATTTCAAACCCAACCAGCTTTCTTTTTACACCTTCTGCTTTTTGTTTTGCAAAAACTGTGCTGTAAGTAAACTCTTTGGTAAATTTTGTAATCCAGCCCAGGCCAGCTTCTAAAGGCGACGTTGTATCATCAATATCATTTCCATATAAACAGAAAGCTTTTTCTAAACGTAAAGTATCTCTTGCGCCAAGGCCAATAGGTTTAATACCAGCAGTAGCCCCGGCTTCAAAAATGGCATCCCATATTTTTTCTGCAGCACCATCTTTTTCTTCAAAATAAATTTCAACACCACCTGCACCCGTATAGCCCGTTGCACTTACTAACACGTTTTCTACCCCGGCAAATGTTCCTTTAGCGAAAGTGTAATATTTTAAATTAAGAATATCCATACCGGTTAATGGCTGCAAAATTTTTGTTGCATTCGGACCTTGTATGGCAAGCAAACAGGTTTTTTCGCTGATATTGTGCATTTCAACATTGTTGTTGTTGAATTTGCTTATCCAGTTCCAGTCTTTTTCAATATTGCTTGCATTTACAACCAACATATAAGTTTTGTTTTCTTCAATGCAATACACCAGGAGGTCATCAACAATTCCGCCTTGTTCGTTAGGAAAACAACTGTATTGTGCTTTACCTGCAGTTAGCTTTGAAGCATCATTGGTTGTAATTCGTTGAATTAAATCAAGCGCATACTCACCTTTTAAAATAAATTCACCCATATGGCTAACATCAAAAACACCGGCATTGTTTCTAACAGCTGCGTGTTCATCATTAATACCAGTATAAGAGATGGGCATGTTATAGCCGGCAAACTCAGCCATTTTTGCTCCTAAGGCAATGTGCTTTTGTGTAAAGGGGGTTGATTTCATTTTATACAAACTTATGTGGTTGCAAAAGTAAAGGATGCGAAGGAAACTGCTTTGCATTTCAGAATTAGTATTTATTTTTTATATGGGCTTTGGCCAATTGTACATAAATCAACTACAGCTCCGGCTTTTCGTTATAAGCTGCGTTGCACTTCGCTTTTCACTGCAATCCGGCAGCCCATGTTGCTAAAACAATTTTATTCAGCTTTTTATAAAACAATCATTTCAATAGTTAAATTGCAATTTCATTATTAATTACAGAGCTAAAATATTCTTAACAGAAACACATGAAAACAAAATCAATAACTGTATTAATTGCTTTAATTTTTATTTTTTGTAACCCGTTAATGTCACAAACAAGAAGCGACACAATAGTCATAAAAAAGCTTCTCGGTGGATATCGTTACGAAATGAACGGAAGAAATTTAAGGCCCGTTGAAGTAATGGAACAAATTCATGAAAATAAAGAAGCCTTTCATTTGATGCAAAAAGCAAGAACGGGAAATGGTTTTGCAAGCGTATTAAGTTATGCAGGAGGATTTCTTATTGGCTGGCCAATTGGTACTGCTGCAGGAGGTGGCGATGCCCAGTGGGGAATGGCAGCAATTGGAGCGGGACTTGTGTTGGTTGCAATTCCCATCAGTATTCAATCAAATAAAAATGCAAGAAACGCTGTACAAACATATAACCGTAGCAAAAACGGGTTGTCGTATCTCAAACCTTTTGAAACCGAACTAAGATTCAAAGGAAATGGCATTGGCATACTATTAAAGTTGTGATATTGTTTTTTCAACACAAACAAGAAAGGGCAACTTTTTTATTTAATCACAACGGTGTTTAGCAACTTAACAAAGCCACTGCAAATATTTTGTAAATTCTGCAACAGCAATATGATTTAGTTCTTACTAAATATTTAGATTATTAACAGAGCTCCTGTCAGAACTTTTTTAGTGATCCACGCTTATAATTCTTGTTATTTTCCAACCCGCTTCTGTTTTATTCCATATGTGAATGAATTTAAAAACCCCGCAATCCAACTTTCCGTTTTCCATATGGCAGAATTTGTGTTGGGCAATTTGTACAGCACCATAATTTGCAATAGGATATACTTCCATGGTTTCAAACAAAAGCGTTCGCTTTAAATCTGGCACTTCTTTGGCAATTCTTATAAAGGCGCTGATGTTATAAGACAAATCTGTTAATCCTGTTTTGTCATGATAAAACTCCAGGCTGCTGTCAAAGAAAGTTACAAAACGGGAAATGTCTTTTTCATTAAAGGCAGCAAATAAAGAGCTATCTAATTTATAAATGGTATTGAAGAGGTCTTTATCTGCATGTTTTTGTGCGTTTAATAAAAACGAAGAAAAGAGCAAAATGGAAAGCAAAGCGATTTTTTTCATATTAAGAAATTTTGAAGCTGTTAAACAAGTAGCCGAAACAAAAAGCCCCTCCGTTTCGTTATAAAACTTTGGGGCCGTTGGCTGTTCCAACTTTAACCACGATGATTACAAAGCGTTTACAGTAATCGGAATTAAGATATCTGCTTTGTTATTTAAATTTATTTGTTCTACTATTTGTTTTGTGTTTTTCTCAGGCGCTTTTTGTTCTGATGGTTTTTTATAACGGTAACGAAGGGTATCTGTATCAGGTGTATTTTCCTTTATACTATCATCTTTATTTTCATTGTCGTTATTATCCTGGTTAGCATCTGTTTCTTTTTTAGGTTGAATGATGTTTCCATTTGCATCAAGCTTTCTTAAGCCATCTTCGGTCATGATATAATCTACATTTGTATCATAATCAAAATAGTCATCAAAGTCTACATCAAAATCGCTTCTGTAACGATTGTATTTGCTTGATCTGTTTATGCGTATTTCAAATGGATTAAAACGATTGGCAACCGACTCATCAATTCTTATTTTCTTTCCTACAGGTATTTTTATTTGCACTAATACTTTTTGTCCACGAAACCGATCCTTTTTTGAAATAGCCAAACCGCTTCCAAGATCAAGAACACTGTCTTTATAATTGCTGTTGAATAAAATATTCTCAGCCCTTTGTTCTGCATCTTTCCTGTTTTTTCCAAAACTGTATTTTAAAATCTTTACAGAGTAATTGCTATCTGTGCTTTTTTCAACTCTAACTTTTATGTTTGAATAACGCATGCTGTCTTCAGTTAAATCAAACCCTTCATCACTGTTACCATCAAACCAGGGATAGGTTCCGCTGTTTCTGATGGGCGGCTCAGTAGCCATAACAATCATTTTAGAATTGGCGGGTTGTGTAACAGGCAATACGTTTTCAGTAAATGAATCAGATCTGAAGTTTCTTGTTATTCCGGCAACCAGAAACGTAACCGAAACCCAACCAAGCAACCAAAGCGATCCGAATGTGTAGCCCAGGTATGGATTGCGGCGTTTGCTTCCGCTTATCTTTCTGATAACCCAAACAAAGATTGCTACAACAGGAACAAGCAGAAATAATATTAAGGTTCCCCAAAGAGCCAGGTTTTGTCCGCTTTCAAAGAAAAAATCTTTTAAAGGATAAGCAATGGTACCCGCAACCATTAATCCAATTAAAACCATTAATGCTATAAAGGCAAACACGCCGGCAATAAATAAAAAGAATATTTTAAACAACATGCCAATCGCATTGCCAGCCGAATGGCTTACAGTTGAAGCAATAGGTTTTGCAGCCGAGGAAAAATTTTGAGCAACAACCTTTATTTCTTCTCCCATTCTTTCTGCGCCTTCTTTTATTTGACTGCCGGCTTCACTTACTTTTTCTTTTACACCACCCATTTCTTCCTGCACAGCATTTTTAATACTGGCTACATCAATTTTTTCACCACGCATCTGCAACTTGTCAGTTGCAGATGTTGCCATTGGTAATACTACCCATAATACGATGTATGTTATGAAGAGCGTACCACCAAATCCTCCGGTAATAAATGTGGGTTCAAAATCAAACCACATTGATGAAAAAATGGAAGTGAGTACACCAAATACTAATGGTAAACAAAAAACCAATCGTGGAATCCACACAGCGATATTAAAATAGTTGGCAAGGCCGCTAGCCACACCTGCAATTACTTTATCATCGGGATTGCGGAATAAACGCTTGCGTACATTAGGAGCTAAATCTCTTGCAGGAAGAATGAGCCACATAATAATGTAGATAAGGATACCTGTTCCAAAACCAATTGTTATAAGGGCAAACAATATGCGGACAATGGTTGGATCAATTTTTAAATAATGTGCAATACCGCTACATACACCGCCTAAAATTTTATCATTTGAGTTACGGCTTAAGCTTCCTCTCGGTTCTTCTGAACGTGAATAAGAAGATGACGACGACGCTGAACTACTGTGGCCGTTTGTTGTGCCCGGGCCTTCAGCATCCATTTGCTCAAAGTCTTCAATGCTGCCCATGCCGGCAATAACATTACTTACACTGGCATCGGTAATACAGATTGATCCTTTTTTTAAATCTTCATCAAAGAGTTCTGCAATACGATCTTCAATATCATTGATGATCTCATCACGGCCTTCTTCATTAGCAAAATAGCGGCGAAGGCTTTCAATGTATTTCTGCAATTGTTCAAAAGCCGTTTCTTCAATTGGAATTACACGTCCTTTGAAATTTATATTAATTACCTTTTTCATTTTAGAAACAGTTTAATGGTGGTTAAAGTGGACTATCAGTTGACGGATGAACTTTTACTTCATCTCCAATAGGGTCCATACTTACCTTTCCTCTTTTTTTAGTAACAGCATCTACTGAGCTGGACATTTCGTTCCATGTTTGTTCCAGTTCCTGGTAAAATTTTGCGCCTTTTTCAGTTAAGGAAAAGTATTTACGGGGCGGACCACTGCTGCTTTCAACCCAACGGTAAGTGAGCAGGTCGGCATTTTTTAATCGGGTAAGAAGTGGATACAGGGTTCCTTCGAGGATGTTAAGATTTGCTCTTTTCATTTCCTCAATTATATCACTGGGGTATACTTCGCCCCGTTGAATAACGGAGAGAATGCAAAACTCCAGTACTCCCTTGCGCATCTGACTTTGTGTGTTCTCGATATTCATAATCTGAGGAGTTTGTTTTTATGTGATTACCTGGTAGCTTTCCGGGAGGAGATTTTAAAAAGCGAGCTCTGCTTTTCTGATCTCTTTTCATCACTTATTAATCATTGACAACACAAATATATGTAGAATTCCAGTACTATGCAACACAAAGTACCATATTTTTTTTAGTAGTTGGCAGAAAAGGTTAGCTATTGCTTAATATATTGTTATAAATCAAATAGTTATTAAATAAAATATTTCTAAAAAAGTTTAAAATATTTTTTGCAAAAACTTAAAAATTGAGAAAAATGGAAATTTTTCATGAAAAAAGCCACGATTTTTCGTGGCTAAAAACAAAGAAATAAAGAGTTTATTAGAAATAAATCAGGGATCAAGTTTTTCAAATGGCTTTTTAAGCAAGGCCATTACTTCTTCATCTTTCTCAGCCGGATAATAACGATCAAGTCCATAGCGCACCTGTTTAATATCGAGACTCATAAAAGTGCCTAATAAGCGATCCCAGATTGAAAAAACGGCACCATAATTACTATCGGTATAAGGTTGTTTCCAATGATGATGAATTTTATGCATGTTGGGTGAAATAAGTATAAAGCTCAACGCTCTGTCTAATGAAGAGGGCAAGCTGATGTTTGCATGTGTAAATGCAGTTGCTAAAACCACCAGTGTTTGATAGATCATAACACCATACATAGGAGCTCCGGAAACAAAAATAAGCAACAGAAAAAAAGCACCCCTTAATATACTATCGCCCGGATGATGGCGTAAGCCTGTTGTAACATCTACATTGGTATCGCTATGATGTATAAGATGAAAACGCCATAACAATGGAACCTTGTGCATAATTAAATGAACCAGCCAGCTACTAAAGTCAAGAGCAAGTACAGCAATCACTATGGTTAGTATAACTCCTGTATTAAACCAGTACACCAATCCAAATTGATTATGCAAACACCAGTCTGATAGCTTAATAATTAAAATAGCTATAAACGTATGAATGATTAAATGAATAACTGTAAACACAAAATTTACACCCGCATGTCGGAGTTTTGTTTTTTTATATTTCAAAGGAAATAAAGGAATAGCACCTTCTATTATCCAGAAAAAAAGCAAACCACCAACCAGGATAGCCATTCTTTGTAACGGATGTTGTTCAAGCGTTTGAAAATATTCAAGAACAGATTGCCACATATTGTATATGATTAAAGAGAAAAGTTACGAAGCTTTTTGAATGGATGAAAAATTGTTTAACACAAGTAAATGAAGTGCTATAATCTGGTTTTATTATTCTTGCTTTTGAGGAATGGTTGTTTCGCTTTCTTCATTCACTTGTTCAAACTCGTGGCCGCAGTTAAAGCAATGATACACTTTATTAGCCCCTATGGCATAATCGCCCAATAAAAAAGTAAAAATAGCAAAAAACCAGTTGGAAGATTTTCTGTTACTTACAATAAATTCTACATTCAAAGAACCACATTGTGGGCATGCCCTGTTTTCTTTTTCCTTATTCATCATTGTCCGCAATAAATCGGTAGCCCTTTCTTTTTGTGACTCATATACCATGAGTTTAATACCACCAATAGCATTGGTTAAGATGGGGTCTATTGTAACAGTAAATTCATCTTTAAGCCAGCAATTAATTCCTTCTTCCTGCAACTGCATCATGCGCAGATTTGCGTTTATATAATTATCAAATGAATAAAGAGTTACAAAATCCATGTTGATGTAAGATAAATAATACCTGCGTTAGTATTGAGTTTATTATAGAAGACGTAGAAAATCGGCTTTGGTTAATTCCCATAAATTTACTTCCTGCTCAAAATTTAATGCGCCTGGTGTTGTTGTATATTTTTTTAAAAAAGTAAAACCCACTTTTTGCAGCGTTTTATTTGGTGCCGGATTAAAAGCAAAAGGTTCACAAAACAATTTTTGTAATTGAAGATTGTTGAAAAAATACGGCAAGCCCATTTTTACCAATTGAGCTCCCATTCCTTTTTTACGAACCGATGCATTCCATAAATGAAGATGCATATACGCTTCTTTTCCAAAATCAATTTTGTTTACATTGGAATGACCTATCGGCAAACCGTTTTGAACCCATATTAAACAATAGGATTGTTTATTGTTGTATGATTGATGTAGTTGCTGAGTAAGCATACTAATCCATTCTTCCCTTGCAGGAATTTTTTTTATATCAGCACCCATGCCTTCCAGAAATTTTTCATCAGCACTCATCCAGTATTGAACAATGTGCTCAATATCCTGCTGCTGCATTTCACGAACAGTTAAAACGGAATTGCTCATACTTGTTGGGTATAATTAAAAATACAAATAAAAAATCCTGCTTTTAAAAGCAGGATTTATAAATATAAAAAGGGGTTAATAACTTATTGGTTTAACATCAGCGGCATTACCAGCATCAACACATCTTCTCCTTCGTTTTGTTCAGTTGGCTTAATGAGCCCCGCTTTTGTAGGTGTACTTAATTCAAGTCGCACATCATCAGTTTCAACTGCATTTAGCATTTCAAGTAAAAATTTAGCATTGAAGGCTATTTGCATATCCTCACCATCGTACTGGCATTTCATACGTTCGTTTCCTTCAAAACTAAAATCAACATCCTGTGCAGCTAATTGCAACTGGCTTCCGCTTATACTTAATACCACCTGGTTGGTACTCTTATTGCTGAATACACTTACCCGGCGCAACCCACCAGCCAGATCATTACGATTTGCAATAAGGTTATAAGGATTGTCTGCAGGAATTACTACTTTATAATCAGGAAATCTTGCGTCAATTAAACGACACACCAGTTCTGTTGTACCGTGTACAACAAACAAATGATTTCCGTTGTATGAGATAGTAATTTCATCATCATTATCAGGCACCGCTGTTTTTAATAAATTCAATGGCTTTTTTGGAACAATAAAATTTTCGTTCTTGGGGCAACTTACGTCGGTGCGTTTGTAACGTACTAAACGATGTGCATCTGTTGCAACACAGGTTAAACCTTTTTTATCCAGTTCAAAATAGACACCCGTCATGGCCGGACGCAAATCATCATTGCTAACCGCAAACAATGTTTTGTTTATTGCTGTTACCAATGCAGAAGATGTAGTGGTAAACGAAGTGGTATCATCGGCTACCGGTTCTTTAGGAAAATTATCCGGGTTTTCGCCCATTACTTTATACTTACCATTATCGCTGGTAATTTCAATACTGAAGTTCTTGTCAATATTAAAAGTTAATGGCTGATCAGGAAGATTCTTTAAAGTATCCATCAAGATTCTTGCTGGAATACAAACACGGCCGGCATCTTTTGCCTCTACATCCATGTGAATTTTCATTACAGTTTCAAGATCAGTAGCTACTACGGTGAGTTTTGTTTTGTTGATTTCAAATAAAAAATCTTCAAGAATAGGCAAAACCGTATTGGCATTAATAACACCATTGATTTGTTGCAACTGTTTCAGTAAAGCTGAAGAGGAAACGATAAACTTCATAAGACTGTTCTTGTTTATAGCGTGGAAGGTAATTAAAAATTACATGTTACAACTGCAAGATAGGGGTTAAATTTTCAACTTAAGTTACAACCAAACAAATTTATTGATTGACAGTCTTGTTGGCTATTTTGAGAAACGCAAATGAGCTATCGGGTCTAAATTATAAACGAAATTAGTATGAAGCAGATCAAAGCTTTTGTACTTTCAGTATTCAAAATTCATGACGATGCTTAACAACCTGTTTAATTGGGGAAAGAAGAGCGAACCACCGGAAATTATAGCTCCGCCTCCAATCATTTTTGGCAGGTACAGCGATAATAATAAAACTGTTTATAAAACAAATTGCTGGACAGATGCCGATAATTTATTTAATGAAAAAAAGTATCATGAAAGTATTGCTGCTTTTTTTGAGTATCTGAGAGATGATGGGGTACAAAACGTTACAACCAGCAAAACAGAAAACGGATATACGTTTGTTTTTTACCAGGGAAGCAAAGCGGTAAGGGGAAACTATAATAAACAAATGTTAAGTGCCGAAGTTGCTTTGGCAAAAATGGCCGAGCCTTCTGTTCCTGTAATGCGCAGGTTACTTGAACAGAATTTTAATTTGTATTACAGTCGCTATGCGTTAAACAACAATAGCCTGTGCATGAAGTTTGATACGCCTGTTGAAGTAGCTAACCCGAATAAACTTTATTATGCGTTTAAAGAACTGGCTACAAAAGCAGATAAGCAGGACGATATGCTGATTCAGGATTTTTTAACCTTACAATCAACAGACACCGAACACATACAGGAAATACCCGTTGCTGAAAAAGAAATAAAGTATAATTATTTAATGAAATGGATCAGAGACAGCATTAAAGAAGTTGAACAAATGGATGCCGAAAAAATGAATGGCGGCATTACTCACCTGCTTTTAAACCTGGCTTACCGCATTGATTATTTAATAGTACCGGAAGGAAAATTATTATATGACCTGGAAGATCTTGTGACAAGCTATTTTATTAAAGACGAAAAACAAGTACAGGAAAAAAATAACAACATGTTGAATGCGTTTAAAAAAATACTTGAAAAAACAAAAGAGGATGTGTATCCATGTTTATTCAGGAGCAAGCACAGTTTTGCAGTAACAGTGCCGCAAACACAAAAGGTAATAGCCGATACGATATTTGGCGCCAACCAAAACACGAACTGGTTTAAGGAAAATAATTATCCCAATATTGCACAACAGGTTAGTGAGTATGGACTGGCTTTTTGTCAATATAATTTCAGTCTACCCAAAGTAATTACCGATCTGTATCACATTTTAATGAGAGTTTGTTATAGCGACTATTTTAAAGATCTTGGTTTTAAAGAGGAGTTATACAATAGCAAAACAAAAAAATTTAACAAAGAACTCATTGAACAAAGCATCAGCAAAACCATCAGCAATTGGAAAGAAAAATATCAGCAAATTGCTTTTAAAACGGAGAACCTGAAATACGATTCATTAAGCAGCTTCACCCAATCCCTTACAGCAGAAATTGAATTTGTAAATACAGAAACCAGATGAAAACAGTACAGGACATAGTTGATTCTTTTAAAGATGCCATTATTCAGATAGACACACAAAACGGATCGGGCACCGGGTTTTATTTAAAACAATACAATTTAATTGTTACCAATAATCATGTAGTTGAAGGACAGGCAGAAGTAACCATTGCAGGCAAACAGTTTGAAAAAGCTCTCAGCCTTGTTTGGTATACTGATCGGAAACATGATCTGGCTTTTTTGCAACCGGCAACTGATGCAGATTTACCTGAAGTACTGCTGGGCGAATATGCACAATTGAAAGACGGAGAATCTATCATTGCCATTGGCCATCCTTATGGTTTAAATTATACCGCAACTCAAGGAGTTATTTCAAAAGTTGACAGGATAAGAGAAGGAATAAAATATATTCAAATAGACGCTGCCATTAATCCCGGAAACAGCGGCGGGCCCCTGGTAAACATGAATGGCGAAGTGATTGGTGTAAATACGTTTATTATACGGGGAGGCGATAATCTTGGCTTTGCATTACCAGAAAACTATCTGCGTACAGCACTTGAAATTTATGCAGCACACTATGGCAAACCAACAACACGTTGCCATGCCTGTGAGTTTTTAGTATTGCCCGAAAATATTGATAGCGGAAAGTATTGCCCTTCCTGTGGCAGCGAAGTAAAATTGCCCGAACTGCCGAAGGAAGAATTTGAGCCATTGGGTGTTGCAAAAACCATTGAAACTATATTAAAAAAAATAGGAAAAGACATTAAGCTAGTAAGAGAAGGTACAAACAACTGGAGCATTAAAGAAGGAAGCGCCAAAATTGTTATCCGCTATAATCCTGACAATTATTTTATTACCAGCGACGCCTATTTATGTCAGTTGCCCAAAGATGCCATTAAGATTAAACCTTTGTATCAATACCTGCTTCAGGAAAACTATGAAAACAAAGGGCTTGTTCTGAGTTGTACAAATCAAAACATTGTCCTGAGTTTAGTTCTTTACGATCTTGACCTTACAATAGAAAACGGAGCTGCAATTTTTACAAATCTGTTTCAAAAAGCAGATGAATACGACGATTTATTGAAAAACGAATATGGTTGTACTGAAAGGATGGAAGAATAAAAGCCAACACATAGTTAATTTCATTCATTTGTATGATCATGGTCATTTGAAATAAGCTTTGAATTTCAGATATTGTATGCAAAACCTACTTGAATGAAACCTCCTTTTGAAAGCATCATTGAATATGCTTCGCTTGCCCCATCTCAACACAATACACAACCCTGGAAATTTTCTATTGAAGGTCATTATATAAAACTGCACCCCGATTTTAGCCGGGAGCTTCCTGTTATTGATCCTGATCATCATGAATTATATATTTCAATGGGATGTGTATTGGAAAATTTTATCATTGCCGCCAATCATTTTGGATACAATGCAAATGTGATGTACGATCTTGATTCAGAAGATGAAAACATATTAATTCATTTGTATGAAACAGAAACAAAACAGTTTGAACCTCTTTTTAATGCTATAGAAAAAAGACATGTAAACCGCAAAGGGTACAATGGAGAAGATATTCCACTTAAAGATTTAGGATATCTCATAAAGCATTCAGAAGAAAAGGATGTTTCAATAAAAATGATCAGTAACCCGGCTGAAATACAGCAAATCACCACGCTTGTAAAAGAAGCCTGTATTCTGCAGTATAAAAACCCCCGCTTTAAGGAAGAGCTTTTACATTGGTTGAGGTTTAATGAAAAGTCTGCGCTAAAAACTAAAGATGGTTTACGCTCTGCTACATTAGGGTTTTCTGATTTATCAGAAGAAATGGGCAAACTGATATTTACGAAATTTGCCACTGCAGAAAAGGAAGCCAGAAGAACAGAACGTTTAATAGAAAGCTCATCGGCCCTTGTTCTTTTTACAGCAAAAACAAATGATAAAAAAAATTGGGTGCAATTAGGAAGAAGTTTTGAACGCTTTGCTCTTTTAGCTACGGCAGGCAACATCAGCCATTCACATATTAACATGCCTTGTGAAGAAGTACAGGTGAGGAAACAACTAAAACAACTTTTGCATTTAAAAAACGAAGAACCCCTGTTGCTCATTCGGATAGGATATGCTGTTAATGAAACGCCGGCCACTTACAGAAGGCCCGTAAAAGAATTGATGATGGAGGAACAAAATGCTTCCACTACTTTTGGGGCAATTTATTAAAGTATGAAACTGTCGCATCTTTCCGAAACGCTGGTAGGCTCTGAAATTGTTAAACTGGGAAACATCATTAAAGAACGTATCCGTAACGGCGAACGGATTTATAATTTTACCATTGGCGATTTTGACAGCAGCGTTTTTCCAATTCCGCAGGAGCTGGAAAATGAAATTGTTGATGCCTATAAAAAACATTTTACTACCTACCCCGCTGCAGAAGGAATAATTGAATTAAGAAAAAGCGTTTCACAATTTATTCAGGAGCGGGAAGGGCTTACTTACGAAGTAAATGAAATTCAGATTGCTGCAGGCGGCAGGCCATTAATTTATTCTTTGTTCCGTGCCATAGTAGATAAGGGCGACAAAGTAGTATATGCGGTTCCTTCCTGGAACAATAATCACTATGTACATTTTACCGAGGCAACACATGTTGTAATTGAAGCAACCCCGGAAAATAATTTTATGCCAACGGCCCAAGAGGTGAAACCGTTTTTAAAAGGGGCCACTCTACTTTGTTTGTGTACACCACAAAATCCAACAGGTACCATGTTTCCAAAAGAAGAACTGGAAAAAATCTGTGATTTAATTTTAGAAGAAAATAACACAAGACAACCTCATGAGAAAAAATTATTTCTCATGTTTGATCAAATGTACTGGACATTAACTTTTGGAAACAATGAACACTATAATCCGGTTTCATTAAGACCAGCAATGAGAGATGTCACTGTTTTTATTGATGGCATCAGCAAGGTTTTTTCAGCAACAGGAGTAAGAGTAGGCTGGGCATTTGGACCAGAAGAAATTATTTCAAAAATAAAAGCCATTCTTTCTCATGTTGGTGCATGGGCACCCATGGCCGAGCAAAATGCCACAGCAAAATATTTATTGCAAACAGAAAACATCAATAGGTACCTGGAAAATTTTAAAGAAGAAATAAATTACAGGTTGGTTGAAATTGCAAAAGGGTTTCTACAATTAAAAAAAGAGGGTTTTTGTGTAGATGTAATTGCGCCGCAGGGAGCCATTTATCTTACTATAAAAATTGATTTAGCCGGAAAGAAAAAAACAGATGGCTCTATACTTGAATCACAAGCCGATGTTACACAATATTTGTTAGACGAAGCAAAACTGGCCATTGTTCCTTTTTATGCTTTTGGAGCGGAAAAAAATTCACCCTGGTACAGGTTAAGTGTGGGTACTTGCAAAAAAGAAGAGATTCCTGAATTTTTAGGAAAGTTAAAAGAAGCCATGATGAAATTGAGTTGAAAAAAACGAATGAAGCTGATTTAAACGGATATACTCAAGGTTTCTTTTTGTTATGATTTTTACTTTAGTAAAAAATCTGTCATTATCTGTTTACAACCGTGTTGTCAGTGTATCTGTCTTCATCGTTTAATCCTGATTAAT
>Ga0209797_10000198_pt1 | contig 28263 bp, 19 predicted proteins | sample DOMMetBare3Fresh_2_FD_187472 | JGI IMG/M metagenome (GOLD analysis project Ga0209797, IMG submission 187472) | Wetland sediment microbial communities from St. Louis River estuary, USA, under dissolved organic matter induced mercury methylation -... | ecosystem: Environmental > Aquatic >... | reverse complement strand
GGCACGCCCGAACCAATCGAGCTTATTAATAGCTTTGCTGAAAAGATGAAACTGAATTACACCTTGGCGCGCAGCTCAACGGCGTCGACGACCCAGTTTTATTCGATCACCAAGCAGCAGGTTGTACCGCAAACCATTCTTGTCGATCGCGAAGGTCATCTCCGAGGCGTCTTCGTCGGCGGCGACCCACGGATAATCAATTCGATCAAGGAAACGCTCGAAAAGACGATGAGCGAATAGACTCGATCTCGAAGCGAACCTGGATCTTAGAAACTTGGAACCTTTGGCTCGACCAATATTGTCTTGAAACTTGCCAGACTGACGAGACCCGGCGCCCCACGTCTCGGTTTATTTACAAACTTTTTTTGCGTGTAATTGACAGCGGCCTTTGGCTGCTCGCGGGCATCGCTGTAAAAAGCGGCAAGCTGTCCGGCCTCGATTAACGTTTGATTTGGAATGACTTTGCGGTTTGAATTGCGCACAACGACGTGCGAACCCGGATAATCGGCCGCGTGCAGCCATAGATCCATTGACTTTGCTATGCGAAAGGTCAGGTAGTCGTTGTCCTTTGCTTTCTTGCCGACGAGAATTTCAAAACCATCCGTTGAAACAAATCGCCTAGCACCCTTGAAAGCTGCCTCGGCTTTCTTCTTGCGTCCGATCGGGACCGGTTTTTGCTTTGGCGCATTGAGCGACGTCAGAAAATCGATGTCGCCCGCCTCAATTGCCGCATCGATCTCACGCAACTGCTTTTCGGCGGCCTTTATCGCAGCCTCTGTTTCCGCTATTCGGCTGGAAATAACGCGGCCGGCGTTTCGTGCCTTTACGTACCGCCGGAAATAGCTCTCGGCTATCTCGCTAAGTGGTTTATTTGCTTCGCCCTCGATCTCGATGGTCGGCGCGGATGGATCGAAATAGTCCGTAACCATAACAAAGTCCCCACGTCGCGTGGCATTACCTACATTCGCGAGGATCAGATCACCGTATCGCTTCCAACGATCGGCATCGCCATGCCTTTCGAGATCGCCGCGCAGATTTTCTATCAGTTTTCGATTCTTTGTGATGATCCTGAGGTATTTTCGACGCGCGGCGGCGGCTAACAACTCGCGTTGCTCATCAGCTTCACCCCCTTCACCGGTTTTGTCACGTTGATCGACAGTCATACCCTCAAGTGTAGAGCAAGCGCTAAAAAGCCCAAAGACACATGTTCGGCGCTCTGGGCTTAGATTTTAAGTTTATGTCGTTAAAAGTCCCTGACCAGGATCGTGCCGGACAAGAGGTCGTGGAGCGCGCGTTTTTCCTCGTTAAAAAACAGCGTCAGAAAGCCCGCTCCGGCAAATAACAGCGAGAGGATATATACAGACGAGCTGACAGCCGCCTGATGGAGCGTCGGATATTCGTTCTCGACCGCGTCGACCAATTCCAGCGAGAAGAGCCGCATGCCCATCGTTTTGCCAAAAAGGCCAAGGCAGGCCGTCATATAAAGAAACATCGTGATCGCCGTCGTCCCGCCAAAGACAAGCAATCCGGAAACCGAGAGCCAATTTCCACCCGCGAACGCGACCGGCGAAAGCAGCAGCATTGCCGCAAACGCACCGATTATCAGATCGAAGAGCCCCGCACCAAACCGCATTGAGACCGGTGCCAGATCCTCGATCTCATCCGACTGAGTGTCCGGAATTTCGTCATATCCACCGCCGGAGTTTTCCGCTCTTATACGAATACGGTTGATCTGGGCAAATTCTTTGGGCAGAGTTTCGCTCTTTGTTATGTCGATGATCGGTTCCGCAATAACCGCTGCCCGTTCCCGTACTTCCTGAATGGGCGGCAATTTATTAGTGTCGGGCTTTTCAAGCACCGGCGTAGGCGGATCGACTAGCTGAGGCTCAGGGGTGGCAATAATTGGGGCTAGTGCCGGCGCCGCGGCCGCAGATGTATTACCCATCGGCGACACCAGACCCAGTGGCTGCCGTGTTGAGACCCTTGCTGGCATCGCCTTTTTGGGGCCAGCCTGCGGCGTTAGGAATGCTTTTCGCGACTCTTCGATTCGACGCATCGCATTTGCAACACGCGGATCGGACACCTTGGGCGCCCGCGCCTTTTCGACGCGGTCGGGGCTCATCTTCAGTGCAGCGGCAGGTTTTACCGGGAATTGAGAGCTGTTTTTGGGCGCATCTGCAGCGGCTCTATCGCCTCCCTTTCGCTGCTGGACGGCGTTTTGCAATTGTATTCGCCAATCCGGTAAAGCTGATTTTTTGTTCTGAAACTCGACGAGGTTCGGGCTCGTCCTCGGAGCAATGAGTTCGGCAGTTTCACGCCTTTCGGGCGGCGACGCCGCGAGCACCGAACGAGTCGGATATGCCTTAAGTGCCGGCGACATCTCGGCTCCGGTCCGGTTGCTGACGACAATTCCGGGCGTAATTTTGGATTGGAGATCTTCGCGGACTGTGTCGCGCATCATGGCACCGCAGGTCGGGCAGATTGAAAGGGTTGGAGCTAAACTCCGACAACATACCGGACAGTTCATAGGCTTACCTTAATTTGATCCTAGATTACGAAGCGAGTATTAGAAAAACTAAAGGATAATATCAACATTTACTTTAAGTAGTCAATACTAAAGCGCAGAAAACTCTGAACTTTTTCCAGCAATTCTGAATAGCCGGACAGCCTGTGGAAAATTCTCGAAATCTGTGGAAATCTCTAGAGCGGTTGTCTTCCCGCAAAACCCGCGTCCGTCTCGTGCCACCACTCGATGCGATCGCCCTCGCCGAGCTGCCAGCACAGCAGCACAATTCGTTCGCCACGCATACTCGGAAAATCGATCAAACCGCGCGTATGATCTTTCAATTCAACGCCGTATTCCGAAAGCTCGGTTGTCAATCGGCCAACCTCGTAAAGCGTCTTGACGTAGGGCGTGCCGCCTGACATTCCGCCCCCAAATTCAGACGCTCCGGCGGCCGCACGGGCTGCCGGGCGGAGAGCTTCAATCATTTCGTAATGTTTTTGGATCGACCTTAATTTTGGTTCGATATCAGGCAATAGATCGTTTGCCTCGGCCACTGAGAAAAGCTTCGTCTTTCGTCACTTAAACGGTCAAAATCTGCAACTTCATCGGAATCATCACTTGCGAGTTCATTGTCGAACGGCACTCGGTTGCCAGCACTGCCGAAATTATCACCCGGCAAATTCCGCGATTGGGTTGTCACAATCTCACCGGGCGGAACAAACGTCGGGATCTCGTACTCATCCGCCTGGGTAATATCTTTCCGGATAAGATCGGCGATTTCACCAAGATCGATGAAAAAATCGGCAACATCGATCAATCGCGGGGCCGTATTTGACCTAAAACCCGCTACCTCGACGCGGCACCCTTTATACGCAACGGCATTTACGGCGTAAACAAAATCTTCGTCTCCCGATACAAGCACAGCGGTCTCATAACGTCCCGCAAGGCTTAACATATCGACCGCGATCTCGACGTCGAGATTAGCCTTTCGCGTACCGTCGTAAAACGTTTTCAGTTCCTTCTGTACCACGCGAAATCCGTTTCGACGCATCCACAACAAAAACCCTTGCTGGCGTTCGGCGCCGACATCAACGCCGGTGTAAAAGAATGCCCGCAGCAGCCGGCCATCGCCGAGCAGCAATCGCAACAGCTTGTTGTAATCGATGTCGATATTGTGAAACCGGGCGGCGTGAAACAGATTGTTGCCGTCAATGAAAACGGCGACGCGGCCACGATGTCCAAACTGCCACGACGAACCTGTAGTCGTGTCAAACTGCATTTTTTATTACCTCAAACTACGAGTATTCTGAGGCAAATTGCCGATTGGGCGGACGATTGAGGAACGGTGGCACCAGCAAAGTGTTTGCTACAAAATTAGAATTTGATCTTGCTGATCGAAATAGATTTGTCTTGAAAATATCAGTCTTAAATAATAAAAAACTGCAATCGAATTGCGGTCGCCATTTTGTCCGGTCGTCTGCCTCGTCAGTAATCAGCCTCATCCTAGTTTGCCTGTCAGCCGTAAATCGGTCAAGCAATTTCGCGGTATAAATGCTAAAATCCCTAAGTTGTATGCCTTTATCTATGGCCGACGAACGCGATAATCAATCAAATAACCCGCCCGCGTTTGACCCTCGTATCCAAACGGAAAATCTCGCTTTTGATGCGAAAGAATTGGTAGCCTGCGGCGGTTGCGGGCGTATGAATCCGCCGAACCGGCTCAAGTGCGTGTACTGCGGTCAGCAACTTGAAATCAAGGCTGAAAATGCGGCGATTAAGCTCCATTTGCGAAAGCTTGAACTCTGGGAGCGCGGTTGGAACGTGATCGTCCGTGCGGCCGATGCACAGGCCGACGCCGGAAAGATCGTACAGCTTTTATCGTCAGAGTCGGACGATGTCAGCGCGATCCTTGACGCATGCACAGCTCTCCCGATCGCCCGAGTCGAAACCGAAGATGAGGCCGCTCTATTATCGGCGCGCCTTGGGCAATTAGGCCTGGAATGTCTGACCGTAAGTGACGCCGATCTCGCCGCCGACACTCCGCCCGTGAGACTGGCGGGGATCGATATATCGGAAGGACGAATCGGGCTAAAAGCCTTCAATACCGGCGAAGTTGTCACGATCGAGGCAGGCGATCTTGCTCTGGTTGTTCCGGGCCTAATTGCCACGAGTCGGGTCGATTCCATTGAGAAGAAAGGTCGTCGCGGCAAATCAAAGCTGCTCGACCAGACTGCGACGACGTCGGACGAATCTATCGTCGATATCTATTCCCGCGATGACCGTATCGGTTACCGTATTTATCTCGCCGGATTTGATTTTTCGTGTCTCGGTAACGACAAAGGGCTGCTTGCGACCGAAAATCTCAAACAGCTGATCGATCTGTTAGTGAGGATCGCGCCAAATGCGAAGTTGGTAAACAATTACACGTCTGTGCGGCGCGCGCTTGCGTGCGTTTGGGAGCTCGAATCACGGAATGATCCGCAAGGCTTGCGGCGATCCGGTTTCGGAAAAAGAGATTTCGGAAACATAACCTCAACAAATAATCTCAATCAGTTTACAAAATACTCGCGGCTGCAGTGGCAACTTTTATGAAAGGAAAGGGACAAGGATCTAGGGATAAGGGACCAGGGAAAAGGGACGAAGGCCAAGTAAGGCCGGCTCGGAGAGATGCTGAAAAACCCTCATCCCTCACCCCTCATCCCTCAACCCTTCTTTACGGCCTTTCGCCGGTGCTCGAAGCGCTTCGTGCCGAGAGTCGCCGCATCGATAAGGTTCTCATCGCTGACGGCGCCAAAGAGCATCGTATGGCCGAGATCATCGACATCTGCCGTACTCGTTCGATCGCCTGGAATCAGGTTCCGCGTGACAGTTTTGCCAAACATCTCGACGGTAATGTTAACCATCAGGGCGTGATCGCATTCGCGGCGTCGGCCGATTATGTTTCGACCGATGACATTCTTGAAAGTGCGGTTGATATCCCGCTGATAATTATTCTCGACGGCGTTGAGGATCCACGAAATCTGGGTGCTATCCTTCGCGTTGCTGAGTGCGCGAACGTAGATGGCGTGATCATCCCTGAACGCCGTGCCGTTGGCCTGACCGACACTGTTGCTAAGTCGTCGGCAGGTGCGATCGAGCACGTAAAAGTAGCAAAAACGACCAATTTGAACCGTTTTATTGAAGAACTGAAGAAGCGCGACATCTGGGTAGTCGGTACGAGCGCAGACGCCGAGAAATCATACACTAATTGGGACTGGACATTGCCGACCGCTCTCGTACTCGGCGGCGAAGGTGGCGGGCTGCACCGGCTGGTCGCTGAAAACTGTGACGTGTTGGTAAAAATACCAATGTATGGAAAAATAGATTCTTTGAACGTATCCGTAGCCGCCGGCGTAATACTTTTCGAAGCGAGACGGCAGAGAGAAGGGAGCAGTAAGCTGTAAGCAGTGCAGTAAGCAAAAGTTTTTCTTTTTCTTGTGCACTATACACTATTATCTAACTTATGTTTTGCCCAAAATGCGGGGGACAAAACCCTGAAGAAGGAAAATTTTGCAGAAGTTGCGGCACCGATCTGGGCAATATCTCACAGGCTCTATCCGCCCCGGCTCCGCAGGCACAAATGCTAACGCGGAAAGGACGCCCGATGACCTACGACGGAGCCCTTCGCAAGATATTTTCGGGATTGGCTTTTGGTGCGGTGGCGACGGCGCTCGCCATCACCGGATACGGCCGCGGATGGTGGTTTTGGCTTTTGATACCCGCGATTATGAGTCTCGGAACCGGAGCCGCTCAATGGGTCCAGCTCGATAAGTCGAAATCGAGCGGCTCGAACACTCTTTCAGATCCCGGCCAGCTTGCACACGGCCAGCAAGCAAACATTCTACCTCCGATCCAGGCCTCAGATTTCCCCACTGTCGAGTCCCGCTACAAAACCGGCGACCTCGTCCCGCCAAGCGTTGCCGAAGGCACAACCCGTCATCTCGAAATGGACAGCGAAGGAAAGACGATGACGCTGCCGAAAAAGTAATTATTTTTTTCGGAGGCTCATCTTGTGGCCGCTGATCCGCTCCATCATTCGCAGATACCGCTTTGGGAAAAGTCGTGACAAAAAGCTGATCATATAGGCGTCTTTGCCGATCAGGATCCGCGGATTTTTCTCTTTTATTCCTTTTACGATCACGTCGGCGGCGGTCTCGGGCGACGTTTTTGCGACCTTGTCGAAAAATTTCGCACCTTGCTGCTTCCATTCTTCAGGTGTATTCTCGCCGACTCGCGAATTGCGGGCGATATTGGTCCTGATGCCGCCCGGATGGACGCACGAAACCGCAACATTGGTGCCCTCAAGCTCGTGACGAAGGCTCTCGGTAAGTCCGCGAACAGCGAATTTTGACGAGCAATAAGCACTCTGTTCCTCGGGTGCGATAAAGCCGAACACGCTCGAAATATTTAGGATATGGGCCGAATCTTGCTGCCTTAATATCGGCAGGAATACTTTACAACCATAAACAACGCCCCAAAAATTGACGCCCATCAGCCATTCCAGATCTTCGATCGAAAGCTGTTCGAACGAGCCGAGAACGCCGACACCGGCGTTGTTTATCAGATGGGTTACACGGCCGTGTTTGGCGACTGCTTCGTCAGCCAATTTCTGCACCTGATCCAGCTTCGACACATCAATTACGTGCGTCGAAACGGGCACGCCCAGCTTTTCAACCATCGATGCCGTCTCGTTCAGACCCGCTTCATTGACGTCCGAGATCGCGATGCCCGCGATCTTCTCCTCTGCCAGACGAACTGCCAAGGCACGCCCGATTCCCGACGCCGCTCCGGTTATAACCGCGACACTGTTTGAATCAAGACTCATAAATAAAAAGTGAAAAAGTGAAAAAGTGAAAAAGTGAAAGAGTGAAAAAGTTCGCTGGGAATCGTAATTTGATCTTTTTCACAAACTCTATTTTTTCACTACTGTTCGGGCATTTCCTGAATTTGCATTTACATCATAAACGCGTATCGTGACGGCATATTCACCGGCTGTTTTTAGCGGAACATCGATCGTGTAACGCTCGTTCGGACCGTCCGATATTCCGTCATCCGCATACACGGGCATCCATTCACCTCCATTTACGCTGTACTCGGCGCGAGTAAGATAGCTTGCGGCGTCACTTGCGTTGAAAGTGACACGGGCTTTGTCACCCGTGATCAGCGGCGAACCAAACGCGGTTACAACGGGCGCCGTATTGTCGACATCGATCGGTTCTGTTGTTTTCTCACCACTCAGCGCAAGCGTCAGAGGATTTGAACGAGAGTCACTCGCAACTATCTTGAAAATGTATCGTCCGTCGGCAAGCGATTGGCCATCGATCGCTATAAAATTTTCGGTCAGGTCGCCTCGGAGCAGCTTGAATTCGGTATCACCGATCTCCTTGTAAAAAACGTCGAAAACAAGTTTGTCGCCGTTGCGATCCTCCGCCGTCCACTGCAGCGACGTTGCCGCGCGTTGGTAAACCCGCCGCGGCGGGACCGAAACATTCGGGATGCCGAAAGTTGCCGGATCGAGGCCCGAAAGTTCGATATTGGGGTCGATCTGGATCGACGGATTGGCCGCGAGACCAACATTTGTCGGCAAAATCTGTATCGCCAAAACCTCAGGCGCGATGTTGCGGGCGATAAATGCAATGTTTACTTCAGAAAGTCGTGTTAAATCCACGTTTAGGTTCGAAACGCCCCGAGGCTTCAGTGTCGCCTTCCATTGAAAATATCTCGCTTTTGGGTTTGTAATCTGAGCGCCTTTCTGTTCGTTGAGCTCAAGACTCCACGAACTCCAAGTCTCATCAGGTTTTTCGGTGTTGCCGCAGCGGGTCTGAATTGTCACATTTCCGCTCGAACGCCACCAGATGCGTCCCCACGTCGCGCTCCCTTTTGCGTCGAGGATAGCGGATTCGTAAGTTCCTTCGTTTATAGAATCGGCCGTGATTCGATAAAGCGAACCTTGGTTACTGGATGTCGCAATTATTCCTGGGCTCGCAGATGCCAACGTCGAGATTTGGTTAGCTCCAGTTTGCATCAAAAGCGTTTCGCTTCCGTCATTAAAGATGCTATAAATTCGCCCTTTGTCCGAGGTACCAACCCACACGCTATCTTTGCCCGCTAATAGCGAAAAGCCCGTAACCGTCGCTGACGCCCACAAAACGTCCGTTCCGCCGTCAGGCAAAATGCGGTAAACGGCCGTCTTGGCATTCGTCAGGTCATAGCGGCTCTTGGCGGGCGGTTCGGGATTTGATGGATTCGGTTTTTCGACCGATACGGTCTTATTTTCAGGCGTCGCGGTTGGGCCGGCCGCGGCATCCGGTTTCGGCGCCGACGCCGATTCTCCCAATGCCAAAACGTAAACCGAGCCGTCAGGCCCGATCGCCAAACCGTGAATTTCCCGCAGCGATGAATCGAGAAGTCCGAACGGTTTACCGTCTGGGCCAAACCTCATTACAATCCCGTTCGAATCGGTTCCCGCATATAGATTTCCCTGTTTGTCGGTCGTAAGCGAGATGATGTGCGATTCGCTGGTGTCAAAGAGCAGCGAGGATTCGGGAGTCGCGTTTGCAGCTTTTACTTTATAGATCTTGCCGCCGTCGCCGGTGCCGACCGCGAGGCTGCCGTCGGCCAAAACGGCCAGCGACCAGATGTACTTTTCCTTCGGCGCAAAATAGACATCAGTTTTGCCGCTCGCGTCGATACGGTAAACTTTTCCGTCCGGCGAAGTTCCCGCAAAGATCTCGCCCGATCTGCCGATGGCGAGCGCCGAGACATTCATCTCTGAGAGATCGGCGAATAACGCTCCTTTTCCGGACGCATCGACCTTAAAAACCTTACCGTCACCGCCGGTGCCGAGAAAGACATTTCCGGATGCGTCAACAGCACTCGACCAAATGTAAGATTGTTCGGTTTTAAAGACTTCGGTCAGTTTCGGTGCAAGCGTGATGGAGCCGTCCTGATCGATCGACACTCCGCGGGCGTCACCCTTAAGCACATCGGCACGTGAATTTACCGACCAAACCAAGGGTTCGGACGCAGCGGCCGAGAACGAAAATACGAGAATCGCGAAAAAGGCAAAAAAATATCTGTTCATTTATTCCTTGAAATTGTTTCAATTTGAGCGCTCCAAAAATTTAATCACAAAAATCTGCAAAAAGACACCGGCACATAGATACCGGTGTCCTGGCAGATCAATTCGAATGCTTTCGGCCCGGAGAGCTCACGACGTCAGATTGGCCTTCGCCGCCTTATTTCCCTGAGGTGCCGGGGCGATCTCATCATTTTCGTGGTTGTGAATTATGTTGTGAAGTTCCTCCGCATCGCCCGTGATTAGGCGCGCGCTTCGCTCGCGAGTGAGGTACGCCCAAAACCACGCGAACATCACGGCGAATCGATTTCGAAACCCGATCAGGAAAAATACGTGCAGAAAGAGCCACATCAACCACGCGATCAGGCCCCTGAACTGAAAGCCGCGAATGTCCGCGATCGCCTTACTGCGACCGATCGTCGCCATCGTTCCCTTGTTTATATAGCGAAAATTCTCACGCGGTTTCTCGCTGAGATCCAGTAAAATGTTGGCCGCGGTGGCATCACCCATTTGCATCGCTGCCGGGCTGACGCCCGGAAGAGGCTCGCCGTTTTCCTGCAAAAGCATGGCCATATCGCCAATTACAAAGACATTCTTAAAACCCGGAACGCTCAGATCGGGCTCAACAAAAACGCGTCCGGCTTTATCTATCTTCGAACCGAGTGCTTTGCCAAGAGGTGACGCCGCGACCCCGGTCGCCCAAAGAACAACATCGCAATCGACCCAATCTTCGCCAACCTTTACACGGCCCGGCTCGACATCGGTTACAAAACTATTTAGCCGAACCTCGACGCCTGTTGATTCGAGCTGGATTTTTGCACTGTCGGAAAGATGGTTGCCGAATGTACCCAGTATTTTGTCGGAACCCTCAAAAAGCATCACTCTTGCCTTGCGGGTATCGATTGCCATGAAATCTTTCGCGAGTGCCTGTCGCGCGATATCGGCGATCGCACCTGCAAGCTCGACGCCCGTCGGTCCACCGCCAACGACAACGAAATTTAGAGGCTTTTGAACGCCCGTGAGATACGCTTCGCGTTCGGCGAGCTCAAAGGCTATAAGTACGCGGCGACGTATCTCAACAGCATCCTCGATCGTCTTTAGCCCGGGCGCCTGTGTTTCCCATTCATCGTGGCCAAAATACGCGTGTCTCGCACCGGCGGCAATGATCAGATAGTCATAACCGATCTCGGAGCCGTCCTCTAAAACTACGCGGTTGTTTTCCTTATCAAACCCGACAACCTCACCGAGAATGACCTCGATATTCTTAAATTTATGCAAGATACGTCGAATCGGCTGTGCGATCTCGCCCGGGCTGAGCACGGCCGTAGCGACCTGATAGAGCAGCGGCTGGAAAACGTGATGGTTTTTGCGGTCTATCAACGTGACATCTACGGCTGTGTTGGCAAGTGCCTTCGCCGCCCACAGGCCGCCAAAACCGCCGCCGATGATTATTACTTTTGGCCTGGTTTTCATTAAATAAACGGATCCAGGAATTGCCTCCAGCTTTAGCTGGAGGTGAGCTTTAGGTCAAGCTTAGGGCTTTAGCCCAATCATAGTCTAAATACGGTTCGGCTAAAGCCGAACTGCTATGGCCACTTCTAACCTCCAGCTAAAGCTGGAGGCAATTGATAAATCTCAAGAACCAATGAATCGAGCATACAATGATCTAGCCGTCGAAATGTCATCCGTTCCGCTAATGATCGCTCTGCCGTCACCAAAAACCGTCACTTCTGTCCCGCCAGACGTGAATCGCACCAAGTACTTATTCTGCTTCAGCTCGGTAATATTCCGTATTTTTTCGGCGAGCTGCTGCAGATTGATCGATGTGGGCTTTGGCGGTGCAATTTGTACGGCGTTGCGGCCGCACAGAACGGCGGAAAATTCCTGAGCCTCGGCGTCAAGAAACTCGAAAATGCGCTGTCCGCAGGTCTTGCAATCCGGGTTCGGCTCTCCAAGCTTTATTCGCTGTCTGTCGTTTGCCCAGACATCGAATTGCAACAGCGAGCGGTGCAGCGAATCAGTCTCGCCGACTAGGATCTTTAACGCCTCAGCCACTTGTGCCGCCGCAACCGTTGCGATTATCGGCATTATCACGCCCGCCGTGTCGCACGTCGGCGAGCTTCCCGCATCAGGCATCTCATCAAAAATGCACCGCAAACACGGCGTCTCGCCCGGAATGATGGTCATCGTCGTCCCGTAGCTCGAAACCGCAGCGCCGTAGATCCAGGTCTTTCCGTGTTTCACACACGCGTCGTTTAACAAGTATCGAACCTGAAAATTATCAGTGCCGTCGAGCACGAGGTCGCAGCCATCGATGAGCGATTCGACGTTCGAACGGTTTACATCGGCGATGAGCGCCTTAACGTCAATTTCTGAATTGATCTCGGCGATTCGCGTTTTGGCAGCGATTGCCTTGGGGAGACGTTCCGCGGCATCGCTTTCCTTAAACAAAGTCTGTCTTTGGAGATTTGTAAATTCGACAAAATCGCGGTCAACGATCCGTAAATGTCCGACGCCCGCACGCGCGAGCATCTCGGCGTGGGACGCTCCGAGCGCCCCGCAGCCGACTAACAAAACCCGCGAAGTTAGAAGTTTTTCCTGACCCTCTCTGCCGATCTCGCGGAATAAAATTTGCCGGCTATAGCGTTCGTTCATTGGTCAAAAAGCGACTGGATGAAACCGCGGATCGCAGAGCCTTCGCCGCCTCCCAATATATTACCCGTCGCGAAACGACTATCCTGAGCTGCCTGTTTACGTTGATCTTCACGAAGCCGACTGCGCTCATCCTTTAGCTCGGTAAGTTCTCTTTGCCGCGCCAGTTCCATTCCGCCTTTCTGAATAAATTCGACGATCGCCGGCAGCTCGTCAGCGTCGAACCAGACGCCGTGGTGCCGACAAATATCGACGATCACGCCCGAGGCCCGGGCGAAATTATTGCGGTTCATCAGCTCGCCACAATCGGGACACGGCACGTAAGCGATCTTAGTCTTCTGATCGTGCTTTATCGTCCGCTGGTTTAGAAATCCGAGAACGGCGGCCTGCCTTTCGCGATCGGCGCAGATCGATTCAAATGTCGGGGCATCAACCCAGAGACCGTCGCATTCGGAACAACCGCGGAAAGCTGTTTTGTCGACCGTTAGGTTTTCGAGCGAGGCCCGGCATCGGGGGCATTCCCCGGCGTCGTCAACCAGGCTTACCTCTAGCGGAGCGGCGATCGCACCGCAATGATCGCAGAATTTGCTGCCGATAAACATCAGCCCAAAGCACGACGGGCAGGCCATCGTTTTTAGCCGCGTTTTGCAAAATTGACACTGCGAACTGTCACTCGCGACACCGGCTCCGCAGTTTGGACAATTTAGTGATTCCGCTGTCATCTTCCCAATTGCTGGATTCCGGCCGTCACAGCTTCCCTCATCTTTTCGATCGGGGCGGCTTGGCCCGTCCAAATTTCAAATTGCTTCGCACCCTGTGCAACTAGCATTTCGAGTCCGCCAATCGCCATAATACCGGCCATTTTCGCCTCGCGAATAATCGGCGTATCGTCCGCCCGAGTTACAAGGTCGTAAACGAATTTTACACCATTAAGCTGCTCGGCCGTGAAAAGTGATTCGTTTTCAAGCGGACCTTTCATTCCGAGAGGCGTAGCGTTGACGATAATGTCAAAACCGCAAAGTTTTGCGCCGTCGATTGGCTCAACATCTACGTTAAATTCGTCGCCAAACACTGCTGCCTTTACCTGATCGCGCGCAAAAACGGTTATATAGGCATTTTCCTGATTCAGGACATAAACGCAAGCCCGCGCGGCTCCGCCGGCTCCAAGAATGGCTATGCGCGCTCCGCTAAGCTCCCCAAATCGCCCTCTTAACGGTTCGATAAATCCGCCGGCGTCTGTGTTGTAGCCAATAAGTTTATCGCCGTCAATTTTCACGGTGTTGACCGCGCCGATCTGCTCGGCGGTTGGGTCGATCGCGTCGAGATATTCTATAGTCGTCTGTTTGTGCGGCATCGTAACGGAAAATCCGCCGAAATTTAGTTCGACCTCACGTGTTTCGTGTCTAACCATCCGACGAATAAATTCATCGAGGTTTTTAAGCTGAAAGGGAATAAAAACGGCTTTGATACCGCGCGAAACAAAGGCAGGATTATGGATATACGGTGAGAGCGATTCTGAGACTGGATCACCGATAACGCCATAAACCTTTGTCTCGAGATCGAGTTCCTTCACCCGGTAAATCTCCGTCGAGTCTTTTGCGGTGATCTGTCCGGAGGCTGTTTCGCCTCCGGCCTCAAGCGACGCATATGTCATATACGCGCCGTGAGCGAGCCCCAGGATGCGAGTCCATTTCCCAGCCTCACCCATGGCGATTGGGATGATTTGCTTATTTGGCGCTTGGGCGCGACTGAGCAGTTTCCAGACCGGAATGGCGTCGGCCGGTTCGTTAGTCGCGACGGCAATTTTTGTAATACCGGCGTTAATCGAAAACAACTGATCGCAGATAATTTCAAAATCGCTCGGAACTTTGTCTAGATCGTGAAATGACAGAAGACGCGTCGTCCAACCGGTTGCGCTTTTAAAAAGATCTGCTTCAATGTCCGCGGCCCAAAACACATCTCGTGGTTTAGACCAAAACGCCTTTCTCTCGTCCAACGTCGCTGAGTTATTTCCGCCTTGTGCCGGTTCGCGAAATGTAGCAATCAGCGGTTTTGTCGGGGCTGAACGGCTTATCTCTGAAATCAAAGTCTCTATCAGATCCGGCCGCAGGCAATCAAACCGCAACTCGATCACATCGGCGAATTCCTCTGCCCGCTTGATGCTCGCAATCATCTTATCCACTGTTTCGGCGCAAACCGAAACGCAGATCATGCCTTTATTCACTGGTCGAATCCTTCAAATTCACAACAAAACTGCCGGTTGTAACCAGACATAGCACAACACCGAAAGCAGCCGCGACGACAATCGGCGTATTTCCGCTCTGTTTCACCGCGATGGCCGTCAGAGCCCACGCGATAGCGAGCGGGTAGAAAAAGTTAGATAGTTTTACGCGGACAATGACCGCAAAAATCGCCGCGGCCACTATCAAGACCGATGCGAGAACCGGTGACGAAGCGATGGGTGCGTCGACAGATTTTAGATATACGAGGAAATTTACAAGCGTCGCGGCCGTCACCCAGCCAAAATAGATACCAAAAGGCGCTTGCTGGAGCCATGTTTCGGCAAACGAACGGCATCCTCTCAGCTTGATCTCGATAAAGAGTAGCGTCGCCAAAAGCATCGAAATCAACGCGAGACAGATACCGATCTGTTCACGATGCCAAAAGTAGATCCACGCACAATTTAATACGCAACTCAGTATGTAAAGAGTGCGGACAGGCCTATATCGTGCCAGATTTGCCGCGGAAAATTGAAACACGCTGAAGGCGGTCAGCCCCAGATAAATCAGGCTCCAGATCGAAAATGCATAGCCCGCAGGCGTGAGCAGGGTCGGGTATTTGGCGGAGACAACATCCGGCGTGACGCCGCCGACATAACCGGTTGCGGCAAGACCGTTAAACACGATCATCGCGATTGTCGCAATAATTACAACGATCGCACTGATCCGATCGTTCGAATTTGATTCTTTTTCCATCGGCCAATTATCTCACTTTATTGCATAATTGATCGTGTCCGGCATTGCCGAATTGACCTTTTCGTATGAAAATAACGGAAAACGTAAAGTTTTGTAAATTTGTAAGGGCGGCAAATAATAATGTTTCCAACCAAATACGGTGCTTATGCGTCATAAGATCGTCTATGGCATCAGGATTGCCTTAGACATAGCGGACGTACTTTCCCTCTTTCCCCGCTAGGCGTGAAATTAACTAAAGGGGAAAAATGAAAGCCATGAGAGTCTTAAAGAAAATTTTGTTCACATTTGTGTTGGTTACCGGCATGAGCTTTGCCGTTTCCGCTCAAAAGGACGACCAGAAAAAGCCGCCGCCGAAGCCGCCACCGCCGGTCATCAATCCGGGCGAAGGTAAAAAACCGCCGAAAAATGATGACAAACCGAAAAAACCGACATTTATGCTTTTTGCAACAAAGGTCGAGTTCGACAGAGAATCGGCATAAAGTTTAACAACGTTTAGAATTATGGGCAGTTCCCCACAGGAGCTGCCTTTTTTGCGCCTTTTAAGTCTAGTGAGTTTCGCGTTTAGCACGTGTCTGAGCTATATTTGTCGCAAATCATCGATCCTGAGAATTTAACTTGAGGAGACTTTCAATGCCTAAGACGATCCTGTCAACGCGTTTATCATCGCATCTTCGGTTTTTTACGATATATTTAGCCGCTCTACTGGTTTTAGCCGGCACCCCGATCGGCAACCTGGCTCAATCGGTCGATTCGTCACTTTATCAAAGTATGCGATGGCGAATGATCGGGCCGTTTCGCGCAGGTCGGACGGTCGGGGCAGTCGGGATACCGTCACAGCCCAATGTGTTTTACATAGGCGTAAATAATGGCGGGGTTTGGAAAACCAACGACGCCGGACGCAAGTGGAAGCCTATATTTGACGATCAACCGACCGGATCGATCGGCGACATTGCAATTGCACCTTCAAATCCGAATGTCATCTATGTCGGCAGCGGCGAGGGCCTTCAGCGGCCCGATCTTTCGACTGGCGATGGAATGTATCGGTCGAATGACGGCGGTAAGTCGTGGACGCATCTTGGGCTTCGCGAAGGCCAGCAGATCGCCTCGATAACCGTCGATCCGAAAGACGAAAATCGTCTATTTGTTGCGGTGCTCGGGCATCCCTACGGGCCGAACGAAGAACGCGGAATTTATCGCTCTACTGACGGTGGACGCAACTTTGAACGGGTGCTCTACAAGGATGAGAACACGGGCGCGATGCAGGTCGAGATTGACCCCAGAAGTTCGAATATCATTTACGCGGACCTTTGGGCGGGCAGACAAGGGCCTTGGGAAAATGGTGCTTGGCAAGGCAAAGAAAGTGGAATGTTCAAGTCCACAGATGGCGGCACCACTTGGAAAAAACTGACAAAAGGCTTGCCGACAATTGAGCAAGGCTTGGGACGCATCGGATTTGCTATCTCGCGGAGCGATCCAAAACGGCTCTACGCGACCGTCGATGCACAAGCCAAGTTTGCCGGAATTTACGCTTCAAATGATGGCGGCGAGAATTGGTCCTTGGTAAACGGCGACCCGCGTCTGTGGGGCCGTGGCAGCGATTTTGCCGAATTGAAGGTTCACCCTAAAGATCCGAACACGGTTTTCGTAGCAAATGTTGCCTCATATAAATCCACAGATGGCGGCAGGACGTTTTCGGGCTTTAAAGGCGCGCCCGGCGGCGATGATTATCACCGAATCTGGATCAATCCGGATCATCCCGACATAATGCTGTTCGCGGTTGACCAAGGTGCGACGATAACGGTTAACGGCGGCGAGACTTGGTCGAGCTGGTACAACCAACCGACAGGGCAGTTTTATCACGTTATCACCGACAACCAATTTCCTTACTCTGTGTGCGGCGGACAGCAGGAAAGCGGCTCGGCGTGTGTGTCGTCGCGAGGGCGAACCGGAGCGATCGGAGCGTGGGATTGGGAAACTATCGGCGTCGAAGAATATGGCTACGTCGCGCCTGATCCGCTCGATCCAAACATCATTTATGGCGGAAAGCTCACACGTTTTGATCGCCGCACTCGTCACGTTCAGAACATCATGCCCGAGGCAGTGAGAACCGGCAAATATCGTTTCTTGCGCACGGCTCCCGTCATCTTTTCGCCGATAGATCCGCACCTACTCTTTTTTGCCGGAAATGTACTATTCACGACGAGGACGGGCGGCAATACCTGGAACATAATCAGCCCAGACCTCTCGCGTGAGAAATGGGACGTGCCAAAAAACGTCGGTATTTACGCGACCAAGGAAATGGAGACGATGCCCCGCCGGGGGGTAATTTATACCGTCGCACCGTCATACATGGATGTCAACACGATATGGGCGGGTACAGACGACGGGCTCATTCACATTACAAAGGACGGCGGAAAATCGTGGCGAAATGTAACGCCGCCGCAACTGGGATCGTGGGCAAAGGTCTCGCTCATCGACGCCGGACGTTTTGACGCAAACACTGCCTACGCTGCGATTAACACGTTCCGGCTGGACGACCTACGGTCGCACATTTTGCGAACACATGACGGCGGTAAAACCTGGAAGGAGGTAGTTAAGGGCATTCCCAACGGCGGAATCGTAAATTCCGTCCGCGAAGACTCGGTTCGCAAGGGACTTTTGTTCTGCGGTACCGAGCAGGCCGTCTATTTCTCGATCGACGACGGTGAGAATTGGCAGCCGCTGCGGCTAAATATGCCTGCGACATCGAACCGCGATCTGGTAATAAAAGACGACGATATTGTCGTGGGAACCCACGGCCGTTCGTTTTGGATACTCGACGACATCACGCCCTTGCGGCAGATAGATCCGAAGACCAAGACTGCAAACGTCGTATTATTCGCCCCGCAGCTTGCGACCCGCGTCAAACGCAGCCTGCACACCGACACGCCGTTTCCGCCCGAGGAACCTGCCGGGCAGAATCCGCCCGACGGAGCGATCATCAATTACTATTTGAAAGAGCCGACGAAGTCCGCGGTCATCCTCGAGATCACGGATTCGGCCGGAAAGCTCGTCCGACGATTTTCGAGCGAGGATAAGCCACTCGATGTCGATCTTAAGAAGGTGAATCCACCGGAGTACTGGATCAGGCCGTTTCAGCCACTCAGGAACGCGGCCGGAATGCAGCGTTTCGTTTGGGATCTGCTTTACCCGAATCCGCCGTCCGACAATTACGATCTGCCGATCTCGGCAATCTACAAGGACACTCCGTTCGTGCCGCAGGGCCCGGCCGTTATGCCCGGACTCTATCGGGTCACGTTAAAGGTTGACGGTAGATCGTTTAGCCAACCGCTCAAGGTGCGAATGGATCCGCGTGTGAAGACAAGGCCGCTTGGTTTGCTCGTCCAGTTTAACCTTTCAATGGAGGCTTACGAGGGTATCAGCCGGGCCCGAAATCTAACAAATGAGGTTCGCGGGCGGATCGCCGATCTCGAAAAATCGCAGCCCGCCAGTCCTCAAATTCCAAAACTTAAAATGCTTTTGGACGGCCCGCAACAACGCCCCGCAACAGCAGTCGCGGTCGCGGGTTTCCCGCTCAGTCGCCTTGCTGGTGCATTCACGCAGCTGCTAGATCTACTCCAGGACGCCGATGTCGCACCCAGCACGCAGGCAGCCGCGGCGGCCCGAGATCTGCAGATCGCAATGAAAAAAGCCGAGAGCGGTTGGAAAGAGCTTGCTCAAACTTCAAAGTAGTTAACGGATAACCGTTGAAACAAGAAAAGGCGCCCACTCGAGCGCCTTTACTTTCCGCATATCGAAGTTACGAGATTACCGAATATAAGCCGCGGGGATCGGTATGTCGCCGGCACTTCCAAAACGGGCGACCGCATATGAGTTGTTGGAACTGCGAAATATGTACCAGTTTCCCTCGGAGGCACGGAATACGGCGAAATCCGTTTTGCCGTCGTGGTCATAATCACCCGGCACAGGCTTGTCGCTGGAAGTCCCCCAATGCATAAAACTCACAGCGTAGTCGGAGCTTTGAAAGACATACCAAACGCCGTTTGACGGACGAAAAATAGTAAAATCGACTTTCTTGTCCCCGTCGAAATCACCAATGAGCGGCATATCGCCCGACTGTCCAAACTGGATGCTCGACATATTACCGTCCGTGCTCTGGAGGACGTACCAAATACCTGAGCTTGGCCGCCAGATGCCAAGGTCCGCAATTCCATCACCATCAAAATCGCCGGCTAACGGCACATCGCCGCTCAGGCCAAAATGCCTGACATTGTAGGCTCCGTCCGAACTTCTTGAAATGTGCCAATCTCCGTCGGTAGGCCTCCAGACCGCAATATCGGTCCTTCCGTCGCCATCGTAATCGCCCGGGGCAGGTTGATCGCCGGTGAGGCCGAATGATGCAATACGGACGGCGCCGTTTGTGCTGTTCATGATGTACCAGGCTCCGTTCCGGTAAATCGCATAGTCGATCTTTTTATCGCCGTCGTAATTGCCCGGCACGACGACGTCCCCAAACGATCCACCGCCGAATTGCGATGCCGAATAGCCGTTATCCCCAGAGCGAGATATATGCCAGACGCCTGTCGACGGACGCCAGACGGCGAGGTCCGAGGCACCATCACCGTCAAAATCCGATAGCTGGACCTGCTGAGTACCCGTAAAATCAGCGTTCGTCTGACTCGCGGGTAGATTGATGTACACACGACGCTGCGGTGAGAACGAAACTCCGTCTTTTCTCGCACGAAGAACATAGTTAGCAAACGTCGGTATATTTAGAACCGAGTAGCTGCCATTCACATTTGTCATCGCAGAACCGATCACATTGTTTTCCGTCGCGTAATCTCGGACCTCAACTATGACTCCCTCAATCCCCAGACTGTTTCGATCAACGACGCGGCCCGAGATCGCGACCGGAGTCGGCTGATTGACGGTGATTGAGATCGATATAGTAGTTCGAAGCCCTCCGTTATCAAGAGCCTGGGCCCACAAAATATAACTCCCCGGTAGGTTTGGCTGCCAATTGAATGCCAAAGTTCCGTTATTAGATTGACCGATAGTTGTAACAAAAGTGCTGCTCTGAGCCGAGACCGAAAGATGTGTCACCGAACCGTCAATATCCGCCGCCGTGACATTGATCGGTATAGACACGGGCATCGTAAATACGGTCCCATTCGTCGGAGTGTTGATCTGTACGGTTGGCGCAGAGTTAACCGCGGAAGCGACAAAATAGACATCGTCAATAGTCTGCGTCACATTTGTATACGTTGCCGACGGCGGCGTAAACGTGAGATTTGGGGCCTCGGGTGCGATCGTATAATCGCCGCCAAATGGAACATTGAACAGGAATGCGCCATTAACGTTTGTCGTCCATGTCTGATTGACCGGATTGCCATTTGCTGTTCCCGTCAGTCTTACCAATATTCCGACCATTGGGCCGCCGCCCGGGTTGAAAACCACTCCGTGAAATTGAACGGTTGTCGGCTGGGGATTCACGGTTACATTCACAACTGTCGAATCAGCAACTGAATTTGTACTATCGGTTGCACGGGCAAAGTATGCATAGTAACCAGCCGCGACCGCGCTCAGCGGCAACTCGTAAGGCGGTGTAGTGTCCGTTCCTAATAGCACCGGCGTCACGGCGTCGCGATAGAAATCAACTTTTGTGATCGAGCCTGCCGTGCTTGATGCATTAGCCGCCAGCGTGAAATTCGCCGGCGCCGTAAAGATGTCGCCGCTTGCCGGACTTGTAATATTCACACTTATTCCGGTCGAACGTATCGCTGTGTAATTTTGATTAGTCCAGTCGGTAATATATCCCAAACCCGCACTGCGGCTCGGCGGATCAAAGGTGTATCCCGCCAGGCTCGGAGTGATCGTAACGCCATCATTCGGGGTGGTGCCGAGATTTGTAAACAGGTAATTTCCGCTCGCGTCAGTTGTCGTTTGAGCGGTTATGGTCGGCGTGGTCGGACAAACCAGATTGAGCGTTACGCCGCTAACAGGAGTGTTGGTAATGCTGTCCCTAATGGTTCCGGTGATCCGATGATTGATACGCGCTATGGTAACGTGAACCTGGGCCGTTGCGGTTTGGCCCTGGGAATTTTGCGCGGTCGCGGTCAACGTATATGACCCTACATCCATCGCACGCCATGTGTTTGACCAGGGACTTCGCGGAAGCCACGCGACGAGGTTATTGTTTTGATCTCTGACCTGGACCAGGACCACAGACGGCGATACCGCCATCCTGATCGGTACGTAGTCGCCTTCGACGAAGGTCTGGCCCTCGGTAGGGTCAATAAATGCAACGCTGACCGCCGACGGGTCTACCACGAAAACATGCACTGTCTCGGTTGAAACGCCGCGAAGGCCGTGACTATCGGTCGGAAACGCGTAGAGGGCCCATGTGCCAACCGGAACATTCGACCATGTGAATTGGTAAGGTGCCGTGGTGTCGGTACCTAGTGGAATATTTCCGGTTGCGCTGCTGTAGGCCACAAAATCAACTTTTTGTATCGCGTCCCCGTCCGGATCCGTAGCCGTTGCCTGAATTGTGATCGTCGCCGGTGCATTAAATGTCGTACCGTGTACAGGTGACGTGATCACACCCTCGGGTGCGCGATTTCGCAAAATGTGAAAATCGGCAGATTGATTCGCTCCGAGGTTGTTGAAAACAACGCTTTGTGGATCCGTCTCGTAACCGATCTTTCGGGCTGTGATGGTGTAATTGCCTCCCGGTGGCAGATTTCCGAAGTAATATGCGACGACGCCGGAACCTCCATTCGAAGGCGAATATGAGCGGTTAACGGTGCCCGTTATCGTGACGACCATCGATGAATAATCATTGTTGTAGCCAAAATTGTCATCCGTAACCGTGCCGCTGATAGCGTATGACACCGCATTCTCGTCGCCGGTCGCGAGCTTTACCACAAATGCATCTTTTGCAGAACTCGAAGAACTTGAAACGTCGGTTGCACCGTGACCGGGTTGAAACGAATCGGGAGTCGCGATTATGTTCGTCGTCTGTCCGGTTATATACGCGTTGCTCGCACCATCGACCACGAGTCCATACGCTCCTCCTTGCCCGACAAGTGTCGAAAACACTAGGGCTGTCGCGTTGGTATCGAACCTCGTTACAAAAATCTGACCCATCGTGCCAATAAGCGAATTCCGAAGCGGAAATGTCGCTGCGCTTAGAGTTTCACCCGCGATGATCGCGCTGTTGTCAGATCCGAGACCGATCGCAAAGGGCTGATCCTTGCCCTGCCCGCCCAAAAACGTCGAATACACGAGCGCTGACCCCGACGGATTAAGTTTGGTAACGAAAACGTCTTCACCACCGTTGTACGTTTCGTCAAACGCCCCCGGCGTCACCGGAAACCCTGTGTTTTGCGTTTGCCCCGTCGCGTACATATTGCCGGTCGCATCGATAGTGATTCCGTTTATACGGTCGGACTGCAAACCGCCGCCGAGGTAGGTTCCGTAAACGAGCGCGGTACCGGCAGGGTTGAGCTTGGCGATAAAACCGTCAATACCGCCTGAGGATGCAGTTTGAAACGCACCCGGCGTGGTCGGGAGATTTGTGCCGCTTATGGAGCCGCCGATCACGGCGTTGTCTGCTGCGTCCCGCGTGACATCGCTCACGCCAGCATCAAACAAAGTCGAAAATACAGCGCTTCCGGCAGCCGTCAGTTTAACGACGTAACTTCCCGAATAAAAGATCCCGCTACAGCCTTGCGCGGTATTACAAAGTTTTTCCTTGTAGGCGCCCGGCGTTGTTGGAAAATTTGGCGAGCTCGAAAATCCGCCAAACACAGCAGTACCGGTTGAGCTATTAAGGGCGATGCGGCCGCCCAGATCGGTATTGTTGCCGCCGAGATAGGTCGAATAGACGATCGCCGAACCAGTCGTGTTTAGTTTCGCCGCAAAAGCGTCGTCTGTTCCGCCAAACGTTGCCTGATAGGCGTTTACCGTTGGCAGGTCGTTCGCCGTCGTGGTGCCGCTGATGAGCACTTCGCCGGTCGGGGCGACGGCAACACCGGTGCCGATCTCGCTGCCGTTACGTCCGCCATAATAGGTCGAAAATACTCTGGCCGTTCCTGCCGGATTGATCTTCGTTACAAATGCATCATTCCACTGAACGTTATTTGTCGACGGCGGATTTGTAGTTTTGATCGTCCCGGGCGTCGTCGGGAAATTGAGCGAAGCGGTCATCCCAACGACGTATGCATTACCAACCGAATCGACGGCAATCCCGCGCCCATCATCGAAACCGCTCCCGCCGAGATAACTGCCGTACGCTAGGATCGGATCGATGATCAACTCTTTCGAATGGTCATATTCCCCAAGGTCGATCGCGATCCGCGTTGTGCCGTCGGGCTCCCGCCGCATTCGATAAGCACTGGCGATCTCGCTTCTGGAACCTTCAATTTCCTGATATGCGATGGGTTTTTGCTGCCTCAGAGTCCCGACAGCCGTTGTCAAAAGCAGGTCACCTGATGCCCGGTCGATCTTTGCGGCGGAGGCTCCGCTGAATGACACGGCGATCTTTCGAGTATCCGCTTGCGGCGAAACAATGATGTCATATTCGAGCTTCTGCCCGTTGCCGTAATAGACCAGATCTATGCCGGGATAGATCTCGTCGTATTTCACCTTATTGTAATTCGGTATATCAGATCGCCATTTGTCAGGATCGTTGCCGACAAGATAATTTGTCCGGCTCCCGGTCTCGTCGAGGCCGCGTGTTTCCGCCGACTCATTCGCACCGGCGAATTTCATTCGTAGCGAACTGTTTTTACCTCGATTGTTGCGCAGGTCCAGTATTGCCTCACTCCCCGTTAAAAACAGCGAGTATCCGCGCCCTCGCGCAACAAATCGAACCGAGTCGTCCGTCTGACCAACGTTCGGCTCAAAATCTATAGGCAATTTACCGTAGCTCTCAGCAATGCTATTTTTGTCCGGGAGCGCCGTCGTATCGGGCCCCGGCGCCAGATTTGCTCCAAAGGATGATGGAATTTGATCCGTCGTCTTGGTTACGACTTCGCCACGATCTCTTAAAAGAAATGCTCCGGTAATTGTTAGAATTAGCGAGCATAAAAAAAGTATTGCGACGCGTTTTATATTATTCATGATACCGCTCCCAAAATCGTTATACGTCATTATGCAGAAAACCACCGTCTGAGTTATATAGGACTTTTTGCGTACTTCGTGTGACATTTGTCATCCGCAGAATCCTCCGGAAAATCGATGTCTAATCCACAGTGTTTCGGGCCGACTGGAAAAGACCCAGAAATAAACAAACTGACGCACCCCGATCAGGTTTCTGAAACGGCCGGTGCGGATTCATGGCTTAGTCCCCTACAGGTTTAATGCGAGTTGCGTGCCAACGCCGTGACCAATTGAGCAATATGCCAAGCATTGCAATTAATGGACTTACTGTCGGCTTGGATTCTCAGCAAGACAAAACGTGATTTCGATCTGTGTAATTTTGGGTGCGCGCGTAAATTCCCGCAGTAAAGCATGAAAAAAGGCGCCCGCTTGGACGCCTAATTATTGAGGATGGTGCCGTCTACAAGATTCGAACTTGTGACCTATCGCGTGTGAAGCGAGTGCTCTACCACTGAGCTAAGACGGCGTTGATTATAATTTTAGATCGCCGGGTCGTCGGCCTTTGCAGGCCGGTTTTCGTCCGTGCCTTTTATAGAACTTAACGATGAATCGGTATAAAAATGCCGCGTCCCGGTTGCCGAAATACCGTCAGCAACCTGCGGGTCGGCTGTGATCGAGTACGACGACGGAGCGCTGGCCGACGCCGGAACGACTGTCATCGTGAAAATGTAACCGTTCACCACCGGCCGCTCGCCCTTAAATTTTTCGTCAAGACTGACCTTGGCGATCAACTCGTCGAAGGTAGCGAAACTACCTTTGTTTCGCGACGCATACTGGGCCTGGAATTTGCGAATATTATCGACCGTCTGTGCAGCGGTCGTTTCATTTCCCGATCGTATAACCGCCTGCCATGCAATACTGCCGACGCCTATCAGCAACCCGATGATCGCGATTACGATCATTAATTCGATAAGATTAAAACCGCGTTGATCCTTTAACCGAACTCGTAGATTTTTCATATAAGTGCTCATACATCTGTCCGTTTTTCTTCACGAAAGCTATCGTACTAAGTTTCAAAAGTTTAGTTTGTTTTGACCGCAATTTCAATCGATAGCATTGGTGCGGATGACAACAGTGCCTATAAATGCAACTTTTTCGTGCGGAGGTTGTTTCTAATCGGGTAGAATATAATTTGCGGTCGAGGGGCCGGCGACTTTCAAATGAGAGATTGGATTGCGACAGACACAAACACGGCAGGTGAGAATATTGCCCTGAGTTTCGATCCGGCGGCAAAGGTTGCGGAACTTCAGAAAGAGATCGAACAGGTCATAAGGGGCAAATCCGAAACCGTGAAGTTTGCGCTGATCGCACTGCTCGCCAAGGGCCATTTATTGATCGAGGATGTCCCCGGTATCGGTAAAACGACGCTTGCCAACGCTCTGGCCCGTGCGCTCGAATTATCCTTTCAACGTATCCAATTCACATCCGACCTTTTACCTTCGGATGTCATCGGACTTTCGGTATTCAACCAAAAGACCAGTGAATTTGAGTGGAAAGCCGGACCGATATTCTCAAATATCGTCCTCGCTGACGAGATAAACCGCGCGACGCCAAAGACCCAATCCGCCCTGCTCGAGGCAATGGCCGAGGAGCAAGTGACGGTGGAGGGCCTTTCGAGGCGGCTGCCAGCGCCGTTTATCGTCGTCGCTACACAAAATCCGTCAGAGCATCACGGCACATATCCGCTGCCCGAATCCCAACTCGATCGATTTATGCTCAGGCTGCATATCGGCTATCCCGATCTTTCCGACGAGAGGCAGATACTTCGTGATCGTGAGAATACAAATCCGCTCGATGCCGTCGAGGCTGTTATGTCTCAGTCGGACGTGCTCGACCTCCAAACGTTGGTGAGCGAGGTCCGATTTGACGATGCGCTAGTCAATTATTTGCTGCAGATCGTCGATCTTACGCGCAAATCCGAGTCTCTCGAGCTTGGCATCAGCCCGCGCGGCACCCTCGCACTTTTTCGGTCAGCTCAAGCTCTGGCATTGATCGAGGGCCGCGATTACTGCATTGCCGACGACGTCAAACGCCTTGTTTTGCCGTGCTTTGCTCATCGGGTTATCGTAAACGCTCGCATCAACGCCGTCCGCAACCGGACCCGCGAAGCCGAAGGCATCCTGCAGGAAATTTTGCAAAGAGTAACGGTTCCGATCTAATTCCAGGCAGAAAAGTAACGGGCAGAGGTTTGCGATCGAGGCGAGTGAAAAACTCGCGAACGGTCGTGTTTTCGCCCTATTTTCGATGAATCTCAAACTTGCCAGTCAACTCTTCAGCGTTCGTGATCTTCGAAATGCTGCGCTTGGCACGCTCGTTGTCCTCGGTGGACTCGGGCTTTCAGGCTTGACGCTTTACGCTCATCAGACGGGAAATATCAAGCTGGCCGGCATATCGGCCGGTGTTTCGCTGGTTTTTGTTCTGCTCATTTTGATCTTTGTCGTCCCGCCGCTAGCTCGAAACGCCGGGCGCGAGGCGTCGCAGATGAACCTGCCGTTCGAATTCACGACCGGCGGCGCCATCATGCTCGGCCTAATTCTGATCGTCGGTTTTTCGGCGTGGAACACGGGCAACAATCTGCTGTTTCTTGTGCTTTCATTCCTGATCGCGGCGATGACAGTTGGCTTTTTTGCAGGCGGTATTTGCCTCAAAAAACTGGACGTCACGATGCGTTTTCCCGAAACGATCTTTGCCGGCGAGCCGACTCCGATACTTGTAAGTATGACCAACCGCAAGCGACTGTTTCCCGCGTATTCGGTTGTCGTTGAGGTACGAGGCCGGGAACGCGAGCGGTCGATCGCGGGCGACGAACTCGATGCGATACTGCCGCGTTGGCTGGCGACCAGGCTCGGCCGTGCGCCGGTCGTGCGGCGAACATTAAATCACTTTGTACAAACCGGCGCCAAACAGACCGTAGAGGCCAAAAACGAGCATATATTTCCGAATCGCGGCCACCTATTGATCAAGGATTTCGAGCTATCGACCAAATTCCCTTTCGGTTTCTTTCGCCACCGGCGCCGTCTGCCCGCGCGCGAGGCCGAGCTGATCGTCTTTCCGAAATTGATCGATGTATCGCCCGATATTGACCCTATCCCGCTCGATCTCGGCAATCGAACGTCGAGCAAGCGCGGCGTCGGCCAGGATCTGCTTGCACTTCGGGACTACCGGCCACAGGACGATCTCCGGCGGATCGACTGGAAAGCGACCGCTCGTACGCGGCAGCTTACCGTACGCGAATTTGCCGCTGAGGATGAAAAACGGGCGACCGTCATCTTCGATACGCGAATACCAATAATCGCCGAAGAGGATCTGCCGCTGCGGGAAAAGATCGCTGCTGAACAAAGCGGAAAGTCTGTAACAAGGTCGGAGAGATTCGAGGCCGGGGCACGCCTTACAGCGTCGATTCTCGCTCACTTTGCCGACGAAAAGGCCGAGATCAGGCTTGTAATTGACGGCGAGGCTGACGAATACGGCACCGGACGCGGACATTTGTACGAATCCCTGAAACGCTTGGCTGTGGCCGAACCGGTTTTCTGCCAAAGTACCCCACCTTCCGAACTTGAATTTGACCTTGAACGTATTCTAAATGAAACGGACGACAGCCACCGGTTTTTGGTATCCGCAAATGATACCGCCGGCCTTTCGGCCGGATTCGGCGTCTGGGCCTATACCCTGCTGCTGCCCTCCTTCGCCAAGTCCGGCTGGCTGCCCGCCGGTTTCCTCACCGGCGGTCCGTTCGGGCTTTCCCTCTTGCGACCGCTGGAGCTGTTCGGCCTGACCGGCCTCGACGAGATCTCCCACGGCCTGCTGTGGAGCATGCTGGCCAACGTCGCCACCTACGTTGGGGTGTC
>Ga0209797_10000197_pt1 | contig 28274 bp, 27 predicted proteins | sample DOMMetBare3Fresh_2_FD_187472 | JGI IMG/M metagenome (GOLD analysis project Ga0209797, IMG submission 187472) | Wetland sediment microbial communities from St. Louis River estuary, USA, under dissolved organic matter induced mercury methylation -... | ecosystem: Environmental > Aquatic >... | reverse complement strand
TTTGCGTTATGTCAAAGAAACGCTGGAATATGATGAGTTGCAGATCAGCCGCATTTTGCACCAGGCGTTTAAACTGGCCACCAAACGTAAGAAAGTATTACATAATATCCACAAAAGTAATGTGCTCAAATCCAGCGTACTCTGGAATGAGATACTGGACGAAGTCGCTGTAAGCTATCCCGATGTAGAAGTTATCCATCAGTTGGTTGATTCAGCCGCTACCAACCTTTGCCTCAGACCGACCCAATTTGATGTCATGGTCATGGAAAACATGTTTGGCGACATTCTTAGCGATCAGGGCGGCGGCATTCTGGGTTCACTGGGCCTGATGCCTTCTGCTTGCCTGGGTGATGACAAAGCCTATTACGAGCCTTCGCATGGTTCTGCACCGGACATCGCCGGAAAAAATATTGCCAATCCATACTCCATGATCGGCTCGGTAGCCATGATGCTGGAAAACAGCTTTGATATGGCCGCAGAAGCCAAGAATGTCTGGGCTGCCATGCAGGGCGTCTTTGCCGACGGCTACTCAACCGCCGATCTTTCCAAACCCGGCAGTGGTGTCAAAATGATTAACACGGTTGAGTTTGGCGACAAGGTTGTTGAAAAACTGAGGCAAATGCCTAAAGTGTAGTCAGCCAATTATTTGGGTTGAATGATTAAGGGCGAGGTACAAACCTCGCTTTTTTACTTGTTATTTTCAATAACTGCCCTATAATTAAACCGTAATAACGGTCAAATTAAGGGGCATGCTATGTCAAACGTCGATTTTTTACAGCAAGTCATCACAACTGACGGCTTTGTAACTGCAAGTGTACTGGCTAAAGTTTTACATATTACCCAGACTGATCTCGCCGAGGTCACCGGGTTACCGATAGACTCCGTTTCTAAAAGTGCGAGGCTTAAGAGTAGAGCGACACAAGCCAGATTAAGGGATACGGTAGAAATCATAAACCGTGTAGCGGAATGGTCGGGCGGTGCCGGACGCGCTTTTGCTTGGTTTCGCTCTCAACCGCTGCCCTCATTCGGCGATAAAACGGCTGAGGATTTGGTAAAAGAAGGCCGTGCCGATGCGGTCAAAGCCTATCTCTCGCGAATTGCCGATGGCGGCTACGCTTGAAAATACCGGTTTGTCAATTCACCGGCATTGTCTATCGAGCGCATCATCCTATGTGGGCCTATCAGCCGCTTTCCGGAGCAGGCGCGAAAAAATACGGTGGCCGCTTCAATCGGCCTGGAATGAATGCGCTGTATACCTCATTAGATCCAACCACCGCATGGATGGAAGCGCAACAGGGCTTTCCGTTCAAACCTCAACCGATGACGCTGGTCGCTTACCAGGTGGACTGTGCCGATGTAGTCGATCTAAGCGATACCAAAGTGCAAAGCAGTTTAGATTACTTATCCGCTGAACTTGGTTGTGCCTGGGAAGATATGGCCGATAAAAACCTGGAGCCGCCGACCTGGTTGCTAGCTGATCGATTACAAACCTACAGTATTGCCGGACTACTGGTGCGCAGCTTCGCACCGGGCTGCTCCGAAAATAACCGCAATCTTGTGTTGTGGCAGTGGTCAAACACCGTACCTCATTCGGTACAGGTTATCGACGATTTGAGCCGTCTCCCAAAAACTCGCGATTCCTGGCGTGACGTCGAGCTGAACAAGGCTTAATAAATCTTAACAATCTGAAATCATGTGCAAATTAGCGAGGTTCAAATGACAATTTCTATCAAAGTTGCTTTCAAAAGGCACTACTCCAGCTACGGTAACTTTAAATAGTAGTTCAGGCTATTTTAAAGGAGCTACCTACCATATTATGTTCTCACGAGAAGGTAACAAAGACACGTATTCAATTATCGATTCAACTATTAACGGATGGTACTGGGGTAATATTCTATTTGGTGGAATAATTGGTTTTCTAATTATTGACCCGGTAACAGGTGCCATGTGGAAGTTACCTGAATACATAGGTCCTCCGCAATAAACCCGACGCTATGAAACTAAAGTACATAGTATGCAAAGCAACATTCAATATTTTCTATATTCCACAGTGGTTTTTTCAGGGAACAGGGATGTTTAATATTAAAAAAGCCATAAATTAGAAAGCGTAACCAGTCGATTTTGTTACTACACCTGAAGCGTTATTAAGGATTTATAATTATGACTGCAATAATAATTAGACTAGCCGTTGACAGGTATCGTCGTCGCAAAGAAGTTGCAAAACAGCGAGGCGCCAGTGTCAATCGTTTGATCGATGAAATGACTACATTGCTGTTAGCCGGCATGGATAAGGAAACTCGCGTTCTGATGCGGGCAGAGTAAGGGCGTGGGAAAGTAGAGAGAGGTTTGGATTTGCTCGCAAAAGGTCTAGGTCAATCGGATTCTTCCAAAGTTAATCCTCATTAGCAAGATGTTTCAGCCGACGATAAAAATTCGTCATTCCGGCATGGATGCCGAAATCCAGTCACAGGGATGTGAAGCCATATAAGGCAACCTGCCTAAATAATGCCTTAGCGCTATCGGCTAGTTACCATCCATGGCACTGAACATAGGCGTCCATGCCAGTATAACTGGTGCTGGCTGAAGCTCCATGAAAATCAGGAGGTTAATTGAACCTCTCGACAATATCCTCACTCCAACGGGCACTTGGCAAAGGGATGAGCGCACTTTTTTGTTATCACCTGAGTTAATGCCCATCAAAACAAAAAAAATGTTTGCCCACGCTACGATACTACGATATTTTTTGCCAGAATCATCACGATACCCGGCATTAATTGCCCTAATTTCCAAGGAAGCCCCATGTCCTCTATCCGTCCCGTTGTACTCTCCTTTTCCGGTCATGATCCCAGCGGAGGCGCCGGGGTGCAGGCGGATATTGAAACCCTGGTCAGTCATCAGTGTCATTCAGCCAGTGTTATTACTGCCTTGACCGAGCAGGATACCCGGAATGTAAAAAAGCTTATTCCGCAAAGCCCGGAAAACATTATCAGTCAGGCGAATACCTTACTGGATGATCTGCACGTTAATGTCTTTAAAATTGGCTTAATCGGGCATCATGAAACGGCAATAGCCATTTATGCGATTTTAAAGCAACACCCGCACATTCCGGTTATCTTGGATCCGGTACTGGCGGCGGGTGGCGGTTCTGAATTATCCAATGAACGGCTTATTGCAACGATTGTCGATTTGCTGCTGCCTTGCACTACCGTGTTAACGCCCAACAGTGAAGAAGCCCGCAGAATTGCAGGATTTGATGACTTGGATGAGTGTGGCCTGGAATTGCTGGAACAAGGTTGTGAATATGTACTGATTACGGGAACGCATGAATCGACGCCATCAGTGAGTAATCAACTGTTTTATGACAATCGTTGTTGGGAAACTTATACCTGGGACAGATTACCAGCCAGTTATCACGGCTCCGGTTGCACGCTGGCTACCAGCATTGCTGCATTGATGGCGCATGGATTGGAGCCTGTTCAGGCCGTCATGGAGGCTCAGGAATATACCTGGAATTCCTTAAACAGCGCTTATCAACCGGGCAAAGGTCAGCGCATTCCCAATCGATTTTTCTGGATGGAGGAGGATACATGAGATTTCCGGCACGCGGACTTTACGCCATTACCCAGACGGATAATAAATCCCGGGATACCATTATTAACGAAGTCATTGCTGCGATTAAAGGCGGTGCAGTGATTGTGCAGTATCGCGACAAAAATCCGGCTGATGCAGATTTTCTTGCACGAGAGTTGGTTAAAATCTGCCATCAGTATGACGTCCCGCTAATCATTAATGACGATGTTGAACTGGCTGCAAGAGTGGATGCTGATGGTGTTCATATCGGCAAGGAAGACGGCGCGATTGCGCAGGCAAGAATGCGTTTAGGTAACGATGCTATTATTGGCGTTTCCTGTTATAACTTTGTCGAACAGGCACAGAACGCACAAGCCCAGGGCGCCACTTATGTTGCGTTCGGGCGATTTTTTCCTTCTTCCTCAAAACCACTGGCAGCGCCCGCGAAGATCGAGACATTACGGCAAGCAAAACTTACATTACATATTCCTATTGTCGCCATTGGCGGTATTCTGCCGGAAAATGGTGCGCAACTACTTGCAGCGGGCGCCGATTTGTTAGCCGTTATCGGAGGGCTATTTGACAATCAGCCGGAACAATCAGCCCGGGCCTATCAGGCATTATTTAGTGATCTATCCCAACATGATTAATCAACAATCCAGTTGTACCGATTTTTATGAACCCGGCTTAATATCTGTCAAGGACGCGTTGTCACGAATTTTATCGGATGTTCCCGCTATTTCCGGATACGAGCGTTTAAATATTGAGAAGGCAAGAGGCCGCACACTTCATGAGCCGGTTATTGCCGCTTTTAATGTGCCGCCTCATACTAATTCCGCAGTCGATGGTTATGCCATATATTCTGCTGATTTACCTGTTCAGGGTGAATGCAGGCTTGAAATAGGCGGCCAAGCTTTTGCTGGAAAGCCTTTTACGGGAAAAATAACATCAGGACAATGCCTGCGCATAATGACCGGAGCGCCCGTTCCTGATGGGCTGGATGTAGTTATCATGCAGGAACACGCAACGCTAAAGGATAATACTATCGTAATTGATGCGCGACATAAAACCGGTCAAAATATTCGCAAAGCAGGCGAGGATATTCAGGAAGGACAAATCGTATTACATTCCGGTAAATATCTGACCCCGCCGGATATTGGTTTAATGGCTTCCTTGGGCATTGCTGAAATCAACGTCAAGCGGAAATTGAAAGTAGCCATCGCCTCAACCGGCAACGAAGTTTTCAGCCTGGGTGCAACACCCTGTACAGGCGGCATTTATGACAGTAATCGTTACACTTTGCTGGCAGCATTAGACCGGTCTGATATAGACGTCATCAATCTGGGTATTCTGGAAGATAACCCTGCATCGTTGCTGGAAAGTTTTCAGGTAGCCAGTGACTACGCTGATGTGATTATTTCCACAGGTGGTGTTTCGGTCGGCGAGGCTGATTACACTAAAACCGCATTACAGGCTTCAGGTCAGATTGAGTTCTGGAAAGTCGCGATAAAACCGGGCAGACCTTTGGCCTTTGGCACTATCAATAACGCCGCATTCTTTGGCTTACCCGGTAATCCGGTCGCAGTGATGGTGACTTATTATCAGTTTGTCTTACCTGCGCTGGAAAAAATGTCAGGCATCACTAATAAACCCATCGCGCCGGTATTTTTGGCAAAAGCCACCCAGGATTTCCGCAAAAAACCGGGACGCACCGAAATCTTAAGGGGCATTATCGAACAGGATGACAGCGGTACCTGGCTAGTAAAAAGCACCGGTCAACAAGGTTCAGGTATTTTGAGTTCCATGAGTCTGGCTAATGCGTTTATTATTCTTGATCATGACAGCTCCAGCGTTAAGGCGGGTGACTGGGTCAAGGTTCAGGCCTTTGCGGGATTATTTTAATTTTTTCTCACTTAAACATAACACCACGAAGACACGAAGAACACGAAGCTTTTACCTTGGTTTTTCTTCGTGAATTCCGCGGCTTCTTGGTGTTATTCGATGCGCATGGGACAAACAATGCACATTATATTTGCGTGGTGATTGATTCCTTAAACCACGCCTTGGTTATTTGGCTCTCCCGGGCATGATCAATAATCGGTGCGGGATAATTGCAAGGGGGGTGTTTTTTATCCCATTGATGGATGGATTTCGGTGGAAAAGTCTTTAGTTCGGGTATCCAGTGATAAATGTACTCGCAATCAGGATCGAATTTTTGTTGCTGTAGCCAGGGATTAAATATCCTGAAATAAGGTTGGGCATCGCAGCCAGTTGATGCGGCCCACTGCCAATTACCGTTATTGACACAGGGATCGTAATCGACCAGATGTTGGGCAAAATAACGCTCTCCCCAACGCCAGCTGATATGCAAATCTTTAACCAGAAAAGAGGCGACTATCATTCTCAGCCGATTGTGCATAAAGCCAGTGGCGTTCAATTCACGCATTCCCGCATCAACTATAGGAAAACCGGTTTTACCCTCGCTCCAGGCTTGAAAATAATTTCGGTTGTTATCCCAATGCAGATTAGCAAATTTTTCCAGAAACGGTCTGCCAAAAACCCGTGGAAAATGATAAGCGATGTGAGTGAAAAAATCGCGCCAGTACAATTGCCGCAATAAGGGATGTTCGCTGCCGAGTTGCTCGGTGATCGCATAATAAACTTCCCTTACCGAACAAGTACCAAACTTTAGATGCGCAGACAGTTTGCTGGTCGCATCCAGTGCAGGGAAATCCCGTGTATTCTGGTAATCTGCATACGCATCCAGTTGATCCAGCACAGTGAGCGCTTGCTTACGGCCACCTTGAATGACATCCGTTTTTGCTTCAGTCGGCGATAATCCAGTTTGATCGGCTGTATAATCGGACACTGCCGACAAAAAATTCTTCCCTTTTAATGCTTGCGGCAAGGCAACGGGAAATTGCCGGGCATTATTATAAAACGCCGTAAAAACCTTATAGGGCGTTTGATCGTTTTTGACTGCCTGTTCAGGCTCGGTAAGCAAGGCGTCAGGCAGAGTGTGTAATGTTATCCCCAATTTTTTGCAGACTTCAGCCAACTCATCATCACGATGCCGGCTGAAAGGCGAGTAATCACGGTTGACAAATACAGCTTGTATGGGCTGTAGCGCTAACACGTTGCGTATAACCTGATCAGGCAAAGCATGATAAATCGCCAGCTTGCCCCCTGCTATTTGCAGTTGCTCTTGGAGATCGCTAATGGACTGCAACATAAATTGCAGTGCCGGTTTGCTTTGATAAGGATGCGGCGCTATTTGCCTGGGGTCAAAAATAAAGCAGGGCAGCACCCGTCTGGATAGACTTAAAGCTTCATTAAGCGCTGTATTGTCATGCACGCGCAAATCACGTCGGAAGATGAACAAGGAGCTTTCGTAGGGTTTCATCTACTGCTATGGGAGTAACGGCACGGTGATTTTATAATCAATGGGAGTGCTTATGCCGACTACTCAATCTATCACATGCGCTTTTTGCAATTGCAACCGCAGCGCTTCAATGCGCTTGCGATTAACACCAAAGTCACTATGGCCGGTGCGGGATGCAGATCGAATGTGGATGAGATTGGTATCCCTATCAAGAACCACGTTAATGTCATCAACAAATTGAAAAACCAGGCTGGTCGCCTCTGCATGAAGCGTATCAGCCGTTTCATGGGTAATAACCATGCGGCTTTGGTTGTTAAGCGCTTCTTTCAATGCCTTCCATGCGTCTTCAGGGCTGCCACTGATTTTAAACGGCTCAATAAAATGCTTGGCATCCACTGACTGGCTGGAAACGCAGTTAGGGCTATCCCTACAGGGTGGCAATTTTTTTTCTGATTCTGAATTCGCCTGCTTTGCTGTGCTGAGTGTCATAAAAATAATATAAAAAAGGATTTTAAATGTCATAAGAATCGGTGAAGCATAAAAATTCTGGAATAAAAACAGTGTATCTAATTTTACATAAATTCCAAAAGTGTCAAATTATTACATAACTTTAATTCGTCACAGAACTAAATTCGCCAAATCCAATCAATGGATAGCTAATATGAATTTGTTTTGTGCGCCTGTTGTTCCACCAACCTGGAAGATAAGTATCGCTTGGCTTTGCCGGGTTTTAGAAACTTTACGCGATAACTATTATTGGCTGTTGCGTGGCTGATCGTTCAGCGACAATTATCCTATCCAAATATCGATATCTAGCTAAAACAGTCGATTGATGAGCAGGACACCGGCCGTATTTCAATTTAACCTATAAAGTCTTATAGTATTAAAAGTAGGGGTATTTTCATTCGATGGCCCGATATATGAGGAGTGAGTCATGAAAAAAATAAGCTGCATCTTGGTCTTATTAGTGGTTATTTACACACCAGCTCATGCAGAGATTTTTAAATGCAAATTGGTATCGGGGAAAACCCTTTATCAACCCGCCCCCTGTCCATCAACAACTGTGCATCAGGGTATGATTGAGGTAAAAAAAATGGATGCTGACAAGATCGCGGAAGCTCAGGCGCGATTTTCTGCCTGGAAAGCTGATTTGGCTGCCAGGGAAGCCGCCGAGAAACAGGCAGAAAAGGAGCGGCGGGAAGAATTGGCGAGACAGGAGTCTGTAGAGGCGCTTAAACGCAGCGCCATCGCTCAGGAGGAGTTGGCTGAAGCCGCGAAAAGGCCGGTGGTCATTAACCGGGTTATTCAGCCTTACTGGCCCTATTTGAATGCCTATCCAAATCAATATCCGCATCCACATCCACATCAGCAACCATATCCAGATAGAAATCATCATGGAATCGATCATAAGGGTCAGTTTAATCAACACATAACGCCTGAGCACTCATGGAACCACATAAGGCATCAATAATGCACCGCTCGGTAAGTCGCGCTAAAAAACGCAGTATGGTAACCACTTAAGTTGCAATAATGTTTAGCCGTATTGCATTGGCTGCTTGGCTTCGCTCAATGATTTTCAGTCACTTGACCTCTCAGCACATAATATTGATAGCCGTTATAGATCAGCATCAATGGCAGTAATCCACCTTCCGCATAAAGCATGAACTCCAGTGTTTTAGTGGAGGAAGCGGCTGCATGCAAGGTCATAACGCCTGGGATAAGATAGGGATAATTACTACTGACCAAGCCCACCAATACTATAAACAATGTGACCAGGCATAGTATAAAGGGGTCGAAGTGACGTTCTTGCTTCAAGCTCCATTGCAACAGTAAAAACATAATAGCCACTAAAAGCGCCAAAATACCAAAAAAAAATGGGTGTTGGGCCCAGCGCTCAATGACAAATGGCGTGTTGATGGGGCCCAGTATAAAGAAAATTGCCAGTAATACCGTCAGCGCAATGATTATCCGGTTAGTCCACATAGCGGCCGACTGTCGTAATTCGCCATCCACTTTACCGAACAGGTAAGTAGCGCCTAACAAGCTGTAGGCGGTTATTAACAAAGCCACTGTCACTAACGAAAAAGGCGTGAGCCATTCGAAAAGCGCAGAAGTGCCAGTGATTTCAATTAACGATATGCCGCTTAACAGACCGCTCAAGGCAAGGCCTTGGGCGATGATAGTCAAGAGGCTGCCGACACCGAAAGCAAAAACCCACAAAGCGGGTTTTTTTGAATATAAACAAAATTCAAAAGCAACACCTCTAAATATTAACGCAAACAACATCAGCATAATTGGAACATAGAGCGATTGCAGCGCCGCGGCATAAGCCAAAGGGAAGGCGCCAAACAAAGTTCCGCCCAGCAACACCAGCCAGGTTTCGTTGGCATCCCATACGCCGCTCAGACAGTGCATCATCAATGATTTTTTACGGCCATCACCTTCCAATAACGTGAGCACGCCCACGCCCAAATCAAAACCATCCAAAGCCACATACATGAATAAAATCATGGTCAACATGGCGCCCCAGATGTTAATCAACAGGTCGGATACTTGGTGTTCCATGCTCAGTCCTTATTCAGAAGTAACGTATTGGTGTTGCTGATTGGCCTGTACATCGGCAGTTGCGGGTTTATGTTCGGACCCTCCATAATAATACGCCGGGCAAACAGCAGAAATAACACTAACAATAAAGTATAAATAGCCACGAACAGCGCCAGACTTGTTGCAACCGCAGGGGCCGGCAAATTAGAGACGGCATGTTCAGTTCGTAACAGGCCATAAACCGCCCAAGGCTGCCGCCCAACTTCCCGAACCACCCATCCGCATTCCGTGGCGATATAGCCCAGAGGTATTGCCGCAACCCAGCACTTTAATAGCCAAACCGGAAGCATCGAATCATCTGCTGTCTTGCGTCTACGCCACCACAGCATTGCGCTGACAAGGGCCAATCCGGTCATGGCGAAGCCTAGGGCAATCATTACCCTGAACGTGTAAAAGATCAAGGGAATGGCGGGCGGCTGGTCTGCTGGGACAAAATCCTTTAATCCGACCACTTTTCCAACCAGCGAATGGTTCACAATCAGACTCAGTCCATGAGGGATACTGAGCGCCCACGAGTTGGTTTGGCTGGCTTTATCAGGCCAGGCGATGATGTTCCACTCCGCTCCTTCGCTATCCGGGTTTGTGTTCCAATGGGCTTCAATCGCAGCGGCTTTAGCCGGCTGGGTGTGAAACAACTGTAAGCCTGCAATGTCACCCACCAAAATCTGTAAGGGCGTAGCCAGTAACAAGCCAGCTAAAGCCATGCCTAAAGACTTGCGAAACAACACAGTATGACGGTTATGCAGCATATACCAGGCAGAAATCCCGCCCACTACGAACAGGCTTGTTGCCAGGCACGCCAGCCACATGTGGGCATAGCCCAAAAAGTGATTAGGATTAAGCAGGGCCTCTTTGTAGCTGTCTACCATGTAACGGCCCGCCTCTATGTGACCGCCGCTAGGCGTGTGCATCCAGCCATTGGCGACCATGATCCAGAACGCTGAAAGCGACGAGCCAAATGCAACCATAGAGGTGGCGAACAAGTGCATCTTGGCGGGCACCCTGTCCCAGCCAAACATCATTATTCCCAGGAACCCCGCCTCAAGCATCAGTGCCATGGCGCCATCATATCCGAGGATATTGCCGAAAAATTCGCCGGTTAGCCGGGAAAAAGGCGCCCAGTTTGTGCCGAACTCGAATTCAAGAGGAATACCGCTCACCACGCCCAAACCGAAGTTGAGCAAAAACAGTTTGCCCCAAAACCGGGCGTGGATTAAGTAATCCTTATCGCCGGTTTTTAGCCACATAAATTCCACTGCCACTAAAAAAACCGACAGTCCTACTGTTAATAACGGCCAAAGGATATGGAAAATCGAGGTAATGGCAAACTGCAGCCGCGACAAAAGCAATGCATCGTTCAGTAAATCCATAATCTTATTTCGGTTATTGATGGCTAAATTTTATTAATTCAATATATCAGATCATCAAAAAAAGCAAAGGCAGTGAGGTACTTTGCATTACTATGAAAAATCATCAATCGCTGTTTTTACTCATGTTTTTTATCAATCAGCCAGTAGGTTATACCCAAAGCGATCACAACCAATGCGCTGGAACTTACATAAGCCGGATCCAAATGATGATAATCAAAAACGATGACTTTTCGTGAAATAGCCATTAAAGCAGTGGCCACAACAAGTTTGACGGGGATAACATCACTGCGTATATACAAAGTGATATTCAGATAAATTTCGATGGCGATTAATACAGCTAAAAAAGCGCCAAAAGTCTCCAATATTTCATTGATAGACAAATGAAAATAGGGCGGCTCCGACATTTTTTCGTACATTAAAAAAACAACATCAAGAATGCTGAGCATGATCACTACAACCATCAGAAAAGCCAACACTTTAACCCCTGAGCGAATGCTAAGGTGCAAAAAACGTATAAATGGATCTTCATGTTCCATTGGCAGCTCTTCATGGGCGCCAGGGGATGCGGCCTTTATCAATTTGCTACGCAGATGGCGCATTAACGGGCCGATCATATTTTTATTGGTAGCCAGGCCAGTGGGCGTTAATCCATCTTCAGCAAAACCCTCTAAACCCTCTACTTCTGATAAAGCTTGGGCGTCCATATTTTGAAACCCCATGCTCCAGTATGGAAACTCGCGTTCAGTAATTTTTTTTGTTTCAATAACGGCAACATCTTTGTGACGACTATCTTTTTCAATAACTTTATAGAGCTCATTAACTGCTTTCTCTTCTCCTTCCAGCACTTGAAAAAAAGTTCGATCAGAATAAACAAGCATTCCTGTTATGTCTTTTGCGGCATTATTGTCTCTACAGACTTTTAACAGCGCTAACAGCTCCTCGGCGGTCCAGTCTTTAAGCGCTTTACTTGCATAGGTTTTACGAATCATTGCGATACTTCCCGGTTTTATTATTATGGTTTTGATATTCTTTGTTCTGAGCTACCAACTTATCATGTAATTTTTATTTCGCACATAAGATTTTTTTAGAAGTAACGTTGTAGCAACCAGTAAAATAAAAATTAATCTATTAATAAAGCGACTGTTATGAAAAAATTGAAAAACCCTTAATAACCGATACACTGCTTTTCCATACTTCTTGTATAACGGCTGCATAACAAGCAAACCGGCATTGCAAAAATTTGAATCCCTATCATAAAAACATAATGAAAAAAATCCCTATCGGCATTAGCAGTTGTTTACTCGGTCAGCAGGTACGTTTTGATGGTGGCCACAAACGTGATGCTTACATTGTTGGTACGCTCAGTGAATATTTTGAATTTCATCCCTTTTGCCCCGAAGTGGCCATTGGTTTAGGGATACCCAGGCCGACCATTCATCTGGTAAAAAGCGACAATGCAATACGCTGTGTCGGCATTAAAGATCCAGAGCTGGATGTGACGGACCGCTTGCGCAATTATGCAGCGCAAGAAAAGGCTAGCCATGCCGGTTTATGCGGTTATATTTTAAAGAAGGATTCCCCCAGTTGCGGCATGGAGCGAGTCAAGGTTTACACGGCCGGCCAGCCGCACAGGAATGGTTTCGGTATTTATGCCCAGGAGATGATGCGTAACAACCCGTTGTTGCCGGTAGAAGAAGAAGGCCGCCTGGGCGATCCGGGATTACGCGAGAATTTTATCCAGCGTGTTTATGTGCTTTATCGATGGCAACAGCTGTTGGCGGAAGGCCTTTCAGCGCAAAGCCTCACGCGTTTTCATGCCCGCCACAAACTGATAATAATGAGTCACGCCGATTACCGTGAGCTGGGGCAATTATTAGCGGGTTTAACCAAGGATAACCTGTTGCCGGTCGCCGAGCAGTATATTTTGCAACTCATGAACATACTTAAGACCGTGGTTAGCCGCAGCAACCACGTTAATGTGTTGCAACATATTCAGGGTTACTTAAAAAAAGAGTTGAGCGCCGATGATAAGGCAGAGCTATGCGAATTAATCGAGCGTTACCGTGCTGGTGAAATACCGTTGGTAGTACCCTTGACCTTGCTTAAGCATCATTTTCGTAAATCCCCCGATCCTTATATCGAAGAATCTTATTACATGTCGCCTTATCCACAGGAATTGCAACTTATTAATCGGTTGTGAGTAATGCAGCGAAATGCCTGCTAACACTTACTCACCAGGAAGATTGGATAATCTGATTGATGATTTTTCATTTTGTTAAAAACTTGTATAACTCATGGCAAAAATTCTAATTATTGGTTGCGGCGCTATAGGCACGCAACTGGCGCATGTTCTCTCTGCTAAGGGTCACCAGGTCACCGGACTTAAACGTAACCCACCGGAAACAGATGCCGGTGCAGTTAATTATTTCAAAGCCGACATAACTTCACCTCAAGATCTCACAGACTTGCCCACGGATTTTGACACCCTGTATTTTATAGTTTCGCCTGACGGGCGTAATGAAGAAAGCTATCGCGAAATTTATGAATCAGGATTGAATAATCTGCTCAATAAATTTTCGCTGGCGGATGCTGATCCACACTGGATTTTTGTGTCTTCAACCAGCGTTTATGGCCAATCTCAAGGTGAATGGGTCGATGAGGATTCTCTTGCGCAACCGGAGAATACCACCAGTCAGTTCATCAGGCAGGCGGAACAAAAATTGATGGCTGTAGACGCCGGCAATATCGTTGTACGCTTTTCCGGCATTTATGGCCCAGGCCGAGAGTACCTGTTAAAAATGGCCAGGCAGGCACCCGCCATACAGCAAAATCCGCCCTATTTTACTAACCGGATTCATGAGCAGGATTGTATTGGCGTATTGGCTTTTTTGCTGGAACGCCGCCTGGCGGGTGTTGCCTTGGATCAATGCTATTTGGCCAGTGATGATGATCCTGCGCCGATGTGGGATGTCATGTCATGGCTGGCTGACCATCTGAAATGTCAACCACCGACGGTTAAAGTTACCAACAATCACTGGGTGATGAATAAGCGTTGTAATAATCAGCGATTAAAAGCCTTGGGTTATAAATTTCGTTATCCCGGCTTTAAAGACGGTTATCTTGAGTTAATCAAATGAACTATTTGCCGCTTATATTACTGACTCTGTTGGCACTATGTGGTATTGGCATTGAAATGAATCCAGTAGCCAAAGCGTGGCAGCTTTTTGCGGGGTTGCACATTGCAGGATTGGGAACAATGGTTTATGTGACTTTGTGGGTTCTAAAAGACTTGCCGACAAAAGCTAAACGCTATGGATTTGTCATCTTACAGCTGCTCGCATTTCGTATTGCCTATTTTCCAATTGTGGTGTTTGCAGCAACCGTAGCCTGTTACGCCGAGTCATTGCTGCAACATCTGCCCGGAGACTTCCCGATAAAAGTATTTCCGGCTTTTTTTATTAGTGCAGCGCTTATGTTTGCCATAATTGCTTATGTCTTGTTTTTGGCGCTTAACGGTAAAACCATGCTTTATGCGCTGATGGTTATTCTGGGTACACCGGCGCTGTTAATTTCTTTTGCTGACACGCAAGACCTGACTTTTTTGCCCGACAATAATTGGACAGATATACACCCGTTGCCGACCATCACTCAACCACAGGCAAACCCTTATTCGTTAGCTTATGAGTCAACTCACAGTAGTGCCGGGCAAAAAATGATTGCTTTGGCTGGTAAGGTGCTTTATGAATTCATTCCTAAAGCACCGTGGTCTCAAGCAGTTCAGGGAACACTTGAGCAGGAATTTCGAAACAATCCTGATGGCAATTCACACGACCAGTTAAGATACCACTACGCCGCTTTTCTGGCAGCTCACCAATCAATCAATTCAAAGAACTATTGAAACGCAAATCTAGTCATGCTTCTGAACCAGCATATAGGTGATACCCAATGCCACTACCACCAACGCAGAAGCGCTGACATACTGAGGATCCAAATATTTGTAATCAAAAACAATGACTTTTCGAGAAATAGCCATTAGCGCCGTAGCTACAACGAGTTTGACAGGAATCACGTCACTTCGGATGTACAAGGTGATGTTAATGAAAATTTCGATGGCTATTAATACCACCAAAAATGTGCCGAAAGTTTCCAGCAGATCATTCGTCGTCAGCTTTAAATATGGAGGGTTGGTGACTTTGTCATAAATGGTAAAAAGCACATCCAAAATACTCAGCATAATGACTGCAACCATTAATAAGGCCAGAAATTTTACTCCCACACGCAGAGTAACGTGCAGAAAGCGTATAAAGGGATCATCATGCTCGGTCGGCAGTTCTTCATGACAGACTGTACTCACTTGTTTTACCAGCTTACCTCGCAGATGGGTCAATAAAGGGCCAATAATGTTTTTATGGGAGGCAAAACCGGAAGGGGTAAAATCATGTTCGAAGAAGTCATTAAGTCCGTCCATTTTGCTTAATTCTTTGGCATCTATTTTTTCAAATCCCATACTCCAGTAAGGAAACGCCCGTTCGGTTATATTTTCTCTTTCAATGATGGTAACATCCTTGTGGCGCTTATCTTTTGCTATCATGTCGTATACATTGGTAACAGTTGCTTCATCACCCTCCAGCACTTGAAAAAAAGTGCCGTTGGCATAAAGAAGAATACCCGTTACATTTTTAGCGCCATTATTTGTCCGGCATTCTTTTAACAGCTTTAACAGTTCCTCAGGGCTCCATTCCTTGAGCGCTGTGCTCGCATAAGTCAGTCTTATCATTGTTGCTTTCCTCTCGGTGTTATTATTATAATTTTATTATTTTGATTGGCCTATTCACTAGGCTTAGTCACCAATTTACCCTATAAATTCTCTACTACAAAAAAAACTGTATAAAACATTGTGCTGTCGTGATGACTGGCGGGAATAATAGAGTTGTGATGATGGAAAGCAACGATTGGCCTGATTTGGAACGGCGAAAAAGTCCGGGTCAACGCGTTTGCCATCGGAGGGATAACACCTTACTCCACAGGCTGTTTTAGACTTGCCAAATCTATAACAAAGCGGTACTTCACATCACTTTTCAAGACACGCTCGTAGGCTTCGTTAACCTGCTGAATCGGGATGATTTCGATGTCTGATGTGATAGCATTATCAGCGCAGAAATCAAGCATTTCCTGGGTTTCCTTCAAGCCGCCAATCAAAGAGCCAACAATACGGCGACGCTTGAAAATCAAGTTGGCGACAGCGGGTGACGGATGCGGGTGATCAGGCAGGCCCACCAGACACAGAGTGCCATCACGCTTTAGCAATGCCGTATAAGCATCCAGATTATGAGGCGCAGCCACGGTGTTAAGGATGAAGTCAAAGCTGGCAAGATGCTTTTGCATTTCATCCGGATTTTTCGATATCACCACTTCATCAGCTCCAAGCCGTTTGGCATCTTCTGCCTTGCCCGGTGACGTGGTAAAAAGCACGACGTGCGCGCCAAACGCATGGGCAAATTTTATCCCCATGTGACCCAGCCCACCCAAGCCAACGATGCCGACTTTGTCGCCCTTGCCTACCTTCCAGTGCCGCAACGGAGAATAAGTGGTAATTCCCGCGCATAACAACGGAGCTACGGCGGCCGGATCAAGTTTATCTGAAACGTGCAGCACAAAATCCTGATCAACGACAATCTGCCTGGAATAGCCGCCGTAATTAGTGCCGCCGGTATATTTATCGGGACTGTTATAAGTAAATTCCGCATTATTACAAAATTGTTCCAGATGATCCTGGCAATCCGGACATACCCTGCAGGAATCAACCAGACAACCGACACCGACGCTATCTCCGGGTTTAAAATTGCTTACTTCGCTACCCACTTTAGTCACTTTGCCAACAATTTCATGGCCTGGCACCATGGGAAACACCGAGTTACCCCACTCATTGCGCACTTGATGAATATCGGAATGACAAACCCCGCAGAAGAGAATCTCAATCTGAACGTCGGTCGGCGCAGGATCTCGCCGTTCAAAAATAAACGGCAGTAGCGGAGAGTTATGATTATAGGCTGCATAGCCAATAGTCTTTTGCATAAAATGCTCCTTGTAGAGGTAATAAAATTAATTTGATTTTCATCAGCAAGCGAGGGATGGGCAGTGTATCGTGAGCTATCAAGAGGTATCGGTGCGATCGATTTCACAGCGATCTAGCCATCCCCTGCTACTTTTTGCGGCATTCTGTGACAGTATTTCGTTGATAGCTATTTACATCAGAACACCTTTGACCGGTTCGAGTGGGGGCGGAATAGAGGTCTCTCCAAGCTGTTGCCGCAAGTCGATCTCAATGATCCGGCATATTGCGGACATGGGGGTATCATTGCTGCGGTTTTCAAACGGATCGCGTAGTTCGGCGCCCAACCGTTCGATGGTTACGAATATGAAAGCCAGCAGTGCTTCTGTGGCCATGGCGACTACATCGAAACGCTGGTCGCTCTGGATCAGACTGAATGGGATGAGTGCTGCCAAGAGCCAAACGAAAACACGGGTATGAAAAATAAAACGGTCCGGGAACGACGTGCGTTTGATTTTCTCACAAGCACCCTGGATATCGTAAAGAAGGTTCAAGGAGTTATCCAGCTGCAGCAGTACCTGTTGTTCGCCCCAGTCTTTGCCAATCAGTGTACCGAGAACCTTGGCCTGTTTTTGCAACAATTGGGTAGCAACATTTCTGGCACTCTTTAATTCGATTATTTCGGCATCTCCAAGAAATTGGCCAAGAAATTGCCAATCTGTTTCTGACAGTTTACCTCCTGAGCGCAAGGCGATCCTCAACGTATTGACGAAAGCCAAGTGACGGCAAACCAATTCCTGATGTAATTTTGCAGCTTCCTTCTCATCGGGGAGTATGGAAAACCGTTTTTCAGTCAATAAAGTAGTAATCTGCCGACCCAATGATCGGCTGACATTAATCAGTTGCCCCCATAATCCTCTGGCTTCCCACCAACGGTTGTAAGATTGATTGATCTGGAACGCTAGAAATATCGACATTGCTGTGATAAGGACTCCCAACGGTAGCGAGGGCAGAGAAGTATGTTTCAAGGGAAAGTGATCATAGATAAACTCTGCGCCAACCGTAAGAGAAATAAAAAAGAATAAAGTAAACCAGTCATCGCGCAGGGCGCGAAAGACCGTTGTTCCACCGCGAATAATCATGTTTTGTAGCTCCTGATTTGAGTGAATACTGTCTTCGCCGCTTGGGATGTGGGAAAGTCAGCAGCCAAGCTCACGAGAAACTCATGACCTTGTTGATATTCTGTGTCTTTACGCCACTTGATGACTACTTTTAATCGCCTTGATGCCTGTCCTGTACTTCTTTTACATAGGCTTCCATTTCATCAATGGAGTGCAAAAATTGCCATGATCTCGAGGATTCCTTAACCAGCCAGCCGTTGCCTTCCGGAATCATTTCATAGCCGAAACCACGCAACATATCGGAAAAAGTCTTAACTTTTACCTGGTCGCCCACCTGCATATTCAAGCTTGGATGAAACGGATATATCCACATCTGATAAAGACTGACTAAAATCTGAAGGCCCATGGAAACACCCATCAATGCACCTGCACCGACTATTACATAGGCAAATTGCGAAATATTGCGAGCTGCAAACCAGGAGAGTATGTCAACCAGCATGGCCAAAAAAGGAATCACGACAATTGTTCGTTTTAAGGCTATGTTCATTTCGCAAAGGATGAAAATTTTACCCGTAAATAACAGAATAAAGGCAATACCAAAAAGATGAATATGGGACACTTTTACCAGGGCAGGCAAGGCAGCGCCTTTGGAACCGGCGACTTCCATTACCCCCTCGTAAGAAGTCAAATTCGGAAGAGCCGGATTGCTTTCAGGATTATGACAAGCCACGCAGTCGCGATTTAAAATGGGCGCAATGACGTCTTTATATTGTTCTTCGGTTTTACCCGACTGAAGCCAGTTGAGTATAACTTGCTTATCGGCAGGCGACTTAAGATTTTGTTCCATAGGCCCCCCGTTGATTGCAGCCGCTAACCGGGTTTGATCATGAGACCCATAGTAGGCAATCACAACATCCTGTACTGAAAGCCCTGGATGTCCGTCACGCGGGCTGTGAGTATAGTACAAATGGGTTAATGCAAATAAATAGCCGATGCCTATGGTCATTAAAAAAAGCGTATCCAGCATTTTTTCACTGACTGAAATATCTCTAAATCTTCGATAATGCGTTGCCATGGTTTACCTGCCAAATCTATTACGTGTAAAAAAATTCAAGATTGGATATCTTGGGTAACTCGCAAAAAATTGCCCTCTATAACAGTTGCCGCAGATTCACAGATTATAAATAAGCTTTATCTGTGAACTTGTCATGAGGCTCCAGTGAGCGATAGCCGAATGGCGAAGCCGAAGGATCTGTGGCGGTTTATTTTTCCAATACGTTTAACAATGAATCCTTTAATTCTTCCGAAAAGGGTTCTTTACCAAACCAGATATTCAAGTAAGCCAGGCTTTGTGCAGGATCATTTAAAGCCCCCAGGGGCTTATTGTTCAAGTTCAATTGTAAGCCGGTCCTGGGATCATAAATGAGATCATAGTAATCGCCTTCTTTTATATCCTGATAGTGACTATTGAACTTATCAAACGCGGGTTGCCAGGCTGCATATTTTTGGCCAAGATTGATTTTTAGATACTCTTCAGAGGCTTCCTTGAAAGCCTTTGCCGGGATGGCCTTTTCATATAAAAATCGCAAGTGCTTGGGGTCAGCGGAAAAAATATTGCCAATCTTCTTGCAATCGTCCAGATAAAGCGCCGCATTTCCGACATGAATTAAACGAAACGCTTTGAGTTCCGCACGGCTACAACGGGAAAGCCTCGCATTCCGGGTGTCGATATAGTCAGGAAAGAGCTCTTGAGCCTGAACTACAGGCAGTGAAGTGATAAAGAGCATTAATAGTCTTGCAAGCCATTTTTTATCCATTGCAATATGCCTCCAATGATAGGTAAATGTTGATAAAATCCCTGCATACTATCCCAGTAGTCCTGATGTAAAATTATTTTGCCCTCGCTATTAAAGCGTATGTGGCTGATGCCGATAGATTGTACAGTGCGGCTTTGCCCCATGACAGTAAATCGGGTATGCATAGTCCAGCGCACGAATACATCATCACCTCTTTCCTGGACACTGAGAGCTTCAAAGCTCATCGAATCAAGCTGTTTTTGGGTGTGTTGAAGATACTTCACTAAATCCTTCCGGTTATGCAGTGTAACTATTGTGTCGTTAAAAAACAGCTTTTCAGCATAGGTTTCAGCTATCTGATCAGCCAGTGAAATTTGCTTCATTTCATTATAAAGCTTGATTAGCGGCTGGATACGCCTGTTTTTACTAACATCTGGCTCAGCAGGCGCTAAAGCCAGATAGTCTTGCAACGAGTTCTGTTCAACGTGACTGCAAGCATTCAGCATCAAGGGTATCAGTAACAATGGCAAAATTGGTTTCATCGCTTAGTCCGGTTTTATAGTATCAAAATTATCCAAAATTCCGCTCATCTTCGACAAAGCCTTTAGACCTGAGCGCAGCCAAAGCGTTAGAGCGAACGGTTAAGCCATATTGCTTGTGGCAAAATAACCAGTTATTTTAATTTAACGCTTTATCCGCCCAAAGCAAATTACAGAATAAAATCAGGCAATTTTTCTTCAAAAAGAAGAGTGACGGCTATGCTGGCGAAAACATTATTTTTGCCGGTAAATAGATAAATGACTCCACAGGTTTCATAACATAAAAACACTTATTTTTTGCAATTTATTCTTGATGCTGCCATGATCATCTACTGCTTAAAAACTTATTATCCAATGCCCCATGCTTACCTTAGCTGTTCAATTCTTTCTAGGTTTGCTTTATGCCAATGCAGGAGAGTGGCTGGTGCACAAACACATCCTGCACGCGCTGGGAAAAAATCGACATAGTTTCTGGGCTTATCATTTGCATGAACACCATGCAGTTTGTACCAATAACCGTATGCTCGATCCGGGTTATCAAAAGTTGAGTTTAACGACCTGGAATACTCAAAGCAAGGAACTGCTGGTGCTGGCGGGTTTTGTGCTGCTGCATGTGCCGATGTTGTTGATATTTCCATTATTTACCGGTGCCGTCTATGCGTCACTTGCACTTTATTACTACAAGCATCGCAAGGCCCATCTGGACCCGGTTTGGGCCAAACGGCATTTATCTTGGCATTATGAACATCACCTTGGCGGAAACATCTCTGCCAATTGGTGCGTTACATGGCCATGGTTCGATTACCTGATGGGAACCCGAGTTAAAAGCAAAACGCCGGAGTGATCGGCATTAACAACATAGACTCGGCCAATTATAGTTAAGTCTGGTGAGTCGGTTAATCTGCCAACTGCTTGTGGAAGAACTGAATTAGATCTTCGATAATCTCAGGATAAAGAGCAGCGTATTGATTTTTTTTCGTGATGAGTGTGTCGAACCATGAATAAAAACGATTTATTCAAATAGGACCTTGACCAAAATTGACTGGCTGTAAACACAACAACTAACTTTTCGAAAACGATAAGGAGTAGAAAAATGAGTGGACTTGAATTCAGGCGAATTCAAGTCATAAATGCAACAACACCCTATTGATCCGTCTAAATAAAAAATCCTGAAAAGCAAGGATAGCCTTTCAGTTTTGATGTATAAAATACCTTTAAAACAGGAGAAAACATGGCAAATTATTTAATCATCGCAGCAAGTAGCGGCATAGGACAAGCAACCACTGATTTGTTGCGATTGGCAGGGCATAGTGTTTTTACAACTGCGCGTGACAATTCCAAAATTACCCCCGATGCCATACTGGATGCCACTGATTTTGATGCGGTAGACAGAATTTTCCATCAGGTTGGCGAACTGGACGGCGTTGTCAATTGCTGTGGTTCTTTATTGTTAAAATCAGCTCACCTTACCAGCAAAGACCAGTATCAGAGCGTGATCGACGCATCGCTGACTACCGCATTTGCAACCGTGCGGTCAGCCGGAAAAAACATGAACAAGGGTGGCTCAGTTGTACTGATTTCTTCGGCTGCCGCTATGGCCGGATTTGCCAACCATGAAGCTATCGCCGCTGCTAAAGCCGGCATCATTGGCCTCACTCTCTCCGCAGCAGCGACGTACGCCTCAGCAAACTTACGCTTTAATGCAGTCGCTCCCGGCTTAACGCAAACGCCGCTCACGGCATCCCTTACCAATAATGAATCCTCCCGAAAGTTCTCTGAGGCCATGCATGCTTTGGGGCGGCTCGGCAAACCGGAAGATGTAGCGCGAGCAATTGTGTTTTTGCTGGATCCTGCCAATGACTGGATAACTGGCCAAATACTGGCAGTTGACGGCGGACTGTCGAGTGTTCATCCAAAAATGAAATTTTAAATGACCTCTCTTTGCCTGATTCTCAACGATCAATTATTTTTATAAGCACGCAGAATATATTCTCCCACTAAATGCACTCTGGTTTTTTATGATGGTGCGGTCAATGCCGCCGCGAAATTGACCGCTACCAGCATATTGCACCCCTTAGAACCTATGAATGGCTTGATATTACTGTAATCCCTACCACCTTCTCAGAACTTGGGGGTATTCGTCGCTGATGGATTTAAAGGTCTGCATGTTCGCGATGGCAATCGAATCTTCCACAGAGGGGTCGATGCATTTTTCACGATCTTGCAAAATCTCCCACGCTGGGATGCACTCGATTATGTCGCAAGTTTGCCTTGCATGCGCACCCAGTTGATCTATTGCAAGCCCCGTCTGGTGGATATTGATCTATCGTTGTTTTTGACCGCATCTACCATGGCCTGCTGATAGCGCGCATCAGACTGCTTATAATCGACAAACGCTAACCCAGCACCCCACGTTTTTTAAAGGCCAGTCTTCTCAACAATTTGCACCCTCTGGGTAACGCCGCATACCAGCGTATAAGGGATGGTATCCGCGCAGAGGGCTATTTCTTCAACGGTCAGGCCATCGCCCCACAAGGTCACCGGGTCGCCGGGTTTTGCATTGGGCTGCGTTTCCAGATCAACGGTAATCATGTCCATTGACACTCTGCCAATAAGCGGCACGCGTTGTCCATTAATCAGCACAGGCGTGCCAGCTTTGGCATAGCGAGGATAACCATCGCCATAACCAATGGCCACTACGCCCAGTGTGGTCGGCTTTTCGCACACCCAGGTACCTGAATAACCTACTTTATCACCGGTTGTTATGGGTTTTACTGCAATCAAGCGTGAGTGCAAGCTCATAATCGGCTTTAATCCCAGTTGCTCGCCGGTGCTATCCGGAAACGGTGAAATGCCGTACAACATAACGCCCGGACGCACCCAATCTGTTAAGGCTTCTTTCCAGGCTAAGATACCTGCCGAGTTGGCAATACTGCGCTCGTTTGAAGAGTCCAGCCCAGGAGATAATGCAGCGAGCGTATTATTAAACAAGCTGATTTGCTTAAGCGTGGTGGCGTCCTGCTTGTCATCCGCATTGGCTAAATGCGTCATCAGACTGATCGGCTGCCTGATCATGGAGCACCGGTTTAATCGTTGATAGACCGCATTAAATTCTTTGGCTTTAAAGCCCAGGCGGTTCATGCCGGTATCAAGTTTTAACCAGATTGCAATCTGGGCTTGTTCTGATCTGCTCTCAAATATTTCCACTTGAATTACAGAATGCACCACTGCATCCAATCGATAATGCAATAATTCATCCAACTCCTCGGCACAGGTGAAACCCTCTAAAACCGCAATTCTGTTTTTTATCCCCGCCTTACGTAAACGAATACCTTCATCAACCCGGGCCACGGCAAAAGCATCGGCATCTTGCAAGGCTTCGGCAATGCGCTGCAAGCCATGCCCGTAACCATTCGCCTTGATAACAGCCATGATCTTTGCATCCGGCGCGTAACTTCGAACTAGATGCAGGTTATGCGCGGCCGAATCTAAATCAAGCACTGCATAGGCTGCTGGTATCATTCATAATCTCCCGCGTTATACTGATTTCCTGCGAAATTCTCAAAGCGTGTATATTGACCCAGGAAAGTAAGCCGGACTGTGCCTAAGGGACCATTACGTTGCTTGCCGATAATAATCTCGGCAATACCTTTATCGGGACTGTCTTCGTTATAGACTTCGTCACGATAAACAAACACAATCAAATCGGCATCCTGCTCGATTGCGCCCGAATCACGTAAGTCCGACATCACCGGGCGTTTATTGGGGCGTTGTTCAAGATTCCGGTTAAGCTGTGATAACGCCACCACAGGCACGTTCAATTCCTTGGCCAGGGCTTTTAAGCCTCTGGAAATATCAGAAATTTGCTGCACCCGGTTTTCACCGCTGGCAGGCGACTGCATAAGCTGTAGATAATCCACGACAATCAATCCTAACTGACCATGTTCACGCGCCAGCCTTCTGGCTCGGGCACGCACTTCGGTAGGCGTTAACGCGGGCGAATCATCTATAAATAAATTAGTGCCCGCCAGCAAGTTAATGGCTGACGTCAAGCGCGGCCAGTCATCATCTTCCAGCTTGCCGGTTCTGACTTTATGCTGATCTATGCGGCCTAATGAAGACATCATCCGCATGGCCAGCGAATCGCCAGGCATTTCCATACTGAATACCGCAACCGGTTTATCGCTTTTTAAGGCTATATTTTCGGCCATGTTCATAGCGATGGTGGTTTTACCCATCGACGGCCTACCTGCCACAATAATCAAATCGGCAGGCTGCAAACCGGATGTTAATTCATCAAGATCAGTAAATCCGGTTCCGGCGCCGGTTATAGCGCCGTCCTGTTCAAACAGCGTTTCAATTTTATCGACGGCTTTGGCAAGCAATGATTTAATGGGTATAAAACCGCCGCCCTGCCCTCTTTGCCGCTGCTCGGCTATTTGAAAAACCTGCCGTTCCGCATTTTCGAGCAGTTCGGCAGTATCACGACCCTCTGTATTAAAGGCAGAGTCCGATATTTCAGTGCCGATGTGAATCAGTTGCCGCAGTACCGAGCGATCTCTGACAATATTGGCGTAAGCTACGATATTTGCCGCACTGGGCGTATCTTTTGCCAGCATGATCAAATAAGACAATCCGCCAACATTATCCAGTTCGCCTATGGCTTTTAAGGCATCCGACAGCGTAATAACGTCAAATGGAATCTGTTTTTCAGCAAGTTCTTCAATCTTCCTGAAAATAAGCTGGTGGCTACGGCGATAAAAATCTTTCTCAACAACCTTATCGGCTATTGAATCCCATGTTTGATTATCCAGCATTAAACCACCCAAAACCGATTGCTCGGCCTGTATGGAATTAGGCGGAACCTTTAGGGCATCCAGTGAATAATCACGTTCGATGGAATAATTTTCAGACATGGTTATCAAATGTTAAAAAAGGTAAATGGTAACACGATGAGGGTTTTCAGTCATTGGCTACACTGCTCACGGATTTAATTCTATGAGGTAAATATAGTTGTTCAGAAGCTCTTCTTTCCCTGGGCTGTTTCCGGTACAAAGGCATCATGTGAAGGGCGCGCTATGCGGGCCTTTAGAGCGATTTATGGCGCTCACAGCACGCCCTTCTTATGGGGTCTCAAGGGACGCGCCCTCAAGTGCTGAAACCCATCCATAGTTCTGATTCGCCAAGAAAAATCGGCATTTCAAGCCGGAAATCCAGCCCTAAACCTAATGCCTATAGGATAAAATATACATATCAAGTACCCTAAATGCCAGAAGCCTGGAGACAGACAATACCATAACTTTATTGGGAATTTAACTTATGACTATCCACCATCAGAACCCAAAATCCAATCGCCAGACCCTCTATGTCGCTATAGCGCTTTTACTGGGCATTGTGGTGGGCGAATTGCTCAATCTGACCCTGGGTAGTTCCGGGGTGGCAAAACCAAATCCCGCGCTGAGTCAGATCATTGAAATATTTACCGTATTAACCGATATTTTCCTCCGCTTGGTAAAAATGATCATCGCGCCTCTGGTGTTTTCCACACTGGTGGTCGGCATGGCCAAAATGGGCGACATCCAAACCGTGGGGCGCATCGGTATTAAGGCGCTACTCTGGTTTTTCTCGGCTTCGATTTTCAGCCTATTACTGGGTATGTTGCTGGTGAATGTGTTTGAACCGGGGAGTTCCCTGCATATCGAATTACCCGCCATTGGATCGGAAACCGGGCTACCGGACGTTAAGCCGACGCTGAGCACTTTTGTGGCGCATATCTTTCCAAAAAGCATCATCGAAGCGATGGCCGCCAATGAAATTTTGCAAATTGTGGTGTTTTCCATGTTCTTTGGTATAGCGTGCGCATCGATCGGCGATCTGGCGCGGCCAACAGTCAAATTGCTCGATTCATTAACGCACATCATGCTGAAAGTCACCGGATACGTCATGCATTATGCGCCTGTCGCGGTGTTTGCCGCTATCGCCTCGGTTATCGCACAACACGGCATCGCTATCTTGCTGTCTTACGGCAAATTTATCGGAGAATTTTATTTTGGGTTGTTGTTGCTGTGCAGTGCGCTTGGCTGTGTTGGCTTTCTATTTCTTGGACACAGAGTATGGTCTTTGCTACGCCACATCCGCGAACCCATGCTGCTGGCTTTCGGAACGGCCAGTAGCGAGAGCGCCTACCCTAAGCTATTACAACAACTGGAACGCTTTGGCTGCGATGAAAAAGTCTGCGGACTGGTGTTGCCTTTGGGCTATTCCTTTAACCTCGATGGCAGCATGATGTATATGACATTCGCCGTCCTGTTCATCGCCCAGGCTTACGGTATCGATATGCCTCTTGCCGATCAGCTTATCATGCTGCTGGTATTGCTGTTCACCAGCAAAGGCGTAGCGGGCGTTCCCAGAGCCTCGCTGATAGTCATAGCAGCCACCCTGTCGATGTTCCATATTCCCGAAGCCGGTTTGCTTCTCTTGCTGGGCATAGACCAGATTCTCGATATGGGCAGAAGTGCGACCAATGTATTTGGTAACAGTATTGCGGCGGCGCTGGTTAGCCGGTGGGAGAAAGCTTTGCGATAACGGCGTATCTTAAATTCCTGACAAGCATGAAATAATTGTGGCGCTAAAAACCGTTCTGAGCCCTTCGTCCACAAATTCAGGATAGCCTTACCGAAGGATAAGTTCGCTGAAATTTTGGTATGCCTGCCCCTGACTAAGGGTCCACCTGTAGTTTGTCCGAAATAAAGTGCTAATTTTTTGGCTTTTTCTCGGTTTATATGAACGGAATATGAATATATATGCATCATTTAAAGAAACAATCCATAAATACCTAGCGCTATTGTCAACAATAGCTATCTTGACTATAGTTACATCGTAATTTAAACAAACCTTTTTAATTTTTACGAGGATTTACTCATGAACGACTTTTACAAAGATATTTTAATCGGTACCGTGTTTATAACTGGATTAGTTGGTTTTATTTCAGGCGAATTCATCATTTCATCAACGTTGTTCGCATCAGCGGCCATTGCCAGTAATGTTAAGCAAAACCGTAAACAGGGCAACACCGGACACCTGTCATGCGAATGACAGACCTTCCCGAATTTCCAAACCAAGCGATTCGGGGACTTCCAAGGCTTAACGGCCTTGGAAGTTTTTATTTTTTACGCTTCCCTCTGCTTCACCAATGGATTAAACCCTCTGGCACAGAATCAGCCTTGCCTTTGCCTGCCCCCTTATTTCATTCCTAAATCGTAGCTATAAACTGCTCCTCCACATTCTTCCTTATCGCCGTTAAATTCAGATACCATCGAAATCGATATAGCCAGATCAAATTGGGTTATGTCTTACTATTGGCTTACTTGTATCAAAATCTTGGATGCTGATTTTCTTGTCCCGAACAAGCTCCAAGGCGAGCGGTGCGATTGCGTGAGTGAAGCATTTGAATACTGCAAAGCCTGTCATCCCAATGCACTGAATTCGAGCATTGCTGATGGCGCGAAGGATAACAGGGCCTTTCTCACTGCAAACACAAACCGGAAAAGCGCCAAGGAGGCGATGGTTGTTAACGCATTGTTAATGACTCAGACTCAATAATAAGGGGGCACATAGCATTCTGCAGGAATTACAAGATCAGTCGAATTTATGTAGCGCTATTTTTAGTAAAAGTTAAGATCAAGTCCAGATTTCACCCTTTAGCCTCGCCCATTTTTGTTCAGAGACAACCTGATGCAGTCTTGTGTATTTTCACAATAAAAATCCGCGCTAATCCATAAATCCCCAACGGCGGCCAGCTTATCATCGAGATAAACCAAGGGAAACATAGCCCTTTGCC